>ERZ773079.1636-NODE-1636-length-13211-cov-3.536865_pt1 | contig 13211 bp, 16 predicted proteins | sample MGYA00511355_ERZ773079 | MGnify/ENA primary metagenome ERZ773079 (study PRJEB29015, sample SAMEA2737979) | human oral metagenome | biome: human oral; feature: human-associated habitat; material: dental | place: China | collected 2117 ... | reverse complement strand
GCGCAGGAATTGCTTTCCTACGCTTTCAGGTCTAACTTTTTGGGGTCACTACAATATGAAAAACATACCACTGCCCTTTTTCTACTCTTTGCCGTCACTGCCAAGAGAAGCGATGCGCACAGCGAGAACGCAGTGCAGTTCCCGCCCCTCTGCACGCAATGTGAAGTCGCCAAACTGCACCGCCCGTTCCCCTTCCTCCAATGCACGCAAAAAGGAAATGATTTGAAAATATCCGCCATGAAAGGCGACTTCAAACGACTGTACGCACACGCCATCCGCCTCAGCTACCGGCCGCGGCGTGACCGCTGCAATGTGAACGCCCGTCTCACGTGCCGCATACTCAATCGCGCGTAGAAAACGCCCTTGCTCATGATGCTCCGGCAATGCCTGCAAGAGCCGCTCCTGCCGCAGGCGCAGTTCCTCCTCCCGGTCCGGATGCGCCAATGCTGCGCGCTGATATATTTCAAGCTGCGTCTGCACGGCACGCGCCGTCTCTGCACGCGCACGTGCCGCACTGCGCTCCGCCTCCAAAAACGGCGCAAGCACAAGGACATAGCACAGCACCAATACCCCCGCCCAGAGGAGTGCGAACTGCACCTGCTCCCGCTCCGAAAATCGCCTCATACCCCATCCCTACCATGCCGCGCGTATCGAAAAACGAATATGCTCCGGTGCGCCCTGTTCCCCGCGTTCCCGTACTGCGGTAACGAGCGTCACCCCACCGGAGAAAAAAGCATCCTCTTCGAACTGTCCCATCATAGCAGAGAATGCTTCGTAGTGAACGGCTTCCCCCTCAATGAGGACAGCGGCATCCTCTGCTTTTACACCAGTGATGCGCACGCCGTCAACACACATGCAGCCGAGATGGACAAGGAGCGCACGCCAAGGATGCGAGGCCTGCGAAAAATCCGTCAGCACATGTATGCGCTGTGCAATTTCCCTTTGCAGTACAGCACTGCGCTCCATGCTGCGGCGGTCGCTCTCATATGCCGAAAGCACTGTCTCCATGCGCACAGCTTCCTGCCGCGCCCATAAACAGGCCCCCGCATGTGCAGCGCTTCCCACAAGGAACAGCACTGTCGCACAGAATGTAATGGCTGCAGCGGCATGGTGCTGCAGCCATGCAAAGGGATCTGCATCGCGCTTTACATAAAGGTGTGTTGGCGTTGCCGCGTGAAAAAGCAGCCCCGCATAAACAGCAGGCTGCATCAGCTCATCTGGAATCTGCTCGGCGCTCTCCCATGAGAGCGGCGCCTCCTCGGCAAACGCCAAAAGGGACGCGCGCGCACCACCGCCGGGAGGACAGGCCGTCAAACGGCGCAGCCGCAGTCCCGCTGTATCAAATGCCGAAAACAGTGCTCGTATATCCGCCTCTGCACACAGGGCAATCCAATAGCGGCAGACATCCTCCTCCGATGGACTGGCGCAGAGGATCTGTGCATCCTCCGGCAGAGCACTGCCATCCATACTGGCACGCAGCGACCAAAGCAGCGCCTCACGCAGTTCAGCGCCGGAAAGGGCAAGCGGCAATACACTTTCGCGGACGTCCACCGCCTCCGAAGGAAGCGCCAGACAGAGCGCATACCTCGTCCACCCTACCCTCTTGAGCTCCTCATGGACAATGCCCGCGAGGAGCATCGCCCCCTGCTCCGCCGCCCATGATTGCTGCACCGTACGTACCTCTGTCACTGTCCAAGCGCCAGAGCCCGGATCCGGCGCGCACAGATGGACAAGAATAAGACCGCTGTGCGGCGTGGGATACATTCCGACCACATCGCGCACCTGCTGCCTAAAACCAACACCGCCAAACATAACGATGACCTTTCTCCTCCATCTCCATCAGCGCACGGACCATCTTTCCCCGTTCCCACTGCTCTCCATCCTCCACGGGCGGTTCCTCTGCATCAACAGCCACAGCGATGAGATGGATCTGCCCCTTGGCCTGTGTCTGTGCAGCAACATACAGCTCAATATGTGCTGCCATGGGAACCTCTCCCACAGAGAGCACTTTCTGCTCTCCCTCGGGCGGCATTCCTCCATAGGCGTTTGAGGAGTGCTCCAGTGCCGCCGCAGCCGTCTCGATCCCGCTCTCTGCCGCAAGGCGCAGCTGCATCTCACGCGTATGCTCTGCCGCGAGCACACCGCCGCTGCGCATAAATCGGGCTGCTGCAAGTCCGAGCAGGAGAATCACCATGAGGACGCAAAGCCCTCCAAGAGATACAAAGCCACGCTGCCCCATCTGCCGCCTGCAAAATTTACTGTGCATGGGCATCCTCCCGAAGATAGATACAGGTCGTCTGTGTATAGATATGCCCTGTCACAAGGCTCTCTCCTGTCAGCACGATACGATAAAGCCGTGGAACTTCCTCTTTGATCTCAAAGTGTACGATACGGATACCCGCCCCCGTAAAGGCACCCGTGAGCGGGAACTGTCCGTGACTGAGCACCAGCTGCCCATCATCGATGCGGTAGCGCTCCGTTGCGGCGCCCATTCCGTGCCGCAGTTCATAGTCCCCCTGACCTCTCTGCCGGATACTGTCCGCAGTGAGTGCGGACTCTGTCACACGGGCAAAGACCACCTGTATTTCCTGCTGCAGCTCCGCATCCGCAAGCGTCCGCTGATAGCTGCGCCAGCTCCAAATAAGAGCAAATGCAAGGAAAGTCAGTAAAAGAACGAAAATCGGCAAAGCGACGGCGAACTCCATCAACATCGCCCCCGACTCGCCCAACTGTCTGCTAGGAGCCTCCCGCCAACGATTCATGCCGTCTCATCCTCCGTTGGAACGAAATCGTATCTCTGTCTCCCAGGAATGTCCACGAAACATGCACCGTAATATCATGAAAGTCTCCCTGCTGCCGTTCCTCTGCTGTAACGGTATACACAGCAGCGCCGCGCGTCCACTCCTCCTCTTTTGGCAGAGACATCTTCCCCTCATGGTCAAGCTGCGCCTCAAGCGTGGATAGACACTCCCGCGCAGCATAAACAGCACCATCGCGTGCGGCAGACTGCTGCGCAAGGACAGCCCCACGTGCAAATATGACAAGTGCCGCAGCCGCTGCAAGGGCAATCATCCCGAGCACCACACTCTCGATGAGCAGATACCCCGCCTCGCGCTGCCCGCAGCGCGGCTTCACGGTCTCCCTCGCTGCAAACGAATGCGTGCTGCGCCGTCGATGACAACGCGAAGGCCCTCTGCCTCATGTCCCTCGGCATAGACGCGAATCGTCATATTGCTGCTCTTGTCCCACGCAATTCCCCCATTCCAGTCAAAGGCCGCCGGACGATCCGTATGCCCCTCACGGCGCATGCGCACAAGCGGCAGTGCATGGTATACGCGCACCCGCCCTTTGACCGGACGGCGGATTTCATATCCGTCCGTATGCACATAGAGTGCAGGAGCACGCTCGCCCCCTCTCATGGGGCCAAGAATATAGAGCGGCCGCGCCGTCGTCCGGCTGACCGCCTGTATGCGGCGCAGCTCACCAATGAGCCGCATCGCCTCATACTCAACGGCTGCCTGCCGATAAAACGCAAAGCCGGATGGCAAAATGACCGCAGCCAAAACGGAAATGAGCAGGAGCACGACAAGAATCTCTATGAGCATGCTCCCCCCTTCATCTGAGGACCGCATCACATAAGGCCCTCATAAATATTCCACAGCCGCACGCCGTAGAGAAAGCCCAGATAGCCGCCCAAGGCCATGAATGGCCCGAACGGGATCAAATCGCGCCGTCTGCGCCGTCCTGTCAGCAGCAAAAAAGCGGCTGCTGCACCGCCGAGCAAAAACGCCGCCCAGAGTGCAACCGCCGTCCCCTCCCAACCGAGCCACAGCCCGAGGGCAAGCGCAAATTTCACATCCCCACCGCCGATGCCGCCGCGTGAAATGATGTGCAGTGCATAGAAAAAGCCTCCGCCGAGTACGCCGCCGAGGAGGCTGCTCTCAAACGGCGCAAGAAACCCCGCTATAGAAAAAAATGCGCCCAAGAGCGCAAACGGCAATGTGATGCAGTCATACAACATCCCATCGCGCAGATCGAGAAACGAAAGCCAAAGGAGTGCCACGGCAAAAATCGCGCCGCATATACTGCGCCACGTCATCCCATAGCAGAGAAAGATCCCAGCGATAAGTGCGCCCCAAAAGAGCGTGAGCAAAAGCCCCTCCCGCCGCGTAGGCAGCAGCACCGCAGTCTCCTCCTCTGCCGCTGTGCGGCCGCACTGTTCAATCCTTTCGGACAAACTCCTCTGCCGTGCGTCCCGTACACGTCGCCCGATAGACTCCATCCTTCTTCTCAATCGCATAGGATGCCCCCTCAAGAGAGAGTTCCTCACCGCCCGCACGCGCTTTCCCGGACGGCGGTTTCAGATTCTTCACATCCGTCACATAGGCGGAAAGGTCGTCGATTTTCTCCGGTGCCTTCCCCTTCTCCGTCTGGTAGAGTACAATCGCCGTATCAAGTGCTGTGAGATCCGCCTGTACCTTTACCGTATTGGCCGTTGCAATGGCGGAGGAAAACCGCGGTACGGCGATGGTCAACAGGACTGCAACAATCATGACCGCGAGCAGTGTTGAGAGCAGAGAGAACCCTCCCTCGCCCCGAACACCTGCGGTGCGCAGTCGCTTACTTAAAATCGACAAACTCATCAATGCGCGCCCCGCCTTTCGCCATGGGTTCCACAAAACTGCGCCAGACATCCAGGACAATCACGCGCGGATGCGCAATATCCTCAAGTGCGCTCCGAAGCGCTGCGGCAAACTCTTCCTGCGCCCGTACCGCCACGGCACGGATACCAAAACTCTCCGCATATTTCACATAATCCATCTCATAATCCAGCTCACAGGCGATATAGCGCTCCTCATAGAGCACCTTTTGGAGCTGTCTTATCATGCCCAGACTGCGGTTATTCACGATGATGGAGAGAATCGGCAGCCCAAGCCTTGCAATCGTATAGTACTCGCTGCCCGTCATCTTGATGCCGCCGTCCCCCGCGATATGAATGACGCGGCGGCTCTCCCCAAGCGCAATCTGTGCCCCGAGTGCTGCGGGAAGCCCATACCCCATCGTCCCCAGACCGCCCGAAGTCAGCCATGTACGCGGCTCCTCTACGCGCAGATGGAGCGCCGCCCACATCTGGTGCTGCCCCACATCCGTGACATAGACATAGGGTCTGCCCACCGTATTCTGCGCAATCTGATGGAGCGCCCACGGCACCGTCAAACGCCCGACATGATAATCGTAGTCGTAGACCTCCTGCCAACTGCGAATCTGCGCCCACCAGGCAGCAAGATCTCCTTTTGGCGCCTGCCGCATGAGGAGTTTTAGAATGGTGCGCATATCCCCTGCAAGACCAAGACTGCCCGCAATATTCTTGTCGATCTCTGCCGGGTCAATATCAATATGGATGAACTTACGGTTCGCTGTATACTTGCTGAGATTGCCCGTCTGCCGATCGGCAAAACGACTGCCGAGCGCGATGACGAGATCAGCCGCACCGATGGCGTAGTTCGCGGCCTTTTCCCCATGCATCCCCGCAAAGCCAAGCATCTGGGGATGCGTGCTCGGCACCGCTCCCATCCCCATCAGCGTATGCACCACAGGAAGATGATACTTCTCGATGAAGGCCGTGACCTCACCCGAGGTTCCTGCCGAAATCACCCCCCCACCAACGATAACGAGAGGCCGCTGTGCGCGTACAATCTCCTCGGCTGCCTCTGCCGCACAGATGACGAAATCCGCATCCGGGACACCCGGGCGATCGGCAGGCGGCTCTATGGGTGCATAGGCGACCTCCTCAAAAAAGAGATTGCGCGGCACATCGAGGAGCACGGGTCCCGGACGACCGCTGCGCGCAAGCGCAAACGCCTTGCGCATCGTCGGCACGAGATCGGCGGCCGCCTTAATTTTATAGTTATGCTTTGTAATGGGCATCGTCACATCGAGGATGTCTGTCTCTTGGAACGCATCGCGCCCCAGCATCGCAAGATCTACCTGCCCCGTGATGGCTACCATGGGAATCGAGTCCATATACGCCGTCGCAAGCCCCGTGACAAGATTTGTCGCCCCCGGCCCCGACGTTGCTATACAGACCCCAACACGCCCCGTTGCGCGTGCATAACCATCGGCTGCATGCGCGGCATTTTGCTCATGCGTTACGAGAATCTGACGCACATCGCTCTGTGCATAAAGCGCATCATAAAGCGGCAGAATCATCCCGCCCGGGTAGCCGAACACCGTATCTGCGCCCTGCTCCCTAAGACATGCCAAAACCGCCTCCGCGCCCTTCACAGCATCGCACGCTCCCCTTATTTCATACACAACTATGTGAATAGTATAGCATATGTCAGGCTGTTAGAGCAAGCTGTGCATTTTCCCGATTTCCCGAATTTTTTCCAACGGCATCTCAGAAACCCGCGCAATCATATCGAGCGGCAGCTTTTCTTTCAGCATGCTGAGGACAACAGATGCACGTCCCTGTTCAAGACCTTGTTCAAGACCTTGTTCAAGACCTTCTTCAAATTTTGCTTCTTCAAAGAGTTTCTGGTTCCACTCGAAATCTACCATGTCAATCACCTCACATTCATGTTCTCTCAGAAATTCTTTCATCACGTCATGTGCAATACAGTATTGAACTGCCTCTCGGATGGCCTGCTCCCGCGCCATTCCCTGCGATAGATTTCTCTTGACACACCAGATAAACATGGCATAGTCACGGAGCGAGCGGCTCCTGCGCAGAAGTTTCTTTTCTGTGTCATAGGCAACGTTATGAACACAAACCTTCAGCTCCAGACTGACCGCATCGCCCGCCTCTGTATAGGCGTCCGAAAGCCTCATTTCATACTGCTCCGGTGCATCCTGTTCCCCTGTATAAAATACATGAAACTCCGGTACGGGAAGATGGATGCGGCTGTTCCGATAGATCTGCTTTGGCGCAATGCTTTTGCGGAGCTGCTCGCAGACATAGTACAGACACCGCAGCGGCATATTTTCATTCGGCGTACTCTGATGCTCGATAAATACAAGATAGTGCCCCGCCAGCAAAAACGAAACATCATTCTTAAGCTGGGAGAGGAACGTCCCTGCGAGTGTCACAATCTCTACACGTTCCCCCGCCGCATATACTTTCCCATGCAGTGCGCCCGCAAGCTCCCGCAACCGCGCCGCATGGTTAAAGTACATACGGAATACCGAGTCCTGATACCGCCGCCCGCCCTCTTTGCTCATATGTACTCCCATCTGCACCTATGAAATTCTGACTCTATATCAGATGTATAAGCGCGTGGCCGCTTGCAGAGCAAGGTGTTCGTGTGGTGGGCACACCATAACATTTATCATAGAGCCGAAATTCTTTGTTGTTATTATATCACGTTTTTATATCTTCCAATAGATAAACATAGTAAAACTATTGCTTCTTCTTTTCATGAAAAAGTCTGTCAAAGAATAGTCACCACCTCCTAAGACAGACCGATACAGCAACTATACCTTACACTCATAGTGCATGCAGAAATGAAATGCCGCCAGCTCCCTATTGGTGAGAAGACAGCGACGCTTCATATGCGGCTCATATTCCCACAACCCGATTGGTGGAGCTTTCGGCAGGATGGCAGCATTTGTTGGATCATACCAATGCTTGCAGAACGCACATTTACGGAATGACCGTCCATTGATATTAACAACTTCCATCAGGCGTCTCCTAAAAACTTATGTACAAAGGGTCAATCCCAACAATCGAAACAGATCAGAACCCCTATGAGATTATTTCTCATCTCTTTGTTTCCAGAAATCGTAGATTTTCTCACAAATCCAAATAAAAACAAAGACGGCAATAAGCACGAAAATTGTTTCTTCCCATCCTCGTTGCATCACACTTACAAAAATACTCATAGCCCCTTTAATGAGCATTGTCCCTCATCCCCCATATGACATGGATGCCCAAAGTTTATGTTATGGAACGCTGCTTCATATCGTGCTTCAGTACTGCTTCATCCACCATATCGCTGATGTTTTTAGCGAAACTTAACCCCGCCCAGTGTGTGAATTTATACCCACAAAACAAACCCACAGCCACACCAAGCGGGGCTCCAATAATTAATTCATCCAAGACACTGACAACCTGTTTGAGGACAAAAAGAGATGCTCCTAATTTGAAAAATGACTTCTTAGATGCAGAAATTGCTTTGGACAGCAACGAATCCAATTCCTGCATAGCTTTTATATCGACAGCGCTCCCCAGCCTATTATAGAGGATAATTAGATTAAGTGTTGTTAATATACCATGGGTCGGTAAAGGTCCAGCGAGCGCACCGGCAACTTTATGTTGATTGACAATCTTTGATATTTTTGCTTTGATGGATTCATCATAAACAGATAGCAGTTCATCTCTCTCTCGGGCGCCTTTTTCAATATTATTAGCCATCATATCGGTCGCCTTGCTTACTGCTGCGTCCTGCACTTTACTTACTGGAAACAATGACATTTGAACATCCCCCTAACGTCTAAGAACATCACACAACCTTGCAATGCAACTAAAAATTGCGTACTCTGTTATGTTAATTGTACCGCCGTCATATTACTGATTTCCACATTGGTGAAGATACTCTGCCGCACCTTTGCCTTTGCCTCCATAGCAGAGGAAGCTTGGACAGTCTTACCCTTTCGATTGGCATACTTTGCATTCGGCGAGCGTTCTTCCCATTGCACGCGAAATGTAGACATTGAAAACCTCTCCTTTCACTGATGAATCGCTCTCTCGTACTTTTACAAAACCTTTTCTATCCCCTTTCCGTCAAACTCTCTTAATCGCCTCTAAATAATTATAATATTCACCCCCCCCCGAATTTTCCTGCAATAATTATGAGAAAAATATTATATTGTTATAGGAAAATTCAAAAAGAAAAATTCTTTTTATTCGCTTCCTCTCCCTTGAAAATCTCCTCTTTACAGTCCCTTCACATCTACGGTATAATCTTTTTATAATGTTATAATTGGATTTTCGCATTTCATCGGTTCTAGGCATCAATGAGGAGTTTTAGAGGGGCTTCGTTGGATGTCTTTTTTACTATGATACTGCCCCAAAAGGACACATCGCAGACCGATGAAAGCGACGAAGGAAAGGGAGGTTTTCGTTCACATGAAAGATGAGATTTTCAGTGTGCTCCAACGGGTGGGGCGCAGCTTCATGCTGCCTGTCGCCGTGCTGCCCATCGCGGGCATTCTGCTCGGCATCGGTGCATCGTTCACGAACCCGACGACCATTGCGACGTATGGTCTCGGTGGAGTGCTCGGCACAGGAACACCGCTGCATATGCTGCTCTCGATCATGTCGAGCGCAGGCAGCACGATCTTCGGCAATCTGCCGATCATCTTCGCGGTCGGTGTCGCCATCGGCATGGCAAAGGCAGAGAAAGAAGTCGCGGCACTCTCGGCGATGATTGCGTTCTTTGTCATGCACACGGCATGCAACGCCATGCTGAGACTCGGCGGTGCGATTCTGCCGGACGGCACCATCGCGCCGCATGTACTTGAGGGAACGATTGCCGCATCCTGTGGCATCCTGTCCTTCCAAATGGGCGTCTTTGGCGGTATCCTCGTCGGTCTTGGCGTTGCGTGGCTGCACAACAAATATCACAAGATCGTTTTGCCGAATGCACTTTCCTTCTTTGGCGGCTCGCGCTTTATCCCCATCATCTCGACGGTCGTCTTCCTCTTCGTCGGCATCGTGATGTATTTCGTCTGGCCGCTTGCGCAGCAGGGCATTTTTGCGCTTGGAAGTCTGGTGACGGGGACGGGGTATATCGGGACACTGATTTTCGGCGTAATTAAGCGGGCACTCATCCCATTTGGACTGCACCATGTCTTTTACCTGCCGTTCTGGCAGACGGGCGTCGGCGGCTCCATGATGATTGACGGGCAGCTCATCCAGGGCGGTCAGAACATCTTCTTCGCGCAGCTCGCCTCGCCGAACATCGCGCATTTCAGCGCGGATGCGACGCGGTATTTCTCGGGCGAGTTCATCTTCATGATCTTCGGTCTGCCGGGTGCGGCGCTCGCGATGTACCACTGCGCACGCCCCGAGAAGAAAACGGTCGCGCGCGGTCTCCTGCTCTCGGCAGCACTCACCTCGATGCTCACAGGTATTACGGAACCGATCGAGTTCTCCTTCCTCTTCGTCGCACCGGCGCTCTTTGCAGTGCAGGTCGTGCTCGCGGGCGCGGCGTACATGATTGCGCATATGCTGAACATCGCCGTGGGGCTGACGTTCTCGGGCGGCCTTCTCGACTTTTTCATCTTCGGCATTCTGCAGGGCGAGGCAAAGACAAGCTGGATGTATGTCATCCCTGTCGGCGTGATTTATTTCTTCCTCTATTATTTCATTTTCCGCTGGATGATTCAGCACTTTAACTTCAAGACGCCGGGGCGCGAAGACGACGATGAGGAGACAAAGCTCTATACAAAGGCGGACTACAAGGCGCGCGAGGGTGCGGACGGCGCTGCCGGCGGCGCATCTGCAGAGGATGCGACAAGCGCTGCCATCGCACGCGGGCTTGGCAGCAAGCGCAACATTACCTCGGTGGACTGCTGCGCGACGCGGCTGCGTTGCTCGGTCGCGGATGCGGCGCTTGTCGATGAAAAACTGCTCAAGGCGACAGGTGCGGTTGGCGTCATCGTCAAGGGCACGGGCGTACAGGTCATCTATGGACCGCAGGTTGCGGTGATTAAGTCAAACCTTGAAACCTATCTCGAAACGGCGCCCGAAGTCGAGCCGGAGGATGCTGCACCCGCAGCGCTCCCCGCAGAGGAAAAGCCCACTGCCGAAAAAGCAACTGCGCCCACAGGAGAAACGCGCATTCTAAACAGCCCCGTCACGGGCACGGTGCACCCCATCACAGAGGCACCCGATGAGGCATTTGCAAGCAAGATGATGGGCGACGGGTTCTTCATCTATCCGAGCGTGGGCGAAGTGCTTGCACCCGATGACGGCGAGGTGGTCTTTGTCTTTGACACGAAGCACGCCATCGGCATGAAGAGCGCGGACGGCACGGAGTACCTGCTCCATATCGGTGTCGACACCGTCGCGCTCGGCGGCAAGGGCTTCAACGTCTTTGTCAAGGCAGGACAGCAGGTAAAGAAAGGCGACAAGCTGATGGAGTTCGACATCGACTACATCCGCGCCAACGCGACATCGGACGCCTGCCTTGTGATCTTCACAGGACTGCCCGAGGGCACAAGCGTCGAAATGACTGCCACGGGCGAGGTCAAGGCCCTTGATCCCGTTGCCAGAATCTGACCCCCGTGTCATAGAAAAAGCAGTTTGTCGATGAGCAGACTGCTTTTTCTGTACCATTTATTACTCGCATAGATATGAATGTCTGTGGTATAATGGCATTGTTTCAATCGTACATCAGGGGGGAAATGACAATGAACCATACAAAAACAAAAGCACCATTTCGCTATGACATTGTGGGGAGCTTTCTGCGCCCCGCCGCACTCATGAAGACGCGTGAGGCATACGCCGCAGGAAATGCAGGCGCAGAGGAACTGCGTGCAGCGGAGGATGCGGCAATCCGTGACCTCGTCGCAAAGGAGAAGGAGGTTGGGCTGCGCGCGGTCACGGACGGCGAGTTCCGCCGCCGTTACTGGCATCTGGACTTTCTTGCAACACTGGGCGGCGTCGAAGAGGTCGGTGCATCGCATTGGTCGGTCGCGTTCAAGGGCGCACAGCCAAAGGCGGCGACGGTAAAAATTGTGGACAAGGTGGACTTCGGAGCGCATCCGTTCCTCGACCACTTCCGATTTTTGAACGATCTCGCAGGGGATGCCGTCGCAAAGATGACCATCCCCTCGCCCAGCATGCTGCACCTCATCTGCTGCGTGCGTGCGACGGACTACGCGCCGATTCCGCGCTACGAGAACGAGGATGCGCTCTTTGAGGACATCGCCCTCGCCTATCAGAAGGCCATCCGTGCATTCTATGAGGCAGGCTGCCGCTATCTGCAGCTCGACGATACGTCCTGGGGCGAGTTCTGCGATCCCGAGAAACGTGCCGCATACAAGGCACGCGGCTTCGACCTCGACCGCATCGAGCGTGCCTACGTCGCGATGATCAACCGTGCATTGGAGGCAAAGCCTGCGGACATGACGATTACCATGCACATCTGCCGCGGGAATTTCCGCTCAACATGGTTCTCCTCGGGCGGCTATGAGCCCGTCGCAGAAATTCTCTTCGGCGGCTGCCATGTCGACGGCTTCTTCCTCGAATATGATTCCGACCGTGCAGGCGGGTTTGCCCCCCTCGACTATATCAAGGATCAGCGCGTCGTCCTCGGACTGGTCACCTCAAAATCGGGCACGCTCGAAAAGAAGGAGGATATTGTCGCCCGCATCCACGAGGCGGCAAAGCACGTCCCGCTCGATCAGCTCTGCCTCAGCCCGCAGTGCGGCTTCTCCTCGACCGAAGAGGGAAACCTCCTGACGGAGGAGGAGCAGTGGAACAAACTGCGCTTTATTAAGGAGATCGCGGAATCCGTCTGGAAGTGAGCACGTGTGATACAGCAGCGGCGGCACATCAGTCATTCGTACCGATGTGCCGCCGTTTTCTTTGCATGTTTATTTGATAAACCCAACTTGCTTACAAATTTCTTCGCACGCCTTTTCCTTACGTTCGTTGAAGATCACCTTGTTTTCCTCAAATAGATTGCGCCCGTGGCTGTCGATGGAGACGATGAGCGGACCAAACTCCTTCACCTTGCATGTCCAGAGCGTTTCGGGCATCCCAAGGTCGAGCCAGTTCGCGTCCACGATCTCCTCGACACAGGTTGCGGCGACGACGGCGCAGCCAGCCGGAAAGACGCAGTGGAGCGCCTTATGGTCACGACAGCCACGCATTGTGCCGTCCTTCATGCCGCCCTTGCCGATGATGAGCCGTACCCCCGTCTCAGCAATAAACGCCTCCTCGAATTTCTCCATGCGCATACTGGTTGTTGGTCCGACCGTGACCATCTCATATTTTCCCTCACCGCGTTTACGGATGATGGGGCCTGCATGGAGAATGGCACCGTTCTTCACATCGACGGGAAGCTTCCTCCCCTCCTCGATGACGCGGCGATGCGCCACGTCACGGCAGGTTGTGAGATACCCGGTGAGGTAGATCACATCACCAACGTTGATGTCCGCGAGATCTTCGGGCTGAATCGGGGTTGTCAGAACTTTCTTCT
>ERZ773079.1635-NODE-1635-length-13229-cov-10.924548_pt1 | contig 13229 bp, 8 predicted proteins | sample MGYA00511355_ERZ773079 | MGnify/ENA primary metagenome ERZ773079 (study PRJEB29015, sample SAMEA2737979) | human oral metagenome | biome: human oral; feature: human-associated habitat; material: dental | place: China | collected 2117 ... | reverse complement strand
CGCACGCAAGCGACGGCCAAGGCATTTCAGCAGCCAGGCGCAGGTTCTCGGGGCTAGCGGCGATCCGGCCCTGCGTCCAGTGGGCTAAGGAAGTGTCGGGAAGTCAGGCTTAGTCTACCATCTGGCAGAATTCCACGAGTTATGAATGTAAAATAATGTTACATACGTATAGAGACATATCCTATCTTTGGCAGTTGAAGAGCCTTGAAATGCCCCATCTGGCTGCGCAGACGATCACTATCCGGATGTTTTTTCCTTGTGCGGTATCCCGGACTTCCTCGCCTTCGAGAACAGGACCTTGAACGCCGTCGTCCTCATGGCCTTCCGCCTGAGGTCACCGAGCCCCGCCGCCCCCAGGAGGAGATCGGACTCGTCGGTCCTGTGGTCGAGGAGCCACCGGTTGGCGTCGAGCGCCGAGCACGACATCGATGCCATCTCCTCGCGTGTCCGCGAGGCGGGAAGACCCGTCGCCCTCCGCAGGAGGCGCAGGACCGCCAGGGCAACGCAGCGGGCGGGAAAGTGCGCCTCCATCCTCAAGGTGGCCCAGGCAAGGACGGGGCGAACCCCCGGGCTCGGGCTTCGTTATCCCGAGGAACTCCCCTATCCCCCGGAGCTCCCGGCAGGCATCGATCATGCGCGCGTCAGGCCACACCCGTCTCGCTGATGCACCCGAACTCCCCCGAGACGAGAGGTCGCCGGGACGGTACGGGAGAGGAGGGAGAGATCCCCAGCCACCTCGACAGTAGGTCCACCGACGCCTGCCTCGAGGGGGCAAACTCGCCCACACGGTCCGTCAGGAGAGAGGCCAGAGCACCCCGCGACGTGGAGGAGCGCCTCGCCACCGCAATCTTCCCCGAGCTGAGAGGCCTGTCGTGCGATGCCCTCACCTGCACGCCGACCTAGTCCGTGCTACCCACCAGAAACCTCGAAGAACCGCCTTTTTTCGCAACCTGTTAGCTTAGCCGCTTCAAAGACGCTTTCATCATAGAGTGGCCAGTCAACGAAGTCCTCTATAGCACCCCTGCCGGTCTTATCCATGAGCTCGTCGTTGATCCTCAGCGTTATCGTCACGAGCAGTGCCAGCATCGTGTAGTAGTCAAAGCGCATTTCGTCCGTGTTTGGGTCCCTGACGGGGCTAGATGCATGGCTGTACTTATTCCGTAAGCCAAGTGCGTTAGTCTGCTCGGAGTCATTAAGCATGTAGTTCAGGTACGAGGCCTCATCAGGAGTGAACAGACCGTCATGGTATTTGAGAATGCCTTGGGCTACGAGGCCATCGATTGCTTTCCTCCTCTCATTCCTGTAGCGTTTTAAGATTACGCCTCCGGAGCGCCAGATGAGGCGCAGGCAATATGCTTGCGGAGTAGGCTTGAGCTGACCCGTTGCAGAATCCTCACATATGAACCCCTTCTCTATCAGATGGTCTATGGATCTGCAGAAGGGCTCCTGATAATCCTCCCTTGTAACGCCTTCCGACAACATCAGGTCGAAGAACGAGGGCTCATTACTCTTTTTCCCCACTACGTAGACAATGAGTGGTGACTGGTCGGAAAAGAGCGGGGATGCCCAGGTTTCGAACCCCTCTCCCGCGATAGCATACTTCCTTTTGCAGAGCGCTGGAACGCTCGCGAATGATTTGAACTGTTCGTAGTCGAAATAGTCGTCCTCGATGCTCCCGCGCTTCGCGTAGAGCTGGTACTCTTTCATAGCTCGTTCAATCTCCGAGCCGATGCCCTTGCACCTGTCGAGCCAGCTACCCTCTCTCCTCGGAAGGGATATTCCAAAACCGCTTATGCCAAACTCATCGGGAAAGTAGAAAGCATAGACCCATTCAAGGGCCTCCTCCAAGCTATGACCGTAACTTTCGAGGAATTCAGCATATGCCCTTGTCTCTAGGACGGCAGAATTCCCTCGCCGATAAGAGGCGAGGTTCTCGCGGTACTCTCCGCAGACTCGGATGCCAAGCATCGCCACGACACCACTCTCCTCATGTGCGTGGGCAGGCATCTGCATCAGTCCCCTTGCGTCCATGAAGTCAAAGATCCATCGGCAGTTGTTCATCACCGTCGCAGAATCCATGTAGGCCTCAAGCCACAGTCCGCTGAATGTCCAGATGAGATTAAGGCCATCAACGTTTACGCCTCTGCATGCCTGTTGCTTCATATCTATGATAACTCCCGTCCTGGAACGCAGGCTGTTGCCATCAGTAAACAGCTCGCGCATGCTTTCAGCATATACCCTCTTCGCCTTAACACGGACATCGAGAGATGGTCGATATTTGGGGCTGACAAGTCTGTCCGGCCATCGGGTCAAAACCTCGGCGTAGTTCGAGTTCGAATGCCCCCCGTTAAGGTAGGCAAGCATGATTTCATCGAGGTCATCGTTGGTGAGAGACCTGGGAAGGGTGATTGGACGCTGGGCAAATGATCCTGTCGAGACTGTCGCTAGCCTGCTTATCACGAGTTCGGCAGCAATCTCGAACTCTCCCATCATGATGCTCCTAAGATTGTCATCGTAGCGCTTCACGAAGGCAGGTATTTCCAGTACGTATTTCAAACAGGAGGAATGGTCTGAGAGCAAAGCCTCGAGATCCTCCCCGCGAGTTATATTTTCTGCTCCACAGGAGCCAAGCAACTCCCAGAATTGCTCGATATACTGCTGCTCAAGATCCTCATACAAGCTTTGTATCCCGTTTTTCTGCAAGGATGTTCTTACATACCTGCATGCGTTCTTGAATGCCTTGAAACTCGCGTCACGTAGCATGGGAAGGTCGCGCTTGTCAAAAAGCTCGGGAATATCCTCTACTGTGAGTTTGGACTGATGTGCCTCTATGGCGTCGTTGATGGATTTGATGGGTTCGGTCGCAAGCATCGGTAGGATCTCTTCAATCCGATCCCCAAAAGCCCCTGCTGCCCAATCGTATCTGTCGTAGTGAATGACCCTCATATGGTTGAAATCCCTCAAGTTGCCCCTTCTCTGCTGCCCTTGTTAGCGTCTGTCACATTCATACCATTAGTTCAGAAATCTCTACATATCATCATTTTTCTACCCATATCCTGTATGCTACAACTTAGAATATATGAGGTAAAAGGAGGGGCGATGACATCCGGTGATAACCAATTTGATCCGAGACTATTATGGCAGCTTCCGCTAATCGAACTGAATATCGATGTCCGCTTACGTCGCATGCTCATCAATGCTGGCTTCAGCTCACTTGGGGAGGCATTCGACCTCAGCGACCGTGAGCTTGACTCACGGATTGGTCCTAATGCAACGGATAACATCCTCATCCTTGCGAAGTCCTTCAAGCGAAATCCCGATGCCTTCATCGAACGGGTAACCAAAAAGACGACTCCATCGAACGGAAGTCGAACTAGCATCTTGACGCAGGTTACGAGACCTCTAAGACCGCAAAAACAGTCTGAGCGCAGGGCCTACACACATCCGCAAGACTCTCGGACCAGATATTCTGGCCATCTTCCTAACTGCGATGAGGCAAGGGCCTTAAGGGAGTTCGAAAAGAAAGCGTACTCGACCCTCTTGATCGTAGCTGACCACGCCGAGGACACATTCATGGCGGAGACGTTAGGAATGATCTCGACGGATATCCCCTCGCTACGAGCCAACGTGAAGAAGTTGTTCTCGCACTGCCAAAAATTGTCGAATACCAACTCATCCAAAGCTGCAGTAATGGGTCTTGGAACCGAAGCTCCTAACTCGTTCCTCCTCTACATGCTCGATTCGGTCCAGAGGAACTTCACGGGCAGCGCCGCATGGAAGCCAGCGCTTGCCGAGCTTGGCGTCACTGACCCAACAAGTGAACAGGAGATAAAGCGACTGCTCTATGCACGCATCCAGCGGTGGGGCTTCAAGACTTACGACGACGATGAGACTGAACTCAAGTACTACTACACGATACTCCTCCATGCCGGCCTCGCCATGTCCGATTGGGAGTCAATTTGGGATCGCCTCATGATTCCCCTCGCAAGGGACATCGAGAGGGGCAGGCTACCCGACGGTACTTACCCATCCTCAAGAGGGCTTATCAAGCTCGCCAACGACAAACACAGCGGCTACTACTTAGAGAACAAGTCTGCTCAAAACCTCATCGCAAAGGCACCTGGCATCGTCGGCCCACTGCTATCAGGGGCACTCACCATTGCAGAGACGCTTGTGAGAGATTCAACGGGCAACAAAAACACCATAATGATGTCAAGGGGAGTACTCCCCTCCCTGTCAATGAAAGCGCTGAATAAGGTCCTTGGTAAAAAGGAGGGCAAGCCGGGTAAACGAAGTACATCACCGCTCGTTTACTTTCCCCCCGCCGAACTGAGACTTGACCCATCCAACCAAGAGATGCCAATGCAACTCCACTGGGACCTCACCAGATTTCCGAAGAAGTACGCGGGAAAGACCATCACCTATAGGATCAACGGTACCATCTACTGTACCGCAAAAATCATGACGGGTGTGAACTCGGCAGTACTCACAGAGAGGCTTATAGAGCTAGAACCATTCCGTACATATGATGTTGAGATCGAGCTATCAAAACCTGGGGAATCTGCAGGAGGGAAACTCTTCTCCTCCCAGTCCTTCAAAGAAAACAGGCCAGGTATCTACGAGTTCATAAGGATGCCCGACGGTATACTGAGGCAAAAGGTCCGTCCCCTTCGAAAAAAGCGAGACGTCCTGTGTCTGATAGCCCCGGGATTCAAAATCATTCCCCGAAGCGGCATGACGCTTATCAACAGTGAGACACTCACGAGGGGATACTCGATTCAAACCTTCGATATGAGTGTGATGGGGTGCGGAGAGGCCTACGATCCCTCTGGAAATCAGTTATCCGCGTGGTGCGAGGGATTCAAAATCACCATAGACAAAAGTCAGCTGGTTGGCGAAGGCAAGGGAGGTTCTGACCTCTACCCTGTGATCGGAGGAGCCGAGACAGTGGACTACAATGCTGCTCTGCCTGCGATCACCATCGAAAGCCTTTCGGCAGCCTTCGAGTCTACGCAGCTCAACATTGACTGCCTGTGCGACGGGAATCGAGTCTCTGTAAAGAGAAGTGCATCCCAAGACGCAGGCACTGGTGGTACGAGCGTAACGGTACTAAGACTCGACCAGAGCGTGTTCCCCGCATTCGTGAACAAGGGGAGGCTGAGGGTCACCCACCCAGATACGGGAAGTCAGATATTGAACTACAGGTTCTCGATCGCACCGATCAGGAGAATCTCACTTGAGTCTGCAAGGATCGACGGTGATGCGGTGATGTCAACGTACGCCCTTTTGGTAGATAGAGCTTGTCGACTACGGTGGAATGACTCGTCAATCACAGCCTCTCGAGCGATACCAGAATACTTGGCCGTACCTCTCTCTGATGAGTACCTCTCTCTCAGCATCGCATCGCTCGACGATGGCAATGAGCCTGAGGTTACAGCATACATCTTCCTCGCTGGCATCGACGTCAACGCACCAAGGGCGACCTCTGCGACGGATGGCAAAATTCATGATAGGCACGATCTTGCAAAGATGGCGCGCAAGGATGCAACGGTCTCGATAGAGTCCAGGGGGAGGCGCTCACATCGAGGAGCCCTATTATCTCTGGGTCAGGTTCCTACTTTCTACAAGTTTCTATCAGTTGAATCAAAGTACCTTATCAGCTTTCTCCATCCGATACCCGATGCCGGTGCAACCGACGGTGAGAAGAAGACCGGCCTAACATTGAGGCTTAGCTACGACTGCGGCTGTAGGAGGGAAGAAGACGGCATACCAAGCTGTGACCTCGATCTGGGGTCACTCCTCCTCGGCTACGGATTCGGGAGATGCGAGCTTCGATACGGAACCAAGGGCAGTAGCCTCTTTCTCTCAAACCCGCTCGCTTATGACCTTCATGCGCGTTTCTCGGTGCGGAGATACACCCGAGATCGTGTCATCTGCGACGATGTACTGGTGCCCTCCGGGTCAACAGAAATACCGCTGCCCTGGGCAGTGATACATGCACTTGCCAAGTCCAGTCAACTGTACGTGACCTTCGCAGACGAGGACCTCTTCGGAAACACCGACTTCAACAGCGGCCACCGCATTAAAATCAAAGGATAGGGTTGCCATGGATGACAACAGGTTTGATCCGATCGCAGTATCGCGACACCTCGCGAATTCATACAGCGAGTACCTTGCTACGACAATCAGATTTGGAGACCCGAGTCTTCAGAAGCAGCTTGAGGAGATACTTTCGCGATCGGGATTCCTATCCAAAGGTCCGTTCCTTGAGGCGACTCCCCCCTATACCAAGGGGCTTAGTATCCGGCAGCTCGTGGAGCAAGAGACGCTCTGTGAGGGTATGCTATCCCTTGGGGCGGGCAACAAGGAGCTCTTTGACCCGGACCTCGTCCTCTACGAACATCAAGTGAAAGCTATCAAGATGGCCCATATGGGCAAGAACTACATTGTCACAACTGGAACGGGATCGGGAAAGACCGAGTGCTTCATTCTTCCCATCCTCGATGACATCCTACGCGAGCAAGCTCGAAGCGGACCCTCTGCAGGCGTGAGAGCGATGATCCTCTACCCCATGAATGCACTCGCAAACGATCAGCTTAAGAGGCTCCGACACCTACTGAGAGGAACTAAGATCACTTTCGGACGGTATGTTGGAGATACGCCGGAGAAAAGACCCGATGCACAAAATGCTTGGTCTGTCGACCATCCCGGCGAGGACCCGCTGTCCAACGAGCTGCTTTCTCGCGAGGAGATGCGGGCCACGCCACCCAACATCCTCCTCACGAATTATTCGATGCTCGAGTACCTTCTACTCAGACCTAAGGATGCTGCATTCTTCTCCTCCGTGTTCGGGTCGGGCTGGCGTCACATCGCCATCGATGAGGCCCATGTCTATTCGGGAACACTTGGGACCGAGATAGCCTACCTGTTGAGGCGACTCAAGGCGCGTGTTAAGCAGGCTACCGGTAGGGATATGAGCCTGCGCTGTTACGCCACGAGCGCAACCATGGGATCCGACAAGGACCGACCCCAGATTGCAAAGTTCGCTGAGGACTTATTTGGCGAACCCTTCGACCACGATGAGAATCCCGCCGTCATTGATAGCCTCAAAGAAGATCCGATGGCCTATTTTTGCGATGATCCGTGGGGTTCACTCCCTCCCGAGAGATGGGAAGCTCTACGAAACGCGATCGCCGATGAAAACCCCACTAGGTCAGGCCTCAAGGCAGCACTTACAGGAGCAATCCCCGACTCAAAGATTGGCTGCCTTGAAGGCAAGGATCCCCGAGCATGGCTCTCGGAGCTGCTACTCGGCGACCGCAACTCCAAGAAGGTTGTGCACCGAGTATCCTCTTCGACCTCCGACCCCCTCGATCTGACTGATCTCTCGAGGCTTACAGAACTCGAGATTGACGGGCTGCCATGTGACACGCAAGGAGCTGCAGAGCTTTCGGCATTGGTTGAAGTCCTCTCTTTTGCTGAATTTTCGAGCGGAGTTCCCATTTTAGCAAGTCGCTATCATACTTTCTTCAGGGCGTCTGAAGGACTGTTCATCTGCCCAGACGATATGACGCTCTCCACCGAGAAAACTACAGAGCGAAAATCCGCCGATGGGTCGAGTGTCCCAGTCTACGAAGTCTCAGTCTGCAGGCACTGTGGGGAAGCATACTTCCTCGGGTCAATCATCTTTACGAAAGAGTGCGCATTGCTCGACCCTAAGAGGACGAACATCGACTCGGATGACTATGCGGCAAGAAATTATTTCAGGATCCTTCGTAGCAAGGACGATTTAGACGACGCTGAAACCCTAATGTGGCTCTGCACCAAGTGCGGGACGCTTCACTCCGATCCCAATGGAGGGCCGCACCGTCACTTGCATGAGAGCAAGGACAGGGTGCCCATAGCGCAGGGAATAGCCAACGAGGACGTGGCCACGTGCGGGCACTGCGGATACCAGCACCGATACGCAATTCAGCCAATGAGAGTCTCCCCTGAGGCGGCTGGAACCATCTTCTGCTATGACTTGGTGCGAGACATACCTCCATTCGCCAAACGGGAGGAGATGAGTGACTTCGACAGCCTCTTCAAGCTCGAGGAAGACGAATCCGTACGAGGCGGAAGCGTTGTCTGCTTCTCTGACCGCAGGCAAGACGCTGCCTTCTTCGCACCGGCAATGCTCAGGACGTATAACAACATCACCCAGAGACAGATGATAAGGAAGGCAGTCGATGAGCTGAGCGGCGAAGAAGATGGGTGCAAGCCGAGTGATGTGGCAAGGTGGATAGCCAAAAAGCTCAAGACGGTCTATAGGCTCGATGGTGGTCCAGACACAGACATCGCACGGAGGGATGAGGCAAATGCTTGGGTATACGATGAGCTCATGGCTGAGGACAGCCGCAACAGTCTGGAGGGACTCGGAATCATCAAAGTATCACCTGAGCCCCTCATAAGGCTCGCGAAAGAAAACGGGAAGGCATTCGACACGCTGGCCCGCAGGTCCGGGCCCTCATGGATGACAGCAGATGACTATATAACCATCCTTCGCGTCTGTCTGGAAACCCTAAGGGAGCAAGGTGCGCTCAAGAGACAAGACGGAGCCCAGGAGTACATGAGGATTCGCTCCAAACAAAGTCCGGTCGTCCTAGGAGGCAGCCTTGGCTCCCCGCAGGGTACCATCCGCTTCGTCCCAATGCCCAATAGCAACGGGAATAAGCGGAGTAGGTTTGTGATGAATCTAGCACGAAAGATCCATGGAATCGACATCTCCAGAGATATAGCCGACAGCTTCCTTGTCAACCTCTACGAGGACCTCAAGAAGATCCTAGGGCAAGTCGAAAAGCAAGAGCACTCCACGTTCGTGCACAATGACACAAAGACCGAAGGTTTCCTTCTATCGGCTGACCTCTGGACACTACAATCGGCAGGAGATGATCTCGAACTCTACCTCTGCGACACCTGCGGCTGTATGCTCCAGCACGACACGGGGGGAGTGTGCCTGACAAGGAGCTGCAAAGGACATCCCCGCAGAGTCTTAGCCGCCAAGACCCTCGGGAAGGATCGTTACTACAAGCAGACCTACCGGGAGGATCCCCTTCCCATCAGGGTAGAGGAGCACACCGCGCAGCTCTCTACAAAACGCGCGGCAGCAGTGCAGCAGGACTTCATTGATGGAAAGGTCAATGTTCTATCCTGCACGACCACGTTTGAACTTGGCGTGGACGTAGGAGACCTGAGGGCCACGTTCATGAGGAACGTCCCACCCTCACCCGCCAACTACGCACAGCGCGCCGGCCGCGTCGGCCGACGCGCAGGCAAACCGGGGTTCGCAGTCACGTTTGCCCGCCTGAGACCACACGACATCGAGCATTACCGGTCTCCGGGAAGGATCATCGCAGGTAAGATCCGGGCACCCTCCTGTTACTTGTCAAATCCTTTCATTGCAATCAGGCATATCTATGCGGTCGTCCTCTCCGAATACTTCAGAAGTAGTCCGGATCGGGAGGATTACTCGAACGACTATAACAACTTCATGAAAATCTCCGAGGAGAACCCGTCAACATTAAATGAGCTTAAGAAGTTCATTGAAGGTAATCAAAGTACGCTAGAAAGACTATTTAATGACATCCTTCCAAAAGACGTCGCTGAGTCGCAGGATATTGCGATTTCCAAAGGTAGCTGGATCGAAGGACTCGTCGGCAAGGGCGGCCGTCTCCTAAAGACACACTCGCTTATACATGAAGACTGGGATCGCCTCGAGCATTCCGCATGTGTCGCAAGGGCCGAGGGAAAATACGATCGAGCTAGCATCAATACGAGACAGCAAGGTATGCTTCTCAAGAAGAAGACCATCAGCATACTCGCCGAGTCGGGGGTGATCCCCAAGTACGGATTTCCGACCGATCTCGTTCAGCTCTCACTTGTCGAACAGGAGAACTCCCTTCCCGAGGACAGGCTTGACCTCTCTCGGGGGCTAAGACAGGCGATATATGAATATGCTCCAAGTGCAGAGATCATCGCCGGCAAGAAGGTATGGGAATCGGTCGGCATCACAAAGCCGCGCCAACGTCCTTACGAAACGAGACGCTTTGGCATCTGTCCAAACAAGAATTGTCGGTCCTTTGTCGCGCCGATCGATACCGGAGAGAACGAGACCGAATGCCCACTCTGCCACAAAAGGATAAGTCTGACCCACAGGTTCCTTATTCCTTCCAGCGGATTCAGAGGAAGGGAGAAGGCTAAGTCGGTCGCATACCTCAGAAGACCAAGAAATCTTAACTTCGTCCACATCAAGTTTGCCCAAGACTGGGGCAGCGAATGCAAGATAGAGTGGCGCGACATGCCTGGCGGCCGCCTCGGCATACGGCATGCCAACAACGGGCACCTCTATGCGATTAACTATGGACCTAGCGCGAAGGGTTTCTCTGTGTGTGGATACTGCGGGGCAGCCGCACCGACCGGAGAGAAGATTAACCATGAGGTCTGGTGCATGGCAAAGGAGACCCAAAAATATACAGGACTGGGTACAGACTTTACCACCGACGTCCTCGAGCTGACCTTCGCACTCGAAGATTATATAGCCCGGGATCACTTCGCGTGGAGATCGCTGATGTGGGCTCTCGTGCAGGCTGCCGTGTCGGTCATGAATATCCCTGAGCGAGAGATAGGGGCTACAAACTATACCAACTTCGATACCGGCGACGAGTCGGTGCTCATATACGATGACGTACCAGGAGGAGCCGGAAGAGCGTTGCAACTGAACGACAACATCGACTTGCTACTCACACGAGCCTATAAGGGGGTCAGCGTATGCGACTGCGATGAGAGCTCCTGCTGCTACGGTTGTCTTTGTAACTATCTCAATCAGTATGAGCATGAAAAACTATCACGAGGGGCCGCAAGAGACATCTTGGAGAACCTTCTCCATGGGACAGGCCAGGAAAGTATGGAATTGTGAGGCGACTCCCCGCTACCCTATTGGTCTTGGCGTACAGAGAACAGGGCCCCACCCCTGACGGGACAGACTGCCATATCCGGCCGTCCCTCTCGGCTCCATCGCCTGGATGCCTGGCCGGAGGGTGCGGGGGCAACCGTCCTTTTCATCTGCTTCTCGCCTACCCGCACCTCACGCTGCCCACCGTGCCCCCTGCCCCGTCACCTCTCCCTCTCGGCGCTGTGGCAGACATGGAGGAATGCACGTCACCTACGACGTTGAAGCATATGAGAAAGCGTCATCCCATGATAAGAACGTCGGGAAGTCTCGTACGACTCGCTTAGACTCTAGATGAAGTACAATGTATCACAGTATCAGACAAAGTAATCAGGAGTCATGATGGCCATCACCGCTGCAACCGAGTCGATCTCCGCGAAGCTCCGCAAGGATGAGAAGGATCGCTTCTCCGCCATCTGCGACGAGATCGGGACATCCCCGAGCAACGCCATCCGTATGTTCGTGTCCGCGTTCAACCGTCGCGGCGGTTTCCCGTTTGACCCGTCGAACCCATACGGGTTCAGCGCCGAGACGCTTGCCGCGATGGATGACGCAGCGACAGGCAGAAACCTCTCTGGCCCCTACAACACGGTCAAGGAGGCCATGGCCGCCCTTGACAAGGAGTAGGTCATGCTGAATCTAAGATTTACCGCTACATTCAAGAGAGACTACAGGCGAGTCAAAAGTCAAGGTAAAAATCTCGCAAAACTCGAGATGATCCTCGAGGCGCTCCAGCGAAGGGAAAGCCTTCCCGAGGCGGCGCGCGACCATTCCCTGGGCGGAGCGTATCGAGGACATCGCGAATGCCATATCGAACCCGATTGGCTCCTCATTTATCGTATCGACGAGGAGGGGCTCATCCTTATTGCCACACGCACGGGAAGCCACAGCGAGCTGCTGGGGCCATGAACGTCGCCAGCGTTCATAACGAGGCCTCGTTATGCCCTACCGTCACAAGACGTAGCGCCGAGGCGCAGCGCAACGAGCCCGAGCGGTCGCGACGAAGAGCGAGGTCTACTCGCATCCCCACCGGGTGCGCCCGTGTATGTTGATGCACGGCGGTCCAGCCGCCAGTGCCACCCACCCTCGTCAGGTCGCAACGCCTCACGAAGAGCCACAGCCGCTCGCACAACCCAAAGGCTCATCAGGCGAGGAGGGACACTGTCTGACACCCCGGCCACAAGGTGCATACCGACGCCAACGCAAGGACAGAGCTCACGCGAGGGATCAGCTCAATGTGCTAGACGGTATGCAGCACATTGAGCTGGGCGAGTAGATACCACGGACTCGGTTCGCCAAGCGTGCCGGCGCCTTACCGTCAAGTACCTCGGAACCTCACCCTCCGTCCTGGGTTTTCTCCTTCCCATGATATAGCCCAGCCTCTGGCACTGCATCTTGCGATGATCTGTCACGCCTGGGGTCGGAAGCCTCACATGTTGTTGCCTCGCACATCGCCATGGGCCATAACATCGGGGTGCGTCACTCGACCGGCAGGTGCCTCTCTACCTATGACGCTCGTCCCATGCGGTTGCCGGCTGGCTCCAGGGCCTTATCTTGTCAAGCTCGTCGCTCATCCTCATACGCGCGAGGTCGGTGTCATACGCGGCCTGGACACGTAGCCAGTAGCCATCGCTGAGTCCGAAGAACCTGCAGAGCCTGAGGTCCGTGTCCGCAGTCACGGAGCGCTTACCCGACACGATCTCGCCGATGCGCGTCGCCGGTACGCCGATTTCCTTCGCCAGACGGTACTTCGTTATGCCCATCGGCTCAAGGAACTCCTCCTCGAGCAGTTCATCGGGCGCCACGGGATCGATCGCCTCGTCCATTCTCCCTCACCTCCCGTTTAGTGGTAATCCACGATCTCTACGTCTTTCGGACCCGCATCGCTCCACACGAAGCAGATGCGGCATTGGTCGCTTATCCGGATGCTGTGCTGCCCCTTCCTGTCGCCTCTCAGAGCCTCGAGTCGGTTCCCCGGAGGAGCTCTCAGATCGTTGATAGTTCCGGCGGCCTGAAGTTGGCGGAGCCTCCTCAGGGCGATACGCTCGAACGCCTCGAAGCGCTTTACGCCCTGCATTCCCGTCTTTGTGTGACGCGAGCTGATTGCCACCACATCATGTAGGTGAGTTGTGCATGGGAGCCCGTCCGGCTCCCATATCTTGTGTCCCGGAACCACGTCATGTACCATAATATATGACGTGGTTCCGGGAGGGCGGGAGGCGGGGATGGCCCCGATGAGTCA
>ERZ773079.1632-NODE-1632-length-13235-cov-11.364492_pt1 | contig 13235 bp, 10 predicted proteins | sample MGYA00511355_ERZ773079 | MGnify/ENA primary metagenome ERZ773079 (study PRJEB29015, sample SAMEA2737979) | human oral metagenome | biome: human oral; feature: human-associated habitat; material: dental | place: China | collected 2117 ... | reverse complement strand
CTGGTGGCGCGCACGGCGGGGGCCGAGCCGCTCCCGCGCGCAGGCGAGCGCCAGCCCCACGACGCGGTCACGAGCCAGATCGCCGCGACGGCGCGCGGGACAGTGGGAGCAGTCACGGACACGGGTCGCCTGGTGCGCCTCGACGTCGTGGCGACCCCGGAGGTGCCGCGCCGGAACGGCGCGCTCTCGCTCGCCGGGGGGCAGCCCGCGCGACTGCTGGTGGACATCGAGCCGGAGGAGAAGGTCGTCGGGCTGGTGCCGATCGGCTCCCCCGACCATCCGCCGATCGTGCTGGCCACGGCCGGGGGCGTCATCAAACGCGTCAAGCCCGGCGATGAGCCCGGTCGCGGGGACGCCTGGGACGTGATCGCGCTGGCCGACGGCGACCGCGTCGTCTTCGCCGACACCGCCGAGGACTCCGACATCCTCGCGCTGGTGTCCTCGGACGCGCAGCTGCTGCGCTTCGAGGCCTCCAAGGTGCGCCCCCAGGGGCGCGGCGCGGGCGGCATGGCGGGCATCTCCCTGCGCGCGGGGGCGCGCGTCATCGCCGGGTCCGCGGTGCCCGCCGAGCTGCTGGCCGAGGCCGTTGTCGTCACGATCGCCGGCGCCGAGGGGGCATTGCCGGGCACCGGGACGGGTTCGGTCAAGGTGACTCCGCTGGACCGCTATCCCGCCAAGGGGCGGGCGACCGGCGGCGTGCGCGCACAGCGCCTCCTGCGCGGTGAGAGCGAGCTCATCCTCGGCTGGGTCGGCGTCGGTCCGGCCCGGGCGGTCGGCCCGGACGGCCGGAGCGTGGGACTGCCCGATGTCGACGAACGCCGTGACGGCTCCGGCTCGCCGCTGTCGGCGCCGGTGGCCGGAATCGGGTGAGCACGGTGGGCCCGAGTCAGTGGGCCCGGGGCGGGCACGGGGCGAACGCGAGAAGGGTTCGCCCCGCGCGCTACACCGCGCCCATCGGCCCGGGCCGATGGGTCCACAGCCGCATCGCGGTGGCGACCGCCCGTTCGGTGCTCCGCGGCGCGGTGCGGAGCGCCTCGGCGAGCGGGACGACCTCCCCCGACGAGGTCGACATGATCGCCACGCAGCCGCTGGCCAGAAGCGCCTCCGCACCGGGACGCACCCGGCCCGCCACCACGACGGTCGGCGCCCCGTGGGCGGCGGCGATCCTGGTCACGCCGGCGGGCACCTTACCGGCCGGCGTCTGAGCGTCCACCGAGCCCTCACCGGTGATGACGAGATCGGCCCCGTCGACCGCCTCGGCCAGGCCGACCGTGCGTGCGACCAGGTCGATCCCGGGCTCGAGTCGGGCCCCCAGGAAGGACATGAGCGCGAAGCCCAGCCCCCCGGCCGCCCCGGCGCCCGGCTCGCCGGCGAGCTCGGCATGCCCGCTCAGGTCCGCCCAGTGCGACAGCACCGAGTCGAGGCGATCGATGTCCTGCGGCCCCGCGCCCTTCTGCGGGCCGAAGACGGCGCTGGCGCCGCGATCGCCCGACAGGGGGTTGTCGACGTCGCAGGCGACGTCGATCGTCAGGCCCTCCAGCCTCGGGTCGAGACCGGAGGCATCGACGGATGCGAGCGCAGTCAGCTCTCTCGGCGTCGTCCCGATGACTCGGCCCGTGCGATCCAGGAAGCGGACGCCGAGCTCGGCCAGCATGCCGGCGCCGCCATCATTGGTGGCCGAACCGCCGATGCCCAGCAGCAGACGGCCGATACCGGCGTCCAGCGCCGCGCGGATCATCCGGCCGACACCCCGGGTGTCGGAGCCGAGAACGTCGCGCTCGCCCTCGGGAACGAGCTCGAGCCCCGCGGCCGAGGCCATCTCGAGCACGGCGGTGCCGTCGCCGATCGCCAGACGGCCCGTGACGGGACGCCCCAGCGCGTCCACGGTCCCCACGGCGCGAACCCGTGCGCCGAGAGTCGCCGCCACGGCCTCGGTGAACCCTTCGCCGCCATCGGACATGGGCACGTCGACGACCTCGGCGTCCGGCACGACGGCGAGCACTCCCCGGGCCATGGCGGCCGCCGCCTCAACGGCCGTCATGGCCTCCTTGAAGGAGTCGGGGGCGATGACGACCTTCATCGCGCGCTCAGCGCCCACGGCTCGGTTCATGACTCGACTCACGGCATTCCTTCCGCTCGGTGCGCCGATGGAGCGCGGAGAATACGGGACGTGATGCACAGGACTCCCTCCCGGCGAGGCACGGCCCGCCCGGAGAACCCGTCATCGCCCCATAATCTCCCATGACATCGCTCCTCCTGCGTCACGTCCGCCCCGTCCTGTTCCGAAGCCGCCGCCGTCTCGGGCGTCTGCGTGCGGCCACTCGAACGGCGCCATCGATCGCCCCCGATCGAACGAGGCCGCCGCTCGAGCCCATCGACATCAGGGTGACCGGAGGCGCGGTCACCGAGATCGGCTCCGACCTGGAGCCGCGGGGCGAGCGCGTCCTCGATGCCGAGGGCGCCTTCATCATCCCCGGTCTGTGGGACGCCCACGCCCACCTCGACCTGGAGGCGGCGAGGCGCTCGCGCCTCGACACGACGGCGACCCGCTGCGCGGAGGACGCCCTCGCCCTGGTCGCCGATGCCGTCGCCGCCCTGCCGGCGGACGTCCCCGCCCCCACGGTGCAGGGTTTCGGGCACCGCCTGTCGAACTGGCCCCGCGTTCCCACCGTGGCCGAGCTCGACGCCGTCACCGGTGCGATCCCCACCGTCCTCATCTCCGGGGACGTCCACTCCGGATGGCTCAACTCGGCGGCGCTGAGCGCCCTGGGCCTGACCGCCGCGAGCGCGGCCGACCCGGGCGCCCCCATGCAGGAGGCCCCGTGGTTCGCCGCCCTGGACCGGCTCGACGAGATCCCGGGCAGCCGCGAGCTGCGCGAGGCGGGCTACCGCGACGTGCTCGCCGACATGCTCGCCCGCGGTGCGACCGGAGTGGTCGATATGGCCTGGGGCGACGAGCCCGGGGACTGGCCCCGGCGCCTGGCGGCCATGGGGGCCCAGGGAGGTTCGCCCGAGGTCCTCCCCCGCATCCGGACGGCCGTCTACCGCGACAAGCTGGAGCGCTGGATCGCCGCGGGCCTTCGCACCGGGGACGCGCTGCCGGGCTCGCCCACCGGCGGCGATGGCGCCGCCGTGCTCACACAGGGGCCGCTCAAGGTCATCGCCGACGGCTCCATGGGCACGGCCAGCGCTCACATGTGCGAGCCCTACCCTCCCGAGCTCGGCGTGGAGCACTCCCACGGCGTGGCCAACATCGAGCGCGCGGAGCTCACCGAGCTCATGTCCCGCGCCCGCGAGGCCGGCTACGACGCGGCGATCCACGCGATCGGGGATGCCGCCGTGGAGGACGTCGCGGCCGCCTTCGCCGCCTCCGGAGCAACCGGTCGTCTCGAGCACGCCCAGCTGCTGCCCCGCGACTCGCTCACCCGGGGAGACGGCGCACTGGCGTCCCTGGTGTCCCACGGTGTGGAGCTGTCGGTCCAGCCCGCCCATCTCCTGGACGACTGGGAGGCCGTGGGACGGGTGTGGCCGGGGCTGGAGGAGCGCGCCTACGCCTTCGCGGACATGGTGGCCGCCGGGGCCCTGCTGCATCTGGGCTCGGACGCCCCGGTGGCGCCGCTGGACCCGTGGCTGGCCATGTCGGCGGCGGTCGGACGGCGCACGCCCGACGGGGACGTGTGGTCGCCCTCGCAACGACTCAGCGTCGAGGAGGCGCTGGCTGCCTCGACCGACGGCGCCGGGCCGGTGGCCGTCGGCTCCCGGGCCGACCTGGCGCTGCTCGCCGCCGATCCGCTCATGATGAGCGCCGAGGACCTGGGGCGGGTCATGCCCCTGGCGACCATCGTCGCGGGCGCCCTCGCCCATGCCGGCTGAGGACGCGACTCCTCCCGGCGGACGGGCCCCGGGACGCGTTCCCGTGATGGGATGGATCCATGCCTTCGCCATCGACCCCATCGAGCCCATCGCCGCCCGCTGCACCGCTGATCCTCGATGCCGCCCTCGAGCCCGGGGAGCACCTCGTCGAGGCGCAGGGGCTGTCGGTCGGGTACAGCGGTGGCGCCGTGTGCTCCCCGGCGACCTTCCGGCTCGATCCGGGCGAGGCGCTCTTCCTGGTCGGGGTCAACGGGGCGGGCAAGTCCACGCTTCTGCGCACCTGCTGCGGCCTGCTGCGTCCCCTGGACGGGCTCGTGCGGGTCCTGGGACTCGACCCGAGCCCGGCTTCCGCCGGCCTGCGCTCGGCGGTGGCCCGCGACACCGGGGAGGAGACGTTCTTCCCCGCGCTGAGCGTACGGGAGCATCTCACCATGGTCGCCCTGGGCCACGGCCTGGTCGATGCGGACGACGTGGTCGACTCGGTTCTCGAGAAGATGGGCATCATGCGGGTGGCGAACGCGGTTCCCGACCGCCTCTCCTCGGGTCAGCGCCGTCGTGTCGTTCTGGCCTCGGTACTCGTGCGGCCGCGCAGCCTGCTGGTGCTCGATGAGCCGGAGCAGCGCCTCGATCACACGACACGGCTCGCGCTGGCCGAGAGCATGGTGGCCGAGCGCGCGGCGGGCGGTGCGCTGCTCGTCGTCTCCCACGACCCGCTCCTGGTGCGGGAGGCGGCCACCGCTGTCCTCCTCGTCGGCGAGGAGACGCGGATGCTCACCGTGCCCGAGGGCGTGCGGGCCGTCGAGGAGGGCCGATGAGCGGACGCCAACCGGGAATGCTCGACGCGAGCCGGACGGATCCGCCGGATCTGGAGCGCATCAGGCGCCTGGCCAAGCAGTGGGCCGGGCGCCGCCGCCGGCTCACCCGCTCGGCGATGGAGGACTTCACCGACATCTACATGATCATCCTCGGAACGGCCATCGTGGTGATGATGACGATCCAGGGACTCGGGGTGATGGGCTCGACCGGATCCGCCACGCCGTCCGGGTCGGCGCGGCTCGTCCCGGGCGATGCGGTGGGCCAGCCGGTCTGGCTCGCGGTCGGCGCGGTCATCGCGCTCATCGCCATCGGGCTCGGGCCCCTGCGACGACTCGGTCCGCTGTTCCTGCGTCCCGAGCAGGCTCAGTGGTGGTTGCCGCTGCCGGGCGACCGGTCGGCCCTGCTCCGACGGCTGGCGCGTCGCGAACTCGCCGTCGTGTGGGCGCTCTCCTCGGCGGCGGGTGCGGTCATCGCGCTCACCGAGCGCAGCGGCGTGCTCGGCGCGGTCCGCTGGTCCGTGCTCGTGGGCGGCGTCGCGGGGCTGTCCCTGGCTGCTCTCCTCGCCGCGCAGGCGCACGGCGGGCCCGTTGTCGTCGTCAGGGCGCGCACGACGGCGCTGTCGGCGGCCGGGGCGTGCGCCGGTGCGAGTCTGCTCTCACCGCTGTCGGACGCGCACGCCGCGCTCGTGCCCGTCATCATCGGGGCCGTCCTCGTCCTGGCGACGGCGATCTGGTGGCGACGCGGGCCCGGCCGGCACCTGGCGGAACTGGACGACGACTCGCTGCTCCAGGCCAGTGCGCGCGCCTTCGGGGCTCACGCCGCGGCCCTGGCGATGGACACCCGCGCCCTGGGCCGGATGATCTCGTCTCCCCCTCGCCGGCCGACTCGGCCCGCCGGACTGCGTCTGGCGCGCGTCTGCGTGAGACTGCCCGGTGCGCTCAGGACGGTCCTGGGCGTGGGCGCCGTGGACTGGCTGCTCCTGGCGCGCCAGCCCTGGCGCCTCGCACGGGTCGCCGCGAGCGCGCTGCTCGTCGTCGGCGTCGTCGCCACGACCCCATCGGGGCTCGTCACCGCGGTCGTGTTCGCGACGGGAGGGTGGTTCGCCGCGCTCGCGGTCGCCGAGCCCGCGCGCCGCGCCCATGCGGATCCCGGCCCCGACGAGTCGTGGGCCGCGCGCCCGGTGTGGGTGCGCGCCGGGCACCTGCTCGTGCCCACGGGGGTCATGCTCCTGTGGGCGCTGAGCATATGGGGCGCGCTCGTCCTCCGGGCGGCACCCGGGCAGGGCGTCGTGAGCACGCTCCCCCTCGCGATCGCATGCGGGGTCGGCTGGGGTGGGGTGGCGCTCCGATCGGGCTTCCGTCGGGATCCCGACTTCTCGACGCTGATCCTCACACCGCTGGGGGCGATACCCGCCGGGGCGGTGGGGATGGTCGTCTCCGGTCCTGATGCGGCGATTCTGGTCTGTCTGCCAGCGGCTCCGGTGGTCGCGGGGCTCCCGGTGACCGGCACCCTCGTGGCCGGGCAGGTGCTGGCCAGCGCACTGGCCCTGATATGGGCCCTGCGGGTGAACCGCGCGCGCTGAAGAGCCGGACGTCCGGTGCGGCCCGCACGGCGCCCTCACACGTCCAGGGCGTAGAGGATCGTGCCCCGCGTGGGCGTGTATCCCAGATTGCGGTACAGGTCGACGGCTCCGGTGGGATTGTCCGAATCGACGCCGGCCGCGGCGTAGTCCATGCCGTCACGCCGGTAGACGCGCATGGCGGCCGTCAGGAGGGCCGGAGCCACTCGCCGGGTCCGGTACTCGGCGAGCACTCCCAGCACATCCGTGTACCCCTCGCGCCATCCCAGTGCCGCCCAGTCCTGCTCGTAGCGCCCCGACCGCAGGAAGCCGGCCACGCGCGCCCGGTCCCCCGAGCGGTCCATGGCGACGAAGCTCCACCCGGGGGCGAAGTAGGCGCGGCCGGCCCTCCACTCGTCCCGCGTCATCTCACTGGCCTCGTACTCGCCGTCGGCGACCTGGTTGTGCGCGATGCGCACGACCTCATCGAGCTCCTCGCTCCACGGCTCGATGGTGAGGAAGCCGTCGATGTCCACCTCCGGAATGTCATCGGTCAGGCTGCGGCGCACCTCGCGGTACCACCGGCGGGGCTCGAAGCCCAGGTCGCTCAGGTGGTTCTTCATGCGCTCGTCGTCCTCCAGGACGGTGGTCACGATGTGGGCCGGTGCCGCGACAGCCGCCGATCCGGGCGCGGCCGCCGCGCGCTCGGTGCCGATGAGGTGACGGGCGCGCTCGGTCTGCCAGTGCAGGAGCGCTCCGCCGATGCCCCGCTCGCGGAAGTCGGGGTCGACGACGCCGATCATCGAGGCGTAGATCTCGGCGGCGGGCCGCAGTCGCACCAGGGCGAAGGCGCGCATGACTCCCAGGGCATCCCGTCCGGCCACGCCGGAGTAGGTCGGATCGACGAAGTAGTCCGCCGTCTCCTCCGCCGTGGTCCGGTAGGGCGGGTCATCGACGGACTCGGCACGGGCGATGAGCGCGGCCAGCGCCCCGTTGTCCAGCGGGCTCAACGGGGCCCAGAACAGGTCGCGGGGGAGCGCCGAGCGCGGGCCGGGGCGCAGCATCGACCAGGGACCGACGACTCCTGCGCGACGCGAGGATCCGTATACGGGGGCCATGAGCGCCTCCTTGCGCGGTTCGGGGCTGCCCGGCGGTGACAGCGGGTTACCGGGCACCATACCCGATGCGGATGACGCCCATGCACCCGCGTCAGGCGTCGATGCGCTCGCGGTCGACGTCGGCGGCGCCCTCGACGATGAAGCCGCGGCGGGGCTCGACGGCCGAGCCCATGAGCAGCTCGAAGACGTTCTCCGCCTCCATGAGCTCGGCCTCGTCGCTCAGGGTGATGCGCCGCAGGGTGCGGTGCTCGGGCTCCATGGTGGTCTCGGCGAGCTGGTGGGCGTCCATCTCGCCCAGGCCCTTGTAGCGCTGCGGCTCCTTGAAGCTGCGCCCCTGCCCCTCCAGCGTGCGCAGCGTGCGCACCAGCTCGTCGTCGGAGTAGGTGTAGATGACCTCCTTCTTGCGGCGTCCCGAGCCGGAGACCTCGATGCGATGCAGCGGCGGGACGGCGGCGAAGACGCGACCGGCCTCGATCATGGGCCGCATGTAGCGGAAGAAGAGCGTGAGCAGGAGGGTGCGGATGTGGGCGCCGTCCACGTCGGCGTCCGTCATGAGGATGACCTTGCCGTAGCGTGCGGTCCCGATGTCGAAGGTGCGCCCGGAGCCGGCTCCCACCACCTGGATGATGGCGGAGCACTCGGCGTTGCGCAGCATGTCGGCCTGCGAGGCCTTCTGGACGTTGAGGATCTTGCCGCGGATGGGCAGCAGCGCCTGGAACTCGGAGTTGCGGGCGTTCTTGGCGGTGCCCAGCGCCGAGTCGCCCTCGACGATGAACAGCTCGGAGGCGGCCACGTCGTCGGAGCGGCAGTCGGCGAGCTTGGCGGGCAGGGTGGAGGTCTCCAGGGCCGTCTTGCGCCGCGTGATCTCCTTGTGCATGCGGGCGCTCACCCGCGCGCGCATCTCCCCCACGATCTTCTCCTGCAGGGCCCGGGACTGGGCCTTGAGGTCGCGCTTGGTCGAGGTCAGCAGCGCCGTGAGCTCGGTCTCGACGACCTTCGCGACGATCTGGCGCACCGGGGCGGTGCCCAGCACCTCCTTGGTCTGCCCCTCGAACTGGGGCTCGGGCACCCGCACGGCCACCACCGCGGTCATCCCCGCCAGGATGTCGTCCTTCTCGATGCGCCCGTCGCGGCTGGTGACCTTCAGGGCGCGCGCGTTGGAGTCGATCTGCTTGCGGAGGACCCTGGTGACGGCCTGCTCGAAGCCGGTCAGGTGGGTTCCGCCCATGGGGGTGGCGATGATGTTGACGAAGGAGCGCTCGGTGGTGTCGTAGCCAATGCCCCAGCGCAGGGCGACGTCGACGACGCAGGTCCGCTCCACCTCGATGGGTCGCAGGTGCCCGCTGGCGCGATCGAGCTGCTGGATGGTCTCGGTGTAGGCGCCCTGGCCGGTCAGGCGGAAGGTGTCGGTCACAGAGCCGTCGGTGGCCAGGAAATCGACGAAGTCCGCGGTGCCGCCCTTGGCCCGGAACACCTCGGCGCCCTCGGCCGTCTCCCCGCCCAGGGCCGCCGCCTCCATCAAGTCGCCTGCGGTCCCTGCGGTCTCGGCGGCGCTCTTGGCCGCCGCCCGCACCGCCAGATCATCGGTGGTCCTCGAGCCCGACGACGATGCGCGCTCGGAGCGCGCGGTCTCCTCGGCGCTGCGCTCGTCGGTCAGGGACAGGGTCAGCCCGGGCACGAGGAAGCTCGTCTGCCGCAGGCGGGCGCGCAGGGCCGCGGCGTCGTACTCGGTCGGCGAGGGGAAGATCTGGGGGTCGGCCCAGTAGCGCACGCGCGTGCCGGTCACGCCCCGCCCGACCCTGCCGACCACCCGCAGCTCGGAGGCCTCGGTGTACTCCTCGAAGGGCGAGGCGAGGCCGGGGCCGCCGGGCGGGTCGGCGAAGACGCCGGGCACGCCGCGGCGGAAGCTCATGGCGTAGGTCCTGCCCCCCCGATCGACCTCGACGTCCATGCGGGCGCTCAGCGCGTTGACGACGCTCGCGCCCACTCCGTGCAGGCCACCGGCCGCGCCGTAGGAGCCTCCGCCGAACTTCCCCCCGGCGTGGAGCTTGGTGTAGACGAGCTCGACTCCGGTCAGCCCGGAGGACGGCTCGACGTCGACGGGCACGCCGCGGCCGGTATCACGCACCTCGATGGAGCCGTCGGCGTGGACGACGACGTCGATGCGGTCCCCGTAGCCCTCGAGGGCCTCGTCCACGCCGTTGTCCACGATCTCCCACACGCAGTGCATGAGACCCCGCTGGTCGGTGGAGCCGATGTACATGCCGGGGCGCTTGCGCACCGCTTCCAGCCCCTCCAGCACGGAGAGGTGGCGGGCGGAGTAGTCGCCGCGGCTGGTCTTGTTCTCAGAAGCGGGCACGGCCGGACTTTACCGGATCGAGGTCGAACACGTGTTCCTCCGCGCCGTGACCGGTTCTGTGGTCTTCGTCGGCCTCAGCCGATGGGGACCGGCGCCGGCGCTCGCGCAGGCCGTCAGGCGGCCGGCTCAGGTCAGGGGCAGGGCGGGGCCGACGCGAGCACTGCCTATGCCCCGGTTCGTCCTGCCCAGCCGGAAGCGCGCCCTCCCCTTCAGGACGGTGCCGGAGACGGCCCGCCCGTGGACGAGCGGCTCGCCGGGGAAGAGCGTGAAGGTCCAGCGGTCGGCGAGGTCGCTGTCCGGAAGGGCGCCGCCACGGGCCTGAAGCAGGCGAGCGCCCCACAGCTGACGGGTCATGAGCCGCCTGGTGTCGAAGCCGTCGACCTCGAAGTCGCGGCGCGGTGCAGCGGAGACCTCCTCATAGCTGCCGGCCGAGATGCCGCGCTCGGAGACCACGGCGATGTACAGCCTCCAGCCCCTCAGCTCCAGCGCCCCGCCCGACGCCTCGGCGCCGGGGCCCAGCGCCGGATCCACGAAGTCCTCGACGAGCGCCGGGTGCTGACCCCTGCGAACCTCGTGCGGGACGGCCCCGCGCGTGTCGAGGTACTCGGGCGCGGGCACCACCAGCAGCCCGTACTCCACCTCCTCGGCGAAGCGGCAGCCGCCGAAGCGCTCGCGAAGCCGATCGATCTTCTCGCCCGCCCGCACCCACTGCGCCTCGCTCAGCCCCGCGCCGACGACCTCGGCGGGCGAGGCGAGCCCCGCCCTGGCCAGCAGGTCCCGCAGAGGACCGTTTGTCAGCCAGCCCGAGCTCTCCAGACGGTTCATCTCCTGCTGCCGTACCATGCACCACCCAGTGTCTGTCATGCCACCACGATAGGCACGATAGGACAGGACTGATGGGTCAGGGGCCGGGACCTCTACCGGGCCCCTTCAGGGTCTCTTTCCGGGCGGCCCTGTTCGGGACCCGTGGATCCCGGACCGCCGTGGAGCGATTGCGGAGCAGTCCGGCCGGAACCGGTGCGACGGTCTCCGGTGCGCCCTGGGCGAAAGCACGTGCGCCCGGGGCGGAAACAAGCGCGTGAGGAGGATAAGGCGGTCCGGGGCGTGGTGGAATTCGAGCCATGAGCACGATCAGTACCTCTGCCGTTCCCCAGACGGCGACCTCCCTGGACGAGCAGCGCGCCTCTGACATCAACGCCTCCACCGAGCGTCCTCTGACCACCGCCGACCGCTGCGACGTGTGCGCGGCGCAGGCGTACGTACGCGTGGTCCTACTCACCGGGGAGCTCTTCTTCTGCGCCCACCACGCGCGCGAGCACGGCAACAGGCTCAGGGAGGTCGCCCTGCTCTTCCAGGACGAGACCGCAACCCTGACAGCGGGCGACTGACGCGCCCGCCACTACGAGCACGCGTCACAGCGAGCCGTCTTGATGAACCGCCCCGCCCACTGCTCGAGGACGCTCCCGCGGACCCTGCCGGTCCTCGCGGCCTGCGCCCTGGCCCTGGCCGCCTGTTCGGGCTCCTCGCCGCAGGCTGGCAGCACCACAGCCGGCCCCCCGGCCGACCCGGCGCACACCGCCCAGGCCGGCGATGAGAGCACTGCCGCCCCGACCACCATTGACGTGCGTACGCCCCAGGAGTACCGGGAGGGGCACCTCAAGGGGGCCGTCAACATGGACCTCTCCTCCGGAGGCTTCGCCGACCAGATCGGCGGTCTCGACCCGAACGCCCCCTACCAGGTGTACTGCCGGTCGGGGAACCGCTCCGCGAGGGCCGTCGCCGCCATGCGCGACGCCGGATTCACCAACGTCACCGACCTGGGAGGAATCAAGGACGCCGGGGCCAGCACCGGCCTGGAGGTCGTCACCGACTGACTGGGCCGGAGCGCACCGGCCCCGGGCAGTCATCTCCGCGTGGCCGGCCCATCGTCGTGGGTCGGCGGGTCCCTCTGCCCAGATCCTGCCCCTCTACTCCCAGGCGGTCTCGTCCATCATGGACTTGACCTCGCCGGTGAAGTAGGACGCCGTGTTCCGCCCGTCGGCTGGTCGCCACGTGGAGGTCACGGCGCGAACGTATCCGAGCCCGCTGCCCTCGCTGTAGCGGTACAGCCACGGACCCCCTGAGGCGCCCGGACCGAAGACGCAGTCATCGACGGAGACCCGCGAGTCGTCCGGCTCGGTCCTGAACACGGAGTCCTTGCAGGTGCGCATGGTGTAGCGGCCGTTGGGATCCGTCTTGTTGGACGGGTACCCGAAGATCGTGGCCTGGAACTCATAGCTCCCGTCCCAGGCGATCCCGTACCCGCCGACAGCATCCACCACGGTGCCGTTGTCGTTGCCCCCGTCGTTGAGCGTCACGAAACCGACGTCATGAGTGTTGTCCGGCCCATCGATCCAGGCATTGAAGGTACGCAGGGAACGCGCCGTCCAGATTCCCGATGGGGCCGGGTTCGGGGCGCTCATATCGTAGTCGGGGACGAACACCACGTTCTGCATCCAGGCCTTCGCCTCGTGGTCGAATACGCAGTGCCCGGCGGTTACGACCACCCGCCTGGTGGGAGTGCTGACCGCGGAGGCGGAGCAGTAGGCGTTGTCGGCCCCGTAGCCGCCGAAGAACAACTTCCCGGTGGCGGCCGCACCCGCTTGGGACTGCGGAGGGACCGGCTCGGTCGTGCCGCCCGGATCGGTCGAGCTGGATGATCCCGTCGCCGCGGCGTCCTCCTCGGGAGCCGTGGCGTCGGAGGAGCCGCCGTCGTAGGGCCTGGCCTCGGCCATCCGCTGCGCGGTCCAGTAGGCCAGCACGTCCTGGTCCGGGGCGTAGCCGGTTCCGGCGGGCTGGGTTGCCACCTCATGGTCCCCGGGGAGGGGCTCGGCCGACCGCCCGAAGGAGCTGGGGGCTGTCACGGCCGTCGACGCCCCGGACGCGTGAGCCGTCCCGCTGGACTGCGCGAGCACCGGTCCCGCCAGTGCTGCGGCCGGGGCGAGGCCCACCGCGGCGATCACCGAGGCCAGAGCGACGGCCGCCTTCTTCTTGCGCGACAGGGCGAAGGATTGCGTCATTGCGTTCCCTTTCTCCGAGGAACAGCCACGAGGGAGGCGCATCCGCACATTTTGCGCCGCCATTGCGAGCGGGCGCCTATCAGGGACATTGTTCTAGACGTGAACGACTGTAAGAAAATATCATGCCCGTTTTCCGGGCGGCCAGCCCGGGCGTCGCAGAAACGGCTGAGATGTTCGTGAGGAGAATGAGTGATGCGTGTCAAAGCCGCCCGATGTCTCAGGTCGTGCCCGCTGAGTGGTGCGTGTGCGGCAGGTGGAAGTCCCCCCGGGACTGCTCATGCGCATACTGGGATGAACCGGTCCGGGCGCTGTTGGCCCGCTGGGCGCCACCGCGCGCCCTGCACTGGCGGTGGCCCCGGCGCCCTGAGGCACCTCGGCGCGGGCGGGCTCAGGAGTCACAGCCTGTACGGAGACCCGGGAGGCGGCGTCCTCAGCGGTCTCGGCACGGGCCT
>ERZ773079.1630-NODE-1630-length-13240-cov-53.505044_pt1 | contig 13240 bp, 9 predicted proteins | sample MGYA00511355_ERZ773079 | MGnify/ENA primary metagenome ERZ773079 (study PRJEB29015, sample SAMEA2737979) | human oral metagenome | biome: human oral; feature: human-associated habitat; material: dental | place: China | collected 2117 ... | reverse complement strand
TGGCGCGTGCACTGGGCCGTGCGGAGGGAAACCCGTTGGTGGCGGTCTCGCAGAAGACGATCACCGGTCACGCCAAGGGCGGTGCCGCGCTGTTCCAGGTGGCGGGCCTGACCGAGATCCTCGCCAGCGGCGTGGCCCCCGGCAACGCCAGCCTTGACGTGGTTGATGCGCCCCTGGCCAAAGACGCCTTCTGGGTCTGGCCGCGCACGCCCATCCGCATGGCCGGCCGTGGCGGAGAGTCCGGTCGTGTCCCGGGAGCCGGCCCGGTGCGTGCGGGTCTGCTGACCTCTCTCGGCTTCGGGCACGTCAGCGGCCTGATCGCCCTGGTGCACCCCGGCGCCTTCGAGTCTGCCCTGCGTCAGGCCGGCGGCCAGGAGGCCGTGGACGCCTGGCTGGCCAGTGCGAATGCTCGTCTGGCCGCAGGCACGCGCCGTCGCCGGGCCGGCATGATCGGCCGGGCACCGCTGTTCGAGCAGGTCGATGGCCGACGTCTCGGTCAGGAGACCAAGCACCGCGACCCGCATGAGGTTGAGGCCGCCATGCTCCTCGATCCCGAGGCGCGGCTGGGAGCCGACGGTGTCTACCACGCCGGTGAGCAGGCATGACTGTAGAAGACTGACGCGCTCTTCCCGGTCGCCGGCCGTCGCATCGGATCACCCGCCCTCGGAGGTTCGCCTCTGACGGCTGCGGATCTGCTGCGGCGGCCGGCGGTCTGAGGCCGGCTCGGCACGGGGCTGCTCCAATACGTCCAATACAACGATGGATGACTATGGATACTGACGACGCCCGACGGCATCTGGGCGGGTCCGGCAACCTACCGCCCCTCCCCGAGACTCCCGAGGCGCCCGCGGGTTCGCGCGTTCTCGGGGTGGGTCTGGACCTCGTCCACATCCCCGGCCTCGCTCAGCAGCTGACTCAGCCCGGCACCGTCTTCGCAGAACGTGCCTTCACCGCCCGCGAGCGCCGCGAGGCGATCCGCTCGGCCGCCGGCCGCGCCGCCAAGCCGCGGGCCGATGAGTCGGCTGAGTCGGCCGGCCCGCAGGAGGACCGCGACCAGGTCACCGGGATCATCGACGCCGTCGACGAGCTCATGGCGGCGGGCCCGGGCGACATCCTCGTCTTCCTCCCCGGGGAGCGGGACATCCGCGACACCGAGGCCGCCCTCGTCGACCACCTGGGCCCGCGCCACGTCGCGGACGGACGGGCCCGGGTGCCGGGGGCCGTCGAGGTCGTCCCCCTGTACTCGCGTCTGTCCGCCGCCGAGCAGCATCGAGCCTTCGAAGCGCACTCGTGCCGTCGGATCGTGCTGGCCACGAACGTCGCCGAAACCTCGCTGACCGTGCCCGGCATCCGCTACGTGATCGACCCGGGTCTGGCCCGCATCTCCCGCTACTCCAACCGGACGAAGGTCCAGCGCCTGCCGATCGAGCCGGTCAGCCGGGCCAGCGCCGATCAGAGGGCGGGCCGCTGCGGGCGCGTGGCCGACGGCATCGCCATCCGCCTGTACTCCGAGGCCGACTATCTGGCGCGCCCGGAGTACACCGAACCGGAAATCCTGCGCACATCCCTGGCCAGCGTCATCCTGCAGATGGCGGCGCTCGGGCTGGGCGCGGTCGAGGACTTCCCGTTCCTGGATCCTCCCGATCCGCGGGCGGTGCGCGACGGCATCACCCTGCTCACCGAGATCGGGGCGATCGACAGGCCCTCCGACGGCGCACGCCGCGGGCCCAACGGCCGCAGCGCCCGCGGCGGCCGGGTCGCCCGAGAGCCCGGGGGGACCGGCTCGGCGATCCGCGGGCCGCGTCTGACGGCCATCGGGCGACGCCTGGCCCGCCTGCCCATCGACCCGCGTCTGGGCCGCATGCTGCTGCGCGCCGGCGAGCTGGGCTGCGCCGGGGAGGTCATGGTGATCGTGGCCGCCCTGTCCATTCAGGACGTGCGCGAGCGGCCCGCGGACAGGAAGGAGGCGGCCGACGCCATGCACCGGCGCTTCGCCGACCCCACGAGCGACTTCCTGACCTACCTCAACCTGTGGCGCTACCTGCGCACCCAGCAGCGCGAGCTGTCGGGCAGTGCCCTGCGCCGCATGTGCCGAGCCGAGTTCCTCCACTACCTGCGAGTGCGCGAGTGGTTCGACGTCCACTCCCAGCTGCGTCAGCTCGCCCGTCCGCTGGGGCTGGACGCCGCACCGGTCGAACTGCCCACCGCTCGCTCCATCCGGGCAACCGGCGCATCTCTGGAACCGGGGAGCCACGCCGCCCGGATCGCCCACGGGGATGTGGCGGCCGCCGTCGTCGCCCTGGGGCGCAGTGCGGACACGCCCGACGCCGACGCCATCCACCGGTCCCTGCTCGTAGGGTTGATGTCGAACATCGGCACCTGGGATCAGCGGCGGCGCGACTACGCCGGGACTCGCGGCACCCGCTTCACCATCTGGCCCGGCTCGGGACTGCGCCGCAAGACCTACGACTGGGTGATGACCGCCGAGCTGGTGGAGACGAGCCGGCTGTTCGCGCGCACCGTGGCGAGGATCGACCCCCGCTGGGTCGAGCAGATCGGCGAGCGGGCGGGCCTGACCAGACACGTGTACGGCCCGCCGTACTGGTCGACGCGTCGAGGCGCCGCCATGGTTCACGAGAAGGTCCTGCTGTACGGGCTGACGCTGGTGGCGGACCGTCCGGTGACGCTCGCGAGCGTGGGCACGCCCGCCGCCCGCGAGGTGGCCCGGGAGATGTTCATCCGCAACGGACTCATCGAGGGGGGCTGGCACGCCCGGTACGATTTCGTGGACAGGAACCGGGAACTGGTCGAGGAGATCGGCGACGTCGAGCGCCGTCGCCGCGTCCGCGGTCTGCTGGTCGGCGATGAGGTCTTGTTCGACTTCTACGACGACCGCCTGCCCGACGACGTGCACGGCGCGAACGACTTCGACGCCTGGTGGAAGCGGGAGAGGGGACGCCGTCCCGACCTGCTGGACTACACGCGCGAACTGCTCCTGCCCGGCGGGGACGACGCGTCCGGCTACCCCGACTCCTGGGTTCAGGGGGATCTGACCCTGGGGCTCGCCTACGTGTTCTCACCGGGCGCCGACGACGACGGCGTGAGCGTGCAAGTGCCCCTCGAGGTGCTCGGGCGCCTGCGCCCGGACGGTTTCGACTGGCTCGTGCCCGGAATGCGGCCCGAGCTGTGCGTGGCGAGCATCCGGGCCCTGCCCAAGCGGGTGCGTCGACGGCTCGTACCGGCCCCCGATGTGGGCGCCCAGGTGTGGGCGACGATGCGCGAGCGGGTGCCGGACGCCGACGGCGGGAGCGCCGACGGAGCCCCGTCGGCGCCGTCGGTCCCCTTCCGGGAGGCCTTCGCCGAGGCCGTGCACCGGTTGCGTGACGTCGAGATCACCGACGCCGACTGGGCCGAGGCCGAGCAGCGCCTGCCCGACCATCTGCGCATCGCCTTCGTCGCCCTGGACGCGCACGGCCGCGAGGTCGACCGCAGCAAGGACCTTCTCGCCCTGCAGCAGCGCCTGTCGGGACGCACCGAGCAGGCGGTGCGCTCGGCGGTTCGCGGGGCGCTGCCGCAGGCCATGATCGAGGCGCAGGATCGGGCCGGCGCTCGCGGGGGTCGGCGAGCGGGCGGGAGGCGCGCAGGCCGCCGGGGGGATCCGGCCCCCGGCAGAGGGACCACGGCGTCGGCGCCGGAACCGACGTCGGAGGCCGTTCCCGGGGCCGGCCCGGACGCGGGCGGCCGGCACGGCTCGATCCGCCGCGGCCTGGCCGAACGCGCGGGCCTGACCGACTGGCCCACGGGCGTACCGGGACTGGAGGGGCCCGAGCAGTCCACGATCCCGAAGACCGTGGAATCCACGGGCGAGGCCGGCCTGGTCGTACGCGGCTACCCGACGCTGCGGGCCGCCGGTGCGCGCAGCGCGGACCTGGTCATCCTGCCCGACGCCGCCGCTCAGGACCGTGAGCACGCGGCGGGGGTGACGGCGCTCGCCCTGGCGCGGACCTTCCTGCCCGCGGGGCGGGTGACGAGCCGGTGGAAGGCGACCGAGTCCCTGGCGCTGGCCACCAGCCCCTACCCGAGCACCGAGGCGCTCGTGGAGGATATCGAGCTGGCGGCGGCGCGCACGGTGGCGCAGCGGTGGGAGCGCTCGCGCACCGTGCCCCTGACGTCGGTGCGCACGAAGGCGGTTTTCGCCGAGCTGGTCGCGCTCATGCGCGATCAGCTCGAGGACGAGGTCTATCGAGTGGCGCAGGTGATCGTCAGCGTGCTCGCAGCCCGACAGGAGGTTGAGCGCGTCGTCGGGGCCCACACGTCCCTGGCGCTGCTGAACACCCTGCAGGAGGTGCGCGAGCACGCCGCAGCCCTGGTGGCCCCGGGTTTCGTCTCGGCGACGCCGCCCGACCAGCTGGTCCACCTGCCGCGTTTCCTCAGGGCTCTGGCGCTGCGGGTCAAGAAGGCGGAATCCTCCCCGAGCCAGGACGCCGCCCTGGCCTACCAGGTGGCCGAGGCGACCGCACTGGTCGACGGGGCGCGAGATCGGGCGTCCGCGCAACCGCCCGACGCCGAGCGCGAGGCGGCGCTCACCCGGGCGCGGTGGCTGGTCGAGGAACTGCGAGTGAGCCTGTTCGCCCAGACGCTGGGCACGAGCTGCAAGGTGAGCCTAAAGCGAATCAGCAGGCTCGTCGCCGGTATCTGACGCCGCCGAGATCGACGTCTTCGACTGAAGTTGACGACGCCGCCGTCGAGCTCGGGCGAAAACGTCGATCTCGGCGGGAGGGGGGGCGATGCCGCGCTACCCGGCGGCCTCCGCGGTCGCGCTCTCCCCGACGGGGCGCACTCCGCGGGCTGCGAGGGCCTCCCGGGCCCGGCCCCAACGGCGGTCGTCGCGGTATCCGACCCACACCGGGACGAGTTCGAGCTCGTCGACGGCGTCGTGGAAGCCGCGGGAGTACTGCGATTTCATGGCCGCCGACAGCGTGCCCGCGGCGGCTCGCTCCTCCTGGCGTCCGCTGGATTGGAGGTGACGGATGAAGCCGCGCCGGTCCGCGGTCGCGATCGCCTTGGCGCTGTCGTCGACCTCGACCCACCGATGATCGGCCTCGATACCCAGCTCCTCATCTCCGTCCTCAAGATCGATCCCGCGGGCGGAAACCATGGAGGCCAGCAGCACCTGTCCCGTGTCCAGGTCGAGGTAGCCGCCGGAGACGTCACCGTAGGAGGCCATGACGTCGGCGAGTTCCTCCAGATCGACCGGCAGCGGCCGCCCGATCGGCTCGGTCCCCTGGATCCGGGCGAGGAGCTCGGCGCTGAGGATCGAATCGCCGTCCTCGTCGCGCCAGCGGAGTCTATCGCTCAGGGTCGCCATCACCGAGGCGAGCTCGCCGCTGGCCGCGTTCCGGCCGTGCCGGCTCCCCGCCGAGTGGATCGAGTCCCATGCCTCGAGGACGGCCTGGCCGATCTGCTGGAGCGCATGGTCGGCGTTGACCCCGGTCAGCGCCGCGATGAGCGCGCTGGGGTCGCCCGTGGCTCTGGCGGCCCGCACCGCCCGCAGGTCGATCCGCTCGGGTTCGACCTGGCCGAAGGTCATGAGGAAGGCGCGCACCTCCTTCTCCTCGGCGCGCACCTGCTTGCTCGTCAGGGCCGGGTCATCGCCGAGGAAATCCTCGTCGTCGTGGCGGGTGCGCCCGTACTGGTCGGGTAGAGCGCCCCACCCCCAGATCGCGGTGGGCTCCTGCACGACAACGCCCAGCTCCCGTTCGGGATCGCCCAGTCTGGTCACCGTGCACCGGCAGGTCCAGTCGTCGCCGAAGTCGAAGACGTAGCGGAAGGCTTCCCCGACCCCGACATGATCCTTAACCCGGGCGTCGTGGCGCAGAACGCTGTCGATGAGGGCGCCGCCGGAGAACCCTCCCAGGCCGATCTCGAGGTTGGTGACATCATCGATGATGCGAGTGCCGTCGGCGAGCGTGAAGTCGCGCAAGTGCCCCAGATCCCACCGGGCCAGGGCGAGGTCGATCGCCACACCGAGCTGCTCGAAGGTGGTTGACGGCGGGAGGATGAGGTCTCGACCCGGAGGAGGCACGAAGATCTTCCCACGCCCGGAGAGGAGCTCAACGGAGATGATCTGCCAACGTCGTGCCATGGTGTCATCGTGGCAGCGCCTGCGCCGTCGGCCAAAACGGGGCTCGGCGCGTCCGTCCGGCCGCGGCTTCGAGATCGACATTCTGGTACGAGCTCGACGGCGCCGTCGTCAGCCTCAGCCCATAATGTCGATCTCGCGGGCCGCGCGCTCACAGCACAGCGGACAGGAGTCGGCAGACGTTGTCGATGTAGCGGCGCCACCAGGGTTCGGCCGCCCACTCCTCGGCGGTGAGCTCGGGCGAGACGCTGCGGTAGTGGGCGTCGTTGGCGCGCAGCAGGTCGTCGAGATCGCCGCCGAAAGCCAGCAGCATGACCTCGTAATTCAGAGCGAAGGAGCGGAAGTCCATGTTGGCGCTGCCGATGATCGCGATCTCGTCGTCGACCGTCATGTACTTGGCGTGCAGCACGGTCGGCGCCGGGTAGCGGTAGATCCGCACGCCTGAAGCCAGCAGGGCCTGGTAATAGGAGCGCTGCGCATGGTTAACGATGAGATGGTCCGATTCCCGGCCCACGAACAACTCGACTTCGACACCGCGGTAGGCCGCCGTCGTCATCGCCGACAGCAGTGCCTCGTCGGGGACGAAGTAGGGGCTCGTGATGGATACGCGCTCAGTGGCGTTCTGAATGAGGGACAGCACCATTCGCAGGTTCGGCTCGGTGGGGTAGCCGGGGCCGGAGGGGACGAGCTGCATGGCGTTGACGACGGCGTCGGGCCGCCCCGGCTGGGGCGCGGGCGTGCCGACGGGCGCGGCGTCCTCCAGCACCTGGGCCACGGTCCGTGAGCCGCCCGCCTGCGGGAGAATGCTCTCCATGTCGAAGGCCTCGCCCGCCTCGAAGAACCAGTCCATGCCGAAGACGGCCTCCGCCTCGACGACGATGTCCCCGGCGACCTCCACGCTCAAGTCCGCCCAGGTGCGGCCGGCCCGGACGTTGGAGCGCAGGCGGTAGGTGGGGTCGATGATGTTGTGAGATCCGATGAAGGCGCGTTCGCCGTCGATGACGAGCAGCTTGCGGTGGTTGCGCAAGTCGGGGCGCCGGAAGCGCCGCTTGTGGGGCAGCAGTGGCATCATAAGGCGCCAGCGGATGCCAGCGGCGGTGAAGCGATGACCCAGGTCCCGCCACCCCGGGTACTTGCGCGACCCGAGGTGATCGATGAGCAGGCGCACGGTGACGCCCCGGGCCGCGGCCCGCTCGAGCGCGCGGTAGAAGACGTCGGTGACCGGATCCCATGACTGAATGTAGAACTCGACGTGGACGTGATGCGTGGCCGCATCGACGGCGCGAGCCATCTGCGCGTATGTCGCCGCGGAGTCCGCGTGCAGGGCGACGACATCACCGGTGACGCAGGGCAGCCCGGTCAGGGCGCGGTTCATCCGCAGAATGGAATCCAGCTGCAGCGAGCGCTGCGGACCGTCAGGGGCGTAGGGCACGTCCTTGGTGGCCTCCAGGGCGATCTCATTGACCTCCTCCTGCTGACGGCGGCGCTTGCCGTGGATCCACGGGCTGCCCAGGAAGATGTAGAGCGGCAGACCGACGATCGGCAGCAGGAAGATGAGCAGGAGCCAGGCCGTGGATGATGCGGGACGGCGATTCTCCGGAATGGTTCCGAGCGCGACGATCTTGATCGCGTATTCGATGACGACCCAGGTCGTCGCCAGAAAGGGCGGCCATTCCATAGCCGCATCCTCGCACGGAAGTCGGTGGAGGCCGCTCAGCTGCTCGCGGGCGGGCCCCGCGCGGGAGGGGAGGCGCGAACGGTCCCGCCGACGGCGGCGCCCGAGCGGGGCGGGGCGTTGTCGGCGTACCGGGAACAGAACCCGCCCCGGCGCAGGGACGGTATCTGGGCGGGGCGGTGTCCCGTATGGGAGCGGGGCTGTCCACAGGGCAGCGCGGTCCCTGTTGGCACCGGCGTGTCGCCTAGGCTATGTTGCACCCATCACAGGCACCGCCGCCCCGACCCCGACACCCATCCCTGAAAGCCCCCGCCATGACACGCCCCTCCCCCAGCTCCCGCACAACCCCGACCACCGACCACACGACCGCCGCGCCCTCGACCACCGACGCGCTCCAGCGCCAGAACGCACCGCGCCCGGGTGGGTCGCGCGGGAGCGGGCCGCGGCGCGGCGGGCGGCCACTGGCCGCGCTCATCGCCTGCGCCCTGGCACTGGCCGCGATAACCGGCCCGACCTCCTGCACGGGCCACCGCGCCGACCAGGACCCCGCACCGGACTCTCAGGACCTCATGACCACCGCGGCCGCCCCAGCCAGCGCCTCACAGGACACAGCCCTGGGAGACGACCTGATCGCCAAACGCGACCAGGCCCGCGCCGCCGACCCGCCCGTCCAGGGCGAGCAGATCAACGACGACTCCCCCGAGGGCGCCACCCTGAGCGCCTACTACTTCATCCTCCTCTACCGCTACGCCTTCATGACCGGCAGCACCGACGACATCAACGCCATGAGCGACACCGAATGCGTCTTCTGCCGCTCCACCATCGACGACGCCACAAAAATTTACAAAGAAGGGGGCTGGGCCGACTACTGGGACATCACCGTGGACAAAACGACCTACCACGACCCCACTGACACCTTCCCCTACGTCCGCCTGGACGCCATCGTGAGCATGGGTGAGATAACCAGTTACAACGGAGACGGAACCGAGACGATCTCACCGGCCGACCCCGAGCACACCCTCACCTTCGCCATGTACCACAACGGAACTCGCTGGATCATCCGAGGTGTAGCCGTACAATGACCACAACAACGCGAATCACATTGATCACCGCCCTAACACTTATTCTTGGGAGTTCGCCACAAGCTGCAGGGTCTACTGAGACACCGAGCGTAGGTCAGCCGCCGGATTTGAGTGGGCGGGCTAGTGATAGTTCAGTGATCCTTGAGACACAAACGTACCAGGAGATTTCTCCGCCAGCGGATTCACCCAGAACAACCGACACCCCCGGACAAGCCGGCGCCCCGGCCGAGAACGAAGCAACCGACTCCGCCGACTCCGCACCCGCAGTCGCCTACGCCGACGAGACCACCCAGCAGGCCCCGGCCCCCGGAGCATGCACCGTCTGGGACCCCCTCACAGACGACAAGCCCCCCGTCGCCATCTGCACCGCACTCCCGCAGCCCGACGATTCCGCGCCCGACGACCCCGCACCCGCCGAACCGGCCTCCGCACCACCAGCACCCCGCCCCCTGACCGTCACCGCCCGTGACGTCGCCACCGCCATCGCCGACGGCTCCGGCCTAACCCGCCAACCCCCGGGCCCCACCCTCCTCATCACCAAACCCCTCATCGTCTACACCAACCCCGCCCCCCAGAACCTGACCACCACCATCGCCACTACCACTGTTGACATCGAAGCCACCCCCATCGCCTACACCTGGGACTGGGGCGACGGAACCACAACCACCACCACCGAGCCCGGAGCCCCCTGGCCCAACCCCACCATCACCCACCGCTACACCCGCACCGCCACCAACATCACCACCACCCTGACCACCACCTGGACCGCCCGCTACCGCCCCGCCGGCACCGCTCAATGGCACCACGTCAACGGCACCATCACCACCACCGAAACCTCCACTCCCTACACCATCACCCGCACCCTCACCTATCTCACCGACAACGCCGAAGAAGCCCACAACCACTGACCCCGTCCCCACCCCGGCGGCTCTCTCCCCCACCCGGCTCTGCGCCTCACGTGAGCGTCGAGGGCGTGGGGTCTGTGAAAAGGGCGCGGAAATACCCGTAGAAGTTCCAGTTCCCCCAGCTGGTGCAGGCGTCGCCGCCGGAGGTCGCAGCGGGATCGGGCTGGTAAGGGGTGTAGTCGTACAGGCCCGCGGTCGCCTGATTGACCACTGTGATCTCGCCGGTGCCGCAGGACGCGTCCGGAGAGTACGCCAGCTGCACGGGCGCGCCGGCGACCACTTGGAAAGCCTCGGGGTTCAGGCGGTAGTCCTGGAACTGGGAGGCGGCCCCGTACAACTGCTGGAAGAACCCGGCGTACTGCGGATCGCACTGGGTGCCGTCGGGGCAGGCGTAGCCCGCGGCGGTCTCGTAGTCGCGGGCCGTCAGCGTCGCGCCGGATGACGTGAGCAGCCCTTCCTCCTTCTGGAGAAGCACCAGCAGCACCTGCGGGTTGATATCGCAGGCGGTGGCGACCTTCGAGATGACCTGTGCGGCGTTCTCGGCCCTCGCCCCCTGATAGCCGCCCGGGCAGGCGGCGGTCTCCTCGCGGTCCTCGGTGTCGAAGCTCGCTTCGGCCAGGCAGGCCGTGCCGTCACGCCCGGTCTGGCACCCGGAGTTGACCTGGTCGATGAAGGCGGTGATCTCCTCGGCCGTCATGGTGGTGGAGTCGTAGAAGACGTCGTCGTCGATTATGTGCGTGGCATCGAAGCCGGTCATGTCAGTCGCGATGGGAACCGGCCCGCCCCGACCGGCGGTCGGCGCGGAGCTCGTCAACGGTTCGGACTCGATGACGCGGGCCGCGAGCAGGCCCACCGCGACGGTGATCGCGAATGCGATCAGCATGAGGCCCAACGGAGAGATGAGCGCGCGCACCAGCGGGTTGCGATTGCGTCGGCGTCTCGTGCGCGGCCCTCCGCGCGGGTCCCCACCGCCGGATCCGCCGCGTGAACCGACCGGGCGGGCCCCGCCACCGCGGACGCCGCCGGCACCGCTCTCGCCGGTGCGAGGGCCCGAGCGCGCGGAGGCGGGTCGCACCGTCGCGGCAGAGCCGGAGCCGGGGCGGCTTCGGCAGGGGCGGCGGCGCGGGGCAGGGTGAGGACGCTGAGACATCGGCGCCATGCTGCCACAGTCCGGCGGCCGACCCGCTACGTCCGGCCGTGCCCTCCGTCGTCGTGGCATCCTCTGCGCGAGGTGGCCGACCCGCTACGCTCGGTCCGTGCACCTGTCCGACGCGCTGTCCCTGGCCCGCAGTCTCATGGTCGAGTACGACGTCGAGGACTGGGATCTCGCCCTGGACCGCGCCCGGCGCCGGGCCGGGCAGACCGATCAGGCGCGTCGTCGGATCACGCTCTCACGTCATCTCATGAGCCTGTACGACGAGGCCGAGGTGCGTGAAACGGTCCTCCATGAGATCGCCCACGCGCGCGTTGGCGCCGGTCACGGGCACGACGCCGTGTGGCGGGCGGAAGCCCACCGCATCGGCTCGACCGGGGAGCGTCTGGTCAGCCCGCACGCCCCGCAGATGGAAGGCCGGTGGCTGGGCATCTGCCCGGCGGGCCATACGGTCACGCGGATGCGGCGCCCCTCGGTGCCGCTGGCCTGCGCCGTATGCTCGCGCTCCTTCCGAGCCGAGAATCTGCTCGACTGGCGGCTGGACGGCCTCCCCGCCACCCCGGAGCAGATCGGGCCGCGCTACGCACACGCCCTCGCCCGGCTGCGACGTCGAACCGGATGAGGGGCCGTCTTCGAGCCGGAGGACGGGACCCATCGCGCATTCGGCGCCGCAGACAGGTCGTTCCCTTTCGACTCGCCGTGGACGCGGACGGAAGCAGGCAGGATGGAGAGAGCTATGGGGAGGGCTCCCCGTTTCCGTGCCGGAGGAAGACCGGCGCCCGTCATGTCTGGAAGACTCCATGCGGCGGCCCCGGCGGCCGCGTCCGCGAATTCGAAGGAGCACTCATGATCGTCACCACCACCCCCACCGTCGAAGGCTACCCCGTCACCGCGTACCTGCGCGTCGTGTGCGGCGAGACCATCGCCGGTGTCAATGCTTTCAAGGACATGGCCGCCGGCCTCCGCAACATAGTCGGCGGACGCTCGGAGTCCTACGAACAGGAGCTGATCCAGGCCCGCGAGAGCGCGCTGGCCGAGATGGTCCAGCGGGCCCAGGAGCTCGGCGCCGAAGGCGTCGTCGGTGTCGACATCGACTACGAAACGCTCGGCCAGAACAACGGCATGCTCATGGTGACGGCCGCGGGCACGGCCGTGCGCTTCTCTTCCAACCAGCAAGGCAACGTCGGATACTGAGGTTCGGCCCGCGCTCACGCCTCGCACTCGCGACGACGCCCGCCGCGCTCGGGCGAGGCGCCGGCGCGCAACCCGAGCACCCCGCGGGGCCGCGGTCCGGGACGGGCTGCGCGAAACCCGGTGCTCGGAACTACGTGAGCCGGGATAGCATCGTCGCGCCACCGGCGAGCGCGAAGATCGTGGAGGCCACGATGGCGATCACCTGCCAGATGAGGAGGGCCCGAGCCCACGTGCGTCGAGACGTCCCACTCACGATGGACACCACGATGAGGTAGATGAGGCCGATGACGGGCAGGTGGGCGATGAGCACCGCTACCATCCAGCCGCCGAGCGATTCCCGGGGCTCGGGAGGCGCAACCTCCTGAGGCCCGGCAACCGCCGGGGCCGAGACTGCGGCGGGCGGACCGGCGAACTGGGCCGCAGGCGAGGCGGTTTTGAGGGCGTAGTCGCCTGGGCCGTACCCGGTCGGCGGGTCAGGGTAGGCGTCAGGGCGAGCCGGGTAAGCACCGTTCCCGAGCGACCCCGCACCACCGCCGGCTGGAGCCGGCCCGGAGGGAGCCGACCCTGGCGCGGAATAGGCCGGAGCCGGCCCGGAGGAGGCCGACGCGGACCCGGAGCCCGGCACCGGTCCCGCGGGCATCTGGAAGTCGGCACTACCAGCAGCGGGCGCTGCGTACTGCGTCGGAGTCGTCGGTTCAGCACTCGGACGGTGGCCGTCCCTGGGAACGGCCACCGTCTCAACCGCCCACTCCGGCACGGCGCCGCCGGCCGCCGAACCCGCCCCGGAGGGAGCCGACTCGGGCCCGGAGCCCGGCACTGATCCCGCCGGCGCGCTCGCACCGACCGCCGGCGTCTGGAACTGGAAGCCGGGTGCTCCCCCGGTCGATGCGTCGGAAGCGCCGGACCGCGCAGCAGCCGGGGAGCCCAGGGAGCCGGGCGATGGTGTTCCGGGGCGGGTGGCTGAAGACGACCGGCTCGCGGGCGGCGGGCCGGAGACGGTCGGAATGCTCGAGACCGGAGGCGCCTGTCCGGTGGGCGCCGCCGCGTCGGGGCGATTCGCGCCCGTCGCGGGCGCACCGGCGTCCCGGG
>ERZ773079.1619-NODE-1619-length-13278-cov-2.695833_pt1 | contig 13278 bp, 12 predicted proteins | sample MGYA00511355_ERZ773079 | MGnify/ENA primary metagenome ERZ773079 (study PRJEB29015, sample SAMEA2737979) | human oral metagenome | biome: human oral; feature: human-associated habitat; material: dental | place: China | collected 2117 ... | reverse complement strand
GAATTTGGGGATGAATCCATAACATATTTAGAGACTATATCAAAGAAAGTTGAAGGTTATGGACATTTTGAGTCATTAAAGCATTATGCTGAGGTTCATATTAGATTAATTCCTCTGCCACAGGGCTCCGGAATCAAAGTAAGCTCTTTGTGTAGCGAGACAGAGTTTCCGCTTGGAAAACAAAATAAGATTCTTAATATACTTCAGGAATATGATCATAAGGGCGCTCTCATAGGTGCAAGGCTTACCGATGTCGAAATCGTATTGCTTCATGCGCGTGAACATGCAAGACATACAGAAGGCGGAGATTTCCTAGAAGCTTCAAGGCGTGCGGTAAGACAAGCGCTTATGAAATCAGATTCTTTACTTTTAGAACCAGTTTATAGCTTTGAGATATCTGTCTCAAGCAATGATTTTGGCAAGATAAACTCTGAACTTGCTAAATTAGATGCTACCATAGATTCACATGTATTAAATGGCGATATAATCGAGCTAAAAGGAAGTGCTCCTGTAGTTAGTTTAAAACCTCATTTAGAAGAATTTTCGACATTTAGTCATGATGGCTCAAGCTTTGATATAAGCAGTGGTGGATATCTCCCATGTAGAAATAGTGAAGAAGTTATAATTAGCCATAGATATAATCCTGATGAAGACCTTGATAATCCATCTTCTTCTATTTTCACAAGAAACGGCAGCGGTGTATCTATTAGCTGGCAGGAATGTGAAGAGTTTATGCATATTAAACCTTATGTGAAGCGATCATCCTCTGGTTCTGAAAGAAATACTAACTATCCAAGGCGAAGTCTAGATGAAATATTTGAAAAGACCTATGGCAAGAGGGATGTAAGTCATGTTAAGTACAAGAAAGTCATAAGGCCTGAGCCTGATGAACATAAACATCCATCAAAACCACTTCGAAACAAAGTAAGTGCAAAGAATGTGCTACTGGTAGATGCATACAACCTAATACATGCAAATACAGAACTAAAAGAGCTAGCAAGACTTGATCTAGGAGCTGCTAGAGAAAAACTATCGGAAACTGTTGCAGAATACGCAGTTATGAAGGGATTTGAGGCGATAATTGTCTTTGATGCATATAAAAACAAAGACAAACTTGCAAGCAAGGAAGAGGCCTTAGGCGTTTCACTCATATTCACAGCAAGTAATGAAACGGCTGATAGCTATATAGAAAGATATGTATTTGAGCACATCAAAAGTGAAAACATCACAGTTGTGACATCTGATAGGCTCGAACAGATGACAATATTTCAAATGGGTGCAAACCGGCAGTCGGCAAGCGATTTCTTTAAGGAATTTGATTTGTTAAAAGCCCAGCTGATACCTCGCTTATTGCACTGAATAAGTAAAAATGATATAATTTCAGTGTCTATGGAGGTATTCTATAGTGAGTAACGAAAGCAAACATGGAGATGTTCATTTATCCAATGATTTCATAGCTATTTGCATAGCTTCCTGCGTTAGAACAATCGAAGGCGTAGTCGATTTTGATGACAGTCTTCCTCAGAATTTAAGTATAAATATGCTTAGGCGTGAGGCAAAGGCAAGCAGGGGAGTTAAACTGTACAAAAAAAACGATGCATTAGGTATAGACCTATACATTATCGTTGCATACGGTGTGCAAATTCCACAGCTAGCTTGGCAGATACAGAGAACTGTAAAAAGCTATGTTAAGGACATTATTGGAATAAATACTGAAGAGATAAATGTACATGTACAGGGTGTACGCATATTAGGAGAGAACTTATGACGAGACAAAATGCGCGTGAGATGATGATGCAAATCCTTTATCAACTCGATGTAAACAATGAATTTGATGTTGATAAACAGGAGAAGTATTTAGAAAATCTCGATATGGGGAAGCAAGAGGAGTATTGCAGAAATATACTCTCGCTTGTCTGCAACAAAAAGAAAGAAATTGATGAAAAAATCTCTTCTAACTGTCGCAACTGGACTGTAAACAGAATGCCAAAGACAGATCTTGCTGTTTTGAGACTTGCTGTATGTGAAATCCTATTTTTAGATGATATGCCAAATTCAGTTTCAATCAATGAAGCTGTTGAACTTGCAAAGAAGTATGGTGAGGAAACATCTTTTTCATATATAAACGGAATTTTAGGTGCTATCTCTAGATCAGAGGATAACTAAAATAGATGAAGTATTCACTTGGAATAGATACAAGCAATTATAAGACTTCGGTAGCGCTGACAGATATAAATGGTGGTATCGTTTATGATAAGAGAATTCTACTAAATGTGGATAAGGGAAAGCGCGGACTAAGACAACAGGAAGCGCTTTTTCAGCATATCAACAATTTACCGATTTTATTTGATGATATGTTTAATAACTTTGATACAAAAGATATATCTTGCGTTTCGGTTTCTGATAAGCCAAGATCTGTATCAGGATCATACATGCCGGCTTTCTTAGCCGGTGTATCACAGGCAAAAGTGCTTGCCGGCAGTCTAAAATGTCCATTATACAGATTTTCACATCAGGATGGACATGTACGTGCAGCATCTAGATTTACAGAGCTATGCGAGGCAAAACGCTTTATAAGCTTACATTTCTCCGGAGGTACCACCGAGATTCTTCTATATGATAATGGGAAACTTACTATAATAGGTGGAACAAAGGATATTTCATTCGGACAACTGCTTGATCGTATAGGAACAAAGCTTGGCCTTGACTTTCCGTGTGGAGAAGAACTTGATACTCTAGCTTATAGATATTTGACGAAAAATGTCAAAGCAAAAATACTTGTTTTTCCGAAGATAAAAACAAACTCCGGATATATTAATTTATCAGGCATTGAATCTGCTGTTTTTAGATTTATCGATGGTAAAACATTAGAAACAGACGAGAAGAATCAACTTATTTTAGGTATCTTTTCAAGTATAAGCACTGCAATATTAGATATGCTTGATGAGGTATATAAAAAATATGCCATAAATGATTTCTTGTTTGCAGGAGGAGTCTCTTCAAGCAAGACTTTGAGAAAAATGATTGGTGAAGCAGGTACAAATTTTAATTATGTCTTTTGTGAACCTGAGCTTTCATCGGACAATGCAATAGGTATTTCTTTGCTTGGAGGTGAGAAAATATGGCGATAAAACCGGTTTCAGTTTCCATGCTGAACGAATATATAGGCAAGCTTATTTCTACAGATCCTCTTCTTTGCAATGTTGTGGTAAAGGGGGAGATAACTTCAATTAAATATCATGGAACCGGACATATTTACTTCAGTATTTCCGACAATAAGAGTAAAATAAATTGTTTTTTGGCTAAACAAAGAGCTATGAATCTTACCGAAATGCTAAGCGATGGCGATGAAGTCATACTCACAGGTTCGGTTAGTGTCTATCAAAAAGGTGGATATTATTCACTAAATGTAACCGGTATAGAGATAGAAGGCGAGGGAGCTCTAGCTGCCGAATTTGCAAAGATAAAAGCAAGACTGGAAAAGGAAGGTCTATTTGATTATAAACACAAAAAAAGGCTTCCCGAATTTCCTAAGCATATAGGAGTGGTAACATCTGAAACAGGTGCTGCAGTAAAGGACATCCTAGCTATAATTCAAGCTAGGACAAAGCTTACAAATGTTAGCATATTCCCGGTTTCTGTACAGGGTGATAGAGCTTCTTCTGAGATAAGTCATATGATTGATTTCCTTTCCGATACCAGAAGTGAGGATATAGATCTTTTGATTGTCGGAAGGGGCGGTGGATCTCCTGAGGATCTTATGGTCTTCAATAGCGAGGAACTTGCAAGAAGCATATATGCTTGCAATATACCTGTAATATCTGCAGTAGGTCACGAAATTGACTTTACAATAGCTGATTTTGTTGCCGATGTAAGGGCAGAAACTCCTACAGCCGCTGCTGAGCTCGCAGTGCCGGATATGAAGCTTTTATATGAGAAAATTAATAAGCTGCACGAGGATATCTCACTCAATTTAAGCAACAGACTCATGTTTGATGATATTCGGATTAAGAACATTTATGACAGCATTTCTCATATTTTGACTAATAAAATTCAAAGCTACGAAAATACACTGAACCGGCTCGCTCTTTTGCTAAGTGAAAATAATCCTAGAGCGATATTAGAGCGAGGATATAGCATACTTTCAGATGAAAAAGGCATGCCGATTGCCAACGTGAGCAAGCTTAAAATTGAAGCAAGCTACAAATTAAATCTTTCTGATGGAAGTGCAGATTGTAAGATTTATAACATATCGGAGGACGTAAATTATGGCAGATAATAAGCAAGATATCAGTTTTGAGGAGGCTCTTGCAAAACTGAATGACATTGCAACAAAGCTTAAAGCTAAGGACATTTCACTTGAAGAAACAATAAAATACTTCGAAGAAGGAAACAAGTGTTATAAGCTTTGTAAGGATATTTTGGATAGTGCAAAGCAGAAAATAGAAGTTTACCAAGGAGAGTAGTAATGAGAGAAGACTATAACGAATATAAGTCGCTGGTTAACGATTATCTGCTCGACTATCTGCCTCGCGTTGATGCTATGAGCAATACTCTATATGAGTCCATGGTATATTCGCTTACTGCAGGTGGAAAACGATTAAGACCGGTTTTGCTACTGGCTGCATGTGAATTTGCGGGTGGAAACTCCGTAGAAGCTCTTCCTTTTGCGTGTGCTATGGAATATATACATACCTACTCTTTGATTCATGATGACCTTCCAGCTATGGATGACGATGATTTAAGAAGGGGGAGACCGACAAATCATAAGGTATTCGGCGACGGAATGGCAACACTTGCGGGTGATGGACTGTTAAATACAGCATTTGAGGTTATGAACAAGAATCTCCTTATGTATTTTGACAAGCCGGATGAACTCAAAAAGCGTATAAATGCTATGTATTGCATTGCAAAGGCTGCCGGAGTAGGTGGAATGATTGCAGGGCAGGCATCAGATATAGAAAACGAAAATACGGATTGCACTAATGAACTTCTTGAATATATTCATATAAATAAGACCGGTGCTCTTATCACAGCCGCAGTCAGAGCAGGACTTTACCTAGGTAATGCAGATGACGAAATGGTAAAGAACATGACAAAATACGCAGAGTGCATGGGCCTGGCATTTCAGATTGCCGATGATATCTTGGACGTAAAGGGTAATCCGGAAAAGCTTGGAAAAAATACCGGTGCGGATGCAGCTAAGTCTAAGACAACATATATTTCAGTAAACGGTCTTGAAAATTCAGTTAATCGTTTGGAGGAGCTTACAGACGAAGCTGTGGAAGCTATTGCACCGTACTACGATAATGCGGAGTTTTTCCGTAATCTTGTCAGAAAGCTTGCATCTAGAAACGATTGATAGAGGGATAAAATGTCTAATCATATTGATGAATATAAACTACCGGAGGATATAAAATCTATGGACCAAAATTCCCTCGAGCTTTTAAGCACGGGAATAAGGGCATTTTTGATAGACACTATATCAAAGACAGGTGGACACCTCGCCTCAAATCTAGGTGTGGTTGAAATCAGCGTTGGATTACACAAGGTCTTTGACTTTCCAAAGGATAAACTCATATGGGATGTCGGACATCAGTCATACATTCACAAAATTTTGACAGGAAGAGCAGATAAGTTTGATACTCTTAGACAAAATGGCGGAATATCCGGCTTTCCTAAGCGTGCCGAAAGTAAATACGATGTCTATGATACAGGACATTCAAGCACGTCTATTTCAGCTGCAATGGGGCTTGCTGTAGCTAGAGATCTTAATAAGGGCGATGAGGAGGTTATCGCAGTGATCGGAGACGGTGCGATGACAGGCGGACCTTCATTTGAGGCACTTAATAACCTTGGAAGCTTAGGTTCCAAACTTATAATCGTCCTAAATGATAATGGAATGTCAATATCAGAGATAAACGGTGGCCTTTCCGAGCATTTGAGCAAACTAAGAACCTCTTCAGAATACCAGAATACAAAGAACAGCATTAAGAAAGCTATAACTAAAATTCCGGATCTTGGTAAGCCTTTAAGCAAAGGATTATCCAGATTCAAAAGAGCTGTAAAATATGCTATATTCTCAGGTGGTGTTATATTTGAAGAGCTTGGCATTACATATCTGGGACCTTTCGACGGTAACAATATGGCAGATGTTCTAAAAGGCCTAAATCAAGCAAAGAACGCTCCGGGACCTGTTTTAGTACATTTCATAACAAAAAAGGGTAAAGGATATAAGCAAGCGGAAAAAAATCCTGATAAATTCCATGGAATAGGAGCTTTTGACAAGGAAACCGGAGTTGCTCTGTCAAAGTCACAGATCAGTTACTCAGAGGTATTCGGCAAGAAAATGTTTGAGCTTGCCAATAAAAAAGAAAACCTCGTTGCACTTACCGCAGCAATGTGCACAGCAACCGGACTTGACCGGATGAAAGAAAAGTTTCCTGAGCGAGTATTTGATGTAGGTATAGCGGAAGCTCATGCCAATATCTTCGCTGCAGGCCTAGCTCTTGGGGGAATGCATCCGGTAATTGCAATTTATTCATCATTTTTACAGAGAGCCTATGATGAAATAATAGAGGATGTCTGTTTGCAGAATATCCCGGTAACCATTGCCATAGATAGAGCAGGTATAGTCGGAGCAGATGGTGAGACACATCATGGTATCTTTGATTTATCATATCTGTTGCCGATACCAAATATGACCGTACTTGCACCATGCGATGCAGGAGAGCTGGAGAAAATGCTGGAATTTGCAGTATCAAAGGACGCTCCCGTTGCCATAAGATATCCAAGAGGAAATGCCGATATGACAAAGCATTTCGATGACAACGGAGAAATTAAAAACAATGTGGTTTCAGAAGGTAAGGATGTAAATATCATAGCTGTTGGAACTATGTTAAATACGGCTATTAAAGCTGCGGAAATTCTTAAAGAGCAGGGGGTAAAGGCTAAAGTATGCAGTGCCTCTGTGTTAAAGCCATTTGATGACAGCATCATCTCACCGGGCGATAAGCTTGTTGTCACACTGGAGGACAATTTGACTCGCGGAGGTTTTGGCGAATATATTTCAGCTAATTACCCAAATAAGGTTGTTAATTTAGGATGGCCTGACAAGTTTATCGAGCACGGTGACTGTGAATATCTATATAAGAAATATGGACTGGATGCCGAGGCGATAGCAGAAAGGATAAGGCGAGAACTTGAAGGAAAGGCTTGATGTACTTCTTGTAAATAAAGGATTCTATCCGTCGAGAGAAAAGGCAAAGACTGCCATAATGGCAGGACTTGTATTCGTTGACGGTCAAATCAGCGATAAAGCCGGCATGTCCATTAACATCGATTGCGATATCAAAGTTAAGCAGGATCTTTACCCATATGTAAGCCGAGGCGGTCTTAAGCTCGAAAAGGCTATAGATTTATTTAGCATAGATTTAAAGGATAAGGTGTGCATGGATGTAGGCGCATCAACCGGTGGATTTACCGACTGTATGCTCATGAACGGAGCTGCAAAAGTATATGCTGTCGATGTAGGATACGGACAGCTTGCCTGGAAGCTCAGAAGTGATAGCAGAGTTATAAATATTGAGAAGTGCAATTTTAGGTATTTTGATCAATCTCAAGTCGATGAAGAAATTGATTTCATGAGCCGCTTTATCCCCGCTGGTGCGACGATTTTCGACATCGGAGCGAATGTCGGGCGTGTGAGTCTTGGCTTGGCGAAAGCTCATGAGGATTCGACGATTTATGCCTTCGAGCCAGTGGAGGAGACCTTCCGCGGCTTGGAGAAGAACCTCCGGCTGAATGGCGAGGCGGAGCATGTAAAAGCCTGCCACATGGGCTTTTACAGCGAGTGCGGCGATCTGAAGTTCTTCGTGCCAGCAGCAAATGAGGCGGCATCGCTGCGCCCTAGCACCGATGCATACTACTTCAAGGAAGGCGATCAGGGGCAGGGCGAGCGCAGGGATCGCCTGGACGAGGTCGTCTGCCCCGTCGATACGCTCGACGACTTCGTTGAAAAGCATGGCGTCAAGCGCCTCGACTTCATCAAGTGCGACACCGAAGGCGCGGAGAAGATGGTCTTTTCAGGGGGGGCACATGTGTTTCTTGAGATGCGTCCCGTCGTCTACACGGAGATGCTCAGAAAGCATGCGGCGCGTTTCGACTACCACCCAAACGAGATCATCGAGATGTTCAAGGGCTGGGGCTATGCGTGCTATACATCCGACGGCAAAAGGCTGCTCCCCTTCGAGAATATGGACGAGTCGACGATAGAGACGAACTTCTTCTTCCTGCACGGGGAGAAGCATCGGGAGCTTTTGGAGGAGTACGGCGGCTGAGAGTCGCGGGTGCTGCCCCGTCGACGGTGCTGAAGCAGCGGAGGTGCTTTATGAAGGTCAAAGTATCAGACTATATCGCGGATTTTCTCGTCAAAAAGGGCATCGAGCATGTCTTCACCGTCGTCGGCGGCGGCGCCATGCATCTCAACGACTCTTTCGGGCACCACGCAAGGCTCAAGGTGATCTACTGCCATCATGAGCAGGCGGCGGCAATGGCGGCGGAAGCCTATGCGCGCGTCCATGGACGCATGGCCGCGCTCTGCGTGACGAGCGGGCCGGGTGCGATCAATGCCCTGAACGGCGTTGCGGGCGCTTATCAGGATTCGATTCCGCTGCTCGTGCTCTCGGGGCAGATGAAATCCTCTCTGACGGTGCGGGCGAGCGGTCTGCCGCTTCGCACGCTGGGCGGACAGGAGTTCGACATCGTGTCAGCGCTTGATAATATGACGAAGTACGCGGAGATGATCACCGAACCGCAGAAGATTCCCTTTGCGCTCGGAAAAGCCTGTCACTTGGCGCAGAGCGGCCGCCCCGGCCCTTGCTGGCTCGACCTGCCGCTCGACATACAGGGAAGCTTCATCGACGACAATCTGCCGGGCTTCAAAGCTCATGCGCAGGAGGAATATGCAGACGTCGAGAAGGCTGCGCATCATGTGCTGGAAAAGCTTAGAAGCGCCGAACGTCCCGTGTTCTACGCGGGAAACGGCATCCGCCTCGCGGGTGCGGCGCCGCTCGTCGAGGAACTGGCGCAGCGCCTGTCAATGCCTGTCGTCACATGCTGGGATAGCATCGACCTCATCGCGACGGGGCATCCGTGCTACTGCGGCAGGGGCGGCACGATGGGGGACCGCGCGGGCAACTTCGCCGTGCAGAACAGCGACCTTCTGCTCTCGATCGGCAGCCGACTGAACATCTATCAGGTCGGCTACGACGTGCGCCTTTGGGCGCGCGCGGCATATACGATCGTCAACGACATCGACCCCACCGAACTGAAAAAGCCGACGATCCGCGTCGACTATCCCGTGTGTGCCGATGCGGCGGACTTCATGCGTGCGCTTCTCTCGGCGGCGGAGGAGGATGAGCCGAAGAAAAACGAGGCATGGCTCGCTCAGTGCCGCAGGTGGAAGAGCGAGTACCCCGTCGTGCGGCCCGAGCAGAAGGAAGCGGCGGGCAAGACGAACGTCTATGCTTTCATGGATGCTTTGAGCCGTGCTCTGCCCGAGGGAAGCATCACGGTCGTCACCAACGGATCTGCGAGCGTTGTCGGCAGCCAGTCGTACTTCATCAAGGAGGGCAGCCGCTTCCTCATGAACTGCGGCATCTCGTCGATGGGCTACGGCCTGCCTGCTGCCGTCGGCGCGGCCGTTGCGAGCGGCGAGAGCGTCATCTGCCTTGAGGGAGACGGCAGCATCATGATGAACCTGCAGGAATTGCAGACCGTCGTCACGAACCGGCTGCCCGTCAAACTCTTCGTCATCAACAACAACGGCTATCATCAGATTCGCCAGACGCAGAAGAACGTCTTCGGCAATGCGCTCGTCGGCGTCGGCCCCGAGAGCGGCGATCTCGGCTTCCCGTCGTTTGAGCGAATCGCGCAGGCGTTCGAGATGCCCTACATCAAGATCTCTTCCAACGCGGAGCTGCACGAAAAGATCGCGCAGGCGCTCAGAGAACCGGGCTATGTGCTCACGGAAGTATTTGTGACGGAAGAGCAGAAGTTCGAGCCGAAGTCCGCGACGAAGCGGCTGCCCGACGGGCGGCTTACGAGTCCCCCGCTGGAAGATCTCGCGCCGTTTTTGCCGCGCGAGGAGCTGGCACGCAATATGTACATCCCGCTCATCGAGCCTGAAGACGGCGGGGTGAAGGCATGATCAGTCTGCGTCATACGGGCGTCTACGTCGAGAATTTGACACGCATGGCAGCTTTTTACCGTGAGGTTTTCCGGATGCATACAATCTGCGAGAACGTCGATCAGGCAGATGCGCTGATTGCGGATCTCTTCCAAGAGGCTTGTGCAAGGGTCAAGATCACGAAGCTCATCACGGAGCAGGGCAAGGCGAGCGGCGTGGGCGATATGATCGAACTCATCGAACTTGTCGTACCCGAAGGAGGGCAGGGAAGGACTCCGCCGCCGCTTGCTGCTGGAATGCACCTCGCTTTTGGCGTGCACGAGATGGAAGCGACGTGCGCGGCAGTCGCCGCACATGGTGGCCGATGCGTGACGCGTGTGCATGATATGGGGAACGGTAACCTTTGTTGTTTTTGCCGCGACCCCGAGGGAAACTGGCTGGAGCTGATCGCACGCAGTGAACCGTAGAGAAATCGAGCAGGCGCTTTACAAGGAGCGCAAGGTCTGCCGCTACCCGTTCACGCACATGACGGTGCGCAGCAACGGCGATGTCGTCGTCTGTTGTACGGATTGGTCGCGCGACACCTTGGTCGGCAGCATCTGTGACAATACGCTGGAAGAGATCTGGAACTCGAAGAAGCTCTACGATTTTCGCTGTATGCAGCTCAAGACGAAGGGGGCGCACCATGCGCTCTGCGCGACGTGCGAAATTCCGCTGAAGGATACGAGCGAGGACGATCTTGACGATTTTCCCGTGGAAAAGCTCCATTATTGGGGGGAAGGCGATGGAAAGAAGAGCGTTTCTAAATAGCCCGGTGCTCGACGAGGACATGCAGGACATCTACGCGCGTGGGCTGGATTGGCAAAAGCTCAGGGGCAAGACCGTACTGCTCACGGGTGCGACGGGAATGCTCGCGTCCTACGTCGCGTTCTTCCTCGTCTATCTGAACGAGGAACACGCGATGGGGATGCGGCTGCTGCTCCATGTGCGAAGCGAGGAAAGAGCGCGCGCACGCTTCGGCGAGTACGCGGATGCGCCATATATCTCGCTTGTGCAGCACGATCTCAGAGAACCGTGGCAGATCGAAGGGGCGGTCGACTTCATCATCCATGCTGCAAGCCTCGCGAATCCTGCGTACTACAAGACGATGCCCGTCGAGGTCGCCGAGCCGAACGTGCTCGGCACATACCATCTGCTGCGCTTGGCAAAGGAGAAGGGGACGCAGTCCTTCCTCTTTTTCAGCAGCGGCGACGTCTACGGCAAGATGCAAGAGGGCGCGGGCGAGATTCACGAGGCGGACGTCGGCGCGGCAGATCCGCTCGACCTCTTGAGCTGCTATGGCGGCAGCAAGCGCATGGGCGAGACGTGGTGCCGGCTCTTTTCCGTCGAGTATGGCGTGAACGCGAAGATCGCACGCATAGCGCACACCTACGCGCCGACGATGGATATTGAGAGCGATCCGCGCGTCTTCTCCTCCTTCATGAAGTGCGTTGCGGCGGGCACGGACATCGTCATGCACAGCGACGGCAGCGCCTGCCGCCCCTTCTGCTACATCGCCGACGCCGTGGCGGCGTTCTTTCTCATCCTTTTCGAGGGCGCGGCGGGCGAGGCGTACAACGTGTCGAACGACAGGGCGTTCTTGAGCATCCGCGAGCTTGCGGAAGTCCTCGTGAAATTGCGTCCCGAACTGGATTTGAAGGTCATCGCGAAGGAACGGCCGAAGGGCGCGGCGTATCTGGAAAACAATTTCAACAAGGCGAACCGCCCCAGTGCCGACAAACTTCGCGCAATCGGCTGGCAATGCCGCTTCGACGCGGCGGCGGGATTCGCACGCGTCTGGCGATACCTGCGCGATGTGCAAACATCTTGCCAAGCGAGCGGAAAAAGGGTAGAATAAGGGAAAGACGGCAAGAAGGGGGTCATACGATGAAACACATCAAGACGGTCAACAAGCCGACGATGCAGAAGACGCTGAAGACGGGCGGCTGCGGCGAATGCCAGGCGTCGTGCCAGTCGGCATGCAAGACGTCCTGCACGGTGGGCAATCAGGTCTGTGAGAGCAGGAAGCAAGCGTGAGATTCTGGAAAGGGCGATTCTGCTGAAGCCGATGTTTCGGTGGTGATGCACTGCCCAACACGAACACGGAATCTCGCAAGCTAAAGCCCGTCCATTCCCCTAACAACCGACCAAAATTCAAACGCGCTTCGCTTGAACGAGAATTTTGGTCGAGGGGGAATGGGCGGGCTTCTTCACGCTTGCTCAAAACGGTTCGCTTATGGGCAGTGCATCACCCCATCCTTGAAGCATGACCTTTCTGCCGCAGCATATATGGAGGAATTATGAAAGAGAGAATACATAAGTTCAAGCAGGCGGACAGCTTCATCCTGCTTGATGTCAACAGCGGCGCCGTCCATGTCGTCGACGAGATGATCTACGACATCATGGACGTCTTTGACGGTGCGAACGATCGGGCGGTCGTCGATGCGCTCGGTGCGAAGTACCCGAGGGCGGAACTTTCCGAAGCGCTCGAAGAGCTGCACGAACTCATGGCGCTCGGCGAGCTTTTCGCGCCCGATATCGACGTGCCGCCGACGTTTTCCCAGAAGGGTCTCGTGAAGTCGCTGTGTCTGATGGTTGCGCAGGACTGCAATCTGCGCTGCAAATACTGCTTCGGCGACGGCGGCAACTACGGCATGGAGCGTGCCGTCATGTCGCCCGAGGTCGGATGTCGCGCCGTCGATTTCCTCATCGAGGGTTCAGGGCCGCGCAAGCACTGTGAGATTGACTTCTTCGGCGGCGAGCCGCTCCTCAACATGAAGACGATCAAGAAGGTGACGGAGCATATAAGGAGGCGCGAGAAGGAGACGGGCAAGATCTTCAAGCTCACGCTGACGACGAACGGCATGCTCTTGAACGATGCGAACATCGCGTGGCTCAACGAGAACGATTTCTCGCTCGTGCTGTCGCTCGACGGGCGCAGGGAGACGAACGACGCCATGCGTCCCGACGTCGGCGGGCACGGCCCCTACGACCGCATTGTGCGGAATTTCAAACGCTGTCTCGCGAGCCGTGCGGGCGGCGACTGGGAC
>ERZ773079.1616-NODE-1616-length-13288-cov-3.670596_pt1 | contig 13288 bp, 9 predicted proteins | sample MGYA00511355_ERZ773079 | MGnify/ENA primary metagenome ERZ773079 (study PRJEB29015, sample SAMEA2737979) | human oral metagenome | biome: human oral; feature: human-associated habitat; material: dental | place: China | collected 2117 ... | reverse complement strand
GCTCCCGTCTGCACAGCGAAGTATGTAAACATAGTTCATTAAATCCCCCCTTAATAAAAATTAAATCGTGCATCTTTGATTTCACCAATACCCCTACTTAAAATCACTGAACCGCTTTGATATTATATCACAGCTTTTAGTCTATTATAAATCGATTAACAAGCTTTTATTATAATTTATCAGAGAAGACAATCGGCCCCTATTTTATGATATAATAAGTGCAATAATGACTTGTTATAGTTTTATATATATTTTCTATAGTTTCACTATAAGAAACGAGGACTCTATGAGCTTTATAGAATTCGAGGATGTAAAAAAAGTTTACTACACCGGAGAGCTTGAAATCGATGCGCTTAGAGGCATAAGCTTTTCGGTTGAAAAGGGTGAAATAGCAGTGATTCTCGGTGAGTCCGGCGCAGGTAAAACCACGCTTTTGAACATACTCGGCGGAATGGATAGGCTGACGAGTGGATCCGTGCGCCTTGACGGACAGACCATTTCAGATTTCTCCGGCAGGCAGTTAACACGCTACCGAAGGCATGATGTCGGTTTTGTTTTTCAGTTCTATAACTTAATTCCTAATTTGACAGCCCGGGAGAACGTTTCCATGGCCACCCAGCTATGCAATAATTCGTCAGATTCTGCCGAAGTCCTCGCATCAGTCGGACTCTCCGAAAGGCTTGATAACTTTCCGTCACAGCTTTCCGGCGGTGAGCAGCAAAGAGTTGCTATAGCACGTGCACTCGCCAAAAAGCCTAAGCTTTTGCTCTGTGATGAGCCTACCGGAGCCCTGGATTACATGACAGGAAAGTCCATACTTAAACTTCTCCAAGATACCGGACGCAAAAATGACATGACAATTGTCATTATAACTCACAACCAGGCACTAACTGCAATGGCCGACCGCATCATCAAAGTCAGAGCGGGAAAAGTCACAGATTCGTATATAAATCCTCATGTTACTCCGGTTGAAGAAATAGAGTGGTAATATGCTGTTCCTTAATATAATTCGTGAAATCAAAAAATCTCCCGGAAGATATTTGGCCATCCTTGCTATTGTAGCACTCGGTACAGGTTTTTATTGCGGTTTAAAGGCCTCGACTGATGCGATGGTATCCACTTGTGATAACTATCTTCGTGATGCAAATTTCTACGACTTTTGGCTGCGTTCCGGCCATGGCATAGATCAAGACTCCGCTGATAAAATAAAATCGAATAAGTCTGTACGCGAATCTGAATTTGCATACAGTTTTGATCTCATATTCGATGCCCCAGGGAAAAATTCCACAGTACTTCACAGCATGTCGATCCCGAAAAAGATAAATAAACCTCTGATCAAAAGAGGGCGACTTCCAAAGAATGACGATGAATGTCTGCTTGACGAGGCTTATCCTAATGCAAAATCTTTGCTTGGCAAGACCATCACAGTTTCAGATGGCAACGAGCTTGCAACTCTACAAGTATTGAAATCAAAGCAATTCAGGGTTGTCGGTCTATGCAACTCCCCTCTTTATTTAAGTTCGGAAAGAGGCTCTACTCCACTCGGAAACGGGACAGTCTCAGGCTTCATTTATCTGAAAAAATCAGTATTTCTTAGTCCTGTATACACCGATGCCTATCTCACATGTGGAAGCTATGAAAAAATTTATTCAGACAGCTATAAAAATAAGATAGAAAAATATAAGAGCAAATTTGATGGACTTGCAGACCATATATTAGACCGTGAGAGCAATGCCGGGTATGTTTCATTTGAAAACGATACGAGCATAATTGCAAGCATCTCTACAATTTTCCCTGCATTTTTCTTTGCTATTGCTGCACTTGTTTGTATGACAAGTATGACTCGAATGATAGACGAACACCGCATGCAGTTAGGTGTTTACAAAGCTCTCGGCTACAGCTCCCTATCCATACTTTCGATATACCTATTCTATTCAGCCACAGCAACCGTAATAGGTACAATTACAGGATATTTCGGAGGAATAACAATAACGCCGCAGGCTATATGGAGAGGATATAAAACCATCTATTTCTTTGCTGATAAACTTGAATTTACTGCAGACAAAGCCTTGGGTGTGTTTGCTTTGATTGTTGCACTAATGTCCACCTGCTTTGCCACGATTGCAACTTGCCTTAAGGAAACCGGTGAGTATCCCGCTTTGCTAATTCGTCCGCGAGCACCTAAGTCGGGAAAGAAAATTCTCCTCGAGCGCTGCTCTTTGCTTTGGGACAAACTGCCTTTCATTTATAAAATTTCTTTAAGGAATGTCTTTAGATATAAAGGCAGGCTTTTGATGACTTTAATTGGTATAAGTGGATGTACAGCGCTTTTGGTCGCCGGCTTCGGTTTGAGAAGTTCTATGAGCAATATCACAAATCTTCAGTATGAAAACATAGAGCACTTCGATTACAGCGTTGTGTTCAGTTCACCTCTAGCGTCACATGCCGAAAAATCTTTTGTAAACTTTGCCAAAAAGAAAGGAAGTGCCGAAAAAATTAAGTTCTGCAGTCAGCAGACCATGAATTACGGCGGTAAGACCAAGGAAAATAAATCAGTCGGCTCACTAAAGCTTGTCACTACATCAAAGGAAAAATTCCGCGATTTTATAGATCTTCGTAACGGAAAACGCAAAGTCGATTTCCCGGGCGATGGCAAGATTGTTCTCTGCAAAAAATACGCCAAAATATACAAGCTTTCTAAGGGTGATAAGATTAGACTCGTGGACGAAAAGCTAAATAGCTATGAGTTTGAGCTAAGCGATGTCTTTGATAACTATATTTACAACTACGCATATATCTCACCTGAAACCTACCGCTCTGTTTTCGGTAAAGACACAAAATTAAATATCGCCCTCGTCAAAACTAATCTCAAGGGCGCTAATAGGGATTCAAATATTTCTATGTCAGCTGCTAAGCTCAGAAACTACGATAATGTAATCTCTGTGTCAGCGAAAGATGACTTCAGGCAGCGTATAGACAAGATGCTGCAAAGTCTGGCTGCGATTATAGTTTTAATCGTTATAAGTGCAGGAACTCTAGCCTTTGTCGTTCTGTATAACATAACCAATATAAACATAACCGAGCGCAAGCGAGAAATTGCCACAGTCAAGGTTCTCGGTTTTTATCCTCGCGAAACCTCAGCGTATGTTTCTAGAGAAAATCTACTTTTAACCCTTATGGGCACACTCATCGGGCTTCCACTTGGAAAGCTTTTGCTGAAGCTCATAATTAGTCAAATAAAAGTCGACCTGGTTTACTTTCCCGTGATTGTAAGTCAATTCGATTACCTCTACTCATTCATGCTGACCATGGCATTTGCCGTAATTGTAGTCATGCTCATGCATATCAAAATTCATAGGATTAATATGAGTGATTCTCTAAAATCAATCGAATAAAATTTTATCCGTCAAGCCTCGTGCTGCTTTTCTCTGCCTCGACGAGATCCGACTTAACCTTATCTATATCATCGAGCAGATTTTTTAGGCTCTCTGCATTCACATGATTATTCAAAAATAGCTGTTCCAATTGTCTACTTGCTTTAGTTATTTCGTTTACAAACGCAAGGTAATCCTCGAATTTATGACTGTTCTGGGCTCTCTTGAATTTTTCTAAATCATTTCTGATATAGTCTATAACATCCTGTTCACCGAAAAATCTCCCTAAGAGCAATGGGTATGGTGAGACACGCGAAAGATATATGCTACCGTCCTCTCGAGCCTCATACATATAGCTCATCTTATAGTCTTCAATCTCAAACTTCGCCACCGTAATATTCGCATGTACAGTCTTCACACTCGTCGATCCGAGCTGCTTTAGCATCATATTTATGATGTCATTAATTGTCCAATCCATTTCAACCTCCTGCTATATATATGCCTTAATAAGAAGCACTATCGTTGATACAAATACTGAAAGTATCATAAAAGGAAAACCTACCTTCAGATAGCTTGTAAATGTAATAGGGTAGCCGTGTTTGTTGCTGATATCCGACAGAACAACATTTGCCGAAGCTCCTATCAAGGTTCCGTTCCCGCCAAGGCAGGCTCCCAAAGAAAGTGCCCACCAAAGAAGTTCAACGTCCATGCCTTGATTTTTCATCGAAAGAATCAAAGGGATCATCGCAGCTACAAACGGAATATTGTTAAGCACTGATGAAACCAGTGCCGATGCCCATAGTATAACCAAAATCGTAATTATCTCATGTCCCTCGGTAAAACTGATTATGGCCTTTGATATAGCGGCTATAACACCTGTCTTTTCCATTCCGCCCACTATAATAAAAAGCGCTATGAAGAACAATATAGTCGACCACTCAACATCAGCAATTACATGTTCTGCCTTCTTGCCGCTGGCGACCATTATAACGGTCGCTGCCGAAAGTGCAATCACCGCCGGCTGTACTCCAAGCTTATCGTGAGCCAGAAAACCGATTACAATCAGCACTATGAGAACTATACCTATCTTCATAAGTCTGGCATCAGTTATCGATTTACTCTCATCTAGCGCCATTACCTTAGCCTTTGCTTCCTCTGTGGCAAGCGTGTATTTCTTGTAAAGGAGCTTCATCATGATTATCTGTACAGCTATTACCAGTACAACGGCAATACCCGTATTCCTCAAAAAGTCCATAAAGGAAAGTCCCGCAGCACTTCCAATCATAATATTTGGCGGGTCACCTATCAAAGTAGCAGTACCACCTACATTCGATGCAAAGATTAGCATCAAAAGATATGGCACAGGATTAACCTCCAGCATTCTTGCGATAGCAATCGTCATAGGCCCAACCAAAAGAACCGTCGTTACATTGTCGAGACATGACGACAGAATCGCTGTTATGATTACGAAGATTATCATTATCTTCCAAGGATCTGCATTCACTTTCTTAGCAGCTTTGATAGCAATGTATTCGAACATACCGGACTGCTTGAGTACCGCTATGAACAGCATCATGCCGACCAGCACCCCTATAGTGTCAAAGTCAACATACTTAATCGCTTCATTGAAACTCAGCACCTTGGTGAGCAGAATAACCGCTGCACCTATCAGAGCCGAAAGAGTACTGTCAATCTTTCCTGTAGTTATCAAAACCATGACGCCAAGAAATACAAGTATTGATATTAATTCCATTATATAGCCTCCTGACAAAGCAAGTATATACCTTTTTTATCAAAATGCAACAAATCAAACCAGCCCTATATATACGCTTTTATAATAAGCACCATCATCGAAACAAATACCGATGCAATCATGAATGGAAATCCAACCTTGAAGTAGCTTTTAAAGGTAATCGGATGTCCATGTTTGTTACTGATATCTGATAGAACAACGTTCGCCGAAGCTCCGACCAGTGTTCCGTTACCTCCAAGGCAAGCACCTAGAGATAGAGCCCACCAAAGGAGCTCAACGTCCATTCCTTGAGCCTTCATTGCAAGGATTAAAGGAATCATCGTAGCAACAAACGGTATGTTATCGAGTATTGATGAAATCAAAGCTGAAGCCCAAAGAATTACAAGTATAGTGAGAAGTTCATGTCCCTCTGTAAGACCAATCAATGCCTCTGACATCGCCGTGATAACACCGGTTTTTTGCATTCCACCAACTATTATGAATAGCGATATGAAGAACAAAATCGTAGACCACTCGACATCCTCTATCAAAAACTCCACGTGCTTACCCTTTATGATTAGCATGAACGCAGCCGCTGAAAGTGCAATTACTGAAGACTGTATACCGAGCTTATCGTGGAATAGAAAACCAATAATTATGTAAATGATTACACCGATTCCTATCTTCATAAGCCTAGGATCAGTTATAGCCTTCTTCTCATCGAGAGCCATAACTTTTGATTTAGCCTCTTCAGTTGCCATAATTGATTTCTTGTACAAAAACTTCATCATAAAAATTTGAACTATGAGGACCAGAACAACTGCTCCTCCGGTATTCTTAACGAAGTCCAGGAATGTAAGCCCCGTTGCGCTGCCAATCATAATGTTAGGAGGGTCACCAATCAGTGTCGCCGTACCTCCCACATTTGATGCGAGAATCTGCATCAATAGATATGGTACAGGATTTACCTCCAGAAGATTAGAAATAGCAATCGTCATAGGTCCAACCAGCAAAACGGTGGTAACGTTATCGAGACAGGATGACAACAAGGCTGTGATGATAACGAATATTATCATCATTTTCCACGGGTCAGCATTTACAAGTTTCGCCGACTTAATTGCAACGTACTCAAACATTCCCGATCGTTTGAGTACCGCAACGAATAGCATCATCCCGACTAAAACACCTATGGTGTTAAAATCCACATACTCAAGTGCCTCGTCAAAGCTAAAGACCTTGACAAGCATAAGCACCGCCGCACCAACGAGAGCCGCCGCAGTTCGGTGAACTCTTTCGGTTGTAATTAAAACCATTACACCTAAAAAAACTAAAATCGTTAAAAGTCCCATACATTTCTCTCCTGATAATGCATTAGTATATACCTAATACGCTAAAATTCAACCCCTTATATATGTTTATTTTTCAATGCATATACGCATTTCTATTTTCATCTCATTGTTGCAAATTGCATCAAAATACAATTAAAAAGCCACGCACAACTTTCTATCCAAAATGGGTTCTACGCATTATGAGAAAGGAATGTTAGCGTGGCATGAAGATATGTGCAAATATACTGCTATTTATCTGTATTTTATTCCATAATCATTGAGTTTTTTATAGAGTGTCTTTCTAGCTATATTCATTTCTCGCGATGCCTTGGTCACATTCCAGCTATTACGACGCATGATTTCCATAATATATTCCTTCTCGAAATCTTGAGTTGCTCCCTTTAAGTCGTCGCCAAATGCCCCGCTCACATCCGGATTCATATCTAAAATTTCTTGTGGAAGATCATTGCTATTTATTTTGCCATCTTGAGCCATAACCACAAGGCGTTCAATTATATTTCTTAGCTCACGTATATTCCCGGGCCAAGAATAATTCTTTAGCTTTTGCATGACATTTACTTCTATTGATTCAATTTTACGACTCATTTCTTTTGAAATAGTTTCAATAAAATAGTTTGCAAGCAAAGGAATATCCTCTCTTCTTTCTCTAAGTGGTGGAATCTCAATAGGTAATATATTAAGCCTATAGTATAAATCCAGTCTAAACCTCCCAGCCTCTATTTCATGCTTTAAATCAGCATTTGTTGCAGAAATAAGTCTGAAATTACTTTGAATTGTTTCGCTTCCACCTACTCGTTCAAAAGTCTTTTCTTGTAATACTCGTAGTAATTTTGTCTGCATGTTTAAACTCAGCTCCCCTATTTCATCAAAGAAAATAGTTCCTCCATCAGCAAGTTCAAAACGTCCTTTTCTACGCTTTTCTGCTCCAGTATACGCACCTTTTTCACTACCAAACAGTTCGCTTTCTATGAGGTTTTCATTAAATGCAGCACAGTTAACAGAAACAAAAGGTTTGTCTGCACGGTCACTACATTGGTGTATTAGATGTGCCATTACTTCCTTGCCAGTACCACTTTCACCAGTAATAAGCACTGATGCCATAGTTCGTCCAATTGTAATAGCTTCTTCTCTCATTTTCCGTGCGGCATCACTTTCACCAATCATTTTGTTAGTTGCTGATATTGAACATATATGCTGTTTCAGTTGACTGTTTTCCATACGCACATTCGCAAGTTCTTGTGCTTTGATAACCGTTACAATCAACTCATCGATATCTACTGGCTTAATAAAATAGGTATAGGCACCTTTTTTTACAGCCTCAACTGCACCTGGAATAGTACCCTCTGCTGTAAGCATAATTACCTCTGTCATAGGCCATCTTTTCTTCATTTGCGTAAGCGCCTCCATGCCATCCATCTTAGGCATGATAATGTCGAGGACAACAACTGTAATTTCATGTTTTGCCATTATATCAAGGGCTGCAATACCATTTTCTGCTGTCTTAACTAAAAAACCCTTTAGTTCAAATATCTTACGGTAGACTTCCAACAATTCTTGATCGTCATCCACCAACAAAATTGAATTACTGATCATTCTTTTCACCTCATGTCCGCTCTACTACATTTAACTGGTAGAACGATATCAAACTCTGTCATGTTTTGTTCATCTTCCAATACCGTAACGGTTCCACCGAGCGCGTCCGTCAAGCGCCTCGTTATCCATAGTCCTATACCATTTCCATCTGATTTTGTAGTATAGAAAGGATCAAATATCTTTTCTCTGAGTTCGTTAGGTATGGGTTCACCACTATTCTTGACAATGACTATTATACTTGCGTCTTTTCTACCACAAAATATGTCAATCACTCCATCCTTGCCAATTGCTTGTATTGCATTTATAATGATATTTTGTAATATTACCTTTAATGCTTCTGGACTACCCATGTTGATATAACAGTCATCATCAATCATCTCCGTTACTTCAATATTTTGTCTTATCAAAGTTTTTCTCGAAAGCAATAAAATCTGTTTTATCACTGTTCCCACATGAATCATTTCCATTTTTTCGTCATCTCTGCTATAGTCAAGCAAAGTATATATTACCTTTTCAGCTTCATCTGCAGCCCTTTCAATTCGATCAATCTCCTCTTTAATATCTTTTTTTTGGGTTCCTATTGATAAAATATATACTGCACCTTTTATTACTGCTAAATGATTTTTTAACTCATGTACTATAGCTGCAGCAAATTGGCCTATTCCAGCCATCTTTTCCATTTGCTGAACTTCTTTCTCCAAAAGTACACTCTGCGTCACGCAGTTACTGCTCACAACCATTTCAGTAAGATTTCCTTTGTCATCACATATTGGATAATATGTATTTCTATACACTTCTGTACCGGAAACAATTTGTTCACTTTTGATTTGAGGTTGTAATTGAAGTACTTTCAACGTTTTTTCTATTATTTCAGGCGTAACTGCAACCGATTCTCTTGTCGCTACTACAACAGTTCCATCACTTTTCACTATAAGGAGCGCACCTTCAATTGTCTCCAATATCGTATTTATTTCCTGATTTTTCTCAGATAGCGATCTTGTATATCTATCTATACTTGCATTCATAGTAATGAACGCACGATTTAACTCCCTTACCTCTAATAAATTACTCGCATTTACTATTTCGCTTAAGCTGTAATCACCATTTGAAATCCTGTTAGCGCAGGTTACAAGACCTTGCATAGGTACTGAAAAACTGCGTTTAAGCCATGTCATAAATCCTGCGCCCATTAAAATTGCTGTTAATATTAGAATTAAGAGTAAGTTTGCATCTAATGTTTTCCCTGGGATAAATTCATTTCTATCAACTTCAAATAATAAAATCGTGTTAGTATCGTTTACTTTTGATGAAAAAAGTATTTTTTGACTCCCTTTTACAGAGTAAGTAGATGTAGATAAATTCCCCTTTAATGCTTTTTTCATAGCATTCTTTTTGTCTACGCTCATTTTTTCTTCATCAAATATATTCTTCGAATATAAGCGTCCTTGATGCTCCTCACCTTTCATCCCCGATTGATAATATATATTTCCCTCCCTTGTTAACCAATATATTTTCCCTGTTTTCCCTACTGAAAAATCTTTAAAATATTGTTCCCCAAGCTTTAGTAGAGACAAATCTATACATACAACGCCATAGAATTCTCCACTTATATCGTAAACAGGATAAGAACAAGTTATTGTCCAACCTGTTCTTAAGTAGTCAGAATATGGATTTGTCCAAACCGCTTCTCGGTTTGGATTATTCTTCTGGTTCGCGTCAATATAAAAAGGATCTTTTCTCTGATCATGATCGCTTGTAAATTGTGTAGTTAAGTCTGTATATGGTAAACATCTTAAAATATTATTCTTATCAACCATATATGCCCAAGTAACCATTCTATTTTCAACAACCTTTGCAAATGCATCGTCTAGTTCTTCGGAAATAGCTATATCACGGTACAATGATGTCCCTTCTTTTACATTGCTTGCTACATACAATGCACTTTGTTTATTTTTACTTATCAGACCATTCTTTTCTCTACTTATTGTTCCATTTTCATTTCTAATGTATCCCTTTGGAAGTTGTTTGTATTTTTCTTCATCTGAATTAACATATATCTTTTGATACCATATTCCTAAAGAAATAGTATTATTTTCAATTTGTGTAAATCCCTCAGATATTAGTTGACTTTTTTCTTTTATAATCTCCTCTAAATTATTTATTGCATATTGCTCTGATTTTGTACGTGTTTGAAATGACGACAGAACAGCAAATAACGCCACATAGAAAATGTTACCTAATAGGAAAACCAAAATCAGCCTAGTAACCATCGAGTCCTTTAAGTTTAGTCTTCCCATCTTGCACCTCCTCTATGTAGCGTATATATTTATACAATATACTACCATACATTACGTGCAATAGTAGTTATATTGAACGAATTTGAGTCATCGAAATTATCATGTTGAAACCAGTTTTTACTCACATTTTTATATTTCAGTTCAAAACGTCTGTTTCATGCCCAACTGTATCTGGCGATATTGTAACAGGTTTCCATTCCTCAGGATCAGACTTCTGCATGTGTTTCATATACCCCCAGAACAAGAGTCCAAGAATAACATAAATCAACATTACAACCCATGCTCCAAAGTCCATAGCCTTAATAGATACATATAGAACCCAGAAACAGAAGCAAATTGACCATATTCCAAAGAATGTACCAAATCTCAATCTAAAAGGTCTTTCCCATTCGGGATGTTTCTGTCTTGTTTTTAAGAAAGATATTGTTACTAGTAAGTATACCGCTCCAGCCGCTACTCCATATATAGTATAGATATAATTAATCCATGCATCCGGTGCAAATACCGTGAAGAATATAGATAGAATTCCAACAATCAAATTTGCGAATTGTGGTTGTCCAAACTTATTGAGTTTTGTAAACTTCTGGGTCACTTGATGCTGTTTTGCCGCTCCATATAGGATACGCGATGCACTTAGCCAAAATGATGATAGCGTTGTGATACATGTTCCTGTACCCATAATTACAATCAAAAGACCTAACCAATGTGTACCACAGATATCTGCGACTCTAGGATCAACTATATCTGTCTGAGCGACCCATTCACTTGAAACTACTCCTCCTACTGCGATTACTGCAAGACCATAAACCAATACTGTACATCCTATCGATCCAACAAAAGCCTTCCATAAATCTTTCTTAGGAAAGTCGGATTCCTCTGAAAGTTGAGGTATAATATCAAATCCTACAAATTTCATTACTAGTAGTCCAACAGCTGCTGCCCAACCTGACGCTCCATGCGTAAACATAGGAGTTATTGTGGATATATGCCATTTACCACTTAATATGAAATAAATATCTGCCGATATTGAAATAATTAAAGTACTCCAAAACAAAATTGACTGTAATTTCGCAAGCACCTTGATTTCTCTGTTTGTAAGAAAAAACCAAAATATTATTATCGCAGCGGCAAGTATTTTGACTTGAAGTGTGGTAATCGGAAATATGTATCCCATCATGCTCGCAATACCATATGCAACCGTAGGCATTGCCATAATATAAAGCAACATTATCATCCAAAAAGCAGCAAATCCTGAATTTTTGCCGAGTGCATTTGATACCCATATATTTTGCCCCCCTGCATAAGGCATCATGCTCGACATTTCCGAATATATGAAACATAGTGGTAAAATCAATATAGCCAACGTAAGCAATGCGAACACCGATCCTGGTCCGCTTAGTTCAAACCACAGTTTTATTTCAACCATCCAAGCCGCAATCATTCCACCTGCAGCCATAGTAATCATATTAGATAATTTCAGTTCTTTTCTTAGTCCACTAGGGCTATTGTTATCTGACATTGCATTCCGCCTCCTTACTGAAGATTTTTACTAATTATGCCGATAGTTTCATCTGTACTTAATACATTGCAGTAAATTACATTCATTATTTTTAATTCTGCCTCGTGAAGTTCTTGGCTCCCCGCTGCACACGCGTCTTCAACACAGATGACTTTTAATCCTGCGTCAGCTAAATCTCTGACAGTACAAGCAACGCACTGATCTGTTACTATACCTGTGACAACCACCGTGTCTATTCCCATGAATCTCAGTAATGTCAGATAGTTTGTGCCATTACAAACACTATCTGTTGTCTTATTTACAATAATTTCATTCTTTCGTGGCGCTAATTCATCCACCATCTGAGCTGAGTAACTATCAACGGGCATTAGCATATTATTCCAACCTTCTGATTTCTGAACTGGAGATCTATCCTCACCATCGTCTCTCAGACAAGCAATTCTTCCATCAACATCAAAGATCCCCTCATCATTCAGATAAGCTCTGAATTGTTGCTTGCTATTCCTTATCAAAATATCCTCATAACCATTCCCATCAATATCCCCAACATATACATCTTCCATCTGTTCAGTAGTCATCATGAGCATTCCCATATCTTGAAACTGCTTATCAGCATATTGCTTCTGCAGTTTGATAGTTCAATCCTGATAAATAACGAGAATATCCTTCAATCCATCTCTATTATAGTCAATATCCAAAACTTTCCAGATACTATTTGTAGTATCAGAATAAATTGTCTTTTCAATACCTCAGTTATAATCAGTATTTTCTAGATTGGTATTTTTCTGGATTCTTTTGAGGAGTGGATCTCAAATATTAATCAAAAACTCTGATCCAAACGGGATAGTCGATTCTCAAACACTCTTACCTCCAGCAAATAGTGTAACATTTTTAAAGTCAGCTCTAAATCCAATATATTTTTTAAAGTCATTACTATTCTGAATAGAGTCGTATCCTTGATAATTCGTATCTAGAGTATTCCCAACTTCAAAGATTCCTTTTGCAAGGCGATTTGTTGATCCTCATTGATAAGTTTCGCTAAATATCCATCTTGAGTCTTCTAGTTTACCATCATTAGAAAGTGGAGTACTCTTCGCGTAATCAAGATGTGGAATAATAACCTTTGCAACACTATTCCCATTCCAAACCATCTCCCAAATTGGATAATTGCCTTCTTTCTCACGAGTAAGATGAAGTGATAGTTCTTTATTTAAGCTTCAAAGTTGCCTTTTTTCGCTATCATAGAGAATCCCCTGAGTATAAACATATCCATCAGCTACATCTGAGACAATCAAACTTGGAGTCTTAGTGCTGTTTATAACCTCTGAAATCTTTGCTTCATTGCTAAGTATCTTGATATTCTTAATTTGATCTTGAATTTTTATCTGTCCGATTCATCAAACTGAAAGCAGAAGATTATTACC
>ERZ773079.1613-NODE-1613-length-13292-cov-2.539548_pt1 | contig 13292 bp, 16 predicted proteins | sample MGYA00511355_ERZ773079 | MGnify/ENA primary metagenome ERZ773079 (study PRJEB29015, sample SAMEA2737979) | human oral metagenome | biome: human oral; feature: human-associated habitat; material: dental | place: China | collected 2117 ... | reverse complement strand
GTAGATCATCGAAAAGATGGTCGTGCCGACGGAGAGGGCGGCGATGTTCGCGTCGTCGCCAATGCGCCCGGCGATGGCCGTGTCGGCCAGGTGTTCGCTCAAAGGCATGATGCAGCTATGCGTGTCGTTGGTGTGTAGTATAACCAGCTGTTTCTGTGCTTGTGCTGTAAGCAAGGCCATGCAAGCCACGGCCATTAACAGGTATTTCTTCATCTTTTGTGTCGTTTATTTTGGGGTTGTGGGTTGTTCGCTTGTTGTGGCATTACCCCATTGTTTAGCGAAATTGTTCTTTTCCGTTCCAGGGTTGGGGTGTAGTAAAACTCATGGGTTAAGCACCTTTCGCATGCACAAGCTATTCAATTGTTATTCTTCCCTCGCGTTTTCCGCACACGGTTTTGCCCGCTTTCATTTGCTCGCGAAAGTAATCCATCATCACATAGCGCACGTTGTTTTCCTCCGATTGGGGCGCAACAAGCTGCGTTCCTTCCTTAAAGGCAGGCATGCCGTCGTTGCCTTGCACCACATAATCGTTGGTCACCACGCGATATTGCGCTTTGGGGTCGATGGGTTTGCCGTCTATGGTGGCGCGTTTCAGTTGTCGGTTCTTGTCGATAACCAGTCTCACGCTGTGGCTTACGCCTTCTCCGCCGCGTTTAGCAATCTGTTCGAACAGACGTTGCACTTGCTCGCCGGTAAGCGTAATGAAACACACCTTGTTTTCGAAAGGAGCCACGTTGATGATGTCGCCGCGCGTAACGTCTCCTTCGACGATGGCCGCGCGCAGACCGCCAATGTTGTAAACGCCAAACTGTGGCTGCTCGCCATAGCGTTGTCCGGCCCAGACAAGAATGTCGGTCATGAGGTTGGATAATGTGCTTTCGGGCCTTCCTGCCGACATGTTACAGCCCGCGCGCCCCACAACGGGTGCCACAAGACTGTCTACTCGTTGCTTGTAAGGTGCGATGAAGGCCTGCAATTCGGCATCGATGGCGGCATCGTAGCGTTTGTCTATCAGCACTCTGCTGCGCTCTATGCCAGTAACAGCATAGCGTGCGCCACATCCGCACAACGTAGCGGCCGTTATTAGAATCGAAAGAAAAACGTTTCTCCTGTTCATTTCTTAGTATAATAATAGGTGATTATGATGTTAAAACCATTGTTTGAGGGTGCGTTCTTGCCCCATATCGGCTCGTTGAAGGCTGTTGCCAGAGCTGCACAAAAGGCATAGACCGCATCGCAAAGGTACGCATTTTTTGGCAAGCACGTGGTTGTGTGTCGCCATTTTCTTATGCCTCGGCAAGAAATGTGTTTGAGTAAAGGTGTACGTGTAATGATGGATAAAGGTTAACAAGCGCAGAATAATGCGCAAGAATGACTGGCCGACAGGCTAATGCCACCATCAGGAAAAAGTGGCTAACCCCTCGCTCGCAACATGGTTTAAGGCTTTTGTTAGATGCCGCAGGTGTTGCGCAGCCTGGCCAAATTGTCTGTCCAAATGGAGTGAAGGCTGTCCATTTCATCATCCCAAGCAAAGTCGGTAATGGTCAGCATGTAGTCGTTAGTGATGTGACTCTTGTCCATTCGCAGTTCAAAAAAGTTGTCGGGTCCATCTTCGTCGTCCCAAGTTACCTTGATGTATTGGTTCTTAACCTTCTCAACAATGGTGGCCGTTCGCACTTCGTGGTGGCTCCATAGTTCGCCCCACACGAAGGTTAGTCGTTCCCCCTCTTGCGTTACGCTGTCTGCCATCCAACGGGCCAGCCCAGAGTCGGTGCTGATAAGGTCCCAGATGATTGCAGTCGAGTTAGATGTGAGCTCGTGTTCGATACACAGTCTTTGCTTGTCCATAACAATACAGATTGCGGTTTGCTATTAAATATAATGTATGCTTGCCCTCCTTTTGCCCCTTGGCGTACGTTGGAGAGGTGGCACGGGTGCCTCGCCGACCCCCTGCTTTATGTCATATCGTGTACAAAAATACCACTTTTTTACGGTATTCACCCGAAAAAACACATTTTTTTTTGCTCGTTTCGTATTTTTATCTTACCTTTGCACCCGCAAACAAGCAAACGATGGCGGGATAGCTCAGCTGGTTAGAGCGCATGATTCATAATCATGAGGTCCCCAGTTCAATCCTGGGTCCCGCTACAAAGCAGTCAGGCAAACGGCTAATGTCGCTTGCCTGACTTGTTTTTTCGGGCTATGTCCGTACTGCGCAGGTACACTTTTCGCGCCATTAATTTGGCTAAGAACAAGAAAAGCAGTACCTTTGCACCGCTTTTCGGCGTAACCGCTGATCGTGGAAGAGTCATGGATTACGTTACGTTGGAACGACAAACAATATTTAATTAATAGAAAAATGGATTTAATTAAAGTTGCTGAAGAAGCATTTGCAACCGGCAAGCAGTTCCCAGAGTTTAAGGCTGGTGACACAGTAACCGTCGCTTACAAAATTGTCGAGGGTAACAAGCAGCGTATTCAGCTCTATCGTGGTGTAGTAATCAAGGTTTCTGGCCATGGAGAGAAGAAGCGTTTCACTGTTCGTAAGATGTCAGGCACCGTTGGTGTTGAGCGTATTTTCCCTATCGAGTCACCAAATATCGATTCTATCGAGGTGAACAAGCGTGGTAAAGTTCGCCGTGCGAAACTCTATTACCTACGTAATCTTACAGGTAAGGCTGCACGTATCAAGGAGAAGAGAACAGTTGTTGCTTCTACTGAGAAGTAAGCCCTTGGAAATCCAAGAAAATAAAAGTCCGATACCAAGAAGGTATCGGACTTTTTTAATCTTCATAGTTCAACTTAGCATCATTGTCGCCATGCAAAGCCTTACTTAGGTCTTTCCAGTTCTGGAACCCGGCGAAGAGAGCCAACCTATCTAACGTCTTTTGTGATGGTTTCTCTTTACCTTTAAAATAACCAATCAGCCTTTTCAGTGATGTAGTCTCCAAATTGATATGGTAGACCGCCAGCCTGCTTGATAACTTCTCTACATCTGCCACTAGCTCTTTACGCACTTGAGTCTTATGCCCTAGATCCTCAATAATGGCTCTAAACTTCTTTTTCATCTCTCATTGAAAGCATTACTAACGTGCTGCAAAAGTAATAAAAGATTAGGTAAATACGTAAGGTTCAATGAGTTTTTTATATTGCTAATGGTGAATAACAACCTATATTTGACCTTAGAGATTTGTATGCTAAATAAAAAAAGATTATATTTGCACCATAAAGAAAGAATTCGGTAAATGGCTTATGGATATTGCAAAGTACATGGTGACGGCTCTTCTGCTATCATCAGTATTTGGTGATATTAGTAAGAAAACTGTATTTTTCAGTGTTATCATAGCCTCTGCCACAACATTAGGGTGGGGATTATATCTCGTAAGAGACCACAAAGAGAATAAAAACAAGGATAGATACAAAAAGAAAAGGAAATAAGATGGGAGCAATTATAGTATCAATATTCGTTTCAGCTATAGCATGGATTGGTGGAATATACTTCTATATTCAAGACCATAAGCCTACAGGAAATAAACAAGAAACGCTATAAAACATATATAGAAACTGATAACAGATAAACAAGAGAGCCTTTCTTGCAATTGAAGAGAGGCTTTCTTTGATGTGAAAAGGGCGTCTCCTTGCAATAAGGAAACGCCCTTCTTAAATGGAGAGAAAGCCTCAATTACTTTACAGCAATGCACTCAACTTCCACCAAGGCACCCTTTGGCAAGGTTTTAACAGCTACTGCCGAACGTGCAGGATAAGGCTCTTTGAAGAACTCGGCATATACCTCGTTCATCGCTGCAAAGTTATCCATATCAGAAAGGAAAACGGTTGTCTTCACAACGTGAGATAGGTCAACACCAGCTGACGCCAGTACGTTTTGTGCATTAGTAATTGATTGGCGAGTCTGTTCCTTCACACCTCCTTCAGCGAAAGCGTTGGTAGCTGGGTCGATAGGAAGTTGACCAGATGCAAAGATGAAACCATTGGCTTCGATTGCCTGACTGTAAGGTCCAACTGCTGCAGGAGCCTTGTCTGTGTGTAATGCGTGCATGTCTTTAAGATTTAAAAAGGAGTTAGAGACGTTAAAGAAGTCGTCTGAAGCAACGCTAACATCCCTATTCTCCATCTGTTAATACTGTTATTTACGGCTGTAAAATTACTATTTTTCTATAAAAGGAACAAAGCATAGCAGTGATTTTTATCGAATAACAACGAAGGAGAAAGGGCTTTTCAATTATTTTTCGCTACCTTTGTAGCACCAATCCACATATACCACATAAGTTATATGAAAGAATTAGCTCTTAAGTACGGATGCAATCCGAACCAAACGCCTTCACGTATCTATATGGAGGAAGGCGAACTCCCTATCACTGTTCTTAGTGGGCGTCCAGGATACATCAACTTCCTCGATGCACTCAATAGTTGGCAACTCGTTAAGGAATTAAAGGCTGCTACTGGTCTGCCCGCAGCAGCTTCGTTCAAACATGTTAGCCCTGCTGGTGCTGCCGTAGGACTGCCTCTTAGTGACACACTAAAGAAGATTTACTTCGTTGATGACGTCGACTTCGAGTTGACACCATTGGCTAGTGCATACGCAAGAGCACGTGGCGCCGACCGTATGTGTTCGTATGGCGACTTCTGTGCACTTAGTGATACTTGTGACAAGGAAACGGCTTTGCTTATCAAACGTGAGGTGAGTGATGGTGTGATTGCACCTGACTTTACGCCTGAAGCATTAGACATTCTCAAGGCGAAACGCAAGGGTGGTTACAACGTTATAAAGATTGATCCGAATTACACTCCAGCCCCTATCGAGCACAAGCAAGTGTTTGGTATTACCTTTGAACAGGGCAGAAACGAGGTGAAACTAGATGATCCTGCGCTCTTCGAGAATATTCCTACAAAGAATAAAACGTTCACCGAAGAGGCAAAACGCGACCTTATTATCTCGCTCATCACACTGAAGTACACACAAAGTAACTCTGTTTGCTATGTGAAGGATGGGCAGGCTATCGGTATCGGAGCCGGTCAGCAAAGTCGTATTCACTGCACTCGTTTGGCTGGTAATAAGGCTGATGAGTGGTGGTTACGTCAATGTCCAAAGGTGATGAACCTACCTTTCAAGGAGGGTATTCGTCGTGCCGATCGTGATAACACCATCAATGTTTACATCTCAGATGAGTATGAGGACGTATTGCAAGAAGGGGTTTGGCAACAGGTCTTCACCACTCGCCCAGAGCCTCTCACACGTGAGGAACGCAAGGAATGGATTGCTAAGAACACAGGAGTAGCACTCGGTTCGGATGCTTTCTTCCCCTTCGGTGACAACATCGAACGTGCCCACAAGAGTGGAGTGGAGTATATTGCGCAGGCTGGTGGCAGCATTCGTGACGACCATGTCATCGATACTTGCGATAAATATGGTATCGCAATGGCATTCACAGGAGTACGTTTATTCCATCATTAAACCGATTTTGTATGAGCGAGATAGATGATATTATAGAAGGAGGAATGGTCTTTCGAGGTGCATCAAAGCCTAAGAATGATGATGGGAAAGTAAAGACTAAAGCCAAGAAGAAGAAGTATATTACAGGCGCACACGGCTCTGGCAGTGCTAAGCAAAAGGCTAAGTACCGCCAGCAAAGAGCCAATCGTCACAAGTAATACCAATGATAGTGAAATAGTGAAAATGATAATTATATGAAATAAAGATGGAAAAATTACGTTATCAGAACAATAATACGTAATTTTGTATTCAATATTCATAAGGCAAGATTATATAAATGGCACAACTATCAGATCGTCTGAATCGACTCGCACCATCAGCAACGTTGGCTATGTCACAACGTAGTAATGAGATGAAAGCGCAGGGTATTGACGTTATTAATATGAGCGTTGGTGAACCTGACTTTATGACGCCAGATCATGTGAAGATGGCTGGTAAGAAAGCTATAGATGATAATTTTTCGAAGTATTCACCTGTTCCTGGTTACTTATCTTTGCGTAAGGCAATAGCAAATAAGCTCAAATGTGAAAATAACCTCAACTATTTTGCATCGGAGGTAATCGTTGGTACGGGTGGAAAACAGGGCGTTTGTAATACAATCTTGGCTCTTGTTAATCCTGGTGATGAGGTTATAATTCCTGCTCCTTATTGGGTAAGCTATCCACAGATGGTAAAGTTGGCGGGTGGAGTACCTGTTATTGTTCCTGCAGGGATAGAGCAAGATTTCAAGATAACAGCCGATAAGTTGAAGGCTGCTATTACATCGAAAACAAAACTAATTATTCTCTGTTCCCCAAGTAACCCTACTGGTAGTGTTTATACAAAGGAAGAGTTGGAGGCATTGGCAAAGGTTGTTTTGGAACATAATAACCTCTTTGTTCTCTCGGATGAGATATATGAACACATTAATTATATAGGTTGTCATGCTAGTATTGCTGCTTGTGAAGGAATGAAGGAACGCACCATTATTTGCAATGGTGTTAGTAAAGCGTACGCCATGACGGGCTGGAGACTTGGATGGGTAGCTGCTCCTGAGTGGATAATCAAAGGCTTGAATAAATTGCAGGGGCAGTATACTTCTGGTACAAGTAGTGTTAGCCAGATGGCAGCTCTAGCAGCTTATGAAGGTGATCAGAGGTGTGTAGAAGATTTCCGCGAGGCTTTTCAGCGTCGTCGTGATTTAATAGTTTCTCTGGCGAAGGAGGTTCCAGGACTGGAGGTAAACGTTCCAGAAGGAGCTTTCTATTTATTCCCTAAGTGCTCAAGTTTCTTTGGTAAAACTAATGGAAAGTATGTAATTAATAATTCAACGGACTTTGCTTTGTATCTTCTCGAAGAAGGTCATGTGGCAACAGTGGCTGGTGATGCATTTGGTTCGCCCGATTATTTCCGCATGAGTTATGCGACAAGTGACGACAATATCATTGAAGCTCTTTCACGCATAAAAGATGTCTTGTCGAAACTAAAATAATAATTGATTAAATCGTAAGAAAGCATGGTTAGAAACTATATAACTATAATTGTTAAATGTTATTAATCGTAGTTTTAGTTCCTCATTAATTGCTATCTTTGCGGAAATAAGATGATGCTGTGATACGTATCTAATGGCATTGTCTCATACAAACAATTAAAAATCAGAAAGATATTAACAGTTTAATTCATTAATAACTAAAAATTAAAATTTCATCAAATTATGGCAACTACACAACAAAAAGCAGCCCCAAAGAAGAAATCAGAGGGCTTCACAGGAGTTAGAGGTGCATTCTGGGTTATCGTCGTTTGCGCTATCGTTGCATTCACATTGTTCTTTACATGGTTCGGTAATGATATGCACTTCCAGGATCCAGGTACACGTGAGAACCCTGCAGACGTTTGGGGTACTATCTTTAAGGGTGGTGTCGTCGTTCCTGTAATCCACACTCTCTTGCTCTCAGTACTTGCAATGTCTATCGAGCGTTGGATGGCTTTGAAGACCGCTTTCGGTAAGGGCTCTCTTCCAAAGTTTGTAGCAAACATTAAGGCTGCTCTTAATGCAAATGATCTTGCTAAGGCTAATCAGCTTTGCGATCAGCAAAAAGGTTCTGTAGCTAATGTTGTTAAGGCTTCTTTGAATGCTTATAAAGACATGGAGACAGGTGCTAATGCTAATCTTAAGAAAGCACAGAAAGTTGCTAAGATTCAGCAGGCTCATGAGGAGGCAACTCAGCTTGAAATGCCAGTTCTTACAATGAACCTCCCAATCCTTGCAACAATGGTTACACTTGGTACTCTTACTGGTCTTCTCGGTACTGTAACGGGTATGATCAAGTCTTTCTCTGCTTTGTCTGCAGGTGGTGGCGCTGACTCTGCTGCACTTTCTGCTGGTATTTCTGAGGCGTTGATCAACACAGCATTCGGTATTGCCACATCATGGTGTGCTGTAGTTTCTTACAACTTCTTCTCTAATAAGGTTGATAAGTTGACTTACGCTCTCGACGAGGTTGGTTATTCTATCGCTCAGACATACGAAGCAAACCATACAGAAGAGGCTTAATTTTTGCTAACCCTTTAAATATTTATCGCTATGGGTAAAGTAAAAATTAAGAAGAGTGACGTTTGGATCGATATGACGCCTATGTCAGACGTTATGACCCTGTTGCTTACCTTCTTTATGCTGACTTCTACATTCGTAAAGAATGAGCCAGTGAAGGTAAATACTCCGGGTTCTGTGTCTGAGATGAAGGTGCCAGAGAACGGCGTCCTTACAATCCTCGTTAGTCCTCAAAAAGGACCTAATGGTACACCAACTGGCGAAGGTCAGGTATTTATGAGCTACGATAATACAAACGAGCTTGGTCAGATTCTTGATCAGATGGCACCAGATTTAACTCCAAAATTGAAGAAGACCTTCATGGCAGAGTCTACATTTGGTACTCCGCTCGATAAGTTAGCTGCTTATTTATCAAAGCCAGCTGCTGAGCGTGGTAAAGAACTCCCTAAGATGGGTATTCCTCTCGATAGTATCCAAGGACAGGAGATGACTGAGTTCCAACAGTGGGTTAACGCAGCCCGCCAAGTAAATCCAAAGGTTAGACTTGCAATCAAGTCTGATGGTGATTCTCCTTATGGAACTGTTAAGAAAGTAATGAGCGAACTTCAGGATATGGATGAGAGCCATTACTACATGATCACACAGTTGGACGCTAAAAAGGCTGCTCAGGCAGCTAGTAAGTAAAGGAGGTCAAAGACATGGATATGATGGAAAAAGGAAAAAAAGGAGGCGGTAAGCAGAAGAAGATGACTGTACGCGTAGACTTTACGCCTATGGTAGATATGCTTATGTTGCTGATCACTTTCTTCATGCTTTGTACCTCACTTAGCAAGCCTTCAACTATGGAGTTGACTATGCCAAGTAATGATAAGACACCAAACGAGTCTATGAAGAATGAGGCCAAAGAGTCACACTCTATTACGATTTACATTGCCGATGGAGACAAACTCTTCTATGGTAATGGTAAACCAGAGTATGATAACGCTAATTGGCTACATGCTGCTGATTGGAGCAATACTCCTAAGGGCATCCGATATGTTCTTCAGCATAAGCAAGTTGGTGATCCTTCAACAGGTGAAGCTATTACACTGCCATACGAAGATATGAGTATTGCGGTAAAAGAATTGAACCGTAAGAAAGCTGCGAACCCAGCTGCTTATCCAGACAGTGTTTATCAGTCGGAGATTGCTGCGATTAAGAGTGGTATGATTAATGGCAAGAAGGTGTCTACAATGACTGTCATTATTAAACCAACGGATCATGCTTCTTATCGTCATTTGGTAGATATCCTCGATGAAATGCAGATTTCATACATTGGAACTTACGTCATTGACAAGCTGACAGACCAAGACAAGTCACTATTGGCTAAGAAAGGGATTAAGGCTTAATCATTGATTCGTAAACAATTAAAGAAAGAAAACAATGGCAAAAATAGATCTATACGATCCTAAATGGGTCGACATGGTGTTCGCTGGTAAAAATAAGGAGTACGGTGCGTATAAGCTTCGTAAGTCCGTATCTCAGCGTAATATCAAAGCATTAGCTATTCTGCTTGTTGCTGCATTCCTCGGTGGTGGTTACTTAGCATACCAGATCAAGAAGCACAATGATGAATTAGCTGCTCAACAAGCATACGCAGCTAAGATGGAGTTGGCAGCTCTTGAAGCGGCAAAGAAAGAGCAAGCAGAACGTAAGAAGCAGCAGAAACAGCCAGAGCCTAAGAAGATTGAACCTGAAAAGGTCGTTCCAGAGACTCGTGCTACTGTTAAGTTTACAGCCCCTGTCATCAAGGATGATAAGGATGTAAAGGAAGAGATGCCACCTATGGTCAAGATGAATAAGGAGACCAAAGCTGTCGGTGTTGAGAATAAGGAAGGTACGGATAACCGTGCTGAAACTGCCGCTCGTACTACAGTTGCAACTCCTGAGCAGATTGTACCAAAGATTGAGAAACCTGTTGTTGAGGCTCCAAAACCAGAGCCAAAAGAAGAGGTTGAGAATAAGATCTTTACTGTGGCAGAGCAGATGCCTTCATTCAAGGGTAATGTTAACGCATGGTTGAGCTCTCACCTTCAGTACCCAGCAGTTGCTGCAGAGAATGGTATTCAAGGTCGTGTTATCGTTAAGTTCGTTGTAGGACGTGATGGTGGCGTTAGTCAAGCTCAAGTTGTTCGTGGCGTTGATCCATCACTCGATCGTGAGGCTCTTCGTGTTGTAAACAGCATGCCGAAGTGGAATCCAGGTATGAACAATGGTCAAGCAGCAAATGTTTGGTTCACTCTACCTATTACCTTCAAATTGCAGTAAAAGCAAATTTATATGAAAAGATCCAGATTCTACGTTATGGTAGGATTGATGCTTAGCCTTAGTTCTCTTTTGATCTCTTGTGGTCAGAAGAAAGCTAAGGACGGCAGAACAGATACACCGACGTCAGGGACGATTAAGTTCGCCTCTGACGAAAGTTTTAGTCCTATTATTGAGGAACTGCTACAAACTTACCAGTTCCGTTACCCACAAACCCACTTATTGCCAATCTATACTGACGATAACACGGGTATGAAGTTAATCCTCAATCAGAAGGTTAATCTCTTCTTCACTTCACATGCTTTGACGAAAGGAGAAGATGCTATTTTAAGAGGAAAAGGACCTATTCCAGAAGTATTCCCAATAGGCTATGATGGAATTGCTTTCATTGTTAATCGTGCGAACAACGATTCTTGTATGACGGTTAATGATGTGAAGAAGATTCTTAGTGGACAGATTGCAAATTGGAAGCAGTTGAATCCTAAGAATAATCAAGGCAACATTGAAGTTGTTTTTGATAATAAGGCTTCAGCCACATTACATTATGTAGTCGACTCCATTTTAGGTGGAAAGAACATCAAGAGTACGAACATTGTTGCTGCTAACAATAGTAAATCAGTTGTTGACTATGTTCACAAGACTCCCAACGCTATAGGTGTTATTGGTTCCAATTGGTTGAATGATCATCGTGACTCAACGAACACCACATTCAAAAAAGATATTACAGTGGTTGGTCTTTCAAAGGCTACCATTGCACAACTAGGTAATAGTTGGCAACCTTATCAAGCCTATCTTTTAGATGGTAGATACCCGTTTGTTAGAACAATTTATGCTATTGTTGCCGATCCTCATAAGGCTTTGCCTTGGGCATTTGCGAACTTCGTAACCAATCCTATTGGTCAGAAGATAATCTTCAAAGCAGGTTTACTTCCTTACCGAGGTCAGATTAACATTCGTGAAGTAGAAGTTAAGACAGAATAAGGAGTATAACTTATATAGTTAACAGGTGATAGTTTAAACAGTGGTTGATGATAGGTTGTAATTGTTAGTTGATTCGATTTTATTATTTATTTGAGTGTTATAATCTCTTATAAATGTTTATAATTGTCGACAACGAAGCAATTTCTCTTAAACCATAGCGTTTAACAAACATCTTAATGATAGTTTTCACTGGTATTAAACATTAAAAGAAGAGAATTATGAAAACAAAGAAATATTTAGTAGCTGGAGCTTTGATGTTGGCAATGTCAACTCCAGCAATGGCACAGGATGTTGATTACGCAGTAGCTCTTAAGCCTATTGTAGCTGCTATCGAAGCTGCACCAAATGATCCAAAGGCAGCAAAGGATCTCATCAAGGAATATCAGAAGAATTTCAAGAAGAATGAGGAAGCTTTGGTTGCTTTGGGTAATGTTTACCTATTACAGCATAATTACACACAGGCAGATGCAATTGCACAGAGTGTTATAAGCAATAAGAAGTTCAATGGTAGTCTAGCTTATGTACTTCTTGGCGACATCGCTGCAATCCAAGATTCTATTGGTAATGCAGGTGCTGCCGCAACGCAGTATCAGACTGCAATCAGCCTTGATCCACAGAATGTAACAGCCTATGAGCGTTATGCTAAGGTATATCGTCATGTAAATTCAAAGGTTGCAGTTGCTAAGTTAGAGGAACTTCGTAAAGTTAAGCCAGACTATCCAGTAGAGGCAACTGCAGCTGAAATCATGCTTGGCGATGGTAAGTATAAGGAGGCGTTAGAGTGGTATGCTAAGGCTAATCCAGCTAATATGTCAGAAGACAACTTCTATAACTACGGCTTTGCTGCTTACATCACAAAGGATTATAACAAGGCTTTGAATGTAGCAAAGCAAGGTCTTGAGAAGTTTCCTGGTAGTGAGTATCTCAGCCGTATCGCTATGATGGCAGCTGTTGAGTTAAAGGATTATCCACAGGCAGTTAACTTTGCGAATGTAGTGTTTGCAGGTAAGGGTAAGAAGGTGTCAAACGACTATGATATGTATGCAAAGGCTCTCTGCGGTAACAAACAATATGATGAAGCAATTACCGCAGTCAACAAAGCCCTTGAGCTTGATGCCAATAACCTCGAACCAATGAAGACTCTTGCTGCAATCTATGTTGCACAGGGCAATGAAGATAAGGCTCTTGAAGTACAGCAGGATTATCTCTCAAAGAGTAAGAAAGCAACCAATAACGATTGGGCAACACTTGCAAATACATACGTAACAAAGGCAGAAAGCATTACAGATCGTGCTGCGAAGAATGCCGTACTTGCTAAAGCCTTTGATGTATATGAGCAGATGGTCACAAAGTTCCCATCAATCTCTGACTGGGTATGGTTGAATCAGGCCAATGTAGCTCAGCTTATGAACGACCCTGACAAGGTTGCTGAAATCTATCAGAACGTAGCAGCTTTCGAGGAGGCAAAGCCTAATCTTGATGAGGATAGCAAGAGTTATTTGGAAGGAGCTTACTATGGTTTAGGTTTCTACAACTCAAAGAAAGGTAACAAGGCTGTAGCTGAAGACTACTTCCAGAAGGTGCTCAAGGTTAATCCAAACAATGAGAATGCAAAGAAAGCTTTAGGTATGTAATATCTGAAACAATCAATATCTGCGAGGGTGATAGTCGTTAAGACCGTCGCCCTTTTTACTTCTTTCTTTTGCAGTGAGCTGTTGTATGTAGCCGTAAATAGCCTATATGTAAAGTTATTGCATCACAGCTCCTTTGATTCCTTGAGCTTATTCATGTAACACAAAACCCCTAATTTAGTTTTAATTATAGTTGCTGTCATTTTTAACATTTATACTAATACGTTCTTTATCAGAGGATTAAGAGTACAAAAAGGATGATAGAAATGACAGCAAAAACATTTTTGCTCTTTATTAGTCTGACTTTGTCTCATGTAGTTGTATTCTGTTCCTA
>ERZ773079.1611-NODE-1611-length-13295-cov-4.066239_pt1 | contig 13295 bp, 10 predicted proteins | sample MGYA00511355_ERZ773079 | MGnify/ENA primary metagenome ERZ773079 (study PRJEB29015, sample SAMEA2737979) | human oral metagenome | biome: human oral; feature: human-associated habitat; material: dental | place: China | collected 2117 ... | reverse complement strand
GACTTATATATATCGCCCTTCTCGTACATCTTCATAAAGATTTCCTGAACACGCTTAGTATGTCTTGGTTCAGTTGTTCTTACAAAGTCATCGTATGATATCTCCATAGTCTCCCAAAGCTTTAGGATTCTGCTTACGACATCATCAACATAGGCTTGTGGCGTAACACCATTCGCCTCTGCCTTCTTCTGTATCTTCTGACCGTGTTCGTCCGTACCGGTCTGAAATCTCACATCATAGCCCTGCAGTCTCTTAAATCTGGCCATGGCATCCGCCATAACCGTACAGTATGTATGTCCGATATGCAGATCCGAGCTTGGATAGTATATCGGCGTAGTAATATAATATGTGCCCTTGTTATTATTTGCGCTCATCTATCTTCCTTTCCAAAGCATGGGCTTCGCAATTTATTCAAGCTTAAAAAAGCGGCAGCGCAATATATTGGTGCGCGCCGCTATAAATATACAGTTTAATTATGAGTCCAGCTCTTCCTCAGCCCAGTCGTCATTCGACCACTCTTCTGCCGGCCAGTCCTCGTTTACGAATATCTTCTTCATTACTCTATCAAGGCCTACAACAATAGTAGCACCTGCTGCCGCACCGAAGCCCAAAACAAATAGGCTTGTCTTAAGCGCTTTCTTAGCCTTGCTGTTTTTCTTAACTTTTTCTGTCCTCTTACTCTTCTTCAATTTCGTATCCTCCTTATTTGTACAATCGTCTCTTTACATATTCGACAATAAGGTTTGCTGCTTCCTCATCACTGATATAGCTGGTATTTATGGCCAGATTATAGTTGTCGTAGTTACCCCACTTCTTTCCTGTATGAAAACTGTAGTAGTTAACCCTTGCCTTTCCGTAGTCATTGATAAGTTTTTTCACCTTGGATGGATCCTCGCCATACATCTCTACACAACGCTTGATCTTGTCATCCATCTCAGCATATATAAAGACATTCGTTACACCGCTGACATCCTCGAGAATGTAATCTGCACATCTGCCGACAATGACGCCCTCCCCCGTATTTGCAATCTGTCTGATGACCTCCGATTGTGCTACAAAGAGTTTTTCATCTACTGACACCGGCTCTGCCGCAAATGCTTCCCCAAAAGTCATAGCCGATGCAAATGTATAGGACAAGCTGTTCTTCGCCCTCAGCTCTGCTTTCTCTATTATCTCAGGAGAAAGCCCGCTCTTTTCGGATGCAAGTTCAATAAGCTCCTTGTCATATAGAGGAATATTTAGCTTATCAGCTACCAAACGCCCTATCATTCTTCCGCCGCTGCCATATTCTCTGCTTATGGTAATCAGGTTTCCCATAAAACCACCTCTCAGTCAGGCTGTATGCCATTACAATGTTATTTATATATTATATACCATTTGAACGCTTATGTGAACTATATCTTACTCCAGCTCTTCAAATTGGTCTTAGTCCAGCTCTTCGAATTGGGAGTTATATAAATCTGCATAAAATCCCTTTGATTCAAGAAGTTCCTCATGGCTTCCCTGTTCAATGATATCACCGTCCTTCATGACGAGGATTATGTCGGCATTTTTGATAGTCGAGAGCCTATGTGCGATAATAAAGCTGGTGCGTCCCTGCATAAGCTGGTCCATTGCTTTTTGTATCATCACCTCGGTTCTTGTATCAACAGAAGAAGTAGCCTCATCCAGAATCATCAGCTTCTTATTAGCAAGTATGGTTCTCGCTATTGTCAAAAGTTGCTTCTGCCCCTGTGAAACATTTGATGCATCCTCGTTTAACTCCATCTCATATCCACCGGGAAGCGTTCTGATAAACTTATCAGCATAAGCCGCCTTTGCCGCTTCAATGACTTCTTCATCCGTAGCATCAAGTCTTCCGTATCTGATATTTTCCATGATACTGCCTTTAAATAACCAGGTATCCTGAACGACCATACCGAAGTTCTTTCTGAGCTCGCGTCTATCTATTTGATTTATATTTATTCCATCCAGCTTAATTGTTCCAAAGTCCACATCATAAAACCTCATGAGAAGCTTTACTATCGTAGTCTTTCCGGCACCTGTAGGTCCGACTATTGCAATCTTTTGACCAGGCTCAACGTGAACTGTGAAATCCTTTATTACGGGCATATCTGCCTTGTATCCGAATCTTACATGTTCAAAATCGACAGCTCCTGTTAATTCGTCATTTATGGTAAGTGCATCTCGCGTAGGTTCTTCCTCATCTTCCTCAAGGAACTCAAAAACTCTTTCTGCAGCCGCGGTCATGGACTGCACCTGATTTACAACCTGAGCAACCTGTTGCATAGGCTCAGTTAAATTTCTTACATACTGGATGAAAGCCTGAATATCACCTATCCCGATTCGTCCTTTAATGGCTAAAAAACTGCCTGATATAGCCACGCCCACGTAACCCAGGTTTCCGACAAAGCTCATAAGCGGCATCATAATTCCTGAAAGAAACTGCGACTTCTTTGCACTCTTAAAAAGCACTTCATTTGTCTCATCAAAGGCCTCAATTGTTTCGGTCTCCTTGTTGAAGGCTTTTATAACCAGCTGACCCGCATAATTTTCCTCAACCATTCCATTAATCTTTCCCAAGTATTTCTGCTGAGTGCTGAAATGCTTCTGGGACTTCTTTATAATGGTTCCAAGAAGTATTGAAGAAATCGGCAAAATACAAAATGTAATCAGTGTCATCAAAGGTGAAATCGTCAGCATCATGATGATAGTTCCTATGATGGTTGCAAGGGAAGTTATAATCATAGTGAAGCTTTGATTCAGCCCTGTACCAAGCGTATCTACATCGTTTGTTATACGCGAAAGAACATCACCATACGGCCTGCTCTCAAAATACTTCATAGGCATGCGGTCTATTTTCTCCGATATCTCGCTCCTCATCCTATAGGCAAGTTTTTGAGTTATTCCCGTCATTATCCATCCCTGAATAAAGCTAAATGCAACGCTTGTCACGTACAAAGCCAGCGTAAGCAGAAGTATCTTCCCTATCAAAGTAAAGTCAATTCCGCCGGTTCCGTTAACCTTCTTCATAAGGCCATTTGCAAGCTCCGTAGTTGCCTTACCCATTACCTTAGGACCGGCAACAGAGAACACTGTTGAAATGGCTGCCATAACCATTACTGCGAATATTGCGTACTTGTAACGACCCATGTATTTAAACAGCTTACCGAGTGACTTCCTAAAATTCTTAGGCTTTTCGCCCGGCATGCCTCTTCCCATTCTGCTGCGAGGCGCACGCTTATTATTCTTATTTTCCATATTTACGCCTCCTCTATTCCAAGTTCTCTGTTAGAAAGCTGAGAGCTTGCAATCTGCGCGTATATATCGCAGGTTTTTAGGAGTTCCTCGTGCCTTCCTGACGAAACTATTCTGCCTTCGTCTAAAACCAAAATATTATCTGCATTTATAATGGTGCTTATTCTCTGTGCCACAATCAGAACTGAAGCATCCTTAGTCTTTTCACTAAGCGCTTTTCTCAACTTTGCATCGGTCTTCATATCAAGCGCGGAAAAGCTGTCATCAAAGACATAGACGCTAGGATTCTTAACTATAGCTCTTGCTATTGCAAGCCTCTGCTTTTGACCTCCCGAGACATTGCTTCCCCCTTGAGCAATCGAATAATCAAATCCATCAACCTTTTCCTCGATGAACTCAAGCGCCTGTGCTATTTCTGCCACTTCCCTAAGATCATCTTCATCCGCATCGTGGTTTCCAAAGCGAAGGTTACTGGCTATGGTTCCGGAGAACAGCGTTCCCTTCTGCGGCACAAGACCTATCCGGCTTCTGAGTTCCCCAAGATCCAGTTCTCTCAGATCCACACCGTTCAGCTTTATGGCGCCCTCCGTCACATCGTAGAACCTTGGAATCAAATTAACTATAGTGCTCTTTCCCGATCCCGTACTTCCTATCATCGCAGTAACCGTACCCGGCTTAAGTGTAAAGTTTATGTCCTCGATTACATCATTTTCTGCGCCGGGAAATTTAAAACTCACGTGGTCAAACTCAAGAACTCCGTTTTCTACGCCTTCTTCACCGTTTCTTGGCAGACGTTTAGGCTTATCCGGATTCAGTATTGAAGATTTTGACCTTATAACCTCGTCTATTCTATCGGCCGCAACGCTGGCTCTTGGGAGTATGATAGACATTACCGTCAGCATTATAAACGACATTACTATTTGAATTGAATAACTTATAAACGCTGTCATCGCACCAACTCTGAGCGTTCCCATGTCTATGCGATTTGCACTTACCCATGTAATTCCGATAACGAGAACATCCATAATAAGTATCATCGTAGGAAGCATGAATGTCATAACTCTATTTGTAAATAACTGATTCTTCTTCAACTTTTGATTTGCTACATCAAAGCGTTTTTCTTCCTCTTCTTCTCTACCGAAGGCTCTGATAACCGATAGTCCTGTCAGTATTTCTCTAGAAACGAGATTTACATCATCTACCAGAACCTGCATTTTCTTGAACTTAGGCATTGCCACAACGACAAGCAAAGCGATTATCAAAAATATTACAGCTAGCGCAATTGCGATAACCCAGCCCATATGAGCACCCGTCTTGGTTACTTTATATACTCCGCCTACTCCCATGATAGGCGCAAAGAGTGCCATCCTCAGCATCATAACGCTGACCTGCTGAATCTGCTGAACGTCGTTTGTACTTCGCGTTATCAACGACGCTGTGGAGAACTTATCCATCTCAGCATTCGAAAAGCCGATTACATTTTTGTAGATCTTTGCTCTAAGGTCTCTGCCAATTCCAGCACCTACTCCGGATGCAAGATATGCAACCATTATTGACACAATCAGCATAAGCAGTGAAAATACTATCATTCTAAAGCCCGCTGACCAAAGATAAGATTTCTGCATTGCATCTATATCGACGCCGGCTTTTCTCTGTGCATCCACCGCATATGCCATGCCCATGGATTTCACAGTCTTTTCTCCCACTTTGTCTATGGTTTTCTCCAACTTATTACGTGCCTTATCTATTTGTTTCTTAAGCGCTGCAGCTTCTGCCTCATGAGCGCTTGTACCTGCGGTGGCACCGGCTTTTGCATCTGTATTTTGACCTTTTTCAGAGCTCTTACCTGAAATTACACCACTCTTTTTCTGCTGCTTTTCAAACTGATAACTGATTGCAAGCGGGACTAGAAGCTCATCATCAAGCTTTGACAGTTCATCCTCACTTGCCCTAAGCTCGTATATCTTGCCATCATCCGACTTTTGGTATGCCGACTTCCAAAGCTTAAGCTCCTTGTCGCTCATAAAGAGCTTAGCCTTCTCAAAATCATCAGCCCTTATCTTGCTTGGAACAATGTGTTCCTGTCCCTTATTTTGTATTCCGGTATCTATGATATCCGAAGTATACTGCGGTAGCGAAAGCGTGCAATATGCCTGAACCACAAGTAAAATCATTATCATAAGCACCGTTTTCTTATACGGTAAAAAATTTTTAAATACGTTTTTCACTGCTTTTCCCTACTTCTGCTTCTTTTCTTGATTTCATCCTTGCTGGCCTGAACAAATACCTCCAAATCCTCTAGCAGTTGATTTGACTTTGCCTCTCCAAGCCTTGTAAAGACTGCCTCAGAGAATTCCTCAAACTCCTTCATCCAGATTTTTTGCCTGTCTTCACCCTTGGATGTAAGCTTGACAATGATATTTCTCCTGTCCTGTTTATCTGTATGTCTCTCTATATATTCCTTTTCCTCAAGAGACTTCATAGTTCTTGAAACCGCAGGCGCTGAAAGTTCAAGATATTTAGCTATATCACTGACCTTTACATCTCCGCTCTTTGATATTCTTGATATCGCAGACATGGTCTTAAATTCGATTTCGCTAACACCGGTAAGCATATTACCAACCTTCAGCTTGTGCATCCTTGCGATTATCGCAGCGAACTTCTGGGAATAGCTCATATTTCCCGTATTAAAATTGCCACAATCAAAATTCATTTTATTTCCCTCTTCTTTGTCAATCAAAACATTTGCCTTCGTTAACGTTTAACTATGTTAAATATTGTATCACGAAAGTATTTTTATGCAAGTGTTTTTTGCAAGAAAAAACTCCTTGGATAACCAAAGAGCTTTGATATCAAACTTATCTTGCCTTGTCCGAATCCCAGAAAGATCTGGAAAACAGTATCAATATAGCATACAACTCTAACCTGCCGAGTAGCATTATCACCGAACAAACGAGCTTACCCGGTGCAGAGAAGATTCTATAATCTGCGTTGACAATCTTTCCAAATCCTGCCCCTACATTTGTAAATAGAGAGATAGGTGCCGTGAGCGTCGTCTCCATGTCCAAATTTTCAAAGGAAAGCACAAGTGCCGAAATTAGATAGACAGCCATAAAAAGCAATATGAATGTCGATACAGTTGAAGCCTTGCTTGCTGAAACAGGCTTGCCCTGAATCGTAACAGCTTTAATTGACTTTGGATGAATCCTCTTATATACACCTCTCGAAATTAATTTGAGAAATACCACAAATCTTATTACTTTGATTCCGCCACAGGTCGAATTTGCGCAACCCCCTATCAAGCAGACAGCTATCAAAATAACCTTGCAAACCGTTGGCCAAGCACCAACATTTGTAAATAGGAAACCGCTTGTACAAGCAAATGAAACCACAGCATAGAAAGCATTTGAAAGCGAGTCCTTGATGCCTGTACTTGCTCCTGTTATAAGGAGCCCTCCCGCGGTTAGCAGTGTTGCTACTGCAATTATTGTGAGAAATGCCCTACTTTCTATATCCTTAATCAGATGCTTAATCCTTCCCTGGTATATATTTATATATACCAGGAAGTTCAGTGATGAGATGATGGAAAAGATTGCAATTACCATCTTCACATAAGTTGTAAAGTACATTTCAACGGTGCCGTGATAATCTATGATTCCAGCTGTGCATATCGATGTCATAGTATTTACCATAGCCTCAAAGAAAGGCATCTTACCGAGCATCAAAAATATCAGCTCAATAACAGATATTCCCGCATAGATACCATAGCAAAGATATGCAGTTTCCATAATTCTTGCGCTTCCTTGCATCAGCTCAGGTCCGGGAAGCTCAGCAGCTGCAAGCTTCTTGCCACTATTTCCAAGCGAAGACATAACTATTATGGCAAGCAGTATTACTCCCATTCCACCAAGCCAGCTTGAGGTTGCCTTCCAAAGGAGAATTCCTCTAGGCATAAGATTGGGCTCTATAACCCATGAGCTGCTTGTTGTCCACGAAGCGACTGATTCGAATATTGCATCTACAACGGTGAATCCCTGTCCGGCAAAGATATACGGAAGAATTCCGCCAAAGATCACGGTCAACCAACATACCAATACCACGAAATAACTCTCTCTTGATTTTATGACCTTGCCCGTCTGTTTCTTCGTCATGAACAGTCCAAGAAGTCCTAACAAAGCCAATATTCCTATAGAAAGAGTCATAGCCTTGAGAGACTTAACATCATGGTCCATTGCTGCACACAGAAAAGATGGAACCATGGTCGCACTCTCCAGCAACAGCAGCGTAGAGATTGTTCTAAGTATCAATTTATGATTAAATGACAAATTCTACCTCCTTACACCCTGTTGCTGTTCCAATATCTAGGCGAAAACAGAACAAGCAAAGTAAATAGCTCAAGTCTTCCTGCAATCATCAAAAATGACAGTAGTAATGTCGCATAATCGGAAAACCCGCTGAAATTCATAGTAGGACCTACACCGTTAAAGCCCGGGCCCACATTACTTAGGCATGTGAGAACCGCAGAAAAACTTGTTACTAAGTCTTTCCCATCCAGGGCAACGAGCAAGGTTCCTACAAATAGCACTGCTATATAAAGAAAAATGAAATTAACTATATTTGTAACTACAGACTGTTGTACAGGTATCTTATTTATCGTCATATTTATAACTCTGTTTGGGTGCAGTTTTTGGAAAAATCCGCGTTTAACAAATTTGATAGCCGCAAGGACTCTAATGATTTTTACGCCACCGCCCGTGGACGATGAACATGCACCTGTTATCATAACAATAAATATCAGCATCTTACAGAAGGCAGGCCACAGGTCAAAGTCAGCCGTTGCATATCCGGTCGTAGTCATGACGGAAACTATGTGAAAGAAAGAATCTCTTATTGCCTTTGATATGCTAGCATAGTCACCCTGCGTAAGCAAAATGAATGCCGATGCAAATGAAAAAATAAAAATCATTCCAAGATATAGCCTGAGTTCTTCGTCTGCAAAGAATTCCCTAAATCTCTTTCGAGGAATAAAGAAGTAAAGGTTAAAATTGATTCCACAAAGCATCATGAATATGATTATAACCCATTGAATATACGGACTCGTAAAGTGCGCTATGCTATCACCATAACTTGAGAAGCCTCCGGTACCAACGGTTCCGAAAGTATGAATAGCTGAATCATAAGCACTCATTCCTCCAATTACCAGAAGAATAAACTCTGCCACTGAAAAGCCTATGTATAGTACGTATAGAGTCTTTGAGTTATCTGAAAATCTTGCAGTCACCTTTGTTAGAGTGGGTCCCGGAGTTTCTGCCGATGCAACGTTTTGTCCTCCTATTCCTATAGATGGAAGAAGCGCCGTCGCAAGAACCACAATACCCATCCCACCTAGCCAGTGAGTAAAAGAACGCCAAAAGAGTACAGACTTAGCCTGTGACTCTATATCTGTCATTATTGTCGCTCCCGTCGTCGAAAATCCTGAGCAAAGCTCAAAGAAAGCGTTAATTGGATTAGGTATAGCACCCGTAATAACCATGGGTACCGCTCCGACTATAGAGCTCATAATCCAAATCATGCTAACTATTAAAAAACCGTCTCTCTGCTTAAGTTTAAGGTCACTAGGATTGAAAAATTTCATCAAAAGAAGCCCTACTATGCCGCACACTGCCATTGTAGCGCCAAAGCAAAGTCCCTCAAAATATTCACCATAGATAAGGGCAATTACTACAGTCGGTATAAAAGAAATACCAAGCACCGCAAATAGCACCCCCATCATTCTCAGTAACGCACTGTGATTTCTAGATGACATCTAACTCTCCACTATCTACTTTTCATAAGTTTCTCTAGGTCAGCGATATCAGAGAGCAGTGAGAATATTATCACCCTGTCTCCATTCTTGATTCTAGCATCTCCGTTAGGTATTATAACCTCTCCCTGACGATAAATAGAAGCTACGAGAACGCCCTTAGGCAGTTTAAGGTTTTTGAGTGTATCCCCAACCATCATCATTCCCGGGGTTGCTACAACCTCAATAATCTCAGCCTGACCCTGAACGAGCATGGACGAGATTACTCTTTTCTCACCTTGAATAATGCTGAATATGTATGCTGATGTAATATCGAGTGGATTTAGAACCATGTCAACACCCATCTCTTCAATCAGTCCTGAATAACTTTCTCTGCTAATTTTGGAGATTACGTCCTCTATGCCTTTCTGCTTTGCAGTTAACGCAAGCAAAAGATTTTGTTCGTCATATCCGGTCGCCGTAACGAAAGCATCCATCTCATCAATATTCTCCTCTTCCAGCATGTCCATATCCGTTCCATCGCCGTGAAGAATCATTACGTTTGGAATTCTCGTTGAAAGATACTGACATCTCTCCTTGCTCTGCTCTACGAGCTTAACTGAAGCTCCAAAGTCGGCAAGTCTCTGAGCCAGATAGTATCCGGTCTTTCCTCCACCGATAATCATTACCTTTTGAAGGTCTGTATACTTGCCCTTTACATGAACTTTTTTGTTCAGCTCCATAATCTCGTTCTTTTCGCCTACAACGTAGACGGCATCATCCTCGCGGATTTCATCATCACCATGAGGAATTATAACCTTACCGTTTCTCGATATAGCGGCAATAAGCATATCCGGCATAAGCCTTCTGACCTCAGGCATCTTAAGACCGATAAGCTCATTCTTGCGCTTAGCCTTAAACTCGATAAGAGCAATTCTTCCACTTGTAAAAACTCCATTGTTCAACGTATATTTTTCGGAGAGATACTTGTATATCTCCATGGTAATAGCAAAATCAGGGTTTACAATGTAGTCAATACACATGGACGTTCTGATGAATTCGAAATGCTTCATGTACTCCGGATCTCTGACTCTAACGATGACCCTATGGCATCCGAGCTTCTTAGCAAAGCTACCTATGACGAGGTTATTCTCGTCCCTGCCCGTTGCCACCAGCACATATTGGAACTTATTTATTCCTATTTCTTTCAGTACATTGATATCTCTTGCATCCTCGTTAACAGTCATAACGTCAAACTGCTGCGAAAGTCTATCAAGCAACGCATCGTTAGTGTCCACAAGAGTGATTGAATAATCTCCACCTACTAACGCCTCGCATACTTTGACACCTAATTTTCCTACTCCTATAATCGCTATATTCATTTGGATTCCTACATTCCCTCCATCAGCTATGCAAAAGCGTTGTAAATTGCTCTGATAGCAGTCTCAAAATCTTTATTCTCTACACCTACTATGATGTTAATCTCACTCGATCCCTGCTCTATCATCCTTAGGTTTACATTCGCATCAGCAAGTGCACCGAAAAGTTTTGCCGATACACCCTTACGTCTGTTCATTCCGTGACCTACAGTAGCAATGAGCGCCATATTCTCAAAGCACTCGATTCCATCAGGTTCAAGCTGCTTTCTGAATGCATCAACCATCTCATCCAATCTGCCTTTGATAGAGCTGTTTGAAATTACTACGGACACCGTATCTATTCCGCTCGGTATATGCTCAAAGTTGCAATCAAAATCCTCAAGTATAGCAAGGATTCTTCTGACAAAACCACGCTCTGTGCTCATCATGTGCTTATAGAGTGCAATAACCGTAAAGTCTTTCTTTCCGGCTATACCTGTAATCACATCGCCATCACCCATATCCTCAGGCTCAGCCGTAATCATTGTGCCGTAATCCTGCGGAAAGTTTGTATTTCTGATGTTGATTGGAATATTTGCAACTCTAACAGGATAAATTGCGTCCTCGTGAAGAACCGAAGCGCCCATGTAAGAAAGTTCTCTAAGTTCCTTATATGAAATTTTATCAATTCTTCTTGGATTATCAACCACATGAGGATCTGCCATCAAGAAACCCGAAACGTCTGTCCAGTTTTCGTATACATCTGCACTGATGGCTCTAGCTACTACAGAACCTGTGATGTCGGAACCGCCTCTTGAGAACGTCTTAACATTACCCGATGAATTATATGAACCGTAGAAGCCAGGAAGCACAGCGTATTCGTGCTTGGCAAGGCATTCTTTAATCGCCTTGTTAGTTTCCTCCTCGAGCAGCTTTCCGTTATCTGCAAACAAAATGAGCTCCTGCGTATCAACAAAATCGTAACCGAGAAAGTCAGCTGTAAGCAATGCGCTCAAATACTCACCGCGGCTTGCAATATAGTCCGGTGTACAGCCATTCTCCAAATTTTCCCTTATGATGTCGAACTCCTTGGATATATTCACCTTTGTGTCCAGATTTGCGGCAGTGGCAGTGAATCTGTCCTCAACAACCTGAAGTAGCTGGTTATATGGGAAGTTATGCTCTCTGTGCGTATGACAAAGATATAGGATGTCCGTTATCTTTGTGTCTTTATCAAAACGTTTGCCCGGTGCTGATACGATGATGTATCTTCTGTCCTTGTCCGATTTAACTATCTCACTTAATTTTTCGATTTGAAACTTGTCGGCAACGGAAGAGCCGCCGAACTTAGCTACCTTTACTCCCATGTGTGAAATTCTCCTTACTGATAAGCCAATTTTGAGCTATCTTTATATTATATCAAAAACAATTCTCAATGCAAATAAAATAGCTCGATATATGAGCAAAATACCCATATATCGAACTTTTATACTCTGTCAATTTGCTTGCTTTGTCAATTCAATTATAGTTCTGCCTTTAGTGCATCCACCTTGTCCAGTCTTTCCCAAGGTAAATCAACATCCGTTCTTCCGAAATGTCCATACGCGGCAATCTTTCTATAGATAGGTCTCCTTAAATCCAAATCCCTGATTATTGCTGCCGGACGGAAGTCGAAGTTCTTTTCTACAATCTTTGCAATCTCCTCATCGTCCAGCTTTCCTGTTCCGAACGTGTCAACCATGATGGAAACAGGCTTAGCAACACCGATGGCATATGCAAGCTGAATCTCACAGCGCTCTGCGAGTCCTGCTGCGACAACGTTCTTAGCTGCATAGCGCGCTGCATATGAAGCTGAACGGTCAACCTTTGTTGGATCCTTACCCGAGAATGCACCGCCACCATGTCTGGCAAATCCTCCATATGTGTCTACAATAATCTTACGACCTGTAAGTCCCGAATCTCCGTGAGGACCACCGATTACAAACCTACCTGTAGGGTTTACGAAATACTTTGTCTCATCGTCAAGAAGCTCTGCAGGAATTGATGTCTTTATTACTTTCTCTATAATGTCCTTGCGAATCTGCTCCTGGCTAACATCAGGATCGTGCTGTGTTGATATCAAAACAGTGTCTATTCTCTTAACCTTATGTCCATCGTACTCTACTGTAACCTGGCTCTTTCCGTCAGGTCTTAGGTATGAAAGCTCTCCGCTCTTTCTCACCTCTGTCAGCTTAAGCGCCAGCTTGTGCGCAAGTGAAATCGGCATAGGCATGAGTTCCGGCGTCTCGTTACAAGCGTATCCGAACATAAGTCCCTGGTCTCCTGCACCAACCTGCTCAATCTGGTCGTTAAGGCTTCCCTCCTTGTATTCAAGCGCATGGTCAACTCCCATAGCGATATCTGATGACTGCTCATCAATAGCTGACAGAACCGCGCATGTGTTTCCGTCAAAACCATACTCGCCTTTGTTATACCCTATATCGTTGATTACTCCTCTAACAATTTTAGGAATATCGATATAGCAGTTTGTGCTTATCTCGCCCATTACCATAGCGTATCCTGTTGTTGTTGTAGTTTCACAAGCAACTCTTCCGTGTGGATCCTGTTCCATAATTGCATCCAAAATCGCATCTGAAATTTGATCACAGATTTTATCAGGATGTCCCTCTGTTACAGATTCTGAAGTAAATAACTTTTTCATTTCCTCTCCTTTCCTCACCTTATCAAAAGAAAAAACCTTTCCTAATATGAAGAAAAGGTTTGAACTCGCAATTCATTCCTCATCTTTCAGAATATATCTGTAGGATGTAGCACCTTTCCGTGCCTATCAGCACATAGGTTGCCGGGCATCGCAGGGCCTATTCCCTCCGCCGCTCTTGATAAGGATTATACCCAAA
>ERZ773079.1606-NODE-1606-length-13315-cov-21.557541_pt1 | contig 13315 bp, 12 predicted proteins | sample MGYA00511355_ERZ773079 | MGnify/ENA primary metagenome ERZ773079 (study PRJEB29015, sample SAMEA2737979) | human oral metagenome | biome: human oral; feature: human-associated habitat; material: dental | place: China | collected 2117 ... | reverse complement strand
GGGTCTCGAACATGGTACTGTGGTCCTCCCCCACCGAGTAGCCGCCGATGCCGTAGCCGGGGAAACCCCCGCAGGCCTCGAGGTAAGAAAGGCTCCTCAGGCGCAGGTCCATGTGCACGCCACCCTGGACGATGCCAAAGAGGGCCTGATCCTCTCTGGTGTGCGCGGCACGGCAGCGCTCGGCCCACAGGCCCGAGAGCTCGACGGCGCGCTCGACGAAGCGCCTCTCGGCCGGGTAGGGAGGGCACTGGTCGAGCTGCATCACGATGTCGGCACCCAACTGCTGCGCTATGCGCATGTTGTCCGCAGGTGACCAGTGGACGTAGGAGCCGTCGTAGTCCACGGTGCGGAAGGTCACACCGTCATCCGCGAGCTGCACGAACTCTCCATGGCTAAAGATCTGAAAGCCACCCGAGTCTGTGAGGATGGGTCCGTCCCAGCGCATGAACGTATGAAGGCCGCCCATGTCCTCGATGAGGTCGGCGCCGGGACGCTGCGAGAGGTGGTAGGTATTGGCAAGCAGGATCCTCGTGCCGATGGCCTTGAGCTGGTCGGGCAGAAGGCCCTTTACCGTTGCCTTCGTCCCCACTGGCATGAAGATGGGGGTGGGGACGTCACCATGCGGCGTGTGGAACACGCCTGCGCGGGCGTGGGTCACGGGATCCTCCGCGATGATGTCAAAGCTGAACTGTCGCTCGCTCACGGCCTGTGTCCTTTCTGTCCTCGCGCCTCCCCCTAGCCCCCCTAGCGTTGTCGCTTAGTGCCCCAGAATCTGCGGGGTACCGAGTCGGGGACGTTTGCCCAGTTGAGTCAAAAAACAAGGTACCCCAGAATCTGAGGGGCACTATCACTCAAGGAAGTTTGGCTCCTGTGGCACACCGGACCCACGAAGAAGGGACCACACCAGAACCGCAGCTGATGTGGCCCCTCACGAGGACCTATGGCCACGCCTTGAGCCGCAGCTCAGGCGAGGATGAGCCTACTCGGAGAACAGGGACTCGTCGCCATCCTTGATGGTGACAAGCGCGTTCAGCGCGTCCTGCTCATCGGCGCCGTCGCAGGCGATCTCAACCTTGGAGCCGGTGCCCAGGCCAGCGGCCAGAATCATCATGATGGACTTGGCGTTGATGGGGGAAGAACCCTTCTCGACGTCCTTGATGGTGACGGCGCACTGAAACCCCTTGGCGACCTGAACGAACTGGGAAGCCGGACGAGCATGGAGACCGGTGGAGCTAACGATAGTGACCTGCTTAGAAACCATGGGAATTCTCCTTTGTCCTGTCGGGCCCCTCGCGGATGAGCGAGCCCCCCTAGCCAGCAGATGAATGAAGAGTACACCAAATAACGGCATATAGTCCATCCGAAAAGGCCATATTCGGCCAAAGTGACATTCGGGCGGCTCTGCGGATGGTCACACTATCGAAACATAGTTGCTTGATGATAGGATAGTTCTGGTGTCTTTCTCTGGATTCTGGCGACATCAGCGCGCACGAAAGGGGTACCCATGGCCGACGAGCCAAAAATCAATCCGCAGAACGGCCAGAAAGTTGACGGGCCACAGGAAAAGAACCCATCCCCCATGGCTGCGGCGGTAGGTTCTCTGAGGGGTGGCGTCGATGCGATCAGGCGCGTCCGAGAGGCTTCCCGTCAGCATGCAAGCGTCAAGGGGCAGGTACGTGAACTGAGCCAGAGGCTCGAGCAGGACCGCGCGGAGCTCAGCCACCGCGAGGACATAGAGAGACACTACGGCAGCATCGTGAGCGAGCAAAAGGCCGAGAGCTCTGACGCGAACAGATCACTGAACGACGCGAACGTCCGGCTCAAGCGCATCGGACAGGACTGCTCAAAGCTCGAGTCCGAGCTCAGCGCCATGCGGGCCGAGCACGAGGAAAGCCTCAGGCCCTATCGCGAGCTCATGGAGTCCACCAAGGGGCGCTCGGACGATGCCGCCCGCTCGCTCTCCGATGCCAAGCGCGCGGTCAAGACGGCCGACCAGCAGGTCGCCGATGCCGCCAAGAGGCGCGAGCAGCGCATAGCGGCGGCCAACAAGGCCGTCGACAACGCACAGGACAGGATACGTCGAGTCGAGTCGGAACTCGCCAACCTGAAGGCAGATCCCGACACGTCCGCCTCGGCCCTCTCGAAGATGCAGAGCGAGCTCACCGCCGAGCAGACGCACCTCAGCACGGCCCGCAGCGAGGTGACACGCGTCACGGACGAATGCCAACGGCTCGTGGACAACGCTCAAACCCACCTCTGGACGCAGAAGCAGTCACTGGAGGTCATCGAGCGACAGGCAAACGAGGCAAAGCGAGAGGCCACAGGGCGTCGCGAAGAGTACGAGTCTCTCTATAATGCCGCCATGGATCAGGAGAAGGCGCTCTCCGATAAGATCGCGGCAAAGAAGGACGAGCAGGCACAGGCCGAGAAGGACGCCCAAGCTGCCCAGAAGCGCATAGCCGTGGCACAAGATGTCCTCGACGAGGCCAACGACATCCACAACACGCCCGAGAGGACGATCGCGCTCAGGCAGTCGATCCAAGAGGGCGAGCAACAGCTCGAGCAGCTCAAGGGTAACGAGGGTCAACTCGCCGAGAGCGAGAAGTCACTCAGGGCCAAGACGCGTGGCCAGCGCTACCTCGTGTTCGGGGTCGTCGCACTGCTCATCGCCATCGTCGCCGTGGTGGTCTGGCTGCTGACACACCGTTAGGGTTGTTGGCGGCTGGGACGACACATCGAGGGCGGCCTGCGGGGCACTACGCTCAGGGTGGGTCGTGGTCCCTCGAGCGACCCTATGCCCCTACACGATGAGCATCGCGTCGCCAAAGCTCAGGAAGCGGTAGCGCTCGTCGATGGCAGCCCGATAGGCAGCCATGATCTGCTCTCTTGTGGCAAGGGCCGAGACGAGCATCATAAGCGTCGAGCGCGGCACGTGGAAGTTCGTGACGAGGGCGTCCACCACGTGGAAGGTCGAGCCCGGCATCAGGTAGAGGTCCGTGGTCGCGTCGAGACGCACTGCGATGTCGCCTGTGCCGGTGAGCGCAGCAGACCCAGCTGCCCTCTCGAAGCCACGCGCCGTGACGGGAGGGGTCGTGGCAGGCAGGCTCGGGTCAAAGGCGCTCTCGAGCGAGCGGACCGAGGTCGTGCCAACGGCGATGACGCGATGTCCCGTTGCCTTGGCGGCGTGCACGGCATCGACGACGTCCTGCCCCACGCGGTAGCGCTCCGTATGCATCACGTGCTCGGTGGGATCGTCCTCCTCCACCAGACGGAAGGTGTCGAGTCCCACCTCGAGCTCGACGGTCCCGAACAGGACGCCCTTCTGCCGGATGGCCTTGATGAGCGTGGGCGTGAAGTGCAGCCCTGCCGTCGGGGCCGCAGCCGAGTGCTCCTCCCGCATGGCGTAGACGGTTTGATAGTTCTCGGGATCGCCCTCATACTGCGTGATGTAGGGCGGAAGCGGCACGAGTCCAGTTTGGTGGATGGCCTCGTCGAGCGAGAGTGCGCCTCGCGTCTCGAAGCGCACGAGACGCCCCCCGCGACTGCCCTCCAGATAGTCGATGATCCTGCCTTCGAGCAGCGGCTCTGCGGTCACAGGCGCATGAGCTCCGCCTTGGCGATACTCGATGACAGCCCCCTGCCTGAGACGCTTGCCCGGCTTTACGAGGCATTCCCAGACATGGCCCTCAGGATCGAGGTCCTCTCGACGCCTCAAAAGAAGCGTCTGCGCGACGCCGCCCGTCCCTCGCTTGCGGCCCAGAAGGCGTCCCGGCAGCACGCGAGTCTCGTTTGCGACGAGAAGGTCACCTGGCTCCAGGTAGTCGATGAGGTCCGTGAAGCGGCGATGCTCAACCTTGCCGCTCTCGCGATGGAGAACGAGCAGACGGCAGGAGTCACGCGGCTCCACCGGCCTTTGGGCAATGAGCTCGTCAGGAAGCGGGTAGTCAAAGTCGTCGGTGCGCATGCGGCCCCCTGTCGTATCGGCGTCAGCGGCTGCCCATTCTAGCGCACCATGGCAAGGACGGGGCACAGGGATGCTGCGGAGGTTGACATCCGCCGCGCTGCGGCACGCCTCTCTTTGCGCGCGTCACGAGCCTCATGGCGCTCGATGGCGGCCTCCGCCGCAGAGAAGCGACAGCCGCAATAGCACTGCCGATACATGCACAGCGCACAGGCCTGGCGGATGGCGTCGGGATAGTGGGGCCTGAAGTCGCGCCAGACGGCCGTGAGGCCATGGGCGCTCGCAAGCCTGGCAAACTCCTCTTCGCAGATGTCGAAGAGCTGGTAGGGCGAGACGGCAAGCGTCGTCGATACGTGCGTGAAGCCCCGCTCCCGAGCGATGCGACAGACCTCTGCGAGGCGCAGCGCATAGCAGGCGCGGCACCGTCGCTGCCTATCGAATGCCGCAGGTGCCACGGCCCTCTCCCATGCCTTTCGGTCATCTCCTGCGATGATGACCTCAAGCTGGGCGACATCGGCCGCCCAAGCCCGAAGCGTCTGCAGGCGACGGTCATGCTCCTCAAGAGGCTGGATGTTGGGGTTCGTCCAGCAGATGGTGGGCTCGAATCCCTCGGCGCGAAGGAGCTTTACGGGTTCTAAGGAGCAGGGGCCACAGCAGGCGTGCAGCAGAAGCGGCGTTGTCATGTGCGTTTTTCCTCCCAACCCACAGCTACGCGGGCGATCTGTGTACCTGTGCCTGTGTGACTGACCATTTTGACTCCTCAGGATAGATTGTAGGGCATACGGCTGACCGTGTGGCCTATCATCACCATGGTGAGCGAGGAGACACAACGAGAGGAGAGCGCTATGCAAATCGATGTGACACTGGATTCGAAGGGCTACCTACCCGACCGCTTCGCAAAGTACTCCAGCGAACTCTACAAGGGTGTCCCCACCTGCTCGTTTCCCTTCAGCGTGTCAGGCCTGCCCACAGGGACGCAGACGCTGGCCCTGAGCTTCGTTGACTTTGACTCCATACCCGTCTGCGGGTTCGCGTGGATCCATTGGGTCGCGGCCAACATCGCCGTGTCAGCAGGATCTGCGACCCTGAGCCTTGAGGCCGACGCCTCGAACGTGGGCACCTTCGGCATGGTCCAGGGCAAGAACTCATCGGCCTCCCCCCTTTCGGGCGAGACCGACCCCCTCGTGACCTGCCGCTACAACGGACCGCAGCCCCCTGACAAGGACCATGTGTACACCCTGCACGTGTATGCCCTCGACAGCCGGCTCGACCTCGCCGAGGGCTTCTGGCTCAACGAGTTGCTCAGGCAGATGGAGGGACACGTGATCGCAAGCGCGAGGACCAGCCTCCCCGCGCGGGTGTAGGGGTAAGGTCGGCGGCGCGAGGTCGGGCGTCCCCCTCGACCTCGCGCTCAGCCCAGCAAGTCAATGCCACAGTCACTGTCGCGCACGTGGGTGCAGTCCCTTCTGGCGCAAATCGCACACACCATCGCAAGATCACCCGAACAACCCGAGAGGTGCACGGCAAAGCACAGCCAGCCCAAAAGCGGGCAACCCAAAGTGACCCCACAGGCAAGAAACGTGAGGCTCAACACGGTGACGGGCGCGAGGAGCACTGCGACGAAGCGCCTGCGCGAGAGGATCACGCCTGCCGCCGACGCCCAGAGCATGCCTTTGGCATAGCCAAAGCGCACACGCACGGATGGCCCGCCCAGCAGCCTGAACGCCGCCGCGTGGATGAGCTCGTGCACAGGAAGCGCAAGGCCAAGGGATACCAGCAGCAGGGCTATCCATGCGAGCGGTCCAAGCTCGTCGCGCACGCCCAGCGCAGCCAAAAGGAGCGCCGCGAGCAGACCCGCCACCAGCATGGCAAGGCCCCTGCCTGCGATGCCTTGGCGTAGGCGCTCGTCGTGGAGGACGTCTATCTTGCAAAGTTCTCTCATACGGCGAGTGTAGCACGCACGTCGGCACCGCATACACACGCCGGTGCTATAGTGACAGGAGGGACACGAGGCGTGCCGGTGGAGGGATGACGCCCATGGAGAGCTACGACTTCTACGTTGGCAGAGAGTACGACGCGCAGGGCTACCTGGGTTCGCACGTGAGCGAGGGGGGCGTCGTGTTTCGCACCTTCGCCCCGGCGGCCGATGGCGTAGTGCTGCTTCTCAGCGGTCAGGATGCAGGCCAAGGGGATGGGCCACACGAGTACGAGATGCACGCGGCCCTCGATGGCAACTTCTGGGAGGTGGAGGTTGCGGGCGCACGAGAGGGTGACGCCTATGAGTACCGCATCTCCCATGCGGGCACGTCTGTCGACCATGCGGACCCCTTTGGCAGGCGCATGGAGCTTCGTCCCGCCCACCGCAGCATCGTCTGCGAGCCTACCCACGATTGGCAGGATGGGGCTTGGATGGGAGCACGTGCGAGCAGCTACGACAAGCCCATGAACATCTACGAGCTCAACTTGGGTTCTTGGCGCAAGCGCTCGGGCGAGGCAGCCTCCGATGACCCCGCTGACTGGTATCGCTACGACGAGCTGGCCCAGCCCCTCGTAGACTACTTGCATGACCTCGGTTACAACTACGTGGAGTTCATGCCACTCTCGGAGTATCCCTTCGACGGCTCCTGGGGCTACCAGCCAACGGGCTTCTTTGCGCCGACCAGCCGCTACGGAACGCCAGAGCAGCTCATGTATCTTGTGGACACGCTGCACCGGGCAGGCATCGGCTGCATTCTCGACATCGTGCCCGTGCACTTTGCCACGGACTCCTACGGCCTCGCCACCTACGACGGCACGGCCCTCTTCGAATATCCGCATGAGGACGTGGGTGTCTCGGAGTGGGGTAGCCACAACTTCATGTACTCTCGCGGCGAGACCCGCAGCCTCATGCAGTCGAGCGCCAACATGTGGCTGCGCGACTACCACTTTGACGGACTGCGCATGGACGCCATCAGCCGCATCATCTACTGGCAGGGCGACGAGGCCCGTGGCGTAAACGGCAACGCCGTCGACTTCGTCAGGTCCATGAACAGCGGACTCAAGAGACTCAACCCCAGCTGCATCCTCATCGCGGAGGACTCCACGAACTTCAAGGGCACGACGAGGCCGACCAAGGAGGGAGGGCTTGGCTTCGACTACAAGTGGGACATGGGCTGGATGCACGACACCCTTGACTTCCTGCACATGGACCCCTACTTTCGAGGCCCCAACTACGGCAGGCTGAGCTTCTCGATGATGTACTTTCCCAACGAGCGCTACCTGTTGCCGCTCAGCCACGACGAGGTGGTCCACGGCAAGGGGACCATCGTCCAGAAGATGTGGGGAGAGCTCGACCAAAAGCTCCCACAGGCCCGCTCGCTCTATCTCTACATGATGACCCATCCCGGCAAGAAGCTCAACTTCATGGGCTTCGAGCTGGCGCAGCTGCGCGAGTGGGACGAGAGGCGAGAGCAGGACTGGTCGCTTCGGGGATGTCCCGACCACGAGGCCTTCTGGCGCTTTTGCGAGGCGCTCAACCACACCTACCTTGACCAGCCCGCCCTTTGGGAGAGGGACTACGATCCGGAGGGCTTCGAGTGGCGCGACGTCACAAGCAACGAGCGCGTCTGCTTTGCCTTCGAGCGCAAAGACAGCCAGGGGGGACGCCTGCTCACCCTCCTCAATCTCTCGGGCGTGACGCAAGAGGACTGGGAGGTCGAGCTCCCAGACACCCACAACGCCTGGGTCATGCTCGACACGGACTGGCAGCGCTTTGGGGGAACCACGCCCGAGGGCGCGGAACTGGTCAAGATCGACGGGGACACAGGGATCCTGAGCTGCACGCTTCCCGCCTTTACGGGCCTGCTTCTCGGGATATCGTAGCGTCACGCGACGTGAGTCCAGCAATGTGGGATAATCGGCGGCGTTAGGACGCGCGACGCGCTCGTACGCAACTCTCGACAGAAGGAACGATCACATGTCAGTCGACCTCTCGAATCGCCCCCGCTTTCCCCGGCGCGCCATCGTCACCGCAGGCATGCCCTATGGCAACAAGGGCCTGCACGTTGGGCACATCGGCGGCGTCTTCGTGTCCGCAGACTTCTTCGCACGCTTCCTGCGCGATCGCATCGGCCAAGAGAACGTCCTCTTTATCTCGGGCACGGACTGCTACGGCTCACCCATCATGGAGGGCTTTCGCACAAGGGTCAAGGACGAGGGCTATGCCGGGTCGATCTCTGACTACGTGCGCGAGAACCATGACGCCCAAAGGGAGGCGCTTGACGCCTACGACATCAGCCTCGACCTGTACTCGGGGTCAGGCCTCGAGCCTGCCAAAGGCATCCACGAGAAGCTCACGGCAGAGGTCATCACACGCCTCTACGAGCGCGGACACCTGCGCAGAATGAGTACCCGCCAGTTCTTTGACGCACAGGCGGGCCAATTCTTGAACGGACGCCAGGTCATGGGCCATTGCCCCGTGCGTGGCTGCAAGAGCGAAAAGGCCTACGCCGACGAGTGCGACCTTGGCCACCAGTTTGACCCCGAGGAGCTCATCTCGCCCGTCTCGCAGCTCACGGGCACGACACCGGAGCTTCGCCCGGTGGAGAACTGGTACTTTGACCTGCCCGCCTTCAAGGGGGCGCTCGAGAGCCTCATGGAGGAGTGGGACGTGGACCCGCAGGTTCGCCCCGTCGTCACGAAGACCGTCCGAGAGTCGCTCGCAGCCCCCGTCATGTATGTCCAAACGAAGTATCGCGCGGCCTTCGATGCCGCAGCGCAGCAACTTCCAGCACACACGCTGCGCGAGGCCGCCAAAGGGCAGCAGTCCTTCTCCGTGACGTTCTCCAGCTGGCAGGACCGTGACACGGCCCGCGAGGTCCTCGAAGGCGCAGGCGTGCGCTACCGCACGGGAAAGACGCTTCTGCCCTTCCGCATCACGGGCAACATCGACTGGGGCGTACCCGCGCCAGCGCTTGAGGGCGTGGCAGGTCTCACCGTCTGGTGCTGGCCCGAGTCGCTCTGGGCACCCATCAGCTTCACCCAGGCGGCACTCGCCACGTCAGAGCAGGGTCGCTACTCGAGTGGTGACTGGCAGGACTGGTGGTGCGCAGATGACGCCAAGGTCTACCAGTTCATTGGCCAGGACAACATCTACTTCTACTGTGTCGCGCAGCCGGCGATCTGGGAGGCGCTCGGATGGGACCTCTTTGAGGACACGCCCATCGCCAACCACCACATGCTGTTCATGAGCAAGAAGGCCTCGAGCTCCGGTGCGATCAAGCCGCCCATGGCCCTGGAGCTGCTGGACCACTACACGGCCGAGCAGCTGCGCTGTCACTGGCTCAGTCTTGGCCTCGACCAAAAGGCCGTGAGCTTCTCGCCAAAGCCCTACGACACGAGCGTGAGTCACAAGGACAAGAAAACCGGCGAGGAGGTCCTGGTCAAAGATGACCCGCGCGTCGTGGACCCCGCCCTCAAGGAGAGCGCCTTTCTGACCAACATCTTCAACCGCCTGGCCCGCAGTTGTCTCTATGGTGCGCAGAACGTCTGCGAGGGGCACCTTCCCGCACAGAGGCCCGACGAGGGGGCGGTGGATGCCTGCGTGCAGGCGACACTTGACTTCGAGCGAGCCTGCTTTGGCTTCGACGCGCACGGAGCGCTCGCCGTGGCGGAGAGCCTCTGCCGAGGCGCCAACAAGCGTTGGTCGGACGAGTCGAAGGCTGCCAAGGGGAATGACGACGCCTACGCCCACGCACTTGCGAACGCCTTCTGCGCGTTGCGCACGACGACGCTTTTGATGCACGCGGCAACACCCTCTGGCTGCGAGAGGATCTGCGACTACCTGGGCTTTGAGCGCAAGCTCTTCTTTGGGTGGGAGCACGCCCTCAAGATGCCCTGCGAGCTGGCGGCAGTGATCGGCCAGCGGCCCGAGGAGCACGCGCTCAGGGAGCTTCCTCCCCACTTTGACTTCTTCACGAAGGGCGGCTCGCAGTGAGGACAGCTCGGCTTTCGGCCGGCGCAGCTGCCCCAGAGCCGCCACAGCCGCACTTCCCCAGCCCGTACCTGCGGCCACGCACGGCACCCGTTGAGACGCGTCATATCAGGATGGATGATGGCGCACGCATTGCGGCCTATGTCTATGGCGACTGTCCCTGCGACGTAGACGCCACGGTAAGGCCACCTGTCCTCTTCCTACATGGCAACGGCGAGGAGCACGGCATCTTTGGACCCATGATCGACGCCGTGGTCGAGCGCGGATACGCCGTTGTCGCCCTCGACTCTCGCGCACAGGGCAGGTCCACACGCGGTACGAGACGACTGAGCTACGAGCTCATGGCGAAGGACGCCCTCTGCTGCCTGAGGGAGCTGGGCGTGACGCAGGCCCAGCTTGTGGGCTTCTCGGACGGCGCCATCGAGGCCCTGATCATCGCCCGGGACCATCCCGAGCTTGCCCGCTCGCTACTCTCGATAGGGGCGAACCTCACCCCAGAGGGTGTCGTCGACACAGAGGAATGGGACATCGCAGGCACCATCCGCGCGCACGCCGCCTGGGCAAGCTGGATCCGGGACCTTCCCTCAGACTCCCCCATTGACGCCGCGCTGCTGTGGCCCACGGCAGACGAGGCACAAGACGTCGTGGACCTCCTGGGGCTCATGCTTGAGGAGCCGCAGATAGAGGCTGCGTCGCTTGCGACCATCGCCTGCCCGACCACGATCATGGCGGGTGAGGCCGACTGCATCCTTTTGAGCGAGACCGAGGCCATCGCAGCTGGCATTCGCAGCGGCGGCCCCGCCGACGTGCGCCTCGTCATCGTGCCTGAAGCGGGCCACAGCCTTCCCAAGGAGGCACCTGAGGTTGTGACCAGGGAGCTGCTCACCCTTCTCGCTCGTGCCGAGAAGAGCGTTTGACGAGGAGTTCCAAGCCGAGGCGACCAGCGTCGATGCGGCCAGCGCCGAGACGCCGACCTTGCCGTGTGCCCCTACGGCGTTCAAAGGCCAGCTGGGGAGGGCGACTGGGAAGGGCGAGGCCAACCCCACTATACGAGCCTCTCGACCTGTCCCAGAGCCCAGAGCGGTATGTTCACGAGCCAGCCCTCGTCCCGATAGGGCGAGAGTGAGGTACGGACCGCACGGCTGAGTTCAAACTTCTCGCAAGCAGCCCTCAGGCTCTTCGCGCGAAGGTTTTCATGGGCCTTCACCTCGATGGGCAGTGCGCCAGCCCTATGGTCGATGGCAAAGTCAACCTCGGCGCTTCCCGTGCTCGATGACCAGTAGACAGGCAAAAGCCCCAGACCGAACAGCTCCTGTGCGACATACTGCTCGGTCATCGCTCCCGTGAACTCGGTAAAGAGGCTCGACCCTCCAAGGGCAATTGAAGGGTCCAAGCCAGCTAGGGCACCAAGGAGCCCCACGTCCACGCAGAACAGTTTGAATCCCGATACACTCTCGTAGCCACTGAGCGGAAATCGCAACGTGGAGACGCGAGGGACCCTGTACACGACACCATAGTCCCTCAGCCACTGAAGGCTCTCCTCGAAGTCCCGCGCACGGGCACCCGCCCGGACAACACCGTACACGAACTTCTTGTTCTTTCGCGCGAACTGCCCGGGAAGAGACCTCCACACCAAGCGCAGACACTCCAAGATGCGCGTTGGAACATGCTTGCCAAAGTCGCCATCATAGTCACTGAGCACTTGCAGCTGCAGACGACGGCATTCCGTCACGTCTCCATCCCTTCTGAACGAGTCGACGACCTCAGGCATTCCACCAATCACAAAATACTCCTTAAGGCGTTGCCCCAGCAGGTCATCTGACGCCGTGAGCAGGTCCACGTCGGCACGTAAGAGCGCATCAGCCAGCAGATCTCCCGAGACCGCGCGCACAAACTCAACGAAGCTCATGGGCCGCAGCGTAAGCCGATCGACCTTCCCCACAGGGAACGAGTCCCCTTGGTGCAGGGATAGACCCATGTAAGACCCCGCCGCGACTACGTGGTACTCTCGCGAATGACAAAGACCTGCCCTACCCTGTCACCGAACACGCCCTCCAGCGCCTTGAGCCGCTCGAAGACGGATGCGCACCCCACCCGTGGGATGGTGGTCTGATTTCATCAACCGGGGGCCTGTGGGCGGCGCGTCGGCACCTTGGGGGCGAAACGCCCGCTGGAGCAGTGGCAGAGGCGGAGCTCGAGCGGCGGCGCCGCGTCCGGCACCTGCCCTGGCATCATGCATCCTGCATCCCCGCCTTTGTATGATGTGAACAGACTGCGTCCACATCATGTGGGCGAGTTGTGTATGAGAGCCCGTCAGGCCCCCATGTCCTGTGCCCTGAGACCATGCCATGTATCATGATGTATGACGTGTAACCCTGACGGAGGGGGGGCGGAGATGGCTCTGATAAGGCAAACCGACAAGCGCACGGGCACCGTGTACGTGTACGAGACCGAGGCGAAGTGGGACCCCGAGAAGAAGCAGTCGCGCTACGGCAAGCGCAAGTTGGTCGGGCACGTGGACCCGAGGACCGGAGAGGTCGTCCCCAACAGGCCGACCAGAGCGTCGGCCCCATCGCCCGACACCGGACGCGAGTCCTAAGAAGACGCAGAATAAGTGCTTATCCCCTCTAGGGACCCCTGAAGTCAGTCGATCCTCTGATCGCTTCGGACCTCCCACGGCCTCTTCGGCCGCCTCGCAACGCACCGGTCCCCACGCTCGTCGTCGAGCGGCCGCCACGGAAGCCCCCTGTCTTTCGGCCTAGGCGCGCACGGGCAGGTTGGCACTGGCGAGCAGGGCGGGGGCGCACACTCGCCCCTTCGCGATGCCGCAGTGGCGGATCCTCGCGTAGCTGAAGGTCCGCCTGGCGGCCTGGCAGGGGAGCTTGTCCTTGCGCGCACGCGAAGGCGTCGGCTCCGCTCTCCCGCCGTCCGTCCCAGCTCATCCATCGTGGCGCAAAAATATCCCGCCACCTGCAGGTATGTAACATCACCCCAGGTTCGTCGCCCGTCCTGACGCGGGGTCGGCGTCACATGCGCCCCGCCCGCGCGGGACGCGAGGCCCGACCCGTGCATCAGCCTGATTTGCTCTGTGTCTCCCTGAGGACTGGCAGAATCGTCATGTGCGTAGTGCCCCGGAGTCTGAGGAGCGCTTTCATGACCACCAAGACCGACGCGCTCGACCATGATAGTACCCCCGGAATCTGAGGGGCGGTTGCTCACGGACGTTTTCCCAGTTGGGCCCTTTTCCTAGGTACCCCGGAATCTGAGGGGCGGTTGCTCACGGGCGTTTTCCCAGTTGGGCCCTTTTCCTAGGTACCCGGGAATCTGCGGGGCGGTTGCTCACGGGCGTTTTCCCAGTTGGGCCCTTTTCCTAGGTACCCGGG
>ERZ773079.1593-NODE-1593-length-13405-cov-18.113783_pt1 | contig 13405 bp, 14 predicted proteins | sample MGYA00511355_ERZ773079 | MGnify/ENA primary metagenome ERZ773079 (study PRJEB29015, sample SAMEA2737979) | human oral metagenome | biome: human oral; feature: human-associated habitat; material: dental | place: China | collected 2117 ... | reverse complement strand
GCCGATGCGGCACGCCTTGTCCGCGAGATGCCCCGCGAGTCTCGTCAGTGTCTCCTCGCGCCGCGCACGGTAGTCCTCCACGTCGAGGATGATCCGCGCATAGCCCGTCTCGGGGATCCTGTTGATGACGAGGTTCGTGAGGTACTGAAGCGCGTCGAGGGTCGCGCCGTGTTTTCCGATGAGAATGCCAAGGCTGTCCCCATGCATGTTGAAGATGGTGCCCGTAGGCGTGTCCGTGCGGTGCAGCGTAACGGTGAGATGCATCGCGGCAAAGATCTCCCCGAGGAATTTCTCGGCAGCAGCCGCCATCTCGTCCGTGAGCGGGATGAGCGGACTGTCGGTACGCTCGCGCCGCTCGCGCCGATCATCCTCCTGCCTCTCACGCTCCGCATATCGGCTGCGCTGCAGACGGCTCTCCCCGTAGCCGCCGCGTGCGGAATAGTCGCGCTGTACGCGCTCGCCATAGCCGCCGCGCGTGTTCTCACGCGGCACGCAATCCTCATAGCTGCGCCCGCCGGTCCGGCGCCGCTCCTCAAAGCTGTGGCACGGGTCGCTCTGCTCCGCATTTCTACGCGCGCAGGAGCGCAGATCCGTGTGAAACCGCTTCGGACGCACGCCAAACCCGTCGTTCTCCACACGTTCTGCGGATTGCGCAGGCGGTGGTGCGGACGGTGCCTGCACCGATGCAATCACGGTCGGCGCTGCGGGGGTCTGCATCTGTGTGCGCTGCGACGGAATCACAGGGCGTGTCGTGACGCGGATGCGCGCCTCGCGTTTGCCCCATAATCCGAGGAATCCACCGGACGGCTCCTGAATGACCTCGTAGGTGACCTCGGCTCTCCCGCAGCCAAGTTTATCAAGGGCGGCTCCAAGCGCTTCCTCGACAGTCTTGCCCGTGGTCTCGATGATCTCTGCCATGTCAGTGCGCCTCCTTCGCCGGTGCGTTCCCGCCGCGATACATCCACCACTGCTGGGCGATCTGGACAACGTTCATCGTCACCCAATAGAGTACGAGTCCGGAAGGGAACGTGAGGCTGATCCAACCGATGAAGAGCGGCATCACGGTCATCATGATCTTCATCTGGGCGTTCATCTCGGTGGAGGTCATCTTCTGCTGGAGATAGGTGGTCGCCGCCGAGAGAACGGGCAGGATATAGAGCGGGTCGGGCTCGCTCATATTCGGCAGCCAGAAGAACGCCGCCGCCTCCGGACTCGGGAAGGTGAAGTTGAAGAGCGCATAGTACATACCCATGAGAATGGGCATCTGCACAAGCAGCGGCAGGCAGCCCGCAAGCGGATTGACGCCCGCCTCGCGGAAGAGTTCGCCCGTCTTCTGTTGGAGCATCTGCGGGTTGTTTTTGTACTTTTCCTGAATCTTTTTCATTTTCGGCTGGATTTCCTGCATCGCCTTCATGGATTTGATCTGCTTGACGGTGAGCGGGTAGGTCACGACCTTGATGAGGATGGTGAGGAGAATGATGGGAAAGCCGTAGCTGGCAAGTCCTGCGGCGCTCGTAACGGTATAGAATGCGCCGAGAATGAACTGCAGGACATGGATGATGGGTGCAAAGAGATTGCTGAAAAATTCGATCAATTCTGGTTCCTCCTACTTTTGGGAAGTATGTGTGTAAAATTTCGATTGTATTGTTTCTTTTTGTTTTGTTTTCGTGTTCGTGATACAATGCCCAACGCGAACACATCATTACGTCATCCTATGGTACAGGATCGTAGCCGCCCGCATGGAACGGGTGACAGCGCAGGATGCGCCGGAGTGCCATCCATCCGCCGCGCCGCGCGCCGTAGCGCCCGATCGCCTCCATCGCGTAGGCGGAACAGGTGGGATAGTAGCGGCAGTGCGGCGGGGTCAGCGGTGAGATGCAGCCCCGATAGAACCGTATCAGAAGGAGGAGCAGGCACTTCATCGCCGCTCCCCCGCGCATTCGGTTCCGTCCGCGAAGATTTTCGCGCGGCGTGCGAGCCGTCGCAGCTCGGTGGCGGCATCCTGCATTTTGCGCGCGGCAAGTCCCGCGCGTCCGATCAGGAGAATCCCGACATCTGTGCGCAGTTCGTACTGCATATGGCGGTACGCCTCACGCAGGAGACGCTTCGTGCGGTTGCGCACGGCGGCACAGCCCAGTTTTTTCCCTGCGGCAAAGCCGACCCTGCCGGCAACGCGCGCGTCCCGCAGGACATAGAGGATCATCCCGCGTCCCACGACGGCAGTGCCCTTTTGATAGACGTATTGAAAGTCGCTGCGCCGCTTGATCATCTTGGTGCGCGGCAGTGTGTGTCTTTTTTCCATATCGCTAAAAAAGAGGTCACCCGCGGTGACCTCTGATAGGCGCCGGCTTACGCCGACAGCTTCTTTCGTCCGCGCTGACGCCTTCTCTTCAATACGAGGCGGCCGCCTTTCGTCTTCATGCGCTCACGGAATCCATGTGTCTTTTTTCTCCAATGATTGTTGGGCTGAAATGTTCTCTTCACCTCTCGTCACCTCCTTTTCTGCCGCGCACAGTCGCGGTATGTGCCGCCGAGCGGCAATTTCTTTTATATGATTTCACTAGGGGTCATTATAGACGAAGAAAACCTCTACTGTCAAGGCGCGCACGCGCTATTTCCGCGTTTTTTTCGGCGGATGAACCAAAAGCCCCTGTTGATAAGTCGTCTTTTTTTTGCTAAAATATTTCCTGTGCATTGTGGAAAACCTGTGAAAAAATCGTGTACAATTTTGTTCCCGCACACAATATCTGCGTTTTTTCGCCGATAAAGTTATCCACATCTGTGAATAACACTGTGGATAAGGAAAATATCTGCATACATAAAAATTTTTTTGAAGGGACGCACCCCCATGGCCGTAGAAAAGAATCTCCCGCTCGAACCCCTGTGGCAAAAGGTCCTCGCAAAGACGGACGGCATTCTGCCAAAGGACGCCGTAAATCAATGGATCTCCCGCATCATGCCCGTCGCACTGGAAAACGGCGAACTCGTCCTCGCGGTCCGAGACACGTTCACAAAGCAGTACATTGAGCCGCGCTATCTCGCCCTCCTCGGCGATGCAGTGCACCAGGCGCTCGGCGCAGACTACACGATCCGTCTCGTGGTCGATGCAAAGAAGGCGGAACCGGCAAAGGAGTCCATATTGAGGCCGGAGCCCGCACCGACAAAAGAAGAGCCGAAGCAGAGCGCCGACACGCCGGCGCAGGGCAGTCTCCCGCTGACGCCGACGCCGAGCGACACACACGCCGCTGCGCCCGATGACGCGACAACGCTCAATCCGAAGTACACCTTCGACGCCTTCGTCACGGGACGCTCCAACCAGTTCCCCTACGCGATGGCAAAGGCAGTCGCCGACGCGCCGGGCCTCCCCTCGCACAATCCGCTCTTTATTTACGGCGGCGTGGGGCTCGGCAAGACGCATCTCATGCACGCGGTCGGCCACAAGATTCTCGCCGACCATCCGGACCGGCGCGTCCTCTACATCGCGAGCACGGATTTTACGAACGAATTCATCCGCTCGATCCGCGAGAAGAACATGGACGCGTTCCGTGAGAAATATTACAGCATCGACGTCCTGCTGATCGACGACATCCAGTTCTTCGCCGGGCAGGAGCAGACGCAGACCGAGTTCTTCCAGACGTTCAACAAGCTGCGCGACAACGGCAGCCAGATCATCCTGACCTCGGATCGCCAGCCGCAGGACGTCAAGGGACTCGAGGACCGCCTCATCTCGCGCTTTGCCGGCGGCGCACCCGTGGACATCCAGCCGCCGGAGTTCGAAACGCGCGTGGCGATCCTGCAGAAAAAAGCACAGTCCGAAGAGGTCGACATCCCCGAGGATGTGGTCACCTACATCGCGAGCCGCGTCGACAGCAACATCCGCGAACTCGAGGGCGCACTCACGCGCCTCATCAAATACGCCTCAACCATGCGCATGCCGATCGACGAGACGACCTGCGTCGCCGCGCTCGGCAACTATCTGCGCGGAGAGACAGGACGGCGCATCACGATGGAGATGATCGAGCGCATCGTCTGCACGCATTTCAAAGTGACGAGCGAAGACATCCGCTCCACCAAGCGCAGCAACGACATCGCCTATCCGCGTCAGATCGCGATGTACCTCTGCCACGAACTCACAGACGTATCGTGGCCGACGATCGGCGGCTTCTTCAACCGCGACCACTCGACCGTCATCCACGCACACAAGAAGATTCAGAGCCTCACAAGCGAGGATGCAGCGACCGACGCGCTCGTCAAGTCGCTGAGCATCCAGATCCGAGGAATATAAGCCCTCTCTTCCCCCCTCCCTGTGGAAATCTCTGTGCACAGCGCGCAGAATTTCATGTGGACGCTTTGTGGATAATAAGTCTTTCCTCCTTCGTCTGTGCAAACTGTGGATAACCGCGTGACAAATGCACCCGTTTTATCCACAGGAACAGCCGCGTCCCATCCGAGCTCTTCCTTCTTTTCCACAAATCCACAGCCCCTACTACTACCGTTACTATATTTATTTACAACACGCAATCATAGGAAAACAGCAAACTCTCCCATCGGAAAGGAACGCCCATGAACATCTCACTTGCCAAGAACGACCTCATCTCTGCACTGCAGATCGTCAGCAAAGGTCTCTCCACCAAACCGCAGACGCCGATCCTTTCGGGCATCTACATGACGGCAAAGGAAGGACAGCTCGAACTCCAGACCACCAACTATGAGCTCGGCTTTATCCTCACCATCCCTGCCGAGATCCACAATACGGGCAAAGCAGTGCTGCCCGGAAAGTATCTTACTGAGTTCGCGCGCAAGCTGCCGGCAGAGGAAGTCTCCATCGATACGGATTCTGCCGACGGCCTTGCCGTCATCCAATCAGGCGCTGCCCGCTTCACCCTGCGGACAATGGAGATCAGTGACTTTCCTGTACTTCACCGTATGGACGGAACACTGCACTTTACTATTAAAGACCGTACTCTTGCGCGTCTTGTCAAAAAATCTGCATTTGCCTGTCTGCGTGAGGAGCAGCGTGACCGCCGTCCGATCTTCACGGGCTGCCAACTCGAGGTTGAGGGGAAGGAAGTCACCTTTGCCGCGACGAATGTCCACCGCCTTGCAGTCAAAAGCGAACAGCTCGAAGAGGATGCCGGACAGATCCGCGTCATCATTCCGGCAAAGTTCCTCGAGGAAGTCACGCGCACCGTCAGCAGCGAGGTTCCCGCCGACATTCATGTCACATGTTCCTACAATCAGGTCAGCATGTCCTCAGGCAGCATCTATATGACTGCGCGCCTGATCGAGGGAACATTTCCCGACTACCGCCGCGTCATTCCGCGCGAGGAGAATATCCGCACGAAGGTAACCCTCGACGCCGCGTCGTTCGCATCTGCCGTCGACCGCGCTTCGCTCATTGCGCGTACGGATCAGTATAATATTGTAAAGCTCTCCTTTGCGCAGGGATTGATGCGCATCTCCTCGAACAGCCCGGAGATCGGCGAGGCCGAGGAGACGATTCCGGCGGAGGTCACAGGCGATGATGTGACGATCGCGTTCAACGCATCCTATCTCATGGATGCGTTGAAGTCGCTCGACAGCGATACCTGCATTCTTTCCCTCCAGGGATCGAACGAGCAGGGCGTAAATCTTTCTCCGATGACGATCCGGGAGGAAGCTGATCTAAATTATATTTACATTGTAACGCCGGTGAGGACACACTGAGTTGACAGATATAGAGATTCGTACGGATTTTATTCAGCTTGATCAGTTTCTCAAACTTGCCGGTGCCGTGCCGAGCGGCGGCATGGTAAAGGAGCTTCTCTCAGGCGGGGGGATCCTGCGCAACGGAGAGCCGGAGACGGCGCGCCGGCGCAAGCTTGTGTCCGGCGATGTGGTTGCGGTGGACGGCATCGGGGTCTACCGCGTTGTACGGATTTGACAGATGCAGATAACAGAGCTCTCTCTGCGTTCGTATCGGAATTATGAGGATCTTGCGCTCGGTTTTGACGACGGGGCACAGATCTTTCTCGGGGCGAACGCGCAGGGCAAGACGAATATAATTGAGGCGCTCTACTACGCCGCATTCGGACGCTCCCATCGCACATCCAGCGATGCGGAGCTTATTCGTATGGGCGACGACGGGGCGTATATCGGTCTGCGCTTTGTGCGGCACGATGTGCCGGGGGAACTTTCGTTTACCTTTCAGCGCGGCGCGCGGCGGCGCATCGAGTACGCCGGAGAGAATCTCCGTCAGCGCGACCTCGTCGGCATTCTGCCGATGGTGCTCTTCTCCCCGGAGGATCTTTTCCTCGTTAAGGGAGCGCCCGCGCTGCGCCGCCGCTATCTGGATGCGGAGCTCTCGCAGGCAAGTCCCGCCTACTACGGCGAGCTTCTGCGCTATACGCACATCCTGCGCCAGAGGGGCGCTGTTCTGAAAGACATCCGCGAGCGGCTCGCGCCTGTGGATGCGCTCCTTCCGTGGGATGCGCAGCTTGCGCGCAGTGCCGCATGGATCGTGACGCGGCGCATCGCGGCGGTTGCGGATCTCGGTGCGCTTTCCACGCGCGTGCAGGCGGTGCTCGCGGACGGCGAGGAGCTGACCCTCTCCTATGAGATTGCAGGCGCGGACGAGGATGTTCCGGGGGCGAAAGAGGGCATGGCGCAGCGGCTCGAACTGTGGTATAATGAGATGCTTATAGAAAATCGCGCGCGCGATATTGTGCGCGCCGCGACGGGAACGGGTCCGCATTTGGATGATCTCGTTCTGCGCGTTGACGGTATGAGCCTCCGCAGTTACGGTTCGCAGGGACAGCAGCGCACAGGCGCGCTGGCGCTTAAGATCGCAGAGCTCTTCTACCTGCGGGAGAAGACGAGCGAGGCGCCGATTCTCCTGCTCGATGATGTGATGAGCGAGCTGGATGCCGATCGGCGCAGGGCACTTCTCGATTTCATCCGGTGCGAGCGCATCCAGACGTTTATCACCGCGACGGATGCGGCGTATTTTCCCGCTGAGCGCATGGGGACGTACCGCCATGTGCAGGCGGGACAGGTTTTGGAAGATTAGGGGGGAAAGCGATGCGCACGACGCTTGGTACGGCGGCTGCAGACGATGATGTGCGCGCAGCGATTCATCGGCTCGGTCCCTCCTTTGAGCGTGGTTATATTGCGCATCTGACGCTCGCGCACTGGGCGGACATCATGGGTGAGATGGTTGCGCGCCGCGTGCGTGCGGTCTATGTCAAGGACAGCAAGCTCTACCTCTATGCGCCCGATGCCGTCTGGAAGAATGAGATGCGCATGAGCGCGCCCGAGATCGTCCAGCGCGTCAACAACTTCGCCGGCGGGCGCATGATCCGTGAAATTGCCTTTGCACGTACGGCGCGTCTGCCGATCGTCCCTGCCGGGGACGGGGGTGATGAGGAGATGCCTGCGGACTATGCCCGTGCTCTCGTGCAGACGGGGCTTACGGACGAGGAGATCGCGCATGGCTCTGCGCTGGCAGCATCTGTGGAGGATAAGAAACTAGCCTCCTCCATTCAGCGTTCCTATCAAAATATGCGCAAGGCACGGCGGCTCAAGGAGCAGCGTGGATTTACTCCCTGCCCCATTTGCGGACGGCTGGTCCAGGGTATCTGCCTTGATTGCCGCCGCAGCGAGGAGCGCAGCGTACGGCGCGAGGTGCGCGCCATTCTGCGTCGGGAGCCGTGGATCAAGCTTGCGGACATCGTCCGGCGGATTCCCTCCTGCGACGCGCTCATGCTCGGCAGCGAGCGTGCCGACCTCATCCGCCGGATTGCAGGCGAGACGGCATATACAGAGCAGGGTAGCGAGAATGCACGCATGCTCACCATGCTGCACCGCGGACTTCCCCCCGAGGAGGTCACGCCGAAGAAGATCCGGAGTACCTTCTGGGAACTGCGCAATGAGCTCATCACCACGCGCGAATTCTGGGAAGAGATGAAGCAGCGCAGGGCAAAGAAGAAATCGTAACGAAAGGGGCGTTTCCAATGATCCTCAGTATTGATGAAATCCGTGATAAAATCCGCCCCATCTGCGAGAAATACAAGGTCGAAAAGGTATGGCTCTTCGGCTCGTATGCACGCGGTGAGGCGCGCGAGGACAGCGATGTAGACTTTCATATGAAAGTTCCTAAGGAGATAGGGCTGTTTGGGCTTGGTGGTATTTATGCAGACCTCGAAGAAGCGCTCGGGAAGGAAATCGATCTGATTACGAGAATCCCGGAGGAAAATAAAATCTTCAAGAAATACGTCGAAAGGGAGGAGATACTTCTTTATGATCGTCAGCGAGAAGGATGCTCAGATCCTGCAAATTATCGTAAAGCATTGTGATGAGATTATCGAAATTTCTCGTCTTTTTGGAAAATCAAAAAAAGAATTCATAGAAAACTATGCATATCATAGTTCTTGCTCTATGCTGATTCAGACCATCGGAGAGGTTGTAAAAAAAATCTCGTCAGATTTTCTTGAGAAAGTTCCTGAAATTCCATGGAAAGATATTAAGAAAATGAGAAACTTGTTCGCGCACGATTACGACCATAGCCTTGATTTTGAAGTTGTTTGGGATACGATTGAACAGAATATCCCAATTCTTAGGGAGGTTTGTGCCCGTATCCTGAAAGAAAATAACTATGAGATCATTCGTGTAAAATCTCTGAAATTCCCTAAATAAGAAGTTCAATAGCCCCAAGGAGGAAATGATGGCAAAGAAGATCGACCTGAATGCAAACGAGGAGCAGGCGGAGATTCGTCCGCTCACGCCGGAGGAGGCAAAAGAAGCCGCTGAGATGGCGGACATCCCCGATCTCACGGGTGTTGCGATCGGCACGGAGGAGATGGGTGACGAGGTCACCGCAGTCGATGCCGACTATGGCGCGGGACAGATCCAGGTGCTCGAGGGCCTTGAGGCTGTTCGCAAGCGCCCGGGTATGTACATCGGATCGACCTCCGAGCGCGGACTGCATCACCTTGTCTATGAAGTTGTTGACAACTCCATTGATGAGGCGCTTGCGGGATACTGCGACAACGTCGAGGTTGTGATCCATAAGGACAACAGCATCACCGTCACGGACAACGGCCGCGGCATTCCCGTTGATATGCACGAGAGCGGCATGCCTGCGGTTGAGGTCGTGCTCACCGTTCTCCATGCAGGCGGCAAGTTCGGCGGCGACGGCTACAAGGTCTCCGGCGGTCTCCACGGCGTCGGCGTCTCGGTCGTCAACGCCCTCTCCTCCTCAATGGAGGTCGAGGTGCGCCGTGACGGCAAGATCTATGAGATTTCCTTTACGCGCGGCGTGACAGTGAATAAGCTGCATGAGATCGGCACATCCGAGACCACGGGCACACGTGTGCATTTCGTTCCGGATCCGGAGATTTTCACCGTTACCACGTACAGCTTTGAGACGCTGAAGCACCGCCTGCGCGAACTCGCCTTCCTCAACCACGGCATTACGATCACGCTCGTGGATGAGCGCGGCGAGGAGGAACGCCGCGAGACGTTCCATTTTGAGGGCGGCATCCGCTCCTTCGTTTCCCATCTCAACCGCAAGAAGGAGACGATCAACGAGGAGCCGATCTACTTCAACGGGGTCAAGGACGATACGGTCGTCGAGATCGCGATGCAGTACAACGACAGCTATCAGGAAAATATATACAGCTTTGTCAACAACATCAATACCGAGGAAGGCGGCACGCATCTTGCGGGCTTCAAGATCGCCCTCACACGCGCGGCGAACGACTTTGCCCGCCGTCTGAGCGTGCTCAAGGATAAGGACGGCAACCTCTCCGGCGAGGACGTGCGCGAGGGTCTCACCTGCGTCATCAGCCTGAAGGTGCGCGAGCCGCAGTTCGAGGGCCAGACCAAGACGAAGCTCGGCAACTCCGAGGTGCGCGGCATCGTGGACTCCATCGTCACTGAGGGACTCACCGAATACTTTGAGGAAAACCCTGCCATTACGAAGAAGGTGCTCGAAAAGGGCCTCATGGCATCGCGCGCACGCGAGGCAGCGCGCAAGGCGCGTGAGCTCACGCGGCGCAAGAATGCGCTCGAGGTCTCGAGCCTGCCGGGCAAGCTTGCCGACTGCTCCGTGAAGGACCCTGATCAGTGCGAGATCTACATCGTCGAGGGCGACTCCGCGGGCGGCTCCGCCAAGCAGGGACGCGACCGCAGGTTCCAGGCGATCCTGCCCTTGCGCGGCAAGATTCTCAACGTCGAGAAGGCGCGCCTTGACAAGATCTTTGCAAACGCTGAGATCCGTACGATGATCACGGCGTTCGGCACGGGCATCGGCGAGGAGTTTGACCTCTCGAAGCGGCGTTACAGCAAGATCATCATCATGACGGATGCGGACGTTGACGGCGCGCACATCCGCACGCTGCTCCTCACGTTCTTCTACCGCTACATGAAGCCGCTCGTCGATCACGGCCACGTCTATATCGCGCAGCCGCCGCTCTATCAGATCCGCAAGGACAAGAAGCATTTCTACACCTACTCCGACGAGGAGCAGGCAAAGAAGCTCGATGAGATCGGGCGCGACGGCGTGACCATCCAGCGCTACAAGGGTCTCGGCGAGATGAACCCCGAGCAGCTCTGGGAGACGACGATGAACCCCGAAGGCCGCACGATGCTGCGCGTCGCGGCAGAGGATGCCGAGGCCGCCGATGAGCTCTTTACCATCCTCATGGGGGATAAGGTCGAGCCACGCCGCCAGTTCATCGAGGAGAATGCACGATTGGTGCGCAATCTGGATATCTGATTTTATTTGTATCGTATATAGAAGAATCCCCTTGACGCTCCTGTGTCAAGGGGATTTGTTTACTTGTGCTACATATGTTCTTATGCTATACTATTTTCAAGCACTGTCGAAAGGGCGGTCGAATCTTGCCCCCGGGAAGGGGGAGGTTGGTATGGAGACCTACGAATTTCTCACGTTTATTGTAGTGTTCACCGTGCTGATTATATCTGTAAGACGATAAAAGAGATGACCCCGCCTTGCGCTGCAAACCTTGGCGGGGGAATCTCTGCTAATAATGGGGGCGACCGCTAGGCAGTGCCCTTTTGTATCTCTATTCTAACATCTGTGCGCCGCATCGTCAAGATTGCTGTGCGCTTTTCGCATATGAAAACGGCTCTGTGTGACCGATGTGGACACGCAGAGCCGTTTTGCTGTCAATGCCGCACGCAGCATTGTGTGTGTCGGGACTCTGTGTCCCGCAGCCCTTGTCCCGCGCGGGCTGAGAAGGTGTTTTGGAAAGACGCACTTTTTTGCGCCGTTTTTGGCGTCTGCGGATGAAATCTGCCCCGAAAAGCGGGGGATCCATCGGCGCTGTCCCTTGTACGGTGCGGGTTGCACCGTTTTGGAAAGACGAAACGGCGGTATGCGGCTTTGCGCCCGTGCCGGAGCACTTTCCATTTCCTTCTCCTCTATCATAGCACATGCTTCATTCTTTTTCAATGATGTTTTTGCACCGGTGCGTGGGCGGGCAGATGTTTTCCAAGAAGTCTATGGCATCTGTGATGCTCTATATGTCTCTCATGGATGTGTGTCCGCTTATTTTATCATCGCTTTCCCGGTTGCACTGTGCGTGAGGGACTGGTATGATAGGGGGAGACAATTGATTCAGGGAGGTTCCTATGATCTACGGCAATATCTATCACGAGAGAACTTACGCGTTTCTCCCGCCGCGCATGCAGGAGGCGCTTGCCTTCGCGCGGTCGCATGACCTCGCGGCGCTGCCCAAGGGGCGCAATGAGATTGCGGGCGATGCGCTCTATGTCAACATCGCGCACTATACGACGGGCGAACGCAGCGGGAAGATCTGGGAGGCGCACCGCGCCTACATCGACATCCACGTTCTCGTTGCGGGCACGGAGCGCATCGATGTGAGTCCGATGGAGCGCATGGAGATGGGTGCCTATGAGGATGAGCGGGACTTTATTCCTGCAGAGGGGGATGTGAGTGCCTCGGTGATTCTGCGTCCCGGAGATTTCCTCATCTGCTTCCCCGTAGATGTGCACCGCTCCGGTGTGCGGGTGGATGCGCCCGCCCCGCTCAAAAAGGGGATTTTCAAGATCAGGGTGGAGTAAAAGAAGCACAAACAGAGGGCTGCTGTACGAAGGAAACTCCGTACAACAGCCCTTTTCAGACCGGGGGGAAGAGCAGTGCGCCCTGATCGAGTCCGTAGCGGATGGCAAGCCCTGCGTCATCTGCAAAGTCCACGGCGAGCGTGGAGACGTACTCGCGCGTTGTGATATAGGCGCTTGACGCCTTGAGCGCCGTGATGGAGAAGGGGATTTGGGCGGAACAGCCGTGTGAGAGGATGAGCGGCGCATCTTCGCCGCGGGCGGCAAGGCGCTCCATGATTTCCGCGAGACAGGGCTGTGCGGATTCTCCCTCGTGGACGGCGAGCACGAGTGCTACCCTGTCCTCAGCGGTATATGCGGCGAGGAAGCGGTCGATCATGCGCGGCCAGACGGCATAGGCGGGCTCCACACCGAAATCCGGGATGCAGTAGAAAACGGTATAGCCGTCCGCACGCAGGTCGCGCACTGCTGCATATGCCTCGTCCTCCTCCCACACCGGTTCGCCCGGGTCGAACCGATCCAGAAATCCCGCCATGTCGTTGTTGAACGCGGGGATGTACTGCTCGATTTGTTCTTTTTCCCAGTGCCACCACTTGATGCGCTGCAGACGGCGGATGGTCTCCGCGTCGAAACGATACTTGACGATGCGCATGGGATTGCCGATGGCGATGGCATAGGGCGGCACGTCCTTTGCCACGACCGTACCCGCACCGATCACGGCGCCGTTGCCGATGTGCACGCCGCCGAAGAGGAAGGAATCGGAGCCGATCCACACGTCGCTGCCGATGACGATCTGATGGCGGTTGATCGGATCGGCAAAGGGGTTCTTTGGTTCGGGCATGGATGAATCCCATGTATAGGGCGCGATCTTGTGCTGCGGAAATGTTGTGACACAGTGGTAATTGTGATTGGTGGCGATGCTGAACGTCACGCGATGTGCGATGGAGCAGTAATTGCCGATCAGCACATGGCAGTCGATGGTGTTGGTTTCCGGTATGATATCCACCATATAGGACATCGGTCCAAAGGTCAGGATGGGAGCCGGTATATCGGCATCGTACATCACCTTATGCGGGGTCGGAGAAAAATCCAGAAACGACATTCCCATGCGGCATAATCCTTTCTCTGTGCAGAATACATTATCTTTCCACGGTAGATTATAGCACGAATTTTGCTCCTTAGCGAGAGTTCTGTGGGCATCGTCCGGGGAAATATGTTATAATGAGCGCGAATATCGTGCAGCAGACTTTATGTAGGAGGAGATTTTATGAAAGCAGCTGATTACATCGCCGCAGATCCTTCCCTGCGTGCCGTTGCGGAT
>ERZ773079.1588-NODE-1588-length-13437-cov-7.140936_pt1 | contig 13437 bp, 11 predicted proteins | sample MGYA00511355_ERZ773079 | MGnify/ENA primary metagenome ERZ773079 (study PRJEB29015, sample SAMEA2737979) | human oral metagenome | biome: human oral; feature: human-associated habitat; material: dental | place: China | collected 2117 ... | reverse complement strand
GAGGCCCTTGTGGTTGGACACGTAGCCGGGGACCTCGACCTTCGTGATGACGTCGCCGGAGCGCAGGCCCGCGGTGGCGGCGCCCGAGCCCGCCGCTCCGGCTGCGGCCCCCGCGCCGGCGGAGACTCCCGAGCTGGCCCACACGGGTACGGCGGCCCTGGTCATCGGCCTGGTGTCCGCGTTCCTCGTGGCCGGGGGAGCCATCGTCCTGCGCACCACGCGCCGTCGCCGCGCCTGAGGCGAGAGCCGCGAGGGCGACGAGCACCTGACCCACCGGTCGTCATCGGGCCCGGGAGGACCAACACGGTTCTTCCGGGCCCGATGGCGTTGCGGAGCGAGGTGTGCGGTCTCACCGACGGCGTCGTTGTGAGTCGTCGATTCGCCGTGGCATAATCGCCGACCGGTTTCCGGTTCACCTGCGCGGCACCGACGCGGGACCCGGGGCCCTCTGATGGCTTAAGGAGACACCATGAAGCAGGGGATCCACCCCGATTACGTGCCCACCACGGTCACGTGCACCTGCGGCAACACCTTCGAGACGCGTTCGACCGTCACCTCCGGTGAGATCCGGGTCGACGTGTGCTCATCCTGCCACCCGTTCTACACGGGCAAGCAGAAGATTCTCGACACCGGCGGCCGCGTGGCCCGCTTCGAGGCCCGCTACGGTAAGCGCAAGAAGTAGATGACCCGCCCGACGCCGACGGAAGGCCCCATGTGGCCGCCGTCGGCGTCGTCGCGTCCGGCTCCTTCCGCCCTCCGGCGCCGGGAACGGTCGAAGCCGCCGCCGAGGGCGGCTCGAGCGGCCGGCGAATCGGTTGAAACCGCTACACCCCCCGAATACCCCACAGGATGCTCATGAGTGAGGACTTCTCCGCCGTCCGGCCCCTCCTGGAGGAGTACGCCGCCATCGAGCGGGACATGGCCGATCCCGCCGTCGCCTCCGACCCCGGGGTCCTGCGCCGCCTCGGGCGCCGTTACGCCGAGCTCGGCCGGGTCGTGACCGCCCACCGCGCCTGGGAGGCGGCGAGCGCGGACCTGGCCGACGCCGTCGAACTGGCCGACGACGACCCCGACTTCGCCGCCGAGCTGCCCGGCCTGCGCGAGGCCGAGGCCGACGCCGCCGATCGCCTGCGCGAGGTCCTCGTCCCGCGCGACCCCGACGACGCCCGCGACGTCATTATCGAGGTCAAGGCCGGCGAGGGCGGCGAGGAATCGGCCCTGTTCGCCTCCGACCTGGCCCGCATGTACACCCGCTACGCCGAGCGCATGGGCTGGGCCATCGAGGTTCTGGGCGCCACCGACTCCGACCTGGGCGGCTACAAGGATGTGCGCCTGGCCATTAAGACCCGCGGATCCGCGGAGCCCCAGGACGGGGTGTGGGCGCACCTGAAGTACGAAGGCGGCGTCCACCGCGTCCAGCGCGTGCCCGTCACCGAGTCGGCCGGGCGCATCCACACCTCCGCCGCCGGCGTGCTGGTCATGCCCGAGGTCGACGACCCCGGCGAGCTCCAGATCGACGCCGCCGACCTGCGCATCGATGTCTTCCGCTCCTCCGGGCCCGGCGGGCAGTCCGTCAACACCACCGACTCGGCTGTGCGCATCACCCACCTGCCCACTGGCATTGTCGTGTCCATGCAGAACGAGAAGTCCCAGCTGCAGAATAAGGAGGCCGCCATGCGCGTCTTGCGTGCGCGCCTGCTGGCCGAGCGGGCGGCCGCCGCCGCCGAGGCCGAGGCGGAGGCGCGCCGCAGCCAGGTCCGCACGGTGGACCGCTCCGAGCGGATCCGCACCTACAACTTCCCCGAGAACCGCATCGCCGACCACCGCACCGGCTACAAGGCCTACAACCTGGACGGCGTGCTCGACGGCGGCCTCGGCCCGGTCATCGCCAGCGCGATCGAGATGGACGAGGCCGAGCGCCTCGCCGCGCTCGGCGAGACATGACGCCTGCGCCCCCCTCGTCGAGATCGGTTCGGACGCCAGGCGCCCCATGAGCCCCCTTGACCGCTATGCGCTGCGCCGCGAGGTGCGGTCCGCCTCAGCACGTCTTGCGGCTGCCGGCGTCGCCTCGCCGGAGGGCGATGCCCGACTGCTCGCCGAGCACGTCCTCGGCCGCCCCGTCCTCCTGGCCGACGGGGCCGACGCCGGCTTCCGGCCCGCCTACCGGGGGCTGGTCGGGCGCCGCGCCGCACGCGAGCCCCTCCAGCACATTCTGGGCGTCATGTGGTTCCGGGGCCTGGAGCTGGCGAGCCGGCCGGGCGTGTTCATCGTGCGCCCCGAGACCGAGGTGGTGGCGGGGGCCGCCATCGGGGCCGCGCGACGAGTGGTCGACGACGGTGCGGTCCCGCTCGTCGTCGACCTGTGCACGGGCTCGGGCGCGATCGCGGTGGCGCTCGCCCACGAGGTCCCCCAGGCGCGCCTGGTCGCCGTCGAGATCGAAGAGACGGCCGACGCCGCGGCCCGGGAGAACTGCGAGCGTCTGGTTCCGGGGCGGGTGGAGGTGGTCCGCGGCGATGCCGCCGACCCGCAGGTGCTGCGCGACCTGGACGGGCTGGTCGACGTCGTCGTCTCCAACCCGCCGTACGTGCCCGCCGGCGCGCTCGAGGACGTCGAGACCCAGCGGTACGACCCGGAGGCGGCCCTGTTCGGCGGGGGAGAGGACGGGCTGGCCGTGCCGCGCGCCGTCGTCGGCCGTGCAGCCGCCCTCCTGCGGCCCGGCGGCGTCCTTGTCATGGAGCACGACGCCGGTCAGGGTCGGGCGCTGCGCGAGACTGCGCTCGCCGCCGGGTTCGAGGAGGTGCGCACCGGAGCGGACCTCACCGGCCGTGACCGCTACCTGTGCGCGGTGCGCGCAACGGAGGCGCCGGGCTCTGACCTCCCAGATAGCACGCACTATGCGTAGTCGTGAAGGAGCCCGCGGCCGCCGACCGGCTCCTTGCCAGGGCTATTGATGGCTATCGGCGGGGCGTGGTCTCTCTGCAAAGGCTGTCTGCGCTCCGCGGACTGCCGACTGAGGAAGTCCTGGGCGATCTGACGAGCGCCGGGGTGCATCCGCCACCTGCGGAGCCCGCTTGGGCGGTGCCTGAGAGCCTTCCCGCTCCATCACTCGATCTTGCCGATCTTGATGCGCTTCTTGGAGACGAGAGTGGACAGGAGGATGTCATTCGAGGCCCGGCTCGCGCCTGAGGTTTGCGGCGCCTGGATGATTGATTCCAACGGGGTGCGGAGTGCATCGGGCGGAGCGGGTATCCAGACGTCAACGTACCTTCGTCGCGTGAACGTACCTTTCTCCCACCCTACTGAGGATAAAGGTCAGTAGGATGGGAGAAAGGTACGTCAGTGAGTCGCTCGCCTCACTGGAGGCTGGCCGCGGCACTGTCCACGAGCTCATTGAGCTGGACTGAGGTGGCGCTCATCTGGTCCGATCAGGCGTGGGAGGAGTACCTGTGGTGGCAGGTCCATGACCGTAAGATGCTCAGGCGCATTAACCTGCTCCTGCGCGACATCCAGCGCTCCGGCCACGAGGGCATCGGCAGGCCCGAGCCTTTGCGGTACCAGTTGACCGGCTACTGGTCGCGGCGCATCACCGATGAGCACCGCCTCGTCCACCGCATCGATGACGATGGCGCCGGCCTCATCGCCTCCTGCCGCCACCACTACGGCGACTGACCCGGTTGAGCGGACCCGTGCGCGCTGGCCCGGTGCGGCCGGTGAGCATGATGACGATCCGCTATGGTGCTGGCATGACCCCACCGGCTGCCCGGCTCACCGAGGAGACGGACGCCCTCGTCCGCGATCTGCGCGAGTCACTGGCCGCAGCCGGCGACCCCGAGCGGGCCGAGCAGCAGCGCCGCTACCTCAAGTCGTCCCTGGAGATGTACGGCGTCGGCGTTCCCCGGACCCGCCGCATCGCCCAGGCGACCGCCGCCTCCCATCCCTCCCTGTGGCGCGACGCCGCCGGCTGGGAGACCGCATTGCGCCGGGTGTGGGACACGGCCGCGCATCGGGAGGAGCGGTTCGCGGTGCTCGCCATCATCCGCTCCAGGCACTCCGCGCCCCACGCCGACCGTATCGAGTCCCTCGTCCTGTACGAGCACCTGCTGCGCACCGGACAGTGGTGGGACCTGGTGGACGAGGCCTCGCACGCCGTCGGCCTCGTGGTGCGGGCGCATCCCGCCGCTGCCGCCCGGATGCGCGCCTGGGCGACTGATGCGGACCTGTGGGTCCGCCGCAGCTCGATCATCTGCCAGCTTCAGCACAAGGAGCGCACCGACTTGTCGCTGCTCGGGGACGTCATCGAGGCCAACCAGGACGACGGCGAGTTCTTCATCCGCAAGGCGATCGGCTGGGCGCTGCGCGACTACGCCCGCACCGACGGCGCCTGGGTGCGCACTTTCGTCGAGGAGCACCCGCGCCTGTCCCCGCTGAGCCGGCGCGAGGCGCTCAAGCACCTGTGAGCCGGAGGTCCCGTGAGGTCCACAGACCTGCCGCCGGTCCGGGGATCCTCCGCCCCGGCGGGCGCGTGCAGCAGCCGGCCTGCGGCCTCGTGGAGGACGCGGCGGCGCGTGGGGCCTGATGAGCGGCCGAGCCTCTCGCGACGCGCACGCGGCAGGGCCGACGTCGTGCGGCTCCGGGGCCCGGGACGCACGGGCCTTCCCCTCCGCCCAACAGCTCGCAACATCCCGGAAGTGCACCTACAGTTGTCCTGCCCAGACCTTCATATGGCGGTGGCCCGCGCCGAGACGGACGACCAGGAGATCGCCGGCCTGCACACGGCCGGATGGACCGCTCACCGTGTAGGCCGGGACCCCGATGCGGCGGCCTCAGCGGTGCGCGCCCGCCTGACGAAGGAATAGGACATGGTCAACCTGGTGTGGATCAAGGCCAAGGACGGCATGGATCCGTCCATGAAAAAGAAGGCCTACGCCTTCCTGGAGAAACTCGGCGAGGACGACACTCTCCCCGGCCTGCACATTGAGCCCATTCAGTCCGCCGCCGACCCGAGGGTTCGTACGGGCAGAGTGGACGACAACTTCCGGGCCGTCCTGTTCAAGGTGAGCGGCGCCTTCGGACCCACCTACGGCTTCTACGGCATCTGGCCGCACGACAGGGCCATCAAGATAGCGCGCACGACCCGCCTGGCCACGAACCCCGTCAACGGGGTCCCCGAGATCCACCGCATCACCGACGCCGTCGAGGCGCTCGCCGGGGACGCTTCCGGGGCCGGCGACCCGGCCTGGTCGAGCGGCGAACCGCACGCCGCGTCCTCCCCGCCCGTGCCGCCGGTTCCCACAGGCGTCCCAGTACGGGACGCGACCGTCCTGAAGGACGCCCCCGGCTGGGAAGAGGGCCTGACCGCGCAGGACATCCACGCCCGGCTCGGCGTGGACGAGGAGCTGGCCGCCCGCGCGCTTGCCGCGCCCACCGCGGACGTGCTGATAGCCGTCATCGAGTCCGCAAGCGTGGCCTGGCAGGCCGACGCGCTCCTGGATCTGGCCACCGGGAAATCGCTGGAGCAGGTGCGCAGCGAGCTCGCCCTCGACCAGGGCGCCGTTATCGAGGGCACGGAGGACGAGAAGCTCCTCGCTGGCCTCGACCTGCCCGCCGCCCGCATGACCTTCCACAAGGTCGAGGACAACGACGAGCTGCGCCGGATCATTGAGAGCGGCGACTTCGGCGCCTGGCGCATCTTCCTCCACCCCCAGCAGCGCGAGTACGCGGAGAGGACCCGCAACGGCTCCTTCCGCCTGTCCGGGGGCGCGGGCACCGGAAAGACTGTCGTCGCCGTCCACCGCGCCCGCAATCTCGCCAGGGCCAACCCCCGTGCGCGCGTGCTGCTGACCACCTACACCCGCAACCTGGCCGATGACCTCGCCTCCCAGGTCCATCAGCTCTCCGGCGCGCAGACGGTGACGCGGCTCGGCAGGCCCGGCGTCTACGTCAGCGGCATCGACCAGCTCGTCTGGGCCATTATGAAACGGGCTCGCTCCGGTATTGCCGACGCCGTCGAGGACGTGCTCGGCCACCGCAGGAAGAGCCCGCTGAATCGCTCCGGGGCCGCGTGGAGCCGGGCTATCGGCGAGGCCGGTCGGACCCTTCCCGCTGAGATCGCCACAACGGCGTTCTTCGAGGCCGAGTACGAGACCGTCGTCCTGCCCCATCGGATCACCACCGAGTCCCAGTATCTGGAGGTGCGGCGCCAGGGTCGGGGAAAGTCCTTCAGCCGGGCCAGGCGCATGGCGGTCTGGAGGGTGATCGCGGCCTACCGCTCCGCCGGGTCCTCGGAGGGGGGAACCGATTTCGGGGAGAGGGCCGCGATCGCCGCCGCGTGGCTTGAGAGGACCGGCGCGCGGCTCTTCGATCACGTCGTCGTCGACGAGGCCCAGGACCTCACCCCTCTGCACTTCCAGCTGCTGCGCGCACTCGTCGCGGAGGGGCCGGACGACCTCTTCCTGTGCGAGGACTCCCACCAGCGCATCTACGGTCGGAAGGTGACGCTGTCCCACTACGGGATCGAGGTCCGCGGGCGGGCGCGCCGTCTCACGCTCAACTACCGGACCACCGCGCAGAACCTGGCCTGGGCGGTGAACGTGCTCGAGGGCGGCTCCTTCACCGACCTGGAGGGGCGGGCCGAGGAGCACCCCTACCGCTCCTCGCGCTCCGGACCGGCGCCGATCCTCGTCCCCGCGGGCTCGCCGCGCGAGCAGATGCGGCGCGCCGCCGCGGTCGTGCGCAGCTGGCTGCCGGCCGACGACGACGCCGGTGCGGGGGCGGGAGGCGTCCGGGCCGCCGCCCCCGAGACGATCGCCATCCTCGTACCCGACAGGCACCGCCGCGGCCAGGTGGTGACGGCGCTGGGCGAGCAGGGTCTGGAGGTGCGGGCCGTGGACCGCGAGGAGGCCGGGCCGGGCAGGCCGCTGGTCATGACCATGCACCGCGCCAAGGGACTGGAGTTCACGCACGTGCTCCTGCTCGACGCGAATGCGCTTCTCGACCCCCGGCGTCGCTATCACGAGACCCTCGACGAGACGGCGCTCGCCGACTGGCGGCTGCGCGAGCGCTCGCTGCTGTACGTCGCGGCGACGCGTGCGCGCGACGTGCTCGCGGTCATGCCCACGGCTGCGCGGTAGGGGCGACGCTCCGGTCAGATCGTCGTCGGGGGAGCCGACGAGGCGCGTTGAACCAGCACGGGCGCCGGAGGGCTGCCCGGCTCCTCGATGTCGGCCCGGCCCAGGGCCCGGAGCATCGTCCGCGCGGCGATCGTGCCCAGGGCGCGGGCGTGCTGGTCGACCGAGGTCAGGCCCGCGCGCGCGCCGATCGAGGTGTTGTCGTACCCGACGACGGAGACCTCCCGCCCCGCGACCAGACCCAGGTCGACGACCGCGTCCAGCACGCCGAGCGCCTGCACGTCGTTGCCGCAGAAGAAGGCCGTCGGGGGCGGGGTCCTGCTGAGCTCCTTCCGGGCCACCCGCATGGCGCCCTCGACGGTGATCGGCGCCGGCACGGAGCGCGGTCGAAGGTCGCCGGCCTCCATGGCATCCGTGTAGCCGCGGACGCGCTCCTCATAGGGCAGGGGACGGGGGAGTCGGAGGTGGACCACCCGCGTGTGCCCCAGCGAGAGAATGTGCTCGGTGGCGAGGGCGGCCCCTCCACGGTCGTCGTTGACGACGCTGCGGACCACCGGTCTGCGCCCGGTGCGGTCCCTCCGCGTGCTCGGGGGCGGGGCGATCTCGCGGGTGATGGAGACGACGGGGACGGCCTGGACCGCCCGGTGCAGCGAGGACGTCGACCCGGAGTAGCCGGCCAGCATGATCCCGTCCGGTCTCAAGGACGTGAGGGTCCTCAGGGCCGCGTCCTCGACGCCCTTCTCGACTCCGCCGCACATGACGAGGGCGCTGTGCCCGCTCGGGCCGAGCACCGCCTCGACGGCCTCGTGGACGTCGGTGAAGACCGGGTTCGACAACGACTGGACGAGCAGCCCGATGAGGAGCCGCGAGCGATTGCCGGCCAGCGCCGAGGCGATGGCGTTGTTGACGTACCCGAGGGACTCCGCGGCTGCGAGCACCCGTTCCCGCTTCTCGGAGGAGACGTGGGGCGAGCCCTTGATGGCCAGCGAGACGGTGGCCCGTGAGACGCCGGCCAGTGCGGCGATGTCCGCCTGGGTGGCGTAACGACGACGGCCGGACATGGCACCTCCCAGTGGGCTGGGGACGATGGGGCGGCCAGAGGCGCGTCCTTCTCCGTCACCCGGGCAGGATCCTTCACATCGGGAACTCTAACTGAGAACCGCTCGGAAGAGCGCCGCAGAAGGCCGACGGCGAGCGGGTCGGGGAGGCCGGCGCCGTCCGCCCGATCTGCTCTCACGGCGCTTGTCATGACAAGTTGTCGCGGTGTAGCATCCGTCTCGCCCGTCGGGCGATGAGGCGCGACGAGGTACGAACCCCCATCTCACTAAGGATAACCAGTTCCTTCAACGGTTTTAGCACGTGTCAATAGCACGTGCTGATCTGTTTTCCCGCTGGCCCGAAGGAGGCCCAGATGATCATTCGTGGGAGCACCCCTCTCGTTCGGATCGCGCTGCTCGGCGTCGGGCGGATCGGTGCCGGCCATGCCGCGGCGCTCGCGGCCGACCCCGCCGTGGAGCTCACCGTGTGCGACGCGGACGTGGAGCGCGCGGTGCGGGTCGCGCACGGCCTGGAGTCCGCGTCCGGCAGGCCCGTCGTCGCCGCGACCGTCGAGGAGATCCTCGGGAGCCCGGGGAGCCCGGACCGCGTCGACGGGGTCGTCATCGCCACCCCGACGACGACGCATGAGGAGCTCGTCATCCGCACCGCGAGGGCGGGGCTGCCCCTCTTCTGCGAGAAGCCCGTCGCGGCCGACCTCGCCGGGACCGAGCGCTGCATCCGGGCCGTCCACGAGGCCGGCGTCGTCTCCCAGATCGGCTTCCAGCGCCGTTTCGACCCCGGCTACGCCGAGGCCCGCCGTCGGGTGCGCTCCGGCGAGCTTGGCGAGGTCCACCGACTGCACGTCCTGACCTGCGACCAGACGCCCCCGCCCGAGCAGTTCGTGGCCTCCTCCGGCGGCATCTGGCGCGACTGCCTCATCCATGACATCGACATTCTGCGCTGGGTGACCGGCCGCGAGGTCGAGGAGGTCTTCGCCTTCGGCTCGGTTCGTGGAGCGGACTACTTCGCGACGCACGACGACGTCGACGAGGGCGTCGCGGTCCTCAGGCTTGACGACGGCACCCTGGCCACCGCGCAGACCTCGCGGAACAACGGCCGGGGCTACGACGTCCGCATGGAGATCGCCGGCACCAGGGGCAGTGCCGTCGTCGGGCTGGACCCCAAGGCGCCTCTCGTGAGCGTCGAGCCCGGCGTGAGCTTTCCCGATGAGACCCCGTGGGACGACTTCATCGCCCGCTTCAGGACGTGCTACGAGGTCGAGCTGGCCGCCTTCGTCGAGGTTGTCGCCGGACGGCGGGAGAGTCCCTGCACCGTCGACGACGCGCTGGAGGCCCTCCGCGTCGCACTCGCCCTCGGCGTCTCCCGACGGGAGGGGCGGCCCGTCAGGGTCGCCGAGATCCGTGACCACTGATCACCAACCACCACCAACACGGAAAGGAGGGTGCGGGACATGACGATTGACGGCTCGGCTGCGCCTCTGCTTGAGGCGCACGGGATCACGAAGAGATTCCCCGGGGTGCTGGCCCTCGACGACGTGCAGCTCACGCTCCGCCCCGGCGAGGTCCACTCACTGGTCGGCGAGAACGGAGCGGGCAAGTCCACACTCATGAAGGTCCTGGGGGGCATCTACAGGCCCGACGCCGGAGCGATCCGGATCGGCGGAGAGGAGACCGTGATCAGCGGGCCCCTGGACGCGCAGTCCAAGGGGATCTCCATCATCCACCAGGAGCTCAACCTCATGCCCGACCTCACGGTCGAGCAGAATATCTTCTTCGGGCGCGAGCAGTTCTCGGGAACGCGGTTCAACCTGTCGCCCAGGAAGATGCGGGAGGAGACCAGGGCGCTTCTGGACCGGGTGGGGCTGAGCCTGAAGCCGGACGCGAGGGTGGGGGACCTGACCGTCGCGACGCAGCAGATGGTCGAGATCGCCAAGGCGCTGTCCTTCGACGCCAGGATCCTCATCATGGACGAGCCCACGGCCGCGCTCACCGAGCGCGAGACCGAGGCGCTGTTCCGCGTGATGAGGGACTTCATCAGCGACCGGACGGCGATCATCTACATCTCCCACCGCATGAACGAGATCAAGCGGGTCTCGAACACCATCACCGTCATGCGCGATGGCCAGTGGATCTCCACCAGCCCCGCGGACGAGATGACGATCGATGACATCATCGAGAGGATGGTGGGGCGCAAGATCGCCACGAATATCCGTCCGGAGCCGCTCGACCCGCAGGCCCCGATCCGGCTCAAGGTCGAGGGCCTGAGCACGAAGGACCTCCTGCGCGACGTCAGCTTCGACCTCCGCAAGGGCGAGATCCTGGGCTTCGCCGGCCTCGTGGGCGCCGGCCGGACGGAGGCGGCGCGAGTACTCATCGGCGCCGATCCCAGCACGGGCGGCCGGGTCGAGATCGACGGCGAGGAGGTCCGCATCAAGTCCCCGGAGGACGCGGTGCGGCACTCCGTCGCCTACCTCTCGGAGGACAGGAAGCGCTACGGCCTACTGCTCGACAAGAGCCTGGTCGAGAACACCGCCCTGCCCTCCTACCGGTCGTGGGCGCACGGCATCATCGTGGACGACTCGAAGGCCGCCGGGACCACCGACACCTATATCGGACGGCTCCGGGTCAAGACGCCCTCGAAGTGGCAGAACGCCAAGAACCTCTCGGGCGGCAACCAGCAGAAGGTCGTCATCGGCAAGTGGCTGGCCCGTGACTGCGACATCCTCATCTTCGACGAGCCCACACGGGGCATCGACGTCGGGGCCAAGGACGAGATCTACGACCTGCTCAACAATCTGGCGGCCCAGGGCAAGTCGATCATTGTCATCTCCTCGGAGATTCCCGAGGTGCTGCGCCTCTCACAGCGCATCGTCGTGATGTGGGAGGGCCGCGTCACCGGCATCCTCAGCAATGAGGATGCCACCCAGAACTCAATCATGGCGCTGGCCACAGGCCAGGTCCCCACGACGACGAAGGAGTCAGCGTGAGCACCGTGCAAGCAACCACCCCCGATGCGGAGAAGAAGGTGCTCCGCGGCCAGCGGAAGAAGGGAGACCGGTCGGGATTCCTCAACCGGCACGGCTCCCAGATGCTGGTGGTGGTCTCCGAGCTGATCCTCGTCGCCGGCTTCTCGATCGCCAGCCCGTACTTCCTGCAGGTCGCGAACTTCTCGGCGCTGCTCCTGGACGCCTCCGTCTACGTCCTGCTCGCCCTGGGGCTGACCTTCGTCATCGCCACCGGGGGCATCGACCTGACTCCCGGCTTCGGCATCGCCTTCACGGGCGTCTGCCTGGCCGTGGCGATGAAGTGGGCCGCCGGAGCCGGAATGGGCACGGCGCTGGTCATCGTCATCGGCGTGGGCGTGGGCCTTCTTGCAGGAGCCCTGATGGGAACTATCAACGGCGTCCTCGTCGCCTATCTGCGGATGCAGCCGATGATCGCCACGCTGGCCATGATGCTCATCGCCTGGGGCATGGCCATGGTCATCTCCGGCACCTCCGCCATTCCGCTCTCAGAGTTCGACTCCTTCCTCAGGCTCGGTCAGGGCCGCACTCTCGGGGTCACGAACGCGCTGTACCTCATCGCGATCGTCGCCGCTGTCGCGGCCTACCTCCTCAACCGCACCCTCATCGGCCGCTACGCGCTCGCGATCGGCTCCAACGAGGAGGCCACCCGCCTGTCCGGCGTGAACGTCAAGAAGTGGAAGATGCTCGTCTACACGCTCGGCGGCACCTTCACCGGCCTCGCGGGCGTCCTCATGGCCTCGCGCCTCGCGTCGGGCAAGCCCGATGTCGGCCAGTCCTACGAGATGTACGCCATCGCGGCGGCGGTTCTGGGCGGCGCCTCGCTGCAGGGCGGCCGGGCCTCGGTCTTCGGCTCGGTCGTCGGCGCCATCGTCATCGCGACGATCCGCAACGGCGCCGTGCTCATGGGCATTCCCGACCAGTGGCAGAAGGTCCTCCTGGGCATCGTCGTCCTCGGCGCGGTGTACCTGGACGCCCGACGCCAGAAGAGCTGAGCCCCGCCGTCCTGCGGAGACCCGCTCACCACCGACTCATCACCCCACTGGTCCTGGAGGGTCCCGGACCATGACACAAGGAGAACGAACAATGAGGTTCAAGAAGGCTCTCGCTCTTGCGGCAGCGCTGGCGCTGTCGGCGACCGGTCTGACCGCCTGCGGAGGCTCGGGCGGTGCCGCCGGCGGCGGTGGCGGGACCATCGCGGTCGTCGCCAAGGGCTACGCCAGCCCGTTCTGGGCCGCCGTCAAGGCGGGCGCGGAGGCCGCCGGCGCCGATCTCGGGTACAGCATCACCTTCAACGGTCCCGACACCGAGACCGACGTCCCGCGCCAGAACGACCAGCTTCAGCAGGCCCTGGTCAAGCAGCCGTCGGCGCTCGTCTTCGCCGCGCTCGACTCGGACTCGCAGGGCACCGTGCTCCAGCAGTTCACGGACGCCTCGATCCCGGTCGTCGCCTTCGACTCCGGTGTTCCGGGCTCGGACATCCCGAAGACGACCGTCGCCACGGACAACGCCGCCGCCGCCGGTGAGGCCGCGAGCCATCTGTCCGAGCTCATCGGCGCCAAGGGGAAGGTCGCGATCATCTGCCACTCGCAGACCTCGGTGACCGGGCAGGACCGCGAGCAGGGCTTCCGCGACTGGGTCACCAAGAACGCGCCCGGCATCGAGATCGTCGACGTTCAGTACAACAACTCCGACCAGGCCGTCGCCCAGCAGCAGGCGGCCGCGATCCTTCAGGCGAACCCGGACCTCGCCGGGATCTTCGCCACGGACGACGACGGCGCCGTCGCCGCTGCGCAGGCGACGGAGACCGCCGGCATGACCAAGACGGTCAAGATCGTCGGCTTCGACTCCGGCAAGCCGCAGATGGACCTCATCACCGCTGGCACCATCGCCGGCTCGGTCACTCAGAATCCCTACGAGATGGGCTACCAGGCCGTCGTCGCGGCCGACAAGGTCATCAAGGGCGAGACCGTCGAGACGTTCATCGACTCCGGCTACTACTGGTACGACACCACCAATATGAAGGATGAGGACATCCAGAAGGCCGTCTACGAGTGATACGAGTGACAGGCCCCGAGCGGCCCCACCGACGCCCTCGCGGCGGTTCCGGGAAGGCCGCAGGGCACGGCCGAGACGCCGTCACGGTGCTCGCGCCGGACGTCCGATCCTGACCCCGCGTGCGGGCCCCCAGCACCCCGCACCCCACCCGGGCTCGCGTTCTCGTCCCCC
>ERZ773079.1587-NODE-1587-length-13444-cov-3.703189_pt1 | contig 13444 bp, 7 predicted proteins | sample MGYA00511355_ERZ773079 | MGnify/ENA primary metagenome ERZ773079 (study PRJEB29015, sample SAMEA2737979) | human oral metagenome | biome: human oral; feature: human-associated habitat; material: dental | place: China | collected 2117 ... | reverse complement strand
AAATCCAAATGCTGCACTTGCATTTTTAGGTGATAAATATCTATATTGGTATCAACAGGATGGGGTGGATAGAGCTGTTTTCCAATTCGCAATGGAAAACAACAAATGTGTTGTAATGTCCGATCCATTATCGCAACGGGGCTATCTGGATAAGGCAATATCAAAATTTTTGGGAGATGCAGAACTTGAGAATATATCCGTAGTTTTCTATGAAGTAAACCAGGAAACAACGCTTGTTCTTCACGATTATGGATATGATTTTATGAAATTCGGAGAGATGGCGCATGTTCCTCTAGATACATTCACTTTAGAAGGAAAGTCTGGTAGAAGATTTAGAACCGCTGTTAACAAGCTAGATAATAAAGGTTATAAATTCGAGGTACTACAGCCTCCGTTTGATGACACATTAATGGCTACGCTTAGACACATTTCAGATAGCTGGCTAGATGGACGTCAGGAAAAAGGCTTTTCACTAGGATATTTTGATGAAGAATACATAAAGCTTGCTCCTATTGCTATAGCAAGAGACGAGAACGATGAAATACTTGCATTTGTGACATTTATGGTAGAGAATAGCAAGGAAATTTCTGGTATAGATTTGATGAGGTATGATTTAGATAAATCACCAAATGGAATAATGGATTACCTATTTATCAAGACTATATGTTATTTCAAAGAGCAGGGGGCACATAATTTCGACTTAGGAATGGCACCTTTATCAAATGTTGGAAGAGCAAAGCATAGCTTTATGCAGGAAAAAATAGCCTATCTGATATATGCCTTTACAAACAGATTCTACTCTTTCAACGGTCTAAGACAGTATAAAGAAAAATTCGGGTCGGTTTGGGAACCTAGATATGTCGCATATCCAAAGGCTAATTGGCTAATCGTTGATATGATATGTATATATAGAGTTGATAACAGAAAGATTAAGAAGATTTACTAGATTTATCAGACTTAAATTATAGGAGACTTAAATTATAGGAGAGAATTATGCTGGAGTTAAAAAATATAACAAAGATATATAATAGCGGTGCAGGGGTGCAAAAGGCACTGGACAATGTTTCCATATCATTTGCCGGACACGAGTTTGTTTCCATACTCGGTGCAAGCGGAAGCGGCAAAACTACGCTTCTCAATTTGATTGGGGGACTCGACGTATACGACGATGGAGATATGATAGTCGACGGCACGTCAACAAAATCCTTTAGAGACAAGGATTGGGATAGCTACAGAAATGCAACGATTGGATTTGTATTTCAAAGCTACAATCTGATAAGTCATCTTTCGGTGCTAGAAAATGTCAAGCTCGCTATGTCGATTTCAGGTATATCAAATAGGAAAAGCAAGGAAAAGGCAACCGAGGTTCTAAAGAAGGTCGGTCTTGCTGAACACATGAACAAGAGACCTAATCAGCTTTCTGGCGGACAGATGCAGAGGGTTGCTATTGCACGTGCACTTGTTACAGATCCTAAGATTATCCTGGCAGACGAGCCAACGGGCGCGCTAGATAGTAGCACGAGTGCGCAAATTATGGATCTTATTAAGGAAATAAGTAAAGATAAGCTTGTTATAATGGTTACCCATAATGCGGAGATAGCCGAAAAATATAGCGACCGTATTGTCCGCTTGTCTGATGGTGTAGTTATTGAGGATACCGCAGCTAACTCGGTAAGGGATTCGGGCAGCGAGTACAAGTGTGCAAAGACATCTATGTCGCTTGCACAGGCGATAAACTCAAGCTTTAAAAACCTTTTGACAAAGAAAGTAAGAACAATCCTTACTACTATTGCAGCAAGCATTGGAATTATAAGCATTGCAACGGTTATGGCTATTTCTTCTGGAATGAACGGCTATATCAAAACAACGCAGGAAGATACGATTTCAACCATGCCTGTAACAATCTCTGCAGTAGACTCCAAAACGGTTCTTAGAACAGGCCCTAGTAAGACAAAGCCTAGCAAGGAAATTAAGCTTGCAGACGCCGGAAGCATTCATTTAAACAGATACACTGAAAATGCTCTAGGCGGAAATGATGGCGATTTCATCTCTTACATGAAAAAGTATGCAGGCAAGTACTACAAGAGCCTCGAGTATAGCACTGGATATATGCTCAAGGCTTTGATTAAGGACGAAAACGGCAAAATTCAGTCGGTTAAGGAAAATGAAGTTAGGACAATCTTTAATACAATAAGCAACTTCGCTGTACTTCCAGCTGATGAAAAGACTATAACAAATGACTACGACCTATTAGCGAGCAAAACGGGAAAATTCAAATATCCTGGAGAAAATGAAGCCATACTATTTGTCGGTGCAGAGGGAACTCTAAATGAAAATCAACTTACCTTGCTTGGATATAGCGGCAGAAAGAGCGTTAAGCCTGAGGAAATCGTAGGAAAGAAGTTTAAGATACTGAATAATAATCAGTATTTTCGTCAGTTTGGCGATGTTTTTGTACCAAATGAAATAACAGAAAGCCTTTACGATGAAGGCAAGGAGCTTGAAATCATTGCTGTAATGAGGCTTAATGACAGCTCTAAGAACTCTTTCAACGGGCTTATTGGATATAACAGAGATTTTCTGGATAGCATGCTAAAAATGGAGAAGGACTCTGATATTGTAAAGGCTCAGCAGGAGAGCAGGAGTAAGAGCCTCATAGGCGGAAGCGGTGATTCGCTTACAGACGAAGGCTATCAGGAAATAATGCAGCAGATTGGAGGAGATAGCACTCCTAAGAGCATAAGCTTTTATGCAAAGACCTTTGATGATAGGGAAGCAGTAATAAGCACACTAACAAAGTTTAACAAGGAAATAGAAAAGAAATACGGAAAAGATAGCGATAATTATCAAAGGTATGTGATTTCGTATACGGATACAGCAAAGCTGATAACCAAGGCCTTTGGAGATATCATAAATTCGATAACCTTTATTCTTATCGCATTTTCTGCGATTTCGCTTCTGGTATCATCGGTGATGATAGGCATATTGATATATGTATCGGTTGTAGAGAGGACGAAGGAAATCGGTATACTTCGTGCACTGGGAAGCCGAAAGAGGGATGTTTCTCGTATTTTCAATGCAGAGGCGGGAATCCTGGGACTAATATCAGGAGTTTTGGGAGTAGCTGTGGCCAGTGCTCTAACCGTTCCAATAAATAGACTGGTAGCAAATTCCTTGAATATAAAAGGCTTTGAGGCAAGTGTAAGTCCGAAAGCGGCATGCACGCTAATTCTCCTAAGCGTCGCATTGACACTTATTGCTGGATTTATACCATCAAAAATTGCAGCGAGAAAGAATCCGGTAGAGGCTTTGAGGACGGAATAAAATTTTTTGATTTCATTTCATAATGGTTTCATAAATGCAAATTAATATAAAAAGCATGATAGACATTAATTACTTGTGATATCGGGCTGTAAGCCGCAGATTCCAGGGAATCTAAGCGAATTAAAAAGCTTTGAGCGGATTCTTAGAAATCTAAGCGGATTATGAGATTTGATATGACAAAGAACTGGAGGGAAACTTGACTAAAAATGCTTTAGCATATATTTGCAGAAAGAGAAACAGAAGTATAATCGCATTTATTCTTATAACTTTGGTACTGTCATCTCTTTATTCATGTTTTTATGTTGCGAAATCAATAGATGGAGTAGAGCGTTCCATTTATAGATTGTCAAATTCTTCAATATCCATAGCTAAGAAGAATGCTAAGGATCTTTTCAAAAAGGAGGATTTGAAAGCACTAAAATCCATAAAGGACATAGATGAAATAACAACAGAGTATAACGGCACGGCTAAGCTGACAAGCGGAAATGTTTTTGCCGGCAATCAAAAAGTACAAAGGGATGATGTACCTCAGGATTTAAAAAATCTTGTAGCAATTCACGCAGTTACGGAAAGCAAGAAAAACCTGCTCTTCCGCAGCAATGCATTCATGATAGATGAGGGGCGAGGCATACGAAAAGGTGATAAGTACAAGGTACTGGTGCACAAGGAACTTGCCAAAAAGAACAATTGGAAGCTGCACGATAAGATAGATCTCAATCTGATTTCAGATGGAAATTACAGCAAAGCTTCATCTAACCAGAAGAAGTTCGAAATAATAGGTATATTTAGCGGTAAGACAACGGAGCAATATACAGGACTCTCGTCGGATCTTAGCGAGAACATGCTGTTTACAGATTATTACGGAAGCCAAAGAGCCTTGGGATTGAGTGAGAATAAGGAAATCGCAAGTAACTTAAGGTTATATGTAAAGAACCCTCAGGATATGGACAAGATTATAAGTAAGATCAAGGCACTTGATATCGATTGGTCAAAGTATGAAATAGTAAAGGATTCCAAAGCCTTTGACCAGACATCGGGAGCCATCGGAAATATGAAGCACATCATAAGATTGACTTCAGGATTGATAGTTCTAGGTGCAATAGTGGTTCTTTCCCTAATTCTAATCTTGTGGATAAGAGAGAGAACGTACGAGATAGGTATATTGCTTTCGATAGGAGTGAGCAAGTTTAGGATAGTCTTGCAGTTTGTACTTGAGCTTGTATTCATATCGGTACCTGCAATTCTGATATCCCTACTTTCGGGAAGCCTTTTGATAAACCAACTTGTGGGTGCGATACTTCCCGATGAGGGTTCATTTATCCAAGGCAGCTTGGTTCAGCAGGGATTCGGGCTTGATAATATCATAAGTCTAATGCAGTGCTATGGAGTACTGATACTTATTATCTTTATATCTGTTGTCGTAGCATCGTCAACAATCTTAGTGAAGAAGCCGAAGGAAATTTTATCAAAAATTAGTTAGGAGAAAATGATGAGTGTTTTAGAAGCAAAGAATATAAGTTACAACTATGCAAATTCGAAGGAAAAAGTTTTATCTTCTATAAATCAAGGATTTGAAGAGGGAGTTTTCTATGCGATTATCGGAAAGTCCGGTGCCGGTAAGTCCACATTTCTCTCGCTTTTGGCAGGACTCGATACGCCGCAAAGCGGAGAGATACTTTTCAGGGGAGAAAATATTGAGAAAACGGGATACAGCAATCACAGAAAGGATCACATCTCGCTCGTATTCCAAAACTACAATCTAATAGAATACCTCACGCCTATGGAGAACATAAGACTTGTAAACAAGCATGCGAGCGAGGATATTTTGCTCGAGCTCGGTCTTGACAGAAGTCAGATAAAGCGAAACGTACTTAAGCTATCGGGCGGGCAGCAGCAGAGAGTTGCTATCGCAAGAGCGCTGGTTTCCGAAGCACCTGTGATACTTGCCGACGAGCCTACAGGAAATCTCGATGCAGGCAGCTCCAAGGAAATCATAGATATATTCAAGAGGCTGGCGAAGGAGAGGAACAAATGCGTGATAGTCGTTACTCACAGCAAGGACATTGCAGATGCAGCCGATGTAGTATTAGAAATCAGCAATAAGAAGCTAAAGGTAAAATAATTGAATTTGGAGGATAGTCGTGATTAAAAACGGTTTTAGATACGTAAGAAGAAAGTTACTTAGGACCATTGTCATCTTGCTTGTAATCCTATCGATGTCTACATTATCAATGATAGGTTTGTCAATCAAAGCAGCGACGGACAAGGCTTCTAATGAGACATTCAAGAATATAACAAACAGCTTTTCCATGGAGATTAACAGGTCTGTAAATCAAGGTACACCACGAGGCGGTGGTAATGTTAGAGGTCAGGATATCAAAAAAATCTCCAGCATGAAGGAAATTGACGGATATGTAAAGAGAATCGGAAGTGTTGCAGACCTTGATGGATACGACCTTGTCGAAACGCCGGAGTCCACTGCTAATCTTTCTCCTGAGAGGATAAAGAATTTCAAAAGAACGGTTATGCTGACAGGTGTAAACGACTCTAAGCGCGAAACAAAATTCGTATCCGGAGCATATAAGCTGGTAGCGGGTAAGCACCTTACACCTAATGATAAAAACAAAATTTTGATGCACAAGGATCTTGCAGCTAAGAATAAGCTGAAGGTCGGTGATAAGATAAAACTGAAGTCAAATCTCTTTGATGCGGACAACGAAAAGAAGGCAAATGAGACAGTCGAGGTAGAGATAAAGGGTCTCTTCGACGGACATAATGAGGGTGGCGTAAGTTCCCCACAGGAACTATATGAGAATACTTTGATTACAGACCTTCATACTGCAGCTAAGGTATATGGAAATACTGAGGATACAGCTGTTTATCTGGATGCAACTTTCTTTGTGAAGGGTGATAAGGATTTGGACAAGGTTATGGAGAAGGTTGAGGAACTTGACATAGACTGGCAGAGTTACAATCTTGTAAAGAGTTCGTCAAACTATCCTGCTTTACAGCAATCAATTTCAGGAGTATATTCTCTTGCTAATAAGCTATTTATAGGTGCACTTATCTTTGCCGGAATTGTAGTTTCACTGCTTCTATTCCTATGGATAAATGCAAGGAAGAAGGAAATAGCTGTAATGCTGTCGATGGGTATATCAAAGGGCAAGATACTGTTACAGTTTGCTTCAGAGCTCGTATTCATATCGATACCTGCATTCATAGGTTCATATTTTGCGGCTTCTTACCTTGGAAAGGCTATGGGTAACAGCATCCTGAAAAAGGTTACAGGAGATATATCGAAGAAGCTTGCGAGCGAGTCATCGGGAACCCAGCTTGGCGGAGGTGCCGAGGTCGACGGCTTCAACAAGACTCTTACAAGCCTTGACATAGAAGTAGGAATGAGTATATTTACACAGGTGGTTGTATTTATGGCTATCATACTCGGTATTTCACTTCTGATTTCATCGTTTAACATACTCAGAAAGAAGCCTAAGGATCTGCTTACAGACATAAAGTAGTAAATGATAAATAACAAAAATGACGAATGTCGATGTGTTTTTCTATCGATGTTCGTCGTTTTGTATTATAATTTAGGTGAGAATTTGTAATAAATATAGCAATGAGGAAACAGAATGAAGATATTGGTTGTCGAAGATGACAAGATGATAAGAGAGGGTATCTGCGAATATATGTCGGAGTTCGGATATGAGATGATTGATGCTGAGGATGGGAAAAAAGCTTTGGTCGAATTCGACAAGAACGATGTCGCCGTGGTTATCTTGGATATTCAAATCCCTTTTTTGAGCGGTCTTGAGGTTCTCAAGGAAATCAGAATGCGAAGCAAGGTGCCTGTTTTGATGCTCACAGCATTCAGTGATGAGGAATATAAGATAGATGCCTTTTCTAATTTAGCCGATGGATATATCGAGAAACCCTTTTCGCTCCCTGTCCTGAGGGCAAGGATTGAATCGCTGATTAAGCGCCATTTTGCCGAAACCGATAAGTTCCAATATAAAGATGCAGAGGTTGACTTTATAGGTTATACTGCAAAGTACAAAGGAGAATTTGTCGATATAAAAGCTAAAGAACTTGAGATATTAAAGTGCTTACTTAACAATGAAGGGCAGGCTCTGACAAGAATGCAGATAATCGACAGCGTATGGAAGCTCAGCGATGAAATTCCCTTTGATAGAGTTATAGATGTGTATATAAAAGAGCTGAGGAAAAAGCTCGGCCTGGATTGTATTGTTACGATAAGAAATGTTGGTTACAAGTTAGAGAGAAAATGAAGAGACTAAAGATATTTCCCAAAATTTTTTTACAGACATTTATCATTATAGATATTTTGATTATACTGATTCACCTTTCAGTATTTTTTGTATTTCCCAAAACCTACTTGGAAACCAGAAAGAAGGAAATCACAAGAAAGGCCGATGAAATCGCGTCAAACAGCAAGGGAAAGGATATAAGCTTTGTAAAGCAAGCACTGGAATTCTATTCGAATAACAGCGAAATAAAGGCATTTGTCAAGGAAGTTGACGGCAATAACAATGTCAAGGTGGGCGATGATATCGGTGTTGATTATAAGAGTGAAAACAACTCGGTAATTCTTGAGGAAAGGAAAATTCGCCTTAAGAACGGTAAGATGATAAGTGTACACTTTGTTTCGTCCGAAAACATGCAAGAGGATGCAAAGCGGCTCAGCCTAAGTTTTCTGCCTTATTCAATCATTGTTTCGGTGATGTTTTCTCTGGTTGTTTCATACGCCTACGCTAGGTCCATAAGCAAAAATGTGCACGAAATAGTTGGCGTAGCCGAGAGGATGGCTGCACTGGATAGAGATGCGCGTCTAAAAGCAAATACAAGCGACGAAATAGGTCAGCTAAAGAATCAAATTAACTATCTGTACGAAACCATGCTCGGGTTGATAGACGATCTCGAAGAAAAGAACGAAGAGATAGTGAGATTGGAAAAACTCAAATATGACTTCTTCAGAGGGCGTTCGCATGAACTTAAGACTCCACTTGCATCACTCAAGATAATTCTTGAAAATATGAAGTACAATATAGGAAAGTATAAGAACAAGGACCTATATATATCAAATTGCATCGATATTGTAGATGAGCTCAACCGCAGTATCTCGCAGCTGTTGTTTATTTCTAGTTATGATCAGCTCAGCAATGATGAGGAATATCTCTGCATAAAGGATGCTCTTGCCGATATTGAGAACAAGTATGCTGCCCAAATCGAACAAAAACATCTTGAGATAAATATAGAGCTCGGTGATGAGAAGCTTTATATAGGAAGGACAGCGCTCAAAATCGTACTATCAAATCTCATGAGTAATGCGACAAAGTATAACGTAGAAGGTGGATATGTAAATATCGGTGTCAAAGACGGATACATATATTTTGAAAACAGCTGCGATAATCTTGATAGTATTAAGCTTGACAGAGTTTTCGAGGTTGGATTCAGTCTTGATAAGGAAAATGGAAACGGAATAGGTTTATATGTAGTAGGTAACATTCTATCGAATTACGGAATTGAATATAAGATGGAAAAGAATGATGGAGGATTGATATTCCTTATAAAGTTAAACTCAGAGGATTAAGTAAAGCTTAAATGATTAGGCAAGACTTGGCAGAGAATGGGAAGTTTTTAATAATGCAATTCATGGCATGTTCGATAAAGAGTTTATGGTAAATGTATTTTTATTGTATGACAAAGATTTCTGCTAATTTCACAAAAAAACTTTGATATTTATATTTAATGTAACAAAAATAATCAAAGTGTGTTATTATAAGCATATAACACTCATAATGTCTGCGTTTTTTAGTTTTTAAGGAGGTAAAATGACATGCGTGTGAAATTAAAAAAACGCTGTGGTCGCATTTTATCTATATGCATAACCATGTTTATGCTTGTAGGTATGTTGCCATTTAGCAGTGCCGTCTTTGCAGGGACGGAGTTAAGTGCCGATAAGGTGCAGGTGGATTCATTTAAGATTATTGATGAAGCTAACGCAAATACGGAGGTTGATTACGTCACAGATGCTGACGCGGCGAAATATAATCTCTATGTTAACGATGCTAGTAACTTCAACAGTGCTGTATGCCAAAACCAGAAAAACAGCAAGATTAAGCTGCAGCTCGTTGCATCATATATGGGCACAGAGAAAATCAATGAAGGGGACACCCTTTCAATTAAGGCTTCTTATGGAAGCTTTGCTACTAAAACCTTTGCTGAAAAACAGCTTGAAGACAAGAATGGAAATATTCTCGGAACATACAAATATGAAAACGGTGTATTCAAGCTTAAGTTTTCCGGCGATTATATTAAAAATAATGTTGTAACTTCATTTACAACTGCTCCGCTTAAGAGCGACTCAGTTGCACAGGCTTCTGACGAGCAGGGACTTGGCACGGGTAACGAACGCAAGGTCCTCGTCGGTAATTTAAACAACCAAAAGCTTGCACTTGCATATGAGCTTAAGAATGCACCAAGCAGCGGACCAAGCCTTGATGATGTGGCGATTAACAGTTTTAAAATCATTGATATTACACATGGCAATAAGGAGATTGATTACAGAAAATCATCTGATGCAGATTATGCTACATGGAAAAATAATCCTGCTGGTTTTGGATATGCGTTAAATCAAAATCAGCAATCAGCTAATGTAGTATTGGAAATGAAATTCCGGTACAGCAATGCGAACCGCGCTTTGCAGGAAGGAGATAAATTGACCATTCCTGCCGAGTACGGTGGAACGATGTTCAATTTCTCAGAAGTTGCACTTCCTCTTAAGGTAACTGATGATACAGGAGAACATACTCTCGGTACATGGAAATATGAAGATAGAGCATTCACTATAACTTTTGGTGGCGACTATATTAGAGACCATAATGTAAAAAGCTTCACAACGACAATGAGTACGGGCAAGATGATTAACTTCAGTTCTTCGCGACAAAGAAGCAGAATTTTAGGTGAGAAATATGTTCTTAACGGTAAACTCGGAAAAGATACTCTCGCAGTAGCAGCGGAAACGCGTTATATAAAATCAGAGACTGTTCCTAATAGCGCTTTTTTTGCTGCCGCATCAGTAGATGATACATCAAACCATAACATTATTTGGTCATATGCAATCTTTAATGACTTTTTTTCTAAACGTGATCCAATCTTAAATCGTACTTATGATTATTTTGCACCACATCTATTGCAAAATAATGGACAATATAGACCGAATTCTGCTACTGGAATTTATTTTGAAAGTACATATGAAAACTGTGTGGCAGAACCGACTATTGCACGGGTTCTCCCACTTGGCTCTGGTCTTGATGGTGACAATAAAGTTATAGAAGGCTGGTATCATTCAAGGTCAAATGGACTACTTACCAAGATTGAGCAAGGGGGCAAGACAAAAGATCAAGTCAAAGCTGATTTGCAGAAGGGTCAGTATTGCATGTACAAGAACCATGAAGGTAGCTATACTTTCATGATGAAATGGCACGATATGAATGATCCTAGTGGTGCAACATATAATGATATACCGGCTGTAGCGGCTGCCGGTGGTGTAGGTAGTTACTTAAAGACAAACTGGCCTGATGCTTTTGGAGATTTATCCGATGCCACTGTTCAGAAGATTAACAATCTGTATAATGGGAAAGCAATTCAGAATTTAATGATAAAGGTTAATGCAAAATATAAAACAGTTAAAGAAAATACTGCGGTACAAAATACAATGAAACTCACTACGGCACAGACCGGTGAGAAGTCATATGATACTCAAGCAATTATGGCACCGAGCGGTGCGGGTAGTGAGGCGAACAGCGATCCGCTTTCAATCAAGCTTGTAAAGTCTGACCGCTATACGGGAGAGAAGCTATCTGAGGGTTTCAAATTTGAACTGCAGAAATCTACCGATGGTGGAACCACTTGGAAAAAGGTAGCTGTTACTGCTGCAATGATTAAGTCGGGAACTTTAAATGCGGATGGTACGGTGACTCCGGTTAATGGTGTTTCGGAAATTAAAAATCTGACCGGCGGACAGAAATATCGCTTTGTTGAAAGGGCTAATCCCGACGGATATTTACCTACAAAGACTGATGCAACTCATCATAATGATGCAACTCACTTTACGGTTGCCAATTCACGAGCAGTAGATGTGAAGAACACCGGAAAAGGACAAGTTATCAATATGTATAATGCGAAGTTGCCGGGAATAACGATAGAAGGTAAGAAGGAACTCGACGGAAGAACTCTGCAAAATGGCGAGTTCCACTTCCAGCTATTTGAAAAAGCTAGCAATGCCAAGGTTGGTAGTGCGGTTAGCAATGATGCGCAGGGTAAATTTACAAAGCATATGACTTTCAAACAGGAAGGTACGTATGAGTTCTACTTTGCGGAAGTTAACGAAGGAAAGCATGGCATTACATATGATAACAGCAAGGTACCAGTTACTATTGTAGTCAGCAAGAATGCTCAGGGTGTTCTTAAAGCAACAATAACTTCGGGTGAAATAAACTTCAACAATAAATTTACTCCAAAACCGGTTAATCCTAATCAGCGCCCGGGTAAGCTAAAAAATCCTAACACCGGAGATTATACAAATCTGATGTTATTTGTGATGCTTTTGACTTTATCTTCAGGTGTATTGTTTACGGTACAGGTTCTTAGAAGAAAAAATAGATAAACAAACGGTTTGGTTTTTCAAAATAATGAACGAACCGAAGCAAATTGTATAATATCTCTCTTTAAGAATATAAATAGAGCAATCCATTTGTACGGATTGCTCTATTTCATGTGGTTTTCTATTTGATTTTCTTTGAATGAATTATACGGTACAGCTTTACATCTTGACGATTGACCATGGATTCTTCTGTTTCAACCTCTCCATATTGATTATCGTAAGGATCATAGCGGTAGTGTTTCTTTGTTACAGTAAACTCCTCCTGAATATCAGTGTTGAAGACAAGTCTATATGGGTCTATGTTTCCACAGTAGAACTCACAATCATCTTCAGAGCCTCTTCTGACAGCACCTCCGCCAAAGGATGGATCAACAGGCCTAAAGCCGACGCCTCTAAAGTATACAGCTGCCCAGTCGTGTGCACCGCCACATTCTCCATCGGTTACAATTCCGGATTGCCATCTTGCAGGAATTCCGTTGTACCTGCAGAGTGTTATGAGAAGGGACGCCTGAAGCCCGCAGTCGCCTCTACCTCTGAGTGCAAAATATTCGCTAAGTGCATCTATAGCAGCATAGTCACGAACATAGGCATATCTATACCTATGTGTGATAAAGTCGTATATCTTCTTTACAATGAGCGTTTTATCTGTTTCATCTCCGATAATCAAATCGGAAAGTGATTTTATAAAAGGTGTAAAAACATAGTGAGGATATTTCTCACACAAATCGCTTTGACGAATCTCATTTAATAGCTCAGCTTCTCTAGCATCTGTTGTATCATTTCCTGCCGAAATTATATCATCAAAGCTCATATAAGTTTGTTTCATTTTAGCTCTGCATCGAACCTTAAATGAATTATCCATACTACCGTCTGCGCTGAAATGAACAGTCCTCTGTAGAGCATCCTCGGGCGCAATATCGCAAGATTTTGATGAGCTGATGAACTCGATATCACTCATGCCGAGGCCTTGCGGAGAAGGATAAGGAAGGTGAACGGAAAGTTTATTACCATTTGCAACATCGGGATTTATATCAGCGATAAATTCAACATCTATATCTACTTCAGCTGAGCCGGTGCTTCTCATATGGTCTCTGGACTCAGATACCTCAGGACTCTTGTCATCAAGGTAGGTGCTTCCCGGCCAATTAGTCAGAAGCTCACTAGTGATGAATAGGGAGGAAACGCTGAAATCCACATATCGTTTCTCACCATTAACGAAGATATAGTCCGTGTCTCCTGCAAGCTTTTTGAAATCATCACGTGAGAACCCCGGTGCATACTCAGCTATCTGCTCTATAAGTACATCCTCTGTGAGAGTATACTCTCTTAGCTTTACTTCTGAATTATGCATCTCTAAAATAATTCTCTTCTTAACTTCATCAGGAAGGTTTTCTCTATTAAGGTGATACTTTGCTCTTTCTTTAAACTCGTCAA
>ERZ773079.1582-NODE-1582-length-13457-cov-10.923593_pt1 | contig 13457 bp, 4 predicted proteins | sample MGYA00511355_ERZ773079 | MGnify/ENA primary metagenome ERZ773079 (study PRJEB29015, sample SAMEA2737979) | human oral metagenome | biome: human oral; feature: human-associated habitat; material: dental | place: China | collected 2117 ... | reverse complement strand
TTATAAATGATAATCAAAAGATAGATACTATTATATTTGACCCTCCAAGAAAAGGTTTAGAGGCTTCTATTATAGATAAGGTCGCTGAACTTAATTTAAAAGAAGTTGTGTATATTTCTTGTAATCCCTCAACATTTGCAAGAGATGTAAAGTTATTTTCTGAAAAGGGATATGTTTTGAAAAAACTACAAGCTGTGGATATGTTCCCACAAACTAGCCATATTGAATGCGTGGGATTGATAGTGAAAATAAATTAGATTACAGTACTAAAATTAGAAAAGCCTATAACAAATTGAAAAATTATAATAAGCATATTGAAAGGAAATATGAATCATGAGAGAAAAAAGTTATAAATATATATTACCAGATCAGAATAACAACCCTGATGAAAAAGAAACAAATTATCAATCTATGATTATAATAGGAGCAAATGGTTCTGGAAAAAGCAGATTAGGAGCTTGGATAGAACAAAATAGTCTAGATAAAGCCCATAGAATAAGTGCTCAACGTTCATTAACATTTAATAAATATATAAATCTAAAACCTTATGAAGCGGCTAAAAATTTACTTGTTTATGGACAAGAAATTCCTAGTGAAAATCATGATTTTCGTTGGAATGCATGGGGTTATGAAAAATTTAATTATATAATATCTATGCTTAATGATTATGAAAATGTACTTTCACTCTTAACTGCAATGCAAACAAAACAACAGGAGGAATTTATAAAAGATTGTAAACAAAAAGAATCTCAAGGAGAAAAGCATGATAAAGTTCCTGAAATGGTTTTGGATAAATTAAAAAGAATTTGGAATACTATATTTTCTTCACATAGAATAATAGATATTAAAGACGGAGAAGTCACAACTATCTTAGATGATGTAACATATGAAGGTAGAGCTATGAGTGATGGAGAAAGAGTTGTCTTATACCTCATAGCACAGTGTCTATGTGTTCCTGAAGATAAAATAATTATAATTGATGAACCTGAAATTCATTTACATCGTTCCATTATGGATAAACTTTGGACCTCTATTGAAGCTGAAAGAGAAGACTGTTTTTTTATTTATATTACACATGATACTCAATTTGCAGCTACTCATAAAAATTCAGAAAAACTATGGATTAAAAATTATGATGGTACAAATTGGAATTTTGAGGAAATAAAAGATAGTAATCTTCCAGAACAACTTTTGTTAGATATTTTAGGTAATAGAAAGCCTGTTCTATTTGTAGAAGGAACAAGTAATAGTTATGATACCAAATTATATTCTGAAATATATAAAAATTATTATGTTATTCCATGTGGTAGTTGTAGTTCTGTAATCTCTCAAATAAAATCTATGAAAATGAATGAACAATTACATAACTTTAAATGCTATGGTATTATTGATCGTGATTATCGAGATGATTATGAGATAGATGCTTATAAAGAAGATAATATTTTTACCCTAGAGGTAGCAGAGGTAGAAAATTTATTTTTAACAGAAGAATTACTTAAAGTTATTAATAATATTCTAGAATTTAATGATAATTCCCGAATAGAAAGGATAAAAAAATATATTATTGAAGAGCGCTTTGCTAAAGAAATTAATAAACAAATATGTGAGGCAATTGTATCCGAGTTGAAGTTTAAACTTAATACAGCATCTATATCAAAAGTAAATGAAGAAAAAGCAAAAGAAACTTAGATGAAGCTTTTAAAGAAATATCATACGATAACATAAAAACAAAACAAACTGAAAAATTTAATAAAATTTTAGATTCTCATGTATACAAAGATATTTTAAAAGTTTTTAATTGCAAGTCACTTTCAATGTCAATAGGACATTTTTTTGATATAGACAATAAAACATATAAAGATTTTATAATAAGGCAAATGAGAGGAAAAAGTGCAAAGAATATTATTAATGCTATAATTCCATATTTACCAAAAGATATCCCTATATAGTTATATTCAATCATTCTAAAATTTATTAAAAATTAATTGTGATAATGATAAGAAAAGTGAATATACACTACTAAATGTAAAAATTTTCAAAAACTCTTAGTTGTTAAGAATATTTTCAATACTTGTAGTTATTTTAAAGGAGGGGAATGTGATTGAAAAATTCAAATGAACGAATTCAATTTATAGCAAATTATATTTCTGCATATGAAGAAAACATTAAATCTTTGAATAATAATGGTCTCTTTGATTCTGCAAAATTATTTGAATTATTTGCAATTAGGGTTGGAGGACTATATCTTGGTCAAAAACTTTTTAATCTAAATATTGATACATATACTTATCCATGTGTTGATTTGATTTCTGAAGATAAAAATACTTATATACAAGTAAGTACAGTGAAAGATATTCCCTCAAAAATAAAACTAACACTTGAAAAAATAAAAGATTCTAAGTTAGAAGAAATTACTAATTTAAAGAATATAAAATTTTTTGTACTTAATAATGAAAGCATAGACAAAGTAAAAGATTATACAGGAGATGATAAAATTGGTAATATCTCTTTTGTAAAAGCAAATGATTTAATTACAACAAGGGATATTCTTCAAAAAGCAACTACTGACTTAGATTTTCAAATTAATTTATATCACCTTCTTAAACAAGAAACAGAAAGCATAAAAGATAATTCTTATAAATTTCAAGAAGCTATTACAATAAGTAAAACTTTGATGAATAATAATATTGATTCCCTTATAAATAATGAATATGAAATTGACAGAACAGAAGAAATAAATGAAATACAAAAAGAATGTAAAAATTTTATCTCTGTACAAGGAGAAGCTGGTTCAGGTAAGTCAGCTTTATGTAAAAAAATGCTAGCAGATGAAGAGTTTCTTCTTTATGCTAGAGCTGAAAAAATAGCTGAAGCTAGAAAATTAGAAGATATTTGGAACTTAGATATTACTAAAGTTATTAAATATTTAAATCACAAAAAACTTGTTATTTATATAGATGCTTTAGAGTTTATTGCAGATGCTCCTAAAACTAAACTAGATTTATTGCAACAAATCTATGAAACTGTTAAGGATTACTGTAATATTTTTGTTATTACATCTTGCAGATCTTCTGATAGAACTGCATTTATAAAAATTGAAAATATTTATGGTATAAGAAAATATGAAGTTTCTTTACTCTCAGATGATCAGATAATCAATATTGCACAAAAATATAAAATTATACAAGATTTATGGGAAGCAAAATCATATATTCAGCTTTTACGCTCACCATTTTATCTAAATTTAATTATTAAAGAAATTAAAAATTTCAAAAAAATAGATGATGTAGACAGCTTTAGAAATCTTATTTGGACTGATATAATATGTATGAAAGACAAATCTCTTCCAAACGAAATTAAACATTCTGATATTAAAAATACTGTAGAAAAAATAACATTTGATAGGGCTAAAAATTTCTTATCAGGTATAAAAAGAGAAGAAATAGGAGAAAAAATAGCATGTATTTTAGAATCAGAGAACATTGTTACAGCATGTACAGATGACACAATACGTCTTAAGTACGATATTTTTGAAGATATATGCTTTGAAAGATTTATCGATAATCAGTATGATAATTGTAAAAGTGACTATAATATTTTCTTTTCAAATTTTGAGTTTTTTGGAAGATGTATTTATCGTAGATACCAAATATGGGTAGAAAACAAATTATTTTCAAAGGGAAATAGAGAAAAGTTCTTATATAAATTATTAGAAACTGATAAAGTTCCAGAAATTTGGAAAACTCAAACTATAATAGGTATTGTTAAATCAAATTTTTGTACTGATTTCTTTGAAGAATATTCTATTTCTAGAGATTTGTTATTGAAATTTATAAGACTTACAAATATTTTTGCATTTGAAACAACTATATTAAATCTTGAATATGAAAATGTTTACTCAATATTAAAACCAATTGGACTAGGTAGAGCATATCTCATTAATTTAATTTATAAAAGTTCTATATATCAAGATAACAACAACAAAAATCATATATTAAAACTATGTTCTGATTACTCAGATGTATTTATTCAAAATGATATGGCTGTTGATTCTGCTTGTCAGATATTGGAATTTTATACTGAAAAAAAATTAGAAAACTCTTTAACTCAGGAAAATTATCATATCGCTAAAGATATAAATTCATGTTTATTACCTATTTACAAAATGGCTAAAAATTCTAAGACATGGATAAAAAATTTTTGGTCTAAACGAATCCAAGGATATTTGACTATTGATAATAAAATTCATCATATAGATGAAGCTATTTTAAAATATGTATTAAAAAATACAGTTTTTGCTTTAGGAAAGTTTCTCCCAGAGGAATTATGTGAAATAGCAAATACATATTGGATAATAAACCCAGAATATAATAAAAATGATTTTTATTTTAGAAGTTCATTAAGTAATAATACTGAAATGTTTGGCTTATCTATAAAAGCAGATTCATATGACTTTGAATATCGTAACTTATATGAAAACACTTTTTTATATTCTATTATTCAAAATAGTTTTCGTACTGGACTTGAGTGGATTATCCAACTTACAAATCATGCTGCGACTTCTATGGAGACTTTATCTCCTGAAAGTGTATATTATATAAGTATTTGGGAAACTTCTCCACAAGATAAAAAGAATTTTATTTGTAATGATAATTTTTGGTTGGCTGGAATTCAAGAACATAGAGTTCACGGACTAATTAGTGATGCCATTTTTATTTTTACTCAAATGGTTATAAAAGAAATAAACTCTAAAACCAATGATAAAGAATCAGTAGTAAAATTTGCTGAATATATAAAATCAGAAATTTTAAAAAAATCTAATAATGTCATGATGTTATCTGTCATTGCTGAAATTGGACGAAACTGTGAACAAGTTATACCAGGATATTCTTTGTTTTTAGCTTCAAGTATTAACTTAATTATGTTAGATATTCAAAAAATAAATCTTCTATTACCTAATTCCAATAGACGATTATATGAAAATTTAATTTTAAAGTCAATAGGAATACCTGAAATTAAAAATAGATATGACATTAAAATAAAAGAGACTGATTCTCTTCAAAATTATGTATTTAAAATGCAGTTACTTGGGGGTGATTACCAAAAGAGGGCAGAAAGTATTCTTGATTACTTATACTCAATTACACCTAATGAAGGTGAATATGCTATATTTAATTTACAAATACAAAAAATGGATTTACGAAATGCTACTATAAATAAAGTAGATAAGCATACATATGCACTTATTCCTCAAATAAAAGGTCAGGCTAAGAAAATTGTAGAGAAAAGCACTCAAAATGAGTTCAATATAGAAGAAAATACTTTTCAAAAAATAATTGGTGAGTGTTATTCATTAATGAAAGAAGAAAAATTTGAATTGCAAGAGTGTCTTAATAAGATTGAAGAACTACAGTCCTTAATAGAAAAATCAGAAGTTCCTGCGAGATTTCAAGAGACACTTATAATGATAATTGCATATGCTTTAACAAAACTTGAATTGACAACAGAGCAACGTTCTAAACTATGTTGTATTTGGATAGATGGTGTAGAAAATATTTTTAATAATAATTCTTTTGCATTTCAAATAGGTCTTGTAATTGCACTATTTAAACAAATTGAATATGAAATAGAGGATATTGTAAAAGAAAGATTGAAAAGACAAATGCTTAATTGCCTTTTATATAGAGAGCAAAATGGTATTATCCATGAAATATCATATCAATTAAAAGAATATTTAGTACAAAATAAAAAATTAGCCAAATGTTTATTTAATACTATTATTGAGATTTCGGAAGATAAGATGACTTATTTTAAGTACAATGTTTCCAAACTCAATGAATTAGGTGAGACAATTGATTATCAACCTAATAGAAAGAAACCGCCTATTTGGGCAGAGCATTTCTTTAAAAAAAATAATATTGACCTTTATCAAAGTAGACATGAGAGAATTATTGAAAAACTTTTACTAAAAGATTTTGATAAAGATTTATCAAACTGGAATATTGAGGATTGTGATATTCAAACTCTATGTTATGTTTCTAACTGTGGATTAGACTTTAGAGATAATGATTTTAAATTTATCTTTAAAAAACTTTTTCCATATATAATCTCTATTATCTGTACTGAAAAAAATTATCATGAATACTTAGACATATATGCTATCTGTGAGATAAAATCCTTTATTAAAAGAAATTTAATAGAAACTCACAATACTTTTCAATTAGTAAATTTATTATTTGATTTACATGATTTTACAAAAGTAACTTCTGATTTCTATGAATTCTATGAAGATATTTCTTTTCATCTACTAGCTGTATATTTTGATGCACACAATGACACTGGATTAAGAAAACAATGTGAAGAAACTATAAAATGTATGGAAAAGAAAATTAGTAGTATTAGTAATGATAAAGTAAAGAATAAACTTTATAGAATGTTATTTTTAACTCTAGGACATTTTCATATGGACAATTGGAATAAACTTCATACACAGTATTCATATAAAGATAAAATGTTCTTAAATGGTATTTGGACTAAATATGGCTGGCTTCATTTCAAGAATTTTTTATATGTAATAGATCAAATGCATATTAAAGCCCTTTTACCTGAAGTTTTAATTCCATTAAATATTTCATTAATCAAATTAAAAGATAGTTCATTAGAACATGAAAGATGTATAAAAGAAAATGAAGGGATAATCAATAAAATTATTACAAAAGCATTTTTAGATTTTAATGATGAAATAAAATCAGATGAAGAAATAACACTAGCTTTTGAAAGTTTCTTAAGTATATTAGTAGAACTTAATATGGAAGAAGCAGCAGTTATACTTGATGAGTTTAGGGTACATTAAAAAGGAATACTTACTCATCCAATATTACTCATTTTGAAAGTTAAATTTTGTCAAATGTATAAAAATAGTCAGACAAAAAATGTGTGAAATATATAAAATTGTCTGTTATATTTGAAAAGCAATGGAGAAATCTATTGTCTTTTTTATTATAATAATCAACCAAAAATTGAAATTTTTTAAAATTTGTGTTATCTTATACTCAGACAAAAAATGCACCTAGATATAAAAATTGTCTGTGGAGGTTTGATATGATAATTGAAAGAAAACAATATCTAAATGAATTGATAAAAAAGAAAGATAATGGAAGAATAAAAATCATTACAGGAATAAGGAGATGTGGAAAGTCTTATTTATTATTTAAATTGTATAAAGATTATTTATCAGGCAATGGAATAAAAAAAGAGCAAATTATTGAAATGGCACTTGATGAAATAGATAATATCAAGTATAGAAATCCCTTTGAGCTAAATGACTACATAAAAAATAAAATAACTAAAAATAAGAAATACTATATTTTTATTGATGAAATTCAATTTTCAAAACCAGTAAAAAATCCATATATTATTGACTCTGATGAAGAAATAACCTTTGTTGATACTTTACTTGGACTTATGAAAAATGAGAATTTAGATATTTATGTTACAGGTAGTAATTCTAAAATGCTTTCAAAAGATATATTAACTCAATTTAGAGATAGAGGAGATGAAATTCATGTATACCCTCTATCATTTGCTGAGTTTTATGATACTTATAAAGATAAAAACTTAGCTTGGCGTGATTATGTAGTATTTGGTGGAATGCCTTATATTCTAAGTTTAGATACTTTTGAGGAAAAGAGTACTTATTTAAAAAATTTATTTGAAGAAACTTATATTAAGGATATTATTGAAAGAAACAAAATTCAAAATAGTTCAGATATATTAGATATTTTACTTGATTTTGTCTCATCAGCAATAGGTTCTCTTACAAATCCACTAAAACTTTCAAATAGATTTTTATCTGAAAATAAAATAAATATATCCCATATGAACTGCACCCATAATCTTGGACACAAGATTGAAGGTGCAGTTCATTTTAGATTACCTTTATATGTAAGGAGTTTCTCTTATTTAAATTTCTCTACTTTTATTATTTCTCCATTTTCATAGGTTTCTATTTTTTGAAGTTTACCTGATTTATTATAATATTTCCATTCATCTGTTGCTATCCATCTTTTTTTAGCCTCTTCTCCCATATCATAAGCCATTCCTTCTTTTTTTATACTTTTACCATCTTTATAAAAAAATTGCCATTTTGTTAAATTAGACCCTTTTTCATAATAAGTAGTTGATGAAAATTTACCATCTTCTTCATAGTTTCTTACAAGCCCTACTAATTTTCCATAATCATAATTAGCTATATTCTTTATATTTCCATTCTCATAATAAATTTTCCAAAGTCCATTTTGTTCTCCATATTTATAATCTCCTATAAATTGAAGTTTTCCATTCTCATAATAAAACTTCCATTCTTTTACTCTAAGACCTAATCTAGTCAGTCCTTCATACTTTAAGTTTCCATTTTCATAATATTCTTTTTCTTCTATTTCTTCTATTTCAGGTTCTGGTTCTGGAATAAAGGTATTACTATCTTGTACTTCTTCAAAAATATATCCTTTTAAATCACTTGCCTCTATATAATCTTTAAATTTCTCTAAACAATAAACCCCTCCATAAGATTCTTTTGTTATGTGTTTATAATCTGAAGCAAAAATTATATTTTCTCCGCTTATTTTTGAAAAATCTAAAATATTGTTCCTAATAGTATCTTCAACAGAAGAAAGTTCAATTTTTGTTAATTCAGTTACTATATATAGAGGAATATCTTTGTAGAAAACCTCTATATATTTAAAATAATCAGAATATTTTCTTTCAATATAATCTTTTGCTTTTTTAGATAATATAAATCCTGTCCCTATACTCCAAACTTTCATAATATCTTTTATTTCAGATTTGTTACCATCTATTTTTAGTTTAATATATTTTTCTAATCCTTTATATGTTCCATACTTTAACCTATACATTTTTAAAATTTCAAATCTTTCTATTTTTAACTTTTCTGTTAAATATTTATTTACAGTATCCTCAAATCTTTCTATTTTTCTTATTAAATCCCCTATTTCTTTTTTATCAAAAAAATAATTTACATCTTTTGTAATTGTAAATTCAAAAGTTGGTATTTCATCATCAAAATTCCAATAAAATTTATATACTTTCATAATTAGGTCTCCTTTTAACTTTTTAGTTTAGCATTATTTATTTTTAATTTTCCTGTTAATAAATCATTTCTGATATTATCTATTTCTTTTAATATTGCATCTTTTGTGGCACTTTTACTAAGATTATTATTATTAGCTTTTTCTACAACTTTTATAATTCTTTCAGTTATTTTATCTCTATATTCCTTACTTGTTGCTCCAATATGTATAGCCTCTTTACCTACCTCTGATAATTTTGCTCCTTTTGTCGGTAAATAAACACCATTTGCTGCTGAATTTATATCTATATCATTATCTTTTAATATTTTTACTACATCATCCATTTTATCAGTTACTATATGATGAGCAGCACATTTATAGTCAGGTTTTACTACTCCTGCTTTTAATAACTCCTCATCTAATTTTTTGGAATCCGTTTTCCATACCATTTCCTTTAATTTTTCAGCTTCTTTTGTTTTACCATTTTGTATCAATTCATTTGCTTTTTGTTCTCTTGCTAAATCCTTTTTAGTTTTAGTTGCAGTAGTTTGTTTTTCAGCTCCTTTATAGTTGTCAATATCATTCCTAACTTTAGCAGAATTATTAGAACCATTCCCTACACCACTTACCATTAATGCAGCTTTAAATCCTCCCATCTTAATCCCTTGAAATGATAAACTTATAACTCCAGCTGTTGTTCCTGCTACTTCCCCTGTAGCTACTACTGCTTGTGCTGTTTCAGGAATAGTTATTGTTCCTCCACCTATTTTATCTGGAATAAATGAACTTCCTACCAAACTTACTAATGAATCTGTTGTCCCTTTTGCTTTTGCTTTATTAGCTCCTCTTCTTTCTAATATATCTTTCCTTTTTCCAAATTGTACTTCTCCAGGATTAAAACTATATACTAGATCTGCTGTTGTACTTCCTGCCCCTGTTTGTATCAAGTTAGGAACATTTAATACACTTATAATTCCATTTCCTGCAGCACTTAAATATTTTTTATTTTTCCAATTTTCTGCAACTTTTTTATTAGATTTTGCAATATTTCCAACAGCTTCGTGGAAATCCTTTGATTGATTTTCTTTCCAAGATTTAGCTTTTGGAACTGCCAATATATTTATCCCTTCTTCTCTACTTACTGTTACAATATAGTTATTATAAGGATCTATTATACTTTTTATTTTTGCTTCCTTAGATAATTCGTCAATTATTTGTTGATTATTTCCTTCTTGAGCATATAAAAAATCATCTGTTTTTTTTATTTTATAGTGTCCATTAGTAATAGCTTCAAGCTCACTTTCCCCTTTTTTAGGTGTAACAACGACTTTAAAACTACCATCATCTTTCATGTAACCTTTCGTATTATAATATTGATTTTTTTCAAAATAATCTAAATCGTCTCCAACATTTTCTCCAAAGTCAACATTAGAATAATCTTTTCCATCACTTACTATTCCTATAGCTTTATTATTCTTACTAAATTCATTTTTAAAATAATCATTTGTTGGTTTTCCTAAACTTTCTAAGCCTTTTTCACTTCCATCTGGAACTACTTTTTGTCTTCCTTCTATCTTTCCTATTATATGACTTTGTTCTTCTGCTATTGTTCCTATTACTCCTGCCTTAGTTCTATTTGCTGGACATTCACTATTTATTAGGATATAGTTTATTCCTGTTTTTTTATCAACATAGGCTGTTCCATTCTTTATATAGGTATTTCCATTTTTATCTACACCTATTAATTGTGGTGAGTTACTTGGATCTGTATAGATTACTTTTACCTTATAGCCTAAATCTTCTGATACTCCTTCAAAGGCTTTCGCGATATCATCTTGATTTTCTGCTATTTCTAATCTTGATTGTGTTACATTCAAGATTGTTTTAGCTTGTCTTGTTTCTACTAATTGTTGTAGTACATTTCTACTTTCTTTTCCTTGTGGATTTACTGTACTATCTACTGCATGGTAAATATCATGGATTTCATTCTTAGCCTTTTGTATATCTTCTTTAAATGATTCAGGATTTAGAGCATATTTAATAGTTTGAGATTCTACAAATACATTTGTCTTTGTATCTTTATCTTTTGTTACTTCTGTCATAGTAGATAAATCTTTGTTGATTTCATCTCCAGAAGATTTACCTATTTCTACATTTCCTACAACAGTATTTTTTGTTACTGATTCTAAATCTCTATTCGCATAATTTATTCCTACTCCACTTATTACATTACTATTTGGAGATACAGATAATGAACCACCTTTTGTTGTTGTTTCATCATTATTTTCTAAATTATGTCCTATATATTCATCAATAGATAGTTTTCCATCTTCTGTTGCGCCTATTGCTCCTGCTGTATTTTCTACTTTACCTACTTTTAAATTACTTCCATCTCCTATTATGAAAGTTGTAGGGTCATCTACATATTTTTTTTCTCCATTGGTTTGAGAATAATTTGCACTTAGTGATGGCATTCCATTTGGTGCAAAACCTATACTTCCACCTTTTGTACTTCCTGTTGTTGTAGATGTATTTTGTTTACTTTCAATGGTTAAGTTTTGTATATTTCCAGTAACTTTTCCACCAACTTGGTTAAAGCCAGAAAGAGTCATATTCTTTGTATTGTTATGTACTTCATCTACATTTACAAATAATCCATTTTGGTATTTAGTTCCATTAGTGTTCATTTTAGATTTAGAAGCTGAAAATTTAACTGCATCTACTTCTGTTTGTACTCCATCTCCATAACCAATAGTTACACCAGCTGATATACCATTACTTTTACTATTTGATGAATATGAGTTATTTAATTCAACAGCTTTTTTAGTAATATTTTCTACATTGTTATAGATAAATTTAGTGCCTTTTGCTTGTGTTCCAACATATTCAATATTTTTTACATTATTGTAAGTTATACTTGAATTTTTATCTTTTCCCTTTATTGTTGTTACAACTCCAGATTCACTATGCGAATTTGATTTAGAACTTGATTTATTAAATCCTAAGTTTACACCTACATTTGCATAGAAGTTATTAGTTGCTTGTGCAGCTTTTAGATTATCTTTTCCAACGGTGTTATCGGCATTAACTGCACTTATAGGAAGTTTTGTTCCTTGGTTAGAAGCAAGTCCACTAACTACTCCAGTTACTGTATTAGTAGACGAAGCTATACCTCCAAGTATATCTCCTGACTTCATTTGTTTAAATGAGTCCACTCCTTGTTTCGCTCTATCTAAGGCTTGTGATTTTATTCTTACTGATAAATTTACTCCACTGCTCTTTGATGATGTTTCTACATCTTTTACATCTTTTCTTGCTCCAAACTTTACATCTCCATTATTTATACTTATTTGTCCATGTGTTAAGTTTGTTGCTGTTATTTCTGCGCCTTTATTTAGTACAGTTCCATCTCCTAATACTAAATTAGATTTTGCATTTGTTAAGTCTTTTTCTTTTAACTTACTTTCTGATTTTCCATATCCAACAGAGAAGCCTCCACTTCCTATACTTCCACTGAATCCTTTTTTCTTTTCTTCTAGTGAATATGAACTATGAAGTTCTCTTGAATCTGTTGTTACTTTTCCTCCAACAAAGCTATCATTACCTAATACTAAATTACTTCCTACAAGATTTACATCACCTTTTATTAATCCTTTATTTTCTACATAAAGGCTTCCTGCTGAATTTTCTTCATTATGTATAGTTTCTTTCTTTGAACCTGATTTTAGAAAACCTTTATATGATGTCTTATTTATTTCATCTTCTTTATCTACTTTTGATTCTATATTTAATTTAGCTACATTCAAATCAGCTGTCTTTGTTGTAACTACTGAACCTGATATATTAAAGTTTTTAGCAGTAGTATTTAAGTTTTCTGCTTTAATTTCAGAACCTATATTTTTTTCAAATCCATAATAATTATATTGGCTATCATCTTTTCCAAATTTTTGTTCTCCACTTGTTTCTTGCGATAAGATATTGATATCATTAGCAACATTTATATTTGCATTTTTAGCTTGAGTTACAGCACCTACACTTGTATAGTTATTAGTAAGAATATTAAGGTTATTATTAGAAACTATTTCCCCTACTGAATCTATTTTAGTAAATTTACTTCTATCAAATTCTCCATTGTTAAATTCTACTTTTTCTATTGTGCTCTTATTTAATATATCTCCATTTATAGCTGCTAAATTTAGATTTTCATTTCCAGAAATTCTTGCGCCTATATTATTAATATTATTTTGAGCTATTATTGTAGTATTATTTCCTCTTATTTCAGCAAGTTGATTACCTAATGTTCTATTATTAACTTCTTTTGCTTCTACATAAGTATTTCCATAGCCACCTATTAATCCTGTATTTTCT
>ERZ773079.1580-NODE-1580-length-13464-cov-13.563726_pt1 | contig 13464 bp, 9 predicted proteins | sample MGYA00511355_ERZ773079 | MGnify/ENA primary metagenome ERZ773079 (study PRJEB29015, sample SAMEA2737979) | human oral metagenome | biome: human oral; feature: human-associated habitat; material: dental | place: China | collected 2117 ... | reverse complement strand
CGACTCGAGTGCAACGCCCCAGGCGCTCTCCCACTCGCTGGTCGACCCCCGCTTCACCTACGTGCGCAAGGGATCCGCTGTCTATGTGGAGCACCTGGGCATTCAGGAGAACCCTCAGCGCACCGGCTGGGCCACCGCCCGCAGCTACGGCAACGACCTGGCGTCCATGATCGATCGCTACTTCGGCTGAACGAGTCGTTCCGACGGCGTGGACCCTGAGCGGATTCAGACGGGGGCGGGCTCCCTCATGGGGAGCCCGCCCCCGCTTCCTGCCCGTTCGACTCGGCGTGTACGGGGCTTGGCGTGAGACACTGACCGCAACCGTCGTACAGATCGGCATCTAGACCAGTGTTGACTCGAAACACCAGCGTTTCTCATAACGCCAGCGTTTCCCCGTTACGTCAGTGCTCACTCGTTCTGATCTTGCCCGCTCTGACCAGCTCTTCCAGGGGAGGATCCACGTGACCCGAGGAAATCGCGGAATCATCTACTTCCACTTCGATCCTCACGATCGCGTCCGCGACTACGTCACCCGTGCCCTGGCTTCTCTGCGGCCCCACGCCGACCACATCCTGGTGGTCTCGAACTCGTCCATCGCCGACGCCGACCGGGAGCGGCTGGAAGCCTCATGCGACGAGGTCGTCCAGCGCCCCAACGAGGGGCTCGACGTCGGCGCCTACCGCGCAGGACTGGAGCACCTCGGTTGGGACCGGCTCGCCGACTTCGACGAGCTCATCCTGACCAACCACACCTACTACGCGCCGCTACGCCCCTGGGAGGAGGTCCTCACCCGGACCGGAAGCCGGCGCGACATCTCGTTCTGGGGCATGACCGAGCACGGCGTCATGCGCCCCCACCCCTTCCTCGCCAAGCGTGAGCTGCCCCGTCACATCCAGTCCCACTGGATCGCGGTGCGCCGCCGGCTCCTGGCGGACCCGGCCTTCCGGGAGTACTGGGAGCAGATGCCGCCGGTCTCCTCCTACCGCGACTCCATCCAGTGGCACGAGTCGCGCTTCACCGACCACTTCACCGGGATCGGCCACACCTACGAGGTCGCCTTCCCCGTGGACCGCTACCACTCGGACAACCCGGCCATCGAGGAGGCCCCGGCGCTGCTGGCCGATGGCTGCCCCCTGCTCAAGCGCCGGGCGTTCTTCCATGACCCCCTTCACCAGGACCGGCAGGCCGTCGTCGGCGGGGACCTGCTGGAGGCCGCTGCGCAGGCGGGCTACAGCGAGGACCTCATTCTGTCCGACGTCGTCCATACCGCGGCCGCCCGTGACCTCATCGTCAACGCAGGGCTCACCGAGGTCGTGACCGAGTCCGCCCCCGAGTCCGCGGAGCCCGCCCCCGGTACGAGCTCGCCCGCGCAGCAGCCCTCGGGCTGCGTCGTCGTGCACGTCCCGGCAGCGGGGGAGGGGATCGAGCGCGCCGAGGCGGATGGTCTTGCTCAGCGTCTGGCGAGCCTGCCGGCGCACTGGCGGGTGGTGGTCACCTCACCCGAACCGCTGGATGCCGCCGACCTGGAGCGCGTCACCGGTCGCCGTCCAGCGGATGAGGACGGGGCGGCGGGGGACACGGCTGTCGCCTTCCGCGCGGTGCGTGACCTCGATCCGCGCGGAACCATCGCCTTCCTCACCGAGTGCGACGACCTGTGGGATTCCGGGCGCCCCGTCGGCTCCAGTGGCGACGGTGTCGGTGATGGCAGTGATGACAGTGACGGCAAAGAAGGCGGCGATGACAGCGGTCACGGCGATGACGGTGTGGATCTCGTCCTGAGGATCACTGCGGGGCCCCTGAATGGTCCCGAGCAGGGGGCCGACGATGTCGCCCGCCGCCAGGTCCTCGACTGCCTGCTGGACTCGCCGGGACACGTGGCCGGTCTCATCGACCTCTTCGAGTCTCACCCCAGCCTCGGGGTGGCCATGCCCGCCGCCTGCCACATCGGCCAGCCGCACGGCGGGCCCCAGTGGGACGGCCTGGCCGGTGCGGCCGAGGCCCTGTCCCGGCGGCTCGGTCTGACGGCGGCCCTGGACCCGACCGCCCCGGCGATGCCGGTCGGTGCCATGTTCCTGGCTCGCCCCGAGGCGCTGCGCACGCTGAGCGAGGGTGCCAAGGAGCTGGTGCGGCTGACCGAGCAGGCAGCCGCCGATCCCGAGGAGTCGGTGCGGCGTCTGCGGCGTGCCCGCGCCGCCGAGGTGCTCGAGCTGCTGACCGTCTACGCGGCCATGTCCAGTGGCTTCCACCCCCGCGAGGTGCTCACTCCCACCTGGGCGGGCCGGCTCTATGGATCACTGGCCTACAAGCAGCGAGCCCTCACCGCGGACCTGCCGGCCTACACCGACGAGCAGGTCAGGTTCCTGCAGGCCCGGTTCGGGCCCCGGGCCGGGCTGGGGCCGCGGGTGCGCTCCTACGTCGATGTCCATCACCCCGAGATGGCAGGCGCCCTCAAACCCGCATACCGTTACGTCACAGGTGGAACGAAGGGCATCACCGATGGCGTCAAGGGAGCGGCGAGATCCCTCGGCGGGCGCCTGCGCCCCCGGCGATCCGCCCGGCCCGCCTCCGACGCGTGAGAGGGCCCCGCCCTTCCACGCCCCCCTCCGCCTCATCGCGAGACCTCCACCTGTTAGGATCCCGGTCTATGGCACAGACAGTTCTCGTCACTGGAGCCGGCGGCTACATCGGCCGCCACGTCGTCACCGCACTGCTGGAGCGGGGCCTGGCTGTCAAGGCCCTCGACCTGCGGCTCGACGACGTCGACGAGCGGGCTGAGAAGGTCCACCTGGAGCTCTTCTCCGGGGACACGGACATCTACGATCAGATGGGGCGCCCCGACGTCGTCCTGCACATGGCCTGGCGCGACGGTTTCAAGCACGCCTCCCACGCCCACCTGGACGACCTGGCCAAGCACTTCCACCTGATCGAGAACCTCTACGCCGGTGGCCTGCCCCAGCTCGCCGTCATGGGCACCATGCATGAGGTCGGCTACTGGGAGGGCGCCATCGATGAGAACTCGCCCTGCAGTCCCGCCTCGCTGTACGGCATCGCCAAGAACGCCCTGCGAGAGGCCACCTTCCTGTCCGCCCAGGCCCATGGCGCCATCGCTCAGTGGATCCGCGCCTACTACATCGTCGGAGACGACAAGTTCGGCAACTCGATCTTCTCCAAGCTCCTGGCCGCCGCCGAGGAGGGTCGCACCACCTTCCCCTTCACCACGGGTAAGAACCGCTACGACTTCATCTCCGTGGACGAGCTGGCCAGGCAGATCGCAGCGATCGTGGACCAGACCGAGGTCAACGGCGTCATCAATGCCTGCACCGGCGAGCCCGTGAGCCTGGCCGAGCGCGTCGAGGCCTACATCCGCGACAACTGTCTGGACATCACCCTGGAGTACGGGGCCTTCCCGGATCGGCCCTACGACTCGCCGGGAGTGTGGGGCGATCCGACCAAGATCCGCCGTATCCTCGCCTCAAGCGCGAGCTGAGGCACCCTGAGCAGCCGCATCCCCACCCTTTTCCTGCCGCGGTAAGCGGCCCGAACCACTGCCCAGAAGGGACATCATGGCAACGCTTGGCGAGGACCCGAAGCGACTCGGAATCTTCTTCTTCTTCGATGCTCAAGGGGTTGTGGACTCCTACGTGGAGACCCTCCTCGCCGACATGGTCAAGAACCTCTCCGAGCTGGTCATTGTCGTCAACGGCGAGCTGACCGCCAAGAGCTACGCCAAGCTGAGTGCCTTTACGGACAACATCATCCTGAGGGAGAACAAGGGTCTGGACGCCTGGGCCTACAAGACGGCCCTGGAGAGCTACGGCTGGGACAGGCTCGCCGAGTTCGACGAGGTCGTCCTGTTCAACGCCACCATCATGGGGCCGGTGTATCCCTTCGAGGAGATGTTCACCGAGATGGCCGGTCGGGACATCGACTTCTGGGGCATCACCTGGTTCCACAAGGTTTCCGACGACCCCTTCGGGTATTCCCTGGAGGGGGGCTTGCCCCGTCATCTTCAGTCCCACTTCCACGCCTATCGGCGCTCCCTGGTCTCCTCCAAACCCTTCCAGGACTACTGGGACAACCTTCCTCAGATCAACTCCTACGAGGAATCCGTGGGGCTCCACGAGGCACCCTTTACGCAGCGCTTCGAGCGGCACGGCTTCATCTCCGACGTGTATGTCAACACTGAGGACCTGGAGGGCTTCACCCTGCAGCCCATCCTCTTCGCTCCCAAGCAGCTCATCGCAGAGAGGCGCTGCCCCATCTTCAAGCGCCGCTCCTTCTTCCACAGCTACGAGGATGTGCTTCACCAGGCCGTGGGGAACGCAACCGTCGAGCTCTACGAGTACCTGCGCGACCACACCGACTTCGACACGAACCTCATCTGGGACAACGCCCTGCGCTCCATGAACATGGCGGATCTGGTCAAGAATCTCCAGCTCACCTACGTCCTGCCCACGCAGGCGGTGGCCCGCGAGCCCAAGCCGCAGAAGGTCGCCCTCATCGCGCACCTGTACTACATGGACCTCCTGGAGCCCACGCTGGCCTATATCACGTCCATGCCCGAGGGGACGGACCTCATCCTCACCGTCGGATCCCAGGAGAAGGCGGATCTGGTGGAGGAGGCCTGCAAGAACCTGCCCTACAACGTGGACGTGCGCCTCATTGAGAACCGGGGCAGAGACGTCAGCGCGCTCCTGGTGGGCTGCAAGGACATCGTCAGCGACTACGACCTGGTCTGCTTCATGCACGACAAGAAGGTCACCCAGCTGAGCCCGTACACCGTGGGTGAGGGCTTCGCCCGCAAGTGCTTCGACAACCTCCTCCCGACTCGAGAGTTCGTCGAGAATGTCATCGCCACCTTCGACTCGGAGCCCCGACTCGGTCTGCTGTCGCCGACCCCTCCCAACCATGCCGACTACTTCCCCATTTACTCCTATAGCTGGGGGCCGAACTTCGATCGCACGAGAATGCTCCTGGAGAAAGAGCTGAACCTGAGCGTCCCGCTCGATGCTCACAAAGAGGTCATTGCCCCACTGGGCACCATGTTCTGGTTCCGTCCCGCAGCCCTCAAACCGTTGTTCGACCACGACTGGACATGGGAGGAATTCCCGCCTGAGCCGAACAATATTGACGGAACTATCCTCCACGCCATCGAGCGCGCCTACGGCTATGTCGCTCAGGCCTCGGGCTACTTCTGCGGCTGGCTCTTCTCGGACTCCTTCGCGCGGATCGAGCTGACGAATCTGTCGTACTACACCAGGGAGCTCACCACCGCGGTGTCGCAGCACTGGGGGGTTGATGTCGAGCAGCGAATGGTCCAACGGATCCGTTGTGCTCGCAGCACTCGTCAGCAGGTCAAGGATCAGGTCAGCCGCTGGATCCCGACCGCGGTGCGATCGCCCCTCAAGGGCGCGTACCGCCGAGTCAGGGGGATCGGCGAGTGACCGAAACGGGCGCGTCGGTGGGGGCGGCGGGTGCGAAGCCGGTCGCCAGAAAACGAACCAGGATCTTCTACCTCGATCTGGTCCGAGCCCTGGCTGCGCTTCTCATCGTCCTCACCCACTTCAACAACCCCTACCTGGCTGATGGCGGCTACGTTCTGACCAACTTCCCCTTCGGCATCTATGTGGGTGGGCTCGGTGTCTCCCTGTTCCTCATCATCTCTGGGGCTGCCCTGACGCTCACCTACCGGCGACCCATCAACCTCAAACGGTTCTACTGGAAGCGCTTCCTCAACATCTACCCGATGTTCTGGACTGCTTGGATTTTGGCGACGCTCTACTTCTTCGTTGTGACTGGGGGGCGACCGCCCAACAGTGCTCCGACGCGTTCTCTCATCTTCACGGTCCTCGGCGTGGACGGTCTAGTCGCCAACTTCCACGTGCGCACCGCCTACCTCCTGGGTGAGTGGTTCCTCGGTTTCATCCTCCTGTACTACCTCGTCTTCCCGCTGCTGCTGTGGGCCATCGACCGCTATCCGATCGTCACGGGCGTTGCCATCCTGGCGGCTTACGCCGCCACTGTGATCGTTATGCAGCGCTACTTCGCGGGCTACCCCTCGGCGATGATCCTCACGACCAGGCTCCCCGAGCTGGCCTTCGGCAGCTACTTCGTCCTCTACGGCCGCCGCGTTCACTGGGCCACCGTTATTCCGGCAGTAGCGGTCCTGGCCGTCTCGGCAATGCTCCCAGAGGAGATTCCCGAGGACGTGGCCACCACACTCGTCGGTATCTCGGCTTTCCTCATCCTCGTGGTCGTCGGTCGCTATGTGGCGATCCAGCCGGTACGTGTGCTCGTTGATCTCATCGCTAAGTACTCCTACCCGATCTTCCTGGTCCACCACGTCGTCATCATGGTCCTCTACGAGAAGATCAACGTGGCGGGCTTCGTGCCGGTTCAGCGCTACACGATGCTGGCCGCGACCTGCGTCATTGTCTTCGGCCTATCGGTGGCGCTGGTGAGGATCACTGACCACGTCGTTGCTTTCGTCACCAAGGCCTTCAAAGGCATGAGCTGGCGCCCTGAGGTCTCCGAGGCCGAACGTTAACGTGTCAGCGTGTGGCTCCGGGCAGGGGCGAGCTCGTGGCCCGCGCCCCTGAGGCGTGTCGAAGGCAACGGCGGTTGCGGGCCCTTAAGGCTCCGGCATCGCTGAGAATAGTGACGAGGTCGTTGTGCGACGCGTGAGAGCTCGTTACTCCGGCCCCGACTCGACAACACCCAAGGGAGACTCTCGTGACCCGTACCTGCCTCGTGACTGGTGGCGCCGGATTCATCGGCTGCGCGATCTCGCGTGATCTGGCGGACGCCTTCGACCGCGTCGTGGCTCTGGACAACATGCACCCGCAGATCCACCCCTCCCAGGCTCGGCCTGCCGAGCTCGACGAGCGCGTGGAGCTGCGCCGCCTGGACGTGTCCGTCGGTGAGGACTGGGACGCGGTCCTGGCTGAGGTCGCACCGGATGTCATCGTCCACCTGGCCGCGGAGACCGGCACCGGTCAGTCGCTCACCGAAGCCTCCCGACACGCGAATGTCAACGTCGTCGGCACTACGCAGATGCTGGACGCCCTCGTGCGCCACGAGATCCGTCCGGACAAGATCGTTCTGGCCTCCTCCCGGGCCGTCTACGGAGAAGGGAAGTGGGTGGATGCGGAAGGGCACTACTCCTACCCCGGGCAGCGCACCCACGCAATGCTTGAGGCAGGGCAGTGGGACTTCACCGGCCTGACCCCCTCGGTCCAGTCCTCCACCGAGGTCAAGGCCTCCCCGGCCAACGTCTACGCTGCGACCAAGTTTTGCCAGGAGAACCTCGTGACCTCCTGGTGCGGCTCCTTTGGTGTCACCCCGGTGCTCTACCGGCTTCAGAACGTCTACGGCCCCGGCCAGTCCCTCATCAACCCTTACACCGGCATCGTCTCCCTCTTCGCCCGCCTGTCCAAGCAGGGACAGTCCATTCCGGTTTACGAGGACGGTCAGATCGTGCGGGACTTCGTCTTCATCGACGACGTCGCCTCCGCCATCGTGGCCGGCGTCCTGCACTCGCCGGCCGCCGTCAAGCCCTACGACATCGGCCTGGGGGAGCGGACCACCATCATGCAGATCGCTCAGGTCATCGCCGCGCACTATGGAGCGCCCGCCCCGCACGTCACCGGCCAGTTCCGTGACGGCGACGTGCGCGCAGCCTGGGCCGACACTACGCGCGCCCGCCAGGCGCTGGACTGGGAGCCCCGGGTCGGCGTCACCGAGGGTATCAACCGGCTGTGCGACTGGATCGACGCCCAGGAGGGGGCGGTTCCACCCACGCACACAGGCACTGCGACGGAGGTGTGAGCCTATGATGCTCTCTCGACTGCTCCGCTCGGAGGACGCCCGCCAGACGCTGGACCTCACCCTTCGGCTGACTCAGCGCTCGGTCTCCTCGGAGTTCAAGGGCACCGCCCTGGGGCGCCTGTGGTCCTTCATCAACCCCCTGGCCACCATCGCCATCTTCGCCCTCATCTTCGGTGTTGTCTTCCGCGGGGGAGTGCAGGAGGGCCGCAACTCCGGGATCGACTCCTTCGCCCTGTGGATCGGCATCGGGGTGCTCAGCTGGACCTTCTTCTCCAACGGCATCATGGCCTCCATGAACGCCCTCGTGAACAACTCGGGGCTCCTCACCAAGGTCTACTTCCCCCGCCAGGTCCTCATCTACTCCGCGGTGCTGTCCCTGGCCGTGGACTTCGCCTTCGAGCTGCTCGTGCTGATCATCATCGCCATATTGATGGGCGGTCCCGGGGTCCTCCTCATGATCCCGGCGCTGTTTGTCGTCACCGTGCTGGCGGGCATGTTCGCCGTCGGACTGGGCCTCATGCTGTCCATCGCCACCGTCTACTTCCGGGACCTGGGCCACCTGTGGCAGATCTTCAACCAGATCTGGATGTACGCCTCCGGCGTCGTCTTCCCGCTGAACATGCTCGACGGAGTCCAGAACCGCCTATTCGACGCTGGATGGCAGATCAACGGCGCACCAATTCCCATCACGACGATCGCTCGGCTCAACCCGGCCGAGACTTACCTCGAGGCCTTCCGATCCTGCCTGTACGATTTCGCCCTGCCGTCGCTACCGGTCTTCCTGGCCTGCCTGGGGTGGGCGGTCGTCATGCTCTCACTGGGCCTGGTCTTTTTCCGCCGGCACTCGGCGAGCATCGTTGAGGAGCTCTGATACGTCAGATGACTGCAACAACCGGATCGTCCACATCATCAACGTCGTCGGCGCAGAGCTCCTCGGCAGCATCCTCGGCCGTGCCAGCCGTGCGCATCGAGGACGTCTCCAAGCGCTTCAGGATCTACCACCACCGCAACCAGTCCCTCAAGGGCGCCATCCTGCAGCGCAGCCGCGGCGTCTACGAGGACTTCTGGGCGCTGAAGGACATCACCTTCGACATCCCCGAGGGCAAGACCTTCGGGCTCATGGGGCACAACGGATCGGGCAAGTCCACCCTGCTCAAGTGCATCGCCAAGATCCTGGCCCCCAACTCCGGCTCCATCACCGCCCGCGGGCGCATGGCCGCCATGCTGGAGGTCGGCTCGGGCTTCCACCCCGAGCTCTCCGGGCGGGAGAACATCTTCCTCAACGGCGCCATCCTGGGGATGAGCCGTAAGGAGATCGAAGCCAAGTTCGATGACATCGTCGACTTCTCCGGGGTGGGTGAGTTCATCGATCAGCCAGTGAAGAACTACTCCTCGGGCATGTACGTGCGCCTGGGCTTCTCCGTGTCCATTCACGTCGAGCCGGAGATCCTCCTGGTTGACGAGGTCCTGGCCGTCGGTGACATGGAGTTCCAAGAACGGTGCATGGACAAGTTCGCCGAGTTCCGCGAGGACGGCCGCACCGTTGTCGTCGTCTCCCACGGCCTGGAGCAGATGCGCACCTTCTGCGATGAGGTCGCCTGGCTCGACCACGGCCGGCTCAAGGAGGTCGGTCCGGCCCCCGAGGTGATCGACAAGTACTCCGATGTCACTCACGGTGCCAAACAGGTCAAGGAGGGCATCGGCACCCGCTTCGGCAGCGGTGAGGCCCAGATCAGCCGCATCGAGCTGCTTGACCGCAGCGGCCGGCCGGTGACCTCCATGCGTACCGGGGACGAGGCCACCATTCGCCTTCACTACCGCTGCGAGGAGACGATTGAGAAGCCCGTCTTCGGCTGCTCCATCGACACCCGTGAGGGCTTCTTCGCCTGGGGACTTCACGGTCTCGACGACGGCTTCCAGCCCGAGAGGATTGAGCCGGGCGAGGGGGCCGTGGACGTCTCCATCCCCGCGATGATGCTGCGGCCGGGCGCCTACCTCATCTCCGGATCCATCCAGCCCTGGCAGCTCTCCAGCGTCATCGACGTCTACCAGAAGGCCACCGCCTTCGACATCACCCCGGGCCCACGCATGGAGTCCGGGGGACTGGTGGCCCTGGGGGCACACTTCGAGCGGATCACCCCGCCGCGCCCCATGGTCAAGCCCGTCAAGAACAGCTGAGGCTCGGCGGGGCGGGCAGAGCCGCTGCTCAGCCCCGCCGAATCCTCTTGACTCCTTGGGCCACAGTGCGGAAGAAGGGCTTGACCGTGGCCTCGAGGTGGTCGATCTTCCCCTTGGTCTCATGGAGCTGCATCAGGACATGACGGATCGAGTCGTGCAGGTCGCCAATGGTGAAGCGCAGAGAATGCATGTCCTCATGAAGTTGCGCGATGGACTGGGTCAGGTACGCGTTCTGCTGATCCAGCTTTTTCTCGTGCTCACGTAGATGCTCCTCGTGCTGGTGCAGACGTTCCTCGAGCCGGTGGTAGTACTCCGCCGAGACCAGCAGGAGGCCCAAGTTCCCGGGAGCGGCTGGCGCGCTGTGCGAGACGGAGGCCTCGGTCCCGGCGCCCTCCAGGGATAGACGGGCGTAGCGGTCCCGGATGGCGAGGTTGTCGGTGCGGTGATGGACGGCGTCGACGACGACGGAGTTGCCCATCGTCCCGTCGGTGGAGTCACGATGGTGCCAGTGGGCCAACGGCTCCCCGTTGATGAAGCCCACCGGGGAGGTTGCCAGCAGACGCAGGTTGAAGTCCCAGTCGGCCTGGGTCAGCAGGTTGCCGTCCCAGTGGCCGATGCGGTCGGCCACCTCACGGCGGATGAGCTGCGAGATCGGCGGGACGTAGTTGGCCACCATCGTGTCGATGAGGGTCCAGCTCTCCCCGTCTTTCGTCATCACCCAGTGGCCTCGCTCGACCAGCCCCTCTTCGGTGACCATCTCATCGACTACGTCGCAGCGTGTTGCCACGGCACCGTGCTCGGGGTGCTCATCGAGGTGGGCCACGCAGGCAGCCAGGAAGCTGGGCTCCCAGGAGTCGTCGTCGTCATGGATCGCGAAGAACTCGCAGGAGGAGGCGGCCAGGCCATCCTCCAGGGCGGCCTCGCGCCCGTGAGAGGTCTCATTGGTGACCACCGTGGTGCGCTCACGCAGCCACTCGGGGGCACTGGCCAGAGCACTCTCCACGGGCTCAGTACTCCCGGCATCGTTGACGATGACGAGCTCGAGATCCTGGAAGGACTGCGCCCCGACCGACTGAACCGCTCGCTTGAGCATCAGGGGACGGTTGCGGGTCCGGGTCACCACGGTGACCCGTGGGGATTGTGTGGCGGGTCCAGCCATGTCGAGGGTCCTCCTTGATCCAATCATGCGAATACCGCGTGCTTGACGGTACTGTCCGGTGACGCGGTGCGTCTGACGACGTCGGTTCGGTAACTGTAACGGTTAGGGGTACGAACGGCGTAGTCGTGTGCCGCAATCAGTGGCTACTCGACGAACCTCTCGCCCGCCGACGCAGCTCGCGTGGCAGACCGGCGACGGCCTGAGCCAGTCCCGCCACCACCGGGCCGCGCTGCGGCCCCCGCAGGGAACGCACCAGTGTACGGGCCAGCGCCTGCATCACCACCGGGGCCGGACTGTGGGCGGCGGCTGTCAGAATCCGGTTGCGGGCGTTGACCCGGATAAACATCGGTGAGTCGGTTCCCGAGGAGGAGGCGTGCTCGTGGCGCGCCACGGCCTCACGCACGTAGACGACTCGCCAACCGCGCTCACGCAGGCGCCAGGACAGATCCGTGTCCTCATAGTACATGAACAGGTCCTCGCGGAAGCCCCCCAGGGCCTGCCACGCCTCACGCCGGATCGCACAAGCGCCCCCGCACAGGCCGAAGACCTCGCTGGGGGAGTGCTCCCGCTCGGCGGGCACCAGCCAGTCCCGGTCATAGCCGTTGCCCGAGGCATCCACCAGGTTGCCCGTGGAGTTGACCAGGGCCTCCCCCTCGCCGCGGGCAGCGGCCTCGTCGTCGAGCCGGGTCCACCGCCCGGTGTGCGGGGAGACGAGTGCGTCCTGCTGCCCCGGGGCGGCCGGCATCCAGCGGCCGGCCAGCAGAATCCGCGCCGTCGCCGCGGCCGGAGCCACTGCGGACGGCGGGTCGCTCAGAGGGGCCAGGAGCGCCTCGAGGAAGCCGGACTCGGCCACCGCGTCATTGTTGAGCAGGACGAGGACATCCTCAGCCATTCCCCGGGCGCCGAGGTTGACGCCGGCACCAAAGCCCCGGTTCTCGCTCGACTCGACCACCGTGAGCCCCTCCCGGCGCAGAAGCCCGGCCGAGCCGTCACCGGAGGCGTTGTCCACGACGACGAGCCCGTCCCCGTCTCCCAGCTGCTCACGGATGGAGCGGGCCGCCCGGATCGTCAGCTCGGCCTGGCGCCAGTTGACGATGACGACGCGAGCTGAAGGACGCCTGACGGGCTGGGTCACACCGCACCCCCGATGAGGGCGTGATAGACCTCCGTGTGCGCTGCGGCGCAGGCCTCCCAGGTGAAGGTTCGAGCGCGCTCGCGGCCGGCCTCGGCCAGCTCGTCGTGCTCCGCTCCAATGGCCCGGGCGAGCCGGTCTGCGATCTCACGCGGCGAGGCGGGGTCGGCCAGCAGGCCGGCCTGTCCGCACACTTCGGCCATGCAGGTCCCGGCGCTGGTGACCACCGGGGTTCTGTAGGCCATGGCCTCCAGGACCGGCAGACCGAAGCCCTCCCAGATGGAGGGGAAGCAGAAGGCGCGGGCGCCGCTGTAGGCGGCCGCCAGCTCGTCGTCGTCGAGCCTGCCGGTGACGTGGACCCGATCACCCAGTCGGGTCAGCAGCTCGCGCTCGGCGGCGTCGTCGCCCCAACCGGCCGGACCGACGAGGACCAGATCGAGGCCACCGGCGTCGTCGTGCTCCTCGATGAGCAGTGCGAAGGCCCGCAGCAGTCCCAGCAGGTTCTTGCGGGGCTCGCGCGTACCCGTCCACAGGATGTAGTCGCGCGTGAGGCCCCGGGTAGCCCGGAAGTCCCGGATCTGTTCGTCGGTGACGGCACGGGTACGCACTCCGTGCGGGATGACGTAGAGGCGGGCGGCGTCGATGCCCGCCGCGATGCAGTCGTCAGCGGTGGCCTGGGAAGGGACGACGATGGCGTTGGCCTCGGTGATGACTCGCTCCAGGCAGCGGCTGAAGTAGGCGTTGCCGCGCGCGGTGAAGTGCTCGGGTGAGCGCAGGAAGGCCAGGTCGTGCACGGTGACGACCAGCGGCAACGAGGTGGGGGGCAATGCCCAGGTCGTGGCGTGAATGAGCTGGGTGCCGGGCAGGATGGACTCGGCCCGAGGCAGCCCCAGACGGTTCCAGGATTCGTACAGTGCGGTGCGAGGCAGATGGGAGGAGCGTATGGGCATCGGTGGTAGACCGACCTCCCGGGGGGAGGCAGCCCCCTGGTGACGGGCGGTGATCCCGGCCACGGGCACCCGCCGGGCGCGCAGGGCCTGGGCGAGCTCGACGATGTAGGTGCCCGAGCCCCCGGGGACGGGCTGCCACAGCTGCTCCACCACCATGCCCACCCGTGGGCCGCGGAGGCGAACCGGTGGGCGGGAGCCGGTGGCGGTGGAGGGCGCGG
>ERZ773079.1578-NODE-1578-length-13486-cov-2.444643_pt1 | contig 13486 bp, 12 predicted proteins | sample MGYA00511355_ERZ773079 | MGnify/ENA primary metagenome ERZ773079 (study PRJEB29015, sample SAMEA2737979) | human oral metagenome | biome: human oral; feature: human-associated habitat; material: dental | place: China | collected 2117 ... | reverse complement strand
GCTAGTATTTTAATTACTAACTTCTTTAAAAGCTCTTTTATTTTACTTAATATATCTAATATTCAGATTTTAGCTAAAACATCCCCATCCTGCATATTTAGCTTTTGCTCCTAACATTTCTTCTATTTCTAGTAATCTGTTATATTTAGCAACTCTATCTATTCTTGCAGGTGCTCCTGTCTTAATTTGTTTTGTATTTAATGCAACTGCTAAATCTGCTATTGTTACATCATCTGTTTCTCCTGAACGGTGTGATGCTATTGTTGTATAACCATATGTTTTAGCAAGTTTTATTGCATCCATAGTTTCTGTAACTGTACCTATTTGATTTAATTTAATAAGAATTGAATTACATGCATCTTCTTCTATTGCTCTTTCTAATCTTTCAACATTTGTAACAAGAAGATCATCACCAACTAATTGAATTCTATCTCCTAAACGTTTTTGTAATTCTTTCCATCCTTCCCAGTCTTCTTCATCAAGTCCATCTTCAATTGACATGATTGGATATTTGTTAACTAGGCTTTCCCAATGTGATATTACTTCATCTCTTGTTAATGTTTTATTAGCTTTTGGTAAATGATATGTTCCATTTTCACCTTTCCATTCACTTGCTGCTGCATCTATAGCAAATACAAAGTCTTCTCCAACCTTATATCCTGCTCTTGTTATTGCTTCTGATAATAAGTCAAATGCTTCTTCATCACTTGATAAGTCTGGTGCAAATCCACCTTCATCACCTACAGCTATTGTCATTCCTTTTTCTTTTAATATTTTTCCTAATGTATGATATACTTCTGCACACCATCTAACACATTCTTTAAATGTTGGTGCACCTACTGGCATTATCATAAATTCTTGAATGTCCATATTATTTGAAGCATGTGCTCCACCATTTAAAACATTCATCATAGGTACTGGTAATGTATCTGCATATTCACCACCTAAAAATTGGAATAATTCTTGTTCATTTGATTGTGCCATAGCTTGTGCACAAGCTATAGATGTTCCAAGTATAGCATTTGCTCCTAATTTACCTTTGTTTTTTGTTCCGTCTAATTCGATTAAATCATTATCTATTTCCATTAATGAATTGTATAATATTACCATTCCATCTTCTGATTCTGATGTTATATTATCATTAATATCTTCATTAACATTAGCAACAGCTTTTTCTACTCCTTTACCTAGATATCTTGATTTGTCTCCATCTCTTAATTCAACTGCTTCATGTTCTCCAGTTGATGCTCCAGACGGTACAGAAGCTCTTCCCATTGCTCCACCTTCTAAGTAAACTTCAACTTCCACAGTTGGATTTCCTCTTGAATCAAGTATCTCTCTTGCATAGATATCTTCAATTCTAGTCATTTCTAATTACCTCCATAAATTTATTTATTATAGCATTTCTCAACTCTAATTATATCACAATGTGTTCCGATTTTCAAAACAAAATTTCAATTTTTTGAAAACCTGTCATTTTTGACAGGTCACAAACAATTATTTTTATGCTAAGATAAAATTAATCGAATTCTCGCAATCTTGCCATCTGCATAAAGGAGGACTCCAAATGAAGAAACGGATGACAAGAATATCGGCCCGTCCTGCGTCACGACCGACGACGCAAACCACCTCTACTTCATCGACAGCTTCCAGAACAAGCTCTGCCGCATGGATCTGTAAGAAACGAGGGGAGTGTCTTCCATGAAGATCAAATCGTTGCTCTGCGCCGCTATCCTCGCGCTCATTCTTCTCCCTGCCGCCCTCTGCGCGGCGGAAATCACGGATGAGGATATGGCGCTCGGCGGCATCCGTATCGGCGATACGCGTGCCGCGGTCGAGGCGCTCTACGGCAAAGGCAATCGCGTCGCGGACGGCGTGGACGTGTGGAACGGCGAGGATGTCGGCATGCACGTCATCGACTACGGCGCGTCACTCAGCGTGACGTACCGCAGCTCGGACAGGGGCTGGCACGTCATCAGCGTGCATCTTGGCGTGGACGACGTGAACGAGTACCTTTCAAAGCCGTTCGAGGAGGCGCAGAGCCTTGAGACACCGCGCGGCATCCATCTGGACAGCACGGCGGAGGATCTTGAGGCGGCATACGGCTACCTGCCGAAGCCCAAGTGCAGCAACAACGCGCCGCCCGTCTGCGGCTACTTCTACGAGGGCGACACAGCAAAACTCGCCTTCTACATCTGCGCCGAACACAGCCCCGGCATCCGCTCGATCTGGCTGCACGAGAAGTAAAGGAGGCACATAAAGGGAGGAACAACCATGCACATCAAAACGTTTCTATCTGCCCTCCTGTCCGCCCTCCTTCTCTGTGCGCCTCTCTCGGCGGCAGAAGGTGTCCTGAATGACCGAACGGAGGAGCACACATGGCCGCCACAGTCTCTGGAGAACGTGCAGGACAGGGCGGCGCGGGACTGGTCACGCTCCGTAGAACCCCCCGTCCCGTGGCTCACGGTCATGGATCATGTCCTGACGGTCTACGACACGAACGAGGTCAAGGCTTACCGCGCCGTCTATCCCGAGATCGCGCTCGTGGATGATGACAGCTCACCGCTGGCAAAGGCATTTAGAGAGTGGTCTGCGGAGCAGAGCATGGGCGCATGGCACAGCTCGATCCGTACCGCCAGCGAGGAAGCACGCAGGGACGGGTACGAGCTCCCCTTCTATTACAGCGACATCACGCCGATTTCGCAGTGGGGGCGCGTCGATGACCAGATGATCTCATTCTTTATGGAGGGCTCCTCCTATGCGGGCGGGCCGCATCCGAATCCCCATGTTGAGGCGTATACGTTCGACCGCGCGAGCGGACGACAGATCACGCTCGATGAGATTATCAAAGATCGCGCACTGCTGATCGGGGCCATTGCGGCGGCGTTCCGCACGCAGTACTCTAATGTCTTGCAGGAGGCGCAGTACCCCGGCAGATCGCAGCGGGAGGACTTCCCGGGCGGCATCACGGAGGCACTCCTCATGCAGCATCCGGCAGACCAGGGGCTCACGAGCTTCTATTGGTACATCGCAGCGGACGGCAGCCTCATCATCTACTATCCGGTTTCCACACTTACGTCCTACGCCGCCGGCAGCTTCACCCTCACGATTACGAGGGATGACGCCCCGCAGCTATTCAAAGACGCCTATCCGCTGAGGTAATGAATTGGCGGGGTAAGAGAGAATCGGAGGTTCTTTTCTATGAATATCAAATCACTTCTATGTGCCCTCCTCCTATGCGCACTGCTCCTTTCGGCAGGGCTTTCTGCGGCGATCGCAGCAGAGCTGGCAGAGGAGGACATGGCGCTGGGTGGCATTCACATCGGCGACAGCAGTTTTGAGGTAGAACTGCGTTACGGCGCACCCGAGCGCATCGAGGACGGTGCGCAGGGATTTTTTGCCGGACAGATTGTCCCCCTGCGTACGTATTACTACTTCGGCGATTATTTACAGGTGCGTTTTCTCCCCGATGCAGCACGTGTCTACGATGTCATGCTCGGGTTAAACGATGTGAACGCATACGGTCATGACATGTCTGCCCATGCACACAGCATTGCAACACCGCACGGTATCCATCTCGGCAGCACACGTGCCGATCTGGAATCTGCCTATGGGTATCTCCCACCTCCCAAATGCGGACACACGGCGCCGCCCGTCTGTGTCTATTCCTATAGTGGCGAAAGCGCACAGCTCGCCTTCTACATCTGCGCCGAACGCAGCCCTGGCATCCGCTCCATCTGGCTGCACGAGAGATACGAATAAATGCGCGATGTGCGCATAGTATCGTCTGCCGCACACCGCACAGGCAGCGCTCTGCAAGATGGCAGCGACTCAACTACTCTATATGGGACAATAAAACCCCGGAGCTTGATATCCCCAACAAGCTCCGGGGTTTTTCCTCACAGCCAGCCAGCCATGCAAGGAAGCACTGATTCATCCGAGGGGACTGCCCCCTGCTACGCTCTCAGTTCCTCTTTTCCCATGCAGTGAAGCGATAGGCACGCGCACCGCCGCCGACATCCACGCCGCTATAATAGTCGTCGTAGAAGCCGTACTCCTCAAGGTAGTCCCGCACGGCGATATTGCCCGTGTAGACATCGAGTCTGCCGCTCGGCAGCGCACTCCTAAACTCACTTGCCGCAGAGGACGGGGAGCTAGGCTCGTACATCGTGATGGTACTGCCGTCCTTGACGAAGATGGCGAACTTCGCCGCCTTCACATGGCTCTGGAAGGTGCTCTCACTGATCGTACCCTTCCACATGGCAAAGGTTATGCCTGTCATCACGATCATCATCGTGCAGGCAATCGCCATTACCTTTGCTATAAGTTTCATAAAACATCATCTCCTTTTCATATGGATCGTGGTGCTGCGCGGTCTGAAACCGCACAGCTTTTTCACCCCCTTGACAAAGAGAGGGAATGAATCAGTGTTTCCTTTATTATAACCGAAACACCGGGAGCGCCGTACTGTAGTAAATGACAGGTTGACAAAAAAATTTTGCATCTTGGCTCTGTACGCCCCGTCGGCGTTCTTTTGGGGAGGCGAAGCGCGTTTAAGAAGTCCGACGGTATTTGAGCATACAAGCGCACGTACGCTTGCAGAGCGAGATTTTTGCGTGGCATACGCTGATTGACCGTAACTTTTGACAAAGACCCCAATATTAATATTTCAAAAGAACCCTTATTTTCCGGTGTTTTCTGGTGGAACGAAAAAGATGTTTTGTGCTATAATGGGCGAACGAGGCTCCCCTCGTAAAACACGGATACGAAAATTTGGCTTCATCCGTGCAGAAAAAAGGAGGAACCACTATGAAAAAACTTTTATTTGCCAAAATCGCAGCAGCACTCCTGCTCATGCCCCTCGCCCCCACAGGCGACAGCGTTTTTCAAGCACCCATCCACTTGACGTCCGCCCACGCTGCCCCAAGCAGTACACTGCCAGGTACCGTAAAGCAGTTCACACAACCGGCAACTGCACCAGGTCAGAGGGACTTTAGCGGCTCGATTCAAAGCCCTGTCTCGTGGCTGATTGCCGAGGATCAGTGCACGGAGATCTATGACGCGCACGGCAAAAAACTCTTTTACGGCAGCTATCCAACGCTGCGCCCCGCAAACGGCGCATCTGCGCAGCTTTCGCGGGCACTGGACACATGGAACAAGAGCATGGCGAAGTCATTTGAAATGAGCTCTGCCCCCGTACTCGACACCATCAACGAGGCACAAAGGAGTGGGCAGGAGGTTTTCGGTGCTCCCTACTTTGATATGGTCACCATCAGCGCTTGGGGGCGTGTTGATAAGCAGATGATTAGCTTCTTTTTGGACGGCACCTCTTACAGCGGCGGCGCACATCCCATTCCCACGGCGGGTGCGGTGAATCTCGATGCCGCAACCGGCAGGGAGATCGCGCTCGATGAGATTGTCGTCGGCAGAGAGGAGCTGCTCACCGCGCTCATTGATGCGTTCCGTACACAGTATCCCGGCCGTGAGAAGGAAACCTATGAGAACAACATCGACACACAGCTCGAACGGCTCCATCCCGCAAGAGAAGGTCTGACAGGATTCACATGGTATATGGGCGACCGTGGTGAGCTCATCGTTCACTACCCTGCGTACACCCTCGCCCCCTACGCTTCCGGCAGCTTTACCCTCACAGTCACGCGCACGGATGCACCGAAACTTTTCACAGACGCCTATCCGATGAAGTAATAAGGCGCCCCTTCTACCACATAAAAAACCGAGTCTTTCACATAATGCAGTACGCCCACCACGCGAACACATCGTTTCGGTGGGCGTACTGCATTCGTGATCTCCACAACAGTTGACAAAGCGCCAATGGGGGCGCGTCCCTTAAAAATACGCTGTAACACTCATCCCAAGCACGCGCTGGCGTGCACCATGATAGCTGCGCATCGGTACGAGTGCAGCTGCGGGATGTGCGGGGCGCAGGTCGAACCCCTCGACAGCGAGCGCAACCCCGCGCATGAGTACGATGTCCGTGCGTGCGCCCCAACCGCGAAAGCCCGCGCGTCCAAAAAAGCTCGGGTCGCCGTCCATCGCATGATGAAGGAAGGTCGCACGCGGCTGATGATAGTACGAGATCCAAAGTCCGTAATCGCCGGCTCTCTCCACATCGGGAGAGCGCCGAAGGCGCAGCGTCGCCACTGCACCGCTCCCATGCTCCGTCCATCCATCGAGATCCGTATATGCGCGTCCATGCAGATACTCAAGTTCAAAGCTGCTGTGACGACCAAATCGGTACCCTGCAAAGAGTTCCAGGACGCGCTGTCGATCCATCCCGCCATGCAGTGCGAGCGGATTGCGCCGTGCCTCTTCAGCCGTGACGGCGGGCGCTTCTGAATGCAGGTCGTAGTAAAATGCGCCGCCCATCCACTTCTCCCGGTTCCGCTCATAGCCGAGGATGACGCCGCGCTTTCTCTCCTTTGCCCGCGATGCGACGGTGCGCCCGTAGAAGACAGAGGTCATCCCGATGTCCTTGTCTCCGCGGCGGTAGCTCACCCCCTCGACCCGCTTATCGAATACGTTGCCCTCAATCGGCGTAAAGATATATCTGCCGGCACGAATCTTCGTCGCATGCGCATCCGCGTACTCTACATAGAGGCGCGAGAGATAAAGATGCCGATCACTCGTATGGGATGCCCCCGCAGGATCCTTGTCATAGCGTATATCCTCGATCATCCCGCTCACACTCCACGCATCGCTGAGATGCAGCGTAGGAGCAATACGAAAGCGGCGCGTAGAGAGGAATACATTCCGCTTTTCATCGACAGACGGCAGCTGCATCTGCCCCTTGCCATAGAGCCAGCGGTAATCTCCCCAAAGCGTAATACGCGGCGCCGTCCTCACAGGCGGCGCGGCCTCCTGTCCTGCTCTTGTCATGGGAGCAGGTGCTTCTGCATGCACCTGCTCCTCCACGTCGGTGGTATTATCCGGTGCAGCCACAGCCCGCGGTAAAGCCGCAAGAAAAAGAAGCAGGCTCAGCAGCAGCGTCTGCCTCACAGAAATGCCTCCTTTGAGGAGTTTCTAATAAAATGATCTTTTATCAAAAGCTCCTATATTTATTATTTTTATTTTACCATGAAAGAACAATCAACTCAATAGAAATAAACCAATGTTTGCTACAAGGATTTTGCATACAAAAAGAGAAATATTATAGGAATAATCGGTATAGAGCAATTTCGGAGGGCGGCAATGAACGGGTTCACCTTTCTTTGGGCGCTCTTTGGCGCACTCTTTTTCCTGACGCATGTGAGCGCCGCGGCTCCCCTGTCCGTCGCCTGTGAGAAAAATTTCGGTTTGGACTACATCGATGCCCTGCACAGAGCCTCTTTCACCCCACTGCATGCGCAGGGAACAACGGTGAACTTACTCGAACTCTTCCAGGATCGACGCGTCGATGCCATTGAAGCCTATGGCTTTCAAGCGGAGTATTTTCTAAAGGGCTCCTCCGAGGAGCTGTATTGGTACCCGCATTTTTCTGCGGTCGTCGTACTCGCCGTACGGGAGGACTGTCCCTGTGATGTAACAGGGTGGGCAGATCTTCGGGAAAATGTTACCATCGTTCTGCCCGATGCAGCCCCGGAACGTGAAATATTCTTTCTTGCGCTTGCGCGTGGACTTTCAGCAAAGCCTCATCTCGCGGACGTGTTTTCTCTGCTCGCGCAGCTCAAACAGGAACATCGGCTGCTGTTCTACCCCGTACGCCGTGATAACCAGTACCAGATGGCGCAGGCGGACGGCGTCAGCGGCGATGTCTATGTGCTCTTCGCACATGAGGCAGCGCATCTGGTGCACCATGGTGCGCCGCTGAGGATTTGCATTCCAAAAGAAGGAACACTCTCCTTTTCCAAGGGACTGCTGTCAAGAAGGCCGCTCACCTTTGCCGCCTCCCTGCATACCGATCTAAAAGAAGCCGGCTATCCGATCGAACAAATTCCCACGGCTTCTCCCGTCACAGATGCAGATGCGTTTCTAAACGAGATAACACAGGCAAATACACTCTACCGCACGGAGATTCTTGCACGCCCCGCATTCATGCTGCGGGAGCCGCATGAGCGGGTGCTGCTCCTTGTCCTCACGCTCGTGCTGACCGTCTTCTGGGGAGCATATATTCATCGGCGCGTACTGCACCGTGGTACACGGCGTGCAGTGCTGCTTCTGATCGTCATGCTGCTCCTCTGGGAGATGGATCGCATTGTAAAAATCCTTGCCCTCCCGGACGATATTACCCTAACCCATACGCTGTGGTACCTCTACTATGTCTTTCGCTCAGGGCTTTCAGTCGCTCTGCTCTGGATTGCTTGGGCATCGGATGAGGATGTGCTCAACCGCAGGATGCCGCGTTGGCTGCGTGCAGTTTTTGGGGTGAATCTCTTTTTCGCCGTGCTGATTCTGTGCAACGATTTCCACTACCAGTTCGCCACATTCGTCTGGAATGCTGACATGCTGCGGTGGGAGGAGCGTCCCGCATGGGGCACCTATGCCTACTGGGTACTCTGGCTCCTTGAAATCTTTGCGGCGCTCCTCTTTCTGCTCAAAAAGGCACAGCGCCAAAAAGTGCTGCGTCCTTCGATGGTGATCCCGTTCCTGCTCTTTGCCTTCTTTATCTTCTACTCTGCCGTGCTGCACTACGATAAACGGTTTGAGTGGATCGAGTTGACCTGCGCCACCGTGCTCTTTTTCCTGCTCCTTGTGGAGATCTGTCTGCGCACAGGTCTGATGCCGTCCAACCGTTTCCACGAGGCGTTTTTCTCTCATTCACCCCTTCATATGCAGCTCGTTGATGCGGCAGGAAGGATAATTTTTGCCTCTGCCGCACCGTCAGAAATAGGCGCGCCCCACATCCGCATCTCACGCATGGAGGTGGACGGCGGTACCATCGTGTGGCATGAGGATCTGAGCCGTCTGCACGAGCGTCAACAGCAGCTCGCACTCCTGCGCGATGCACTCCAGCGTTCCCATATGCTCCTGCGCAGGGAGCACCGCATACGTAAGGAGCATCTCACGCTCACGCTCAAAAAGCAGCTCTCTGAGGAGCTAGAGACCATCCTAGAGAGCAAGCGTCCCCTGCTGCGTCATTACCGTACACAGCTGATGAAGATCACTGCGCCTGAAAAGGTCACACGCCTCATTCGGTGGCTCAACCTGCTCTCATCTTACCTCAAAAAGCGGTGCGTGCTCTTTCTCAAAGGACAGGAAAACGGTTTTATCCGTGCCGATGAGCTTTCCATGGCCATTTCTGAAATCTGCTCCTATCTGCGCCTCCTAGACCTGCGCGTGGGTGTGGACTGGGCGCTGCGCAGCCCCGTACGTACAGAGACTGCACTCGCTCTTTTTGATTTCTTCGCCGAGTTTCTTGCATATGGTGCACGACAGCACACCCAAGATATCTTTTGTCGCTTTCATAGCGATGATGCGCCCTGTGTGGTATTCATGATGCCGCAGGAGGAGTGGATTATTCCATGGACAGCGGCGTGGCACCAGCATAAAATGAACATCGTACAAAGCGATCTTGGCTATGCCCTCTCCGTCACCGCTAGTTGCGCACGCCCGGCAGAGCCTTCCGATGCTGCTCCCCCAAAGACAGATGAGGAGGAAGATTCATGGCATCTTTGACCTCCTATGGATATGGGCAGCATCTCCTCTTTGTCCTCTTTGCGTGCCTCCTCCTCATCGCTGCGTGTGTCATGCTCTTTAGGGAAACAACGCATTTGGGCAGGCGCCGCATGTCCCGCATCCTGCCTGAGTGCGCCGCACTCTTGCTGATCCTTTCCGTTACGCTGCTCTTTAGCGGCAGTTGGGGGCTCATGCTCGGCGGATTGATGCCGGGCGCATGGATGGCGTTTGAGCGGTTCCTCGCCGGCAGCTTCGCGCTCATCATCGGCTCCTATGTCACAGGAAAAAGCCCGTGGAGCGGTCTGCCGCTCGTCGCAGCAGGCTTTCTCGTGCTGCCTCTTGCAGACGCATTCCTGCCGCAGAGCGCCCTGCTCGCCATGCTGATCCTCAGTGCACGTCTCATATACCTCGTCACTGTACGCCGCGTACTGATTGCACAGGAGGTCACGACCGCCTCCATCCGCGCGGGGCTTGACCTTTTGCCCGACGGGATCCTCTTTGCCCACACAAACGGCGTCGCCGTACTCGTGAACATCCAAATGCTGCGCTTTATGGAGCGCCTTTTGGGGCAGCAGTTCCGCAACGCCGATGCTTTTTGGACGGCACTCGGCGATTTCAACTGTCCATCCCTTGCCGAAAAGAAAGCGCGGGCGGACTCCTTTCTCTTTCGCTTCGCTGCAGGGGACGCATGGCTCGTGCAGCGCACGAGACTGACAAAGGGGCTCTCCGGCTGGCAGATGACGGCCTCCTGCGTCACAGAACTGGATACCGTAACGCAGGAGTTGGAGACGAAGAACGCCCTGCTCTCGTCCGTGGTCAGCAAGCAAAAAGATCTGCTCGAAACCTTAGAGAAAACTGAGCGGCACCGCACCCTGCAGGAGGTCACCATGCGCGTGCACGACATCCTCGGACAACGCATCAGTATGCTCCAACAACTCCTTTCAAGCCCCGCACCCAAAGATGCACTCGAAACCATCGTGCGCATCGACAGTCTGCTCGAAACGGTACCGCTCTCGCAGGAAGCGCATCCTTGGTCACTGCTCGCTGATATGGTCGATACATACCGCAGCCTCGGCGTAACGGTTACGCTCTCCGGCAATCTCCCATCCGATCTGCACCGTGCCCGTGCGTTTACCGCCATCATCCGTGAAGCACTCAGTAACGCCATCTGTCACGGACGTGCAAGCGCCGTCACCATCCGGCTCTCAGAGCAGGAACTGCACATCCGCGACAACGGTCTTGGCTGCCCCCACGGTTTTACCCCCGGCGGCGGTATGCGCGGCATGATGCAGCGCATACAGGGGATCGGCGGTGTCCTTAGGATCACACCTAGTCCCCATTTTGAACTCAATGCAAAGGTCGGTGAGAACGCAGCATGATAAAGATCCTACTCGTAGACGATCAAAAAATACTGCTCGAAGGGCTTGTCAAAATCCTCTCTCCCATGAAGGATCTGAGTATCGTCGGCACCTGCACGCTCTCTGAACTGACAGAGACCGCGTGCCGGAGGCTCTGCCCCGATCTCGTTCTCATGGACATCTGCATGGAGGGGCGCACGAGCGGCATACAAATCTGTGAGCGCCTGAAGGCATCGTTCCCCGAGCTGCGCGTTATCCTCATGACAGGGATGCAGGAAATCGCCTTTTTGGACTGGGCGCGTGCAGCAGGTGCCGACAGCTTTATCTACAAGGAGTCCTCGGGGGAAGCGTTCGCCGACTGCATCCGCGCGACGATGGCGGGCGCCCAAATCTATCCCGATGCGCGGGGCACCTCCTCCTTTGGCGAGACAGGAGCGCAGCTCACAGAGCGCGAGCTTGCCATCCTCCAACGTGTCTGCCGCAATATGAGCTATCATGAGATTGCACAGGAGCTTGGCATCACAAAGCGCACCGTGAGCTTCCACATCAGCAACATGCTCAGCAAGACCGGACACAAGAGCATCATCGGTCTTGCCGTTGAAGCCGCCGAAAAGGGATATGCCAGCGGTAAGGGCTAAACTTTATCAAAGCAGAATACAGCTCCTGCCCGCCTCTCTACTGCAATAAGTCCATCAATAGTAAAATAAGTATCTTCATCACTATAAAGATACCATACAGCAGTTTTGTGATGCCGTATTGAAGCAAGAGCGCCACTATGTGGATAAACTCCTTAACTCCTATGATGATACCTTGCATAAGTCCCATCACCCCTGTTTTTGAAATCCATCATCCGCTCCGTCCCGTCGCTCTCCTGTCCGCCCAAGGCCGAGAATGTGCCTGCGTCCGCGCGTCAGCTCGTCATACATGCGATAACCGTACATGATACACGCAGGACACGGACTCTGCACAAATCGTATCAGCCCGAGACGATAGGGACAGTGCGCACACGGCGGATGCACGGCATGAAAAATATTTTGCAGGATACCCATGATACATACCTCCCATATCACTCTGTCTATCTGCCTTTATTTTACCAAAGCATTCCCATCCACAGGTCGCCGCACAGGCGACATTTTTTATCCGTTGTCCGTACAGAAAAAGGCATGGACAGCTATTATCCATGCCAAAGTAATGTTTATCCTTGTCATCCCTGTATCATACATCAACGCATAAAGATCACATCAGTACATCCATCCCCATCTCATACAGAATCCCATTCACCGTGTCAATATCGTACCCCTCCATAATGCAAAACTCCATCACAAGATCGTATTCACGTGCTGGTGAGATCCCATAGCCCGCGCTCACGAGCAGATCCTTCGCCTCATCGAGATTCAGCCTGAGCGCAAAGATAAGAGCATAGACGACCTTGATTTTCGGCTGGTAGTTCTTGTCGTTGCGCATCTTGGAGAAATGCTTGCGGTCTATCCCCGCACGCTTGTAAACTTCAACATCGGTCATACCGCGCTCACCAATGAGGCGCAGAAGGCGCTCGGAAAAGGTTTCATCTGCCTTGTCGAGCCTGCTCCTCAAGCGTGAAAGAATGCCGTCCAGGTGCGTACCGAAATGTGGGCACACAATGCCTGCACCGCGTATTGGGGATTCTGCGCGTACGCCGCGTTTACGCACGGCGCCGTATCGCTCGCGCACTTTCTCGAAGGGAGAATGTGCACGGCGCGGCACATTTTCAATGCTGTCGGCGGCATCCCGCAGGTGCTCTGCGATGTAACGGCGAATCTCTGCCATGATCTGCGCCGAGGGTGTTTGAGCGGGGAAAGGCATGGGCATTCTCCTTTCAGATTCTTTTCATATAATTTTAACATGAGAAAAATGTCCCTGCAAGAGATTTGTTTTTCAAAAAAGGGCACCCCGCCATGCCCCTAGCTCAATTCTTGCCGCTCCTCCTCTTTGCAAGATGCTCGCTGATCCTCTGTGCTATGATTGACATTATAGCGGGAGTATAGCAGGATGACAGGATACCATGGTCACATGGCAGGCGACATCTTCAAAAGGCATCGGCTTTTTCTCACCGCAAAATGAAGGCGTCCATAATAATGGAAGGACTATCCTTTCTCCCATTTTCGGTCTATACTGAAATACAGCAAAAGAAAGGAATCGGAGGAAAACATGATCTACACGACACACTACACCTCCCCGCTCGGCGGGATGACGCTCGTAAGCGACGGCACCGCACTGATCGCACTCGACTTTGACGAGCAGAAATATTTTCTGGAGGAGCCGGAGGCGAATCGGCAGCAAAAAAGCCGCCCCGTATGCGAGGAGACCTGTCATTGGCTTGATCTGTACTTTGGCGGCAGTGCGCCGGACTTTATGCCGCCGCTCGCGCCAGCGGGCACCGCGTTTCAACAGTCGGTATGGGAGATCCTGCGCACGATTCCATACGGTACGACAACGACCTACGGGGCGATTGCAAA
>ERZ773079.1577-NODE-1577-length-13487-cov-3.580703_pt1 | contig 13487 bp, 3 predicted proteins | sample MGYA00511355_ERZ773079 | MGnify/ENA primary metagenome ERZ773079 (study PRJEB29015, sample SAMEA2737979) | human oral metagenome | biome: human oral; feature: human-associated habitat; material: dental | place: China | collected 2117 ... | reverse complement strand
TGGAAAGCTGTATTTTAATAGTTTTTTAGGTATAAAATAATTTATAGTTAAATATTTTAGGTAGTGTTGTGAAAAGTAAAAAACCTTGACTTTTCTACCATAAGTAAACTGTAAATAGTTTTAATTTTTATATAATTCCTAAAACAATTATTACAGTATTATAACAGTGCGCCTAAGCTATTGAATTTTTTTTTACTAAATGTTAATATACAGGTACAATCCACTATTTTTATCTTAATTTAATAAGATGTTAAAATTTGGATTAGAGTGAAAAAAAGGAGGATAAAGTATGGAAGATGGATTCATGTAATCGTTCTTGCAGCAAGTGGGTTTTAAGCAATTACCAAACTAAGAAAGGGGTATTATGAAGGTTAAGTTTTGGAAGATAGGACTCATGACTTCGCTGCTTACAATTTCTTTAAGTTTACCTGCACTCGCGGGTCAGTGGAAAGAAGAAGATGGCGGCTGGAAGTATGTTGAGAACGACGGAAGCCTCGTAACCGGCTCATGGAGAATGTCGGCAGACAAAAAGTCATACTATCTCGGAACAGACGGTCTTATGGTTAAAGACAGCCTTGTATCGGATAACGGCAATCTCTATTATGTCGGAAGCGATGGAACTATGTATGTCAATCAGTGGAAGGGACTGGTTGATGCGGATGATCCCAATTTAACAAATTGGTATTATTTCGGCGAGAGTGGAAAAGCATATAAAAGCACCTCGGACAAAGCGGCACCAAGATTGATAGGTGATAAGAAGTATCTGTTTGACGCAGACGGTAAGATGGTTACCGGGCTTGTAAACAGCAGCGGTCAGGCAGTAGATCCTACAACAAGCAATAAGTTTGTTGAGGCTACATATTACTTCGGACCGGACGGAGCTATGTATAGCGGACAGTGGTATAAGTACTATGAAGTGGCTGAACCCGACTTCCGCAGTCAACTTGGTCAAAAAGAGTATTCGGAATTTGGCGAGATGTGGATGTACTTTGATACGGACGGTAAAAAGGTTAAGACCAATAATATCGAATCTGTAAAGGTTAAAGAGATAGACGGCAAGAATTATGTGTTTGATGAGAACGGTATTATGATACCGGGACTTTCAGTAAGCAATGCCAATGTAAATGCTACCTCAAGCAACGCAAAGTACAAGTATGCGGCAGACTCTGAAGACGGTCAACTGAAGAAAGACTTTTGGGCTTTCAGAGTTGCCAATGAAGCGATGTCAGAGCAGGATTACAACAGTCAGGAGTACAGCTGGTTCAGAACCAACTCTGAAGGAAAGGTACTTAAGAATAAGATATACTCAGTATATAACAGAAAGTACGCTTTCGACAGACTCGGTCGTATGCAGACAGGTTTTGTAATCATGTATTATGACGGAACCTTTGCTCAAGCTTACAAAGTAGATACCTGGACTAAGGCTGACTTCCTTCAGACAGCGGCTGACAGTCCTATACCCGGTATAGACAGAGGAAACTTGTATTTCTTCGGAGCTGACGAATTAAATGACGGATCTATGAAGACAGGAGAAGAGGTATATGTTGACATCGCAGACGGAAGAGCCGTATTCGGTTTCAAACCCAGCGGAATAGCTTACGGAAGCGGTTCAACTCTTGTGCGTCATAGAAACAAATTCTACTATAACGGTCTGAGACTCGATGCAGATGAAGATCTCGGATACGGAATAGTAAAAGATACTACTCAAGGCAGCAACAACACATGGCTTGTAGTAGACAGAGAGGGTAGAGTGGTTAAAGGCAATAGAAAAGTACTTAAAGACGGATCGGACTCTTGGATAATAATAATGGACAACAAGTTCTTTGCAAGAGTAAGTGCTTCAGAGAGTCCTAATGCACCTAAGTTCAGGAATGACGGTTCTTACTGGACATACGATTCTTCCTTTAAGGGTAACGACAGGTTCTTGAGAAAAATAACCGCAGCTGACGGTGATGATGACAAGAACGATAACAATTTTGTTGTTTTTAGCAGATAGAGAAGAGGAGTGTAATATATGAAACTAAAAAAATTAGGAAGAGCCTATAAGCAACTGGTGGCAGGAGTGCTGTCAGCGGCTATGGCACTAACAGGACTGCCGGCATTTGGCGGCAGTACAGCTCATGCTGCGGGTCTGCAGAATGAGCATATACAAACAAGATATACTAAGGGTACACCGGGTACTATTCCTACCTATGATAGCGGTGAGAGTACCGCTTATACAGTTGGAAATGAAACGCTTAATACAAACGGTGACTTTGGAGCAGCTGTAGGAAGTACTTTCAATATTTCAGCTATAAGAGACGCATCAGAAAGAACTAACGCTACAGCCGGATATAATACCGAAGTTAAGACAGGTTACGGTGTCTGCTGGTGGCATACAAGGTATGCTTTCGGACCTGAGGGTTCAGTTACACCGAATATCACATGGAGCGGTTCAGCACCTTCCAGTGCTACAGCACCTACTCAGGCAAACTTGCAAAACTTCCCTGCTAATATTGCAAACGGTCAAGTTGTGCAACTTCAAAAGCATGATGATGCCAGTCAAAAAGTAGAAGTAAGAAGAAGTGTAAAGGTATCGGATGATGAGCAGTATATAATCATTGAGTACACTGTTCATAACCTTACTAGCAATCCTATGATGTTTTGGATAGGTAATGAAACTGATACCATGATGCACTTATCAGATGACTGTCCTATAATCCTTACAGACCAAGACGGTCAGGGTGATAAGGATCAGGGTATTACAATGTTCGCTTCTCACGGAGATTCAGGAGAGGGTAATAAGTATCAGTTTACCGATTTCAAACTTCTTACTCATGCGGGTAATCCGGAGCTTGGAGTAGGTATTACAAAAAGAGACAGCACTGACACCAGTGAACTCAGAAGCTGGATAGGACAGTGGAGTACTACTGCAGGCGTTCGTCACGAGGCATATGTATTCGTTAAGGGTAAAAAAGCCTTTGCCAATGTAGGAGACTCTGCAGCAAGTTTCTCAGCCCGCATGGATATGGCAGCAAATGAGACCAAGGTTGCCAGATTCGCAGTAAGAATGAGAACTGCGGTTTACTATGTAGACCCTACATATACAGGAAGCAGCAATGGTTTCATAGCAAAACCTTATAAGAGCGTACAGGATGCAATCAATGCTATGTCGAGTGTGGGTGTTACAAAGGGATATATAGCACTTCAAAGTAATGTGGAGATTCCGGCAACTATCAGTATTCCGGCAGGCATGGATATAACCCTTACAACCTCAGAGTTTGAAAGACCTTCTCATGCACCTACAGGTTATGAGACTGTTATACCTGAGCCTGTTGCTTATTCAGCGCCAAGAAAGGTAATCACAAGAGGGGCAGGTAATGCAGGAGCTTTATTCAATGTTGCAGCCGGCGGTAAGCTTACCATAGGTGATGTTACTATAGACGGTAACAATGTACTTGCTAATGAAGCTTTAATTACAGCTTCTAACGGTGAGGTAAGAACCAGAGCCAAGTCAGTTATCAAGGGTGGTAAGATCAACCCTGTAGCAGGCAATGAGAACAAGGCAAGTGCTATATCAATTACAGGCTCTGCTAAGCTTGAGATGAGAAACGGTACTATAGAGAACAATACTTCTTACAACGGTTCAGCAGTTCAGGTATTGAACTCTGCAGGTGGCGACACCATGGATATAGGAAATATCGTTAATATAAGTAGCAATACCAACAAGGACGGCAAGGCTGCCAATGTAAGACTTGGAACCAACAACCGTATCCTTGTCGACTATACCAAAGGGCTTGATACTTCATCAAGTATAGGAGTTTCTGTAGACCAGTCTCCTACTACAAGTACCATGGGTACTTTGGCTGTAAACTATGATACTGCACACAGTGCTATAGTTCCTTACTCAGGAAGTAACTTTACAGCTGATAAAGACGGTACCAGCGTAGCCGGCGGATCTACTGCCAATACTGTTACCCCAAGTACCAGCACACCGCAGACTCCGGGATTCGTATATGTGCATGCGGGAATTTATGCACTTAATATATACTATGTAGATACCAACGGTAACTCTATGGGCAATACGGCATTGCACCCGGGATCAACTATAGTAGATGTTAATGAACCGGGAACCGCTGCAGGTAAACTTATTGATAAACCGCTAACCGCATATGCGGGATGGTCATATCAATCAAGTGTAGTTAATCCTGCAGGAGCACTTACCGTAGACGATGAGCATTCAGCAACTCCGGGTAAAGTACATGGAACTATGCCTAACAGCAATGTTAACATAACCATTACCTATCAAAGAGACGGACTTAATTATAAGTTCGATCCTAACAACGGCGGTGCGGTTATAGATAAGTATGAACCTGTTAACGCAGGTGCTACAGCTTCTACACTCGGAGCATTACCGACAGTTTCAAGAACAGGATTTGACTTTGGCGGTTGGTTCCCATTTACAGATAATAACGGAGACGGCAAGTACACCGCAGGTGAGGAAGTTACGGGAGGAACAGCTTTAACCGCATATCCGCTTCCACATGCATCAGCAACTAAGCTATACTATGCTAAGTGGAATCCGGGTTCAGGTACATATCCGTTTACTATGGCACATAGAAACTCAAATGTATCATTACCGCTTACTTTCGGTACAAGTACAGACAACTATATCGTAACCACACCTGTAACTAAGGATCCTGTAAATATACCGGGATATCTGTATGCATCAGCAAGCAGAACTCCGACCTCACAGGGAGCTTTAGATCCGACAACAGGACATTATACAGTTGCTATGCCTGCACTTGGTATAAGCTTACAGTATAAGTATACCGTAGATAATAATAGAATGTTTAACCTTACAGTACTTCACCAGGATGCCGGCGGTAACACACTGGCTACAGTACCTGTACTTCAAAGAAAGGCTGAACAGTCTATAAATCTTGCAAAGCGTAACATACCGGGATACAGTTATAGCAATGTAGTTATAACACAAGGTGCTACCGCTAATCCGGCTAACTATGAAGTAGGATTCGAGGCACCGTTACTTACAAACCTTGATGCTACCAACGGTGTGGTACAAGGATACATGCCTAACCAGGATGTAACAATTAAGTTTATTTATAACTCAGACTCAGCATCTGTAATAACAAGAAGATTCCTTGATAAGGATGATATAACAAAGAGTATATATGTAGATACTCAGGGGCAGACTCCGGGAGCGCCAGTTAACCTTCCGATTCCGTCAGGCGGAGAATTATACGGATATCTCTTTGACTCTTCATCATCTGTTAATATAACTCCGGCAGGAAGCCTTAGTGCTAATCCGGCAACAGGAGAACTTACAGGAACTATGCCTTTATCAGGCTCTGTTATAGCAGACTACAGACTGAGCAAGGATATGAGTAAGTGGCAGCATATTAATTTTGCATTGACCAGCAACTCAGTAGGTACTGCAACTATAACACCTACTACCTCAGCTAAACCGGTGCTTCTTAATGACGGAACAGCGGCAGGTAATCAAAGTGCTCAGACCTTCGGCTCTATGAGAAGTGAGGGAGTACTTCCTACAGTAACTCCGGATCCATATCACATGGTAGAAGGCTGGTATGTAGATCAGGCAGGAACTATACCTTTAGCTGATAATATGAAGCTTGATATGCCGGCAACACCGGGAACTCAAACTATATATGTAAAGCTTGTAGAAGACCCAAGTAAGTGGGTGAATATAGACTTTACTACATCAGATGCAACACTTGGAACTGTAAATCCGGTAGGTACCAATGTACCGGGCGGTAGTCCACAGCATCTTCACTTTGATGAGGTATGGAGCAACATAGTAGTGCCTCCTACCACACCTATAGCTAACTATGAGTTAAAGAGCTGGACTTCACCAACAGGAAGCATAGTAAATGCTACCGACACTGTAGTAGCAGGTACTTACAAGGCTAACTTCGGCAAGGTAAATGCAACTTGGGGACTTAATCCGGGAGCATTCACTGCTACAGGTCATATCGGATTTGACGGAAGCGGTGAGATCCATGTGCATGGAACTCAGCCTGGCAACAAATATGTAGTAACAGATCCGGACGGTGTAATAGTAGCCGTACTTCCGGGACCGCCTACAGGAGATGAACTTCAGTTCAAGGATCTTGTACCGGGCAGAACTTACAATGTTATAGAAGGTGGTCCTGATACAGTAGCAACTGTAGGACAGCCACAGAGTACTATAGCAGGAAGTAACCTGTCAGCACCAAAGCCTGTTACTATCCCTGCAATAGATACCAACAAGGGTGTCGGAGCGGATCCTAACAACGAAGGAAAGGCTCAGATAGTAATCAACCCTGCGGATCCAGATGCAGACTACGCACTTATAGATTCTAACGGTAATGTAGTACAGTATCCGGGATCTAACAACGGATGGGTAACACCAAAGGGTAATAACCCTGCAACAGTAATATTTGACAATCTCGATATAGGCGAGACCTATACCGTAGTTGCAAGAAAGAAGGGTAATCCTTCAGAGACACCTCTTGGAAATATTCATGCAGGTGTTCAGGTAGTAGCTAATCCGGGAGATATGGTAGAGGCTATAAACTACACCATAGAGACAAGAACTAACGGAATAGGTGCTAATGTTGAAGTAAGAACTGTAAGAGGAGAGGCTGTAAATACAACTTCTTATGACAGAATACATGAGAATGATGAATTTACCATACATGCAGATCCTACAGACAGTAACGGTCATCCTTTCCTTTACTGGGTAATTATGAACGGAAGAATACCGGGTGTAACCGGCAGAATAACTTCTAATGATTATTCAGGCAAGTTAAGCAAGAGCAATGTAGTATTCAGAGCTGTTTACGATCTTCCTAGATTAAATGCGGCAGGTGAGAAGATAGCTCCTGTAGAAGAAACTACAAGAGGCGGTGCTGACGGTGAGTTTGCACTTGATCCTAACGGAATAGCTCAGCTTGAGCAGGATTTAAGTAATCCTACAGATGTGAGCCTTATCAATATTAACGGTGCAGATGTGCGTTATAGAGTAGTCTTTAACAAGCGAAGCGCAAATGCTAATGAAGTTAATGTAGTTAAGACACCTTCACCTCTTTGGGCAAATTATCCTGATGCCTTTACAGCAGCTTTTGCACTTGATATCAAGGAAGAAAGATATGTAAACGGAAGACTGGTACAGAATGCATCACCGTCTAATGCCTACTTGAAGGCTGTAGTACAGCTTGACAGTCAGGATGTAGACATGCTTGACTATGAGATCTGGGATCTCGGTCCTAATGCTGATGCAACATGGAATGCGGTAACACCAACTACAGCAACACAGATAGCTATAGTTGAGCCTGTAGCTGACAATGCGGGACTCTTCAGCTTCGATGCCAATATTAACCATACTTATGTATTGGTATATGCCAAGACATTTAAGTTATACTTTACAGATAATACTCCTGTAAAGGATCACCTGTATCTTGATGATGTAAGCAGAAACTTCTTCAAAAAGATCAAGGTTAGAAAGAAAGACCATGTATCTGCAAGCGTTTATGCTACAGATTACAATGTAGTAACAGCTTATGCGGACGGAGCTAATCCGGGTACATTGGTAAGTCCTTTTGACGGAGTTGACGGTGTAACCTACACCTATCAGAACTGGTCTAAGAAATCTATAGATAATGTGGATACGGATAAGGATATTGAAACAGCTTGGATCTTCGATCCTAATGCGGATGTTACAAAGACTATGCCTATCTACGCTTACTATAAGACTAACAGAAAGATAGTTTCAACATTAAGAGGTGAACTTGGCGGTCTTATAGGAGATGCCAACGACCTTGCCTTAGATCCATATCTTAAGGCCGGTGAAGTTGAAAGACTTATGGAGGCTATAAAGGCAGCTCAAAATGTTCTTGACAGGAAGAGAGGAAGACTTGAAAACGGAGTTGATCCTCTAAGAATGGCTAATGAACCTGAACTTAGAGATGCAATCAATGCCTTAAGAGCAATTATTGATGAGATGAACAGACTTATCAGCCAAAGAAAGAATCAATTAGGCGACCGTGTAGGCGGTGGCGGCGGTGGTTCAGGCTCCGGCGGAAGAGGTTTCGGTACAAGAAACAGTGCTTTCGTTGGTAATCCGCAGGTAACCTTCACTCTCGGAGTTGACGGTGACTGGCAGATAAACCCTGTAACAGGCAGATGGTCATTCGTACTGCAAGGAGGCTTACCTCTTAACAACAAGTGGGCTAAGATACAGTATGTAAGTGATCAAAACCGTCTTGTAACCGACTGGTACAGATTTGATCATCAATCAAGCCTTATAACCGGCTGGTATAAGGATGAGAGAACCGGTAAGTGGTACTATATGTCAGAAAAAGCCGGCAAGTCAAACGGAACTATGGTGACCGGATGGCTTAACCAAAACGGTAAGTGGTATTATCTTGACCCTGTAGTGGGTGAGATGTATGTCGGCTGGCACATGATAGGCGAGAAATGGTACTACTTCAGTGTCGGCAACGACGGACGCCCTTATGGATCACTTTATGTAAGCGAAGTTACTCCTGATGGTTACCATGTAAACCATGACGGCGAGTGGTTACGCTAGAGTGAAAAGGAGAGCAAATGAGAAAAACAAATATTAGAAAGAAGCTTGCAGTCATTCTTTCTGCTGCCATGGTTTTCACCATGGCAGCACCGGCTACGCCGGCACATGCTGCAGGTAAAATAACTTTTGATTTTAAAGAACTGAACCCTTCAGTAGGTACAGTACAAAACCTTGAGATGTCAGGTACAGGCGGTGGTTCGATAACTACCGGAACACCCGGAGCAAATAGTTACTTTGCTAACGCAGGAAGTATCTATATGCCTTTCTGGAACGGAAGCCAATTTGACAATACAGGTAATCATGCAAGTTTTAATACAAAGACCTTTACTCTTAACGGATATAAAATCAGCGGTTGGTATAGGAACAAGACCGGTGTATATAATAACAGCAAGATAAGTTACTTGGATGAGCAGACTTATCCTTATGTAGATAGCCGTTATATTGCCTTGCTGGAAAGTGATGGAACACCATTCGCTTACAAGGAGACGCATGCTCCTGCAGTAGCAGGTACGGTAGCTCCGGCTGAGATCAACGGTGCGGCTGTAGCTCCTGCTACAGTAACGGCAAACTATCCGGTACTTAGAGTTGTGCAGGCGGCTGCAAAGAATATACCGGGATTTAAGCTTCAGTCTGCAACTTCTAAGGTAGGAACTGTTGATACAACCAACGGTGTAAATTTATTTACCGCAGATACCGGAACCAACTTTAAGGTTACAGGTGATCAGGTAAACGGAACTATGATCAACCAGCCGGTTGAGATCAACTTCAAGTATGAAGTTGACCCGGCACAGAAGTTCGGAATCAAGGTTAAGCATAATCTTAACGGTTCGGTTGTTGAAGACAGAACCTTAAGAGAGTTTGCTGTAGGAACAGACCTTGCGACTGTGACCGACAAGATCATGCCCGATCATGCACTTATAGAGGCTCAACCCGGAGAACCTTCATCAAGGTACCGTCTGGCTCCTACAAACCCGGTCGTAATAACCAATGCAAGCGGTGCAGCCTTTACTCCTAACAGCAGCTTGCTCGGACCTAATGATGCAGCTAATGCTGCCGATCAGATTCAGGCTAATGTACTTCCGGCTTTACCTAATGGAGATACAGATCCTAATCCTGCTAACGGTTTACTTACAGGTAAGATGATCAATCAGGGTATGACGGTAACTTATAACTATGTTCCTAACCCTAATTACTATATGACCTTATCTGTGAGATATGAGGATACCAACGGTCTTGACCTTACAGATCAGGTAGCGGCTAAGGTAACCGCTGCAGGTAATATGGCAGCAAATGTTAATGCTTCAACTGCTACACAGCCTGCACTTGTTACAAGTACAAGCACAGGTTCAAGACTTGTATACAAGGTCGTAACACCGGCTCCTCCGTCAGGACAAAACTATACAGTATATGTACCTTTTATAGACGGATATGCTACAAGTCCGGAACCTGCATTATCAGCAGCGGATGCTACACAGTATAGCAATGCCAACTTCTCTACCCTGCCTACTACAGGCTGGTCAACAACAAGTCAGTTCTATACTGTTAATACAGGTGCGGCACCTAACGGTTCAGCGGAAATAGTTGTTACCTATACACCTGATGCTGCAAACCTTGTTCAGACCAACTTTGCAACAGATCTCGGTGGAGACCTTCAAGTTAACGGTGCTCCTTTTGATCCGAGTTCAAATCCGGCACACGCTGTAACCTTTGTAAAGCAGAACAAGAACCCTGTTCTTAACACTTATGATGTAAGCTTAACCGCAGCACAGCTTCCTACACCGAAGGCTGATGACGGATATAAGTTTACAGGATGGCAGCTTGATAAGAATGACGGTTCAACACCGGCAGGCTTCCAGGATATAACACTGCCAACTACTTTTACAGCTATAAACATGGCTTCTTCTATAGTTAAGTTTAAGGCTAAGTTTGCTGTAGACCCGGATCAGTGGTCAACAATCAACTTTGCAATCGGAGATACTGCTATACAAGATGACGGTATAAGTACCTCTTTACAGCTCGTAAACAGAGCCGGCGGTAATCCAAGACCATTGACATGGAATATTCAGGATATAGCTGACAATATTGCTAATGTTTCACTTGATCCTTCCGTTACAGGAAAGGTAATTAAGTGGTTTGACTCAAATAACCAGGAGATGACAGCTACATCAACTGTAGTTAATGGCGGTACATATACAGCATACGCTGTAAGCTCAACCTCAGGAACTCTGCATACACCTGATGTAAGAGGTGCGGTTGATCCTGTAAGCGGAGAGCCGTCAGTTAATATAAATACTTCTACAACTCCTGTAGACAGTGCGCTTGATTATGTAGTAACAGATGCAAACGGCAATGTAGTACTTAAGGTTGCCGGTTCATCACTCTTACCTGCAGGTAAGATAAAGGGACCGGGCATCAATCCGGGATACCCATATATAGTACATACAGTTCAGCCTAACACACCGGGTATAAATGTAGGATCTCCATTACCTACAGATCCTTCAAACATATCACCGGGAAGTGCTACAACTATAGTACCTGCTACAGCTAATCCTCCGGCAGTAGGAGAAGATCCTAACTTCCCGGGAAGAAGAACCATAACTGTAACTCCTGTATCACCTGATACAGAGTATAAGTTGGTGGATGCTGCAGGTAATGAGGTATCACCTTATGTTTCACCTAGTTCAGGCAAGGTAGTATTTGAAGACCTTGATCCTAATGCAACATATATAGTAGTACCAAGAAGAACGGGAGATACTCTTACAGCGCCTCCTGACACTAACGGTACACCTGTTAACACAGGAATTTTAACACCTGTAATACTTCCTCGTAATGTTAACTTACTGTTACCTGCGGGAGTATCCGCAAGTGTTATAAAGATAGGCGGACTTACAAAGAATGCTTCAGATCTTAACGGTATATTACCGGGAACTTTAGTGGAAATTACAGTTCCTACATTAAACGGAACTAAGTTATTTACAGGAAGCTTTATCGTAGCAGGTATACCTGCACCGGCTGCAGGAAACTCTATAACATTCCAGATGCCGAACAACGATGTAACCGTGCAGGCACTTTATACAGCTGCCGGAGTGGCTTGGGATTCAAGCACACCTCCTACAGGTACAACTACAAACCCTGTAGTTTACGAAGGTTCAGCAACCAGAGATAATATTGCTGTCGGAGTTCCTGATATAGATGTTCCGGGTACATACAGACTTCGTATAGTAAGAGATACCAATGTACCTTCAGATATCAAAGACTTTATACAGTCTCAGGAAGATGATATACCATACACAGGTTTATGGCAGGCAAGAGTTATTGTTGAAGTTTGGAATACAGTAAGCATGGCATGGGAGCCATACGCAGGAAGCGTAGATGCATTGAAGGCTACATTTACCACAGGAAGCTTAACTCAGGGAAGTCGTGAGTACAGACTCTATGAGTCAGTGGCATCAGCATCCAATGCTACAAGAATGTCAGGGCAATACGAGACTGACTGGACTTTGCCTACTTACACAGGTTCATTCCAGACAGATGTAACCAACGGCTCAGTATATACCTTCGGATATATTGAACATCCTTCTTACAATGTAAGAGTAAAGAGTACAAGGGAAGATAACTTCAGTGTATCAATATTCGTAAGAAGAGGACGCTCACTTTTCGACTATGCTGACAGATATGCGGCAGAAGTTGATAGAGAGAAGAACTTACCTGATATAGACGCCAACGGTATTACATGGACTTATAGAGGACTATCTTCTTCAAAGACAGAGTATGAGCCATATGACGAGCGTAGTTTGGTAACAGGTCCCGGCATAGTATATATTTACTTTGACCATGACAAGAAAGCCAGAAATAACGCAGCTACCTACTTAACCAAGGGTATAGCGGAAGCAAGAGTAATCCTCGGTACAATAACCAATCCTGTAACTCAGGCTGCGGTACAGGCTGCTATAGATGAGGCTAATGCGGTACTTAATCAGACAAGCCCAAGAAAGGCTACTACAGCTGAACTTCAGGCAGCTTATGACAAGCTTAGAGAAAAACTTCTTGAACTCTTAGGCGGCAGCTCTCCAAACCGTGGAGGCGGCGGCGGTACAGGCGGCAGCTCAGGCGGCGGATCCATGACCGTAAACAGCGGCAAGAGCATAAGAGTCGGAACTGACGGAAGCTGGCAGTTAGTTGATGCCCAGAGACATATCTGGAACTTCAACTTAACTTCAGGCGGCAAGGTAGTAGGTTGGGCAAGACTTTCATACACCTTTGAAGGTTTGACCAAGACCAAGTGGTATAACTTTAATTCTGACGGTGTTATGAACAGCGGATGGATAGTAGACGGCGGTAAGTGGTATCACCTCTCAACAGCTCATAACGGTTTCTTCGGTGAGATGCTCGAGGGATGGTTCTTCGATAATACAGACGGCAAGTGGTACTACCTTGACGGTAGCGGCGCTATGGTAGTCGGCTGGCAAAATATCGGAGGCAAGTGGTATTACTTTACAGTAAACAAAGACAACAAGCATCCATACGGTTCATTATATGTAAACACAACTACACCTGACGGATATAAAGTTAATGCTGATGGTGTGTGGATACAGTAATATAGAAATAAATATATAAAGGCTTAGATATTAAGCTTCTATATAGCCCAAAGTCTTTGGCATAAAAGCCTCGGACTTTGGGCTTTTCTAATTCATACAAAATCTTTGCAAAGTGAAAAGTTTATTTCCGCTTTGCCCCCTTCACGGTGAAAATAAACTTTTCACTCCACTTATACAAAATCTTTGCAAAAAATATAATTTAAGGCTTGAAATATAAGCCTATATATGTTATTATTTAGTAGTAACAAGGGAAACCGAGTTACACACGTGCATTATGCACTCCTATATCACTCTAACAG
>ERZ773079.1572-NODE-1572-length-13520-cov-21.341552_pt1 | contig 13520 bp, 13 predicted proteins | sample MGYA00511355_ERZ773079 | MGnify/ENA primary metagenome ERZ773079 (study PRJEB29015, sample SAMEA2737979) | human oral metagenome | biome: human oral; feature: human-associated habitat; material: dental | place: China | collected 2117 ... | reverse complement strand
TAGAGTACTTGGTTTGGGACCAAGGTGTCGCAGGTTCGAATCCTGTCTTCCCGATTGATGGCGGTGTAGCTCAGCTGGCTAGAGCGTCCGGTTCATACCCGGGAGGTCGGGGGTTCGATCCCCTTCGCCGCTATAATGATCTTGTTGGACCTTTAGCTCAGCTGGTTAGAGCTCTCGGCTCATAACCGAGTGGTCGTAGGTTCAAGTCCTACAAGGTCCATTGTAAATATCTTGGAGGATTACCCAAGTCCGGCTGAAGGGAACGGTCTTGAAAACCGTCAGGCGTGTAAAAGCGTGCGTGGGTTCGAATCCCACATCCTCCTTAGATTAGAATATCGCGGGATGGAGCAGCTAGGTAGCTCGTCGGGCTCATAACCCGAAGGTCGTAGGTTCAAATCCTGCTCCCGCAATTTGGCTCGGTAGCTCAGTTGGTAGAGCAATGGATTGAAGCTCCATGTGTCGGCGGTTCGATTCCGTCTCGCGCCATACCATTATCTATGATGCGGGTGTAGTTTAGTGGTAAAACTACAGCCTTCCAAGCTGTTGTCGCGAGTTCGATTCTCGTCACCCGCTTTGAACAGAAGTTCATACCAAGTTTTTATAACTTGGGCGCGTAGCTCAGGTGGTTAGAGCGCACGCCTGATAAGCGTGAGGTCGGTGGTTCGAGTCCACTCGTGCCCATTAAATAGTGGAGAATTACTCAAGAGGCTGAAGAGGACGGTTTGCTAAATCGTTAGGTCGGGTAACCGGCGCGGGGGTTCGAATCCCCCATTCTCCGTAAATAAGGGAGTTTAGCATCTGCTATCTCCTTTTCTTGTTTTATAATGTTTTTATTTTCTAAAATTGTTTCTTATTGTTTGTTTAAACTCGTTTTGCTGTGTTGATCTGATTAGATCTAGACTTAGATAATCAGTTTTTTTAGGGATTTGCTGATTTCGGAGATTGGAATGAATAAATTAAAGATGTCTAAATTTTTGATTTCTATTTTGCTATTGGGAATTGTTATGATAAGCTTGATGCTTTCCCCTCTTTCATCATGGCTTGTTTCTGTGACTGGTGATTTTTTGTCCAGTGTTGATCGAGTAGTTGCTATTCCTTTTAATTTTATAGCTTATGAGAAGAAAAAGGTAGCTCATTTGATAGAGACCTATCAAGAAAATGAGATGTTAAAAGGAACGATTTACAATCTTGAAGAGAAAGCAAATGTTTCTGATGCCCTTAAATTGGAAAATGAGCAGTTACGATCTCTCTTAGAGTTACGTAGTAATGATCAAAGTGCTGTCAAGATTACTGCAGAAGTTATCTCTCGCTCTCCAGCTACTTGGAAGAATGAATTAACTCTTGATAAGGGACAGTCAAGCGATGTGACAACCTCCATGTTAGCTATTTCTAATGGTGGTTTGATCGGAGCAGTTAGCAGTGTTTCCGACTCTTCAAGTGTTGTTAGTCTGCTTACAAATGAAAAGAATGATAGTTCTATTGCCATTAAAATTCAGACAAAGACTGGCTTTGCCTATGGCATTATTGTTGGTTTTGACACTGAGAAGTCAGCTTTTATCGTCAGCCAGCTAAATACGGTGGAGGGAATTGAAGAAGGAGCAACTGTGACGACAAGTGGTCTAGGTACTTATAATGCCGAGAATGTCTTGGTTGGCCAGGTTCTATCAATATCAGCTGGCAAGGATCAATTAAACAAAGAGGTTTTAGTGAAGCCTGCTGCTGATTTGTCTGATATTCAAGCGGTTCTGTTAGTGAGAAATTAGTATGAAAATTCTAAGAGGAAGCTTTTTTACAACTTTGTTTCTATTTCTAATCTTCTTTATTGATGGTCAGTTATCAAGAGGATTTGTAGATTTATTTGCTGAGAAGTGGCATCCGGCAAGTCATATTTTATTGTTCTTTACGGTTTTCTTATTTTTAAACTTTTCAAAGGAATATATTTTTTTCCTCTTCTTTACTCTAGGTCTTTTTTACGATGTTTATTATCTACATGTGATTGGGCTTTTCACCTTCATCTTGCCTCTACTGACAGTTGCTATCTATCATTTTCTTTCTGTATTTTTGCTAAATCGTTGGACACGTGTTTTGGCCATTATTACGATCGTTTTCTTTTTTGAAATAATCAGCTTTGTTTCTGCGTCGTTATTGCACCTAGCGAGCTTGACTTTCCCTGATTTTATCATCTATGCTTTGGTGCCAACTTTAGTATTTAATGCCCTTCTATTCCTACTATTACAGCCTTTGTTCGAAAAAGTCTATTTATGATGAATTAGAAATAGAAATGTAACGAATGCGTAATATATAGTCAGAATTTTTTTGATATACTATATAATGTCTTACTAAGAAGGAGTGTTAATATTTTTATGAAGAAAAAGTTACTTACATCAGTTTTATTGAGTGCAATGATCCTTTCTCAAGGTGCTGCGCTAGTAAATGTTAAGGCTGATAGTACGGATGATAAAATTGCAGCTCAAAATAGTAAAATTAGCAGTTTAACGAATCAACAAAAAGCAGCACAAGCACAGGTTGATGAAATTCAAGAACAAGTTTCAGCTATTCAAAAGCAACAAGAAGTGCTTCAAGCAGAAAATGAAAAATTGAGTGCTGAGTCTGCTAAGCTTACTGCTGAGATTGAAGAGTTATCAAAGAATATTGTTGCTCGTAATGAGTCTCTTGCAAACCAAGCGCGTAGTGCTCAAACAAATGGTACAGCAACAAGCTACATCAACACCATTATCAACTCTGCTTCAATCACTGAAGCTATCTCTCGTGTAGCAGCTATGAGCGAAATCGTTTCAGCTAACAACAAAATGCTGGAACAACAAAAAGAAGATAAAGAAGCAATTGCTGAAAAACAAGTTGCTAACAATGAAGCTATCAATACTGTCATTGCAAACCAACAAAAACTTGCAGACGACGCTCAAACATTGACAACTAAGCAAGCTGAACTTAAGGTTGCTCAATTGAACCTTGCAGCTGAGAAAGCTAGTGCTGAAAATGAAAGAGATAGTCTCTTAGAACAAAAAGCAGCGGCTGAAAAAGCAGCAGCTGAGGCAGCAGCGGCGGAAGCAGCATATAGAAGCCAACAACAAGCGCAACAACAAGCTATTCTTGCTTCAGCCAATACAAGCTTTACAGCGCAAGTTCAAGCAGTAAGTAACACAGCTGAAGCTCCTGCTGCGGTTCAACCAGCAGTTGCTGCAACTCCAACATATAGCCTTTCAGCATCAACTTATCCTGTAGGTCAATGTACTTGGGGTGCTAAGACTTTGGCACCATGGGCAGGCGACTTCTGGGGTAACGGTGGCCAATGGGCAGCTAGTGCAGCAGCAGCAGGCTTCCGGACTGGTTCACAACCACAAGTTGGAGCTATCGCATGTTGGAATGACGGTGGCTACGGACACGTTGCAGTCGTAACAGCGGTTCAATCTGCTAATAACATTCAAGTATCAGAAGCAAACTATGCTGGTAACCAATCAATCGGTAATCACCGTGGATGGTTTGATCCAACGAATGCACAAGGATATGTAACATATATCTATCCAAACTAATGAAATATGAAGGAGGCTGGGACAAAAGTCCTGGCCTCCTTTTTTCTTTGGATTGTCGAGCAAGACGCAGTGGTTGAGTGGGATCTACTAGGCTTATTTCATCAGCCTTTTCAGCCCTACTCAACTGTGCGGAGGTGGGACGACGAAATCGAAGTCTAACGAATTACCGATTTCTGTCCCATTCTCTCTTTTATTTTTTATTGAAAAATTGCTAGAAAAGCGTTACAATGGTAGGTAGGACAAATGTAATTGGTTACAATAAAAGGCGATTTAGAATCTGGAGGGAATCATGTCTTTTTCTGAATTAAAGCTCTTTGCTCTTTCTTCTAACCAAGAATTAGCGAAACGTGTTGCAAAGGAGATTGGTATACCGCTTGGTAAATCAACGGTTCGTCAATTTTCTGATGGGGAAATTCAAGTAAACATCGAAGAATCGATCCGTGGTAATCACGTTTTTATCTTGCAGTCGACTAGTTCACCTGTCAATGACAATCTGATGGAGATCTTGATTATGGTGGATGCCTTGAAGCGGGCTAGTGCAGAGTCTATCAATGTGGTGATGCCTTACTATGGCTATGCTAGACAGGATCGAAAAGCTCGTGCTCGTGAGCCGATTACATCTAAATTAGTTGCTAATATGTTGGAAATTGCTGGTGTGGATCGGATGCTGACTATTGACTTGCACGCAGCGCAAATCCAAGGCTTCTTTGACATTCCAGTAGATCACTTGATGGGAGCGCCTTTGATTGCTGATTATTTTGAGCGTCGGGGAATGGTTGGTAGCGACTATGTGGTGGTCAGCCCAGACCACGGTGGTGTCAGCCGTGCTCGTAAGTTGGCAGAATTTCTCAAGACTTCAATCGCGATCATTGATAAACGTCGCAGTGTTGATAAGATGAATACCAGTGAAGTCATGAATATCATTGGTAAGGTAGAAGGTAAGACCTGTATTCTGATAGATGATATGATTGATACGGCGGGGACCATTTGTCATGCGGCAGATGCTTTGGCGGAGTCAGGCGCTGTGGAAGTCTATGCGAGCTGTACTCACCCAGTCTTGTCAGGGCCAGCTATGGAAAATATCCAGAAATCAGCTATTAAAAAATTAGTGGTTTTAGATACCATCTACCTTTCAGAGGAGCGATTGATCGATAAGATTGAGCAGATTTCTATCGCTCATCTCTTGGCAGAAGCCATCGTTCGGATCCATGAAAAACGCCCACTTTCACCCCTTTTTGAAGTAGAAAAAAAGGCCTAAAAGTGCCTAAATCATGATTTTTTTAGCAAAAGACTTGACAATTTAGAGAATATTTCATATACTATACATAGTAACGATAGTTACCAAATAAAAAATGTTTTTTATATAAAAAAGGAGAAAACAAATGAAAAAAGTTGTACTTTCTAGCGTAGTAGCTCTTTCATTGTTCGCAGTAGCAGCACCAGTATTTGCACAAGGTGAAAATTCTGAAGCATCAAACCAATTGATCCAAAAGAAATACGTTTCTGAACGTGACGTTGCTGATGAAGCAAACACTCAAGTAGCTGCTCACGAAGCTGAAATTAAAGCAGAAGCTGCTAAAGATCCAGCAGTGGTTGCAGCACAAGCAGAACTTGATGCATATGGATCAGGTCACAAATATGGTGAGTATGTAGCAAAACGTGATGCAGCATTTGCTGATGCAGTTAACACTGTTCGTAACAAATATGTAGCTAACCTTCAAGAAACTTACCGTAATGGTGCTAAAACACAAAGTAACTACTGGAACGATAAAACTGGCGTGACAGATAACGAACCAAATTCAAAACGTATCGCTGATGATAAAGCAGCTCAAGGTCAAGCTGGTCAAGCTGGTCAAGCAGGCCAAAACGGTCAAGCTGGTGAAAATGGAAAAGCTGGTCAAAACGGTCAAAAACCTGCATCTGCAGCAGAAGCTAAAGCTTCAGAAGCTAAAGCAGCTAACGGTGCTAAAGCTGGTCAAAAAGCAGCTGGTAAAGCTCTTCCAAAAACATCTGCAGTTAAATAATTTGTTTTAAACAATTGTACTAACGCAATTTATATCACTGGACCTCTGGTTCAGTGATATTTTTTAGAAAGATTTTATAGGATTTTTATCTATGAGAAGAAGAAGACAAAAACGACAGCAGAAAAATTGGAAGATTTTTGGTGGTTTAGGAGCTTTAGTTGTTGCTATTTTAGCAGGGATTTTTCTCCTCCAACAGGCAAACTCTTCAAATTCTGCTGCTAAATCATCCACTAGTCAGGTAGGTAAGGTAACTTATACACCAAGTAAGGAAGAAAAGGAATATCTGACTAATCGTTTTAATGGATTGAAAGCGATCAATCCTGAAACGGTGGCCTATGTCTATGCTCCTGGTACAGAATTGGACGAGCCAGTTGTGCAGACCGGTGATAACTCAACTTACTTGGATAAGACCTTTGAAGGTGGAAATGAACCTTATCTGGGGACTGTTTTCATGGACACTGAAAACAAAAAAGACTTTAGTGACCGTTTGACTTGGCTCTTTGGGCATGCTCGTGGAAGTCAGGTTGGTGATCACCGCATGTTTAATGATGTGAACTACTATGATAAACAGGAATACTTAGATAAGCATAAGTATGTTGTCATTGAAACACCAGAGCGTAAGCTTTACTATCAGGTAATGGGCTTGGTGATCGTTCCAGAAGAGACTGCTTTTTATCGGATTAAGTTCGATGATGATAAGGATTTTGAAACTCAGCTCAAGAATATCTATGAAGCTGCTCGTACCAAAGATTCAAAAATTAAGATTAAGGCTAGTGATAAGTACGTTGTGCTGTCAACTTGTCGTGAAGAGGATGAGACGATTCGTTCTAACCTCTATCTACGTCAAATCCCAGACTCTGAACTGCAAGATTTCCTAGCTAAGCATGGGAATGAGCTTACTTATAAAGCAACTCGTGAATAAAAATCAGGATTTTTCCTGATTTTTTTGTTACCTAAGGGCTCATATGAGATTGAATTGGAGTAAATGCTTGACAAACGCTATATGTATATATATACTAGAGTAGTATGGATTTTCCATAAAATTAATTCTAAATAAAGGAGATAAAACATGAAAAAAGTTTTATTGCTTAGTGTATTAGGTCTTTCTGCAGTTGCTAGTGTAGCTTATGCAGCAACTGGTGCGCCTGCTATTCCAGGAGTTACAGCACCTGCTACATCAGCTGTGACAAAAGTGAACGAAAAAGGTAACCACAATAACCGCTTTGGTTACGGAGTTTCACCAGAGAATAAGACGTATGGATATAGCTTCTCAGGTGCAGCGACTTACCCAGTAGCTCCAGCAGCAGGAACAGCAGACGGTAAGCCTTTGAATGACGGAACTCGTAAGTTTGGTCATAACAGTCGTTTTGGAGCAGCATTTGAAGCTCGTTATACTACTAGCTCAGCTACACCAGCAGCTCCATCAACACCTGCTACTCCAGCTACACCAGCGGCTCCATCAACGCCTGCTACTCCAGCTACACCAGCAGCTCCATCAACACCAGCAGCTCCATCAACACCAGCAGCTTCAGCGGCTCTACCTGCTATTACAGTTAAAAAGCCAGTTGGAGCTCCAGCAGCAGCAGACCTTCCTTCACAAGCGAACGTTACAGGAACTACAAATGCACGTTTTGGCGCTGCAGCTCAAGAAGATCGTGATAATAATAAAGTAGCTTATGATGCAGTTTACCAAGCAGGAACATATCCAGTAGCTCCAGCAGCAGGAACAAAAGATGGTAAGCCTTTGAATGATGCAGAACGTGAGTTTGGTCATAATACTCGTTTTGGTGCTGCAGGACAAGGTAGCGATATTAAAGCAGCTACAACATTTGAAAACACAAACTATTCAGCTGTAGTAAATGGTAACTAATTTAGTTTTAGTAACATTTATATTAAAAAATCAGGAATTTTCCTGATTTTTTGTTTTTCTTTCTATAAATCAGATGGATTTTTGCGCAGGTGCTGCATTTATAGTATAATAGTTCTATTAGATTATCGGAGGCGGCTATGGATTTGACTAAGAAGTTTAATAAGAATTTAGATAAAATTGAAGTGTCTCTGATTCGTCAGTTTGACCAGTCTATTTCTACGATTCCAGGTGTTTTGCGGCTGACCTTGGGGGAGCCAGACTTTCCGACACCGGATCATATCAAGGAGGCGGCCAAGGCAGCTATTGATGCCAATCAGAGCCACTATACAGGAATGAGCGGACTTTTGGAGCTGCGGCAGGCTGCGGCTGACTTTGTCAAGGAGAAGTACCATCTGAACTATCGTCCAGAAGATGAAGTCTTAGTTACTATTGGAGCAACCGAGGCTCTGTCTGCGACTCTGACGGCTATTCTGGAGGAGGGAGACAAGGTCTTGCTACCAGCGCCAGCTTATCCAGGCTATGAGCCGATTGTCAATTTGGTCGGGGCAGAGATTGTCGAGATTGATACGACAGAAAACGACTTTGTCTTGACTCCTGAAATGCTGGAGCAGGCTATCTTGGAGCAGGGGGATGCGCTCAAGGCGGTTATTCTCAACTATCCGGCCAATCCGACTGGCGTGACCTATTCACGGGCGCAGATTGAGGCTTTGGCAGCAGTATTGAGCAAGTATGAATTATTTGTCGTTTGTGATGAGGTATACTCTGAGTTGACTTATACGGAGCAAGGACACGTTTCTCTGGCGGAATATTTGCCTGAGCAGACCATCGTCATCAATGGTTTGTCCAAGTCTCATGCTATGACGGGCTGGCGATTGGGCTTTATCTTTGCACCGGCTGCTTTTACAGCTCAATTAATCAAGAGTCATCAGTATCTAGTGACGGCAGCCAACACTATGGCTCAATATGCAGCTATTGAAGCCTTGACGGCTGGTAAGGATGATGCCCAACCAATGAAGGCGGAATACATCCAGCGGCGGGATTACATTATCGAACAGATGACGGAGCTGGGCTATCAGATTATCAAGCCAGATGGAGCTTTCTATATTTTTGCCAAAATTCCAGAGGGCTACAATCAAGATTCTTTTGCTTTTTTGCAGGATTTTGCTGAGAAGAAGGCTGTGGCCTTTATCCCAGGAGCGGCCTTTGGCCAGTACGGAGAAGGTTATGTCCGCCTGTCTTATGCAGCTAGCATGGAAACCATCAAAGAAGCTCTGAAACGGCTCAAGGAGTACATGGAAGACCATGCTTAGACCGTTAACGAGTAAGAGTTTGATTCTATATAATCGGAATTTCCGAGAAGATGATAAGCTGGTCAAGATCTTTACGGAACAGGCTGGCAAGCGAATGTTTTTCGTGAAACATGCGGGAAAATCCAAGCTGGCACCAGTCATCCAGCCTCTAACTGCGGCAGAACTCTTGATGAAAATCAATGATGATGGGCTCAGCTATATCGAAGATTACCAAGCTGTGGAAAGTTACGGGCAAATCAAGGGTGATCTCTTTGTCATGGCTTATGCCAGCTATGTGGCAGCCTTAGCAGATGCCAGTATTCAGGACAATCAGCCAGATCCAGCCCTCTTTGCCTTCCTGCAGAAGACACTAGATTTGATGAATCAAGGGCTGGATTATGAGGTTTTGACAAATATCTTTGAAATTCAGATTTTATCTCGCTTTGGCGTTTCTCTGAATTTCCATGACTGTGTTTTTTGCCATCGGACAGGTCTGCCTTTTGATTTTTCCTTTCAATATGGTGGGGTGCTCTGTCCAGAGCATTATCACAAGGATGCTCATCGCAGTCATATCAATCCCAATATTCCTTTTTTGCTCAATCAGTTTCAGGCGGTTCAGTTTAGTGAGCTGGAGACGATTTCGCTCAAGCCTGAAATCAAGCGACAGATCAGGGACTTTATAGATCAACTTTATGATGAATACGTAGGCATTCATCTCAAATCAAAGAAATTTATCGACTCTCTGGGCGACTGGGGCAGTATTTTACAAGACAAACATGAGGAAGAACAGCATGAAAAAAATAGCTATTGATGCCATGGGCGGAGACAATGCCCCTCAGGCTTTAGTCGAAGGTGCCAATCAGGCTTTGAGAGACTTCTCGGATATTGAGATTGTTCTCTATGGGGATGAGACCAAGATTAAACCTCTGTTGACAGCGACAGAGCGCGTCAGCATCGTTCATACGGATGAAAAGATTGATTCGGATGATGAGCCGACCAAAGCTATTCGTAAGAAGAAGCAGGCCAGCATGGTTCTGGCAGCCAAGGCAGTCAAGGACGGGGAAGCAGATGCAGTCCTGTCTGCTGGTAACACAGGGGCGCTTTTAGCAGCGGGTTTCTTTATCGTCGGACGGATCAAAAATATTGACCGACCAGGACTCTTGTCCACTTTACCGACTGGAGATGGCCGAGGTTTTGATATGCTGGATCTGGGGGCAAATGCTGAAAATACCCCTCACCATCTGCACCAATATGCTATACTAGGTTCTTTTTATGCGGAAAATGTTCGTGGCATTAAGCAGCCACGGGTCGGTTTGCTCAATAATGGCACTGAAGCCAGCAAGGGAGACCCTCTGCGTAAGGAAACCTATGCATTGCTGGCGGCGGATGACAAGCTGAACTTCATTGGCAATATAGAGGCGCGTGACCTTATGGATGGAGTGGCAGATGTTGTCGTAGCAGATGGCTTTACGGGCAATGCCGTGCTCAAGTCTATCGAAGGAACGGCCATTAGCATCCTAGGTCAGCTTAAAAAGGCTGTGCTAGGTGGTGGTCTTAAGGCTAAACTAGGGGCTTTGTTGCTCAAAGATAGCTTACAAGAGATGCGCAAGAGTCTGGACTACTCCAGTGCTGGTGGGGCCGTTCTCTTTGGTCTCAAGGCGCCAGTAGTCAAGACACACGGTTCAAGCGATGCCAAGGCCGTATATAGTACTATTCGTCAGATTCGGACCATGCTGGAGACAGATGTTGTCGGAAAATCTGTGGTGGAATTTTCAAAAGAGGTGGAGACAGAATGAATCAAGAACAAATTTTTCAAAAAGTAACAGAAATTATCCAAGAACGTCAAGGAAAGGACTTTGTTGTCCAGCCAACTTTGGGCTTAAAAGATGATTTAGGCGCTGATTCTGTTGACTTAATGGAATTCATCCTGACTTTAGAGGATGAGTTTGCGATTGAAATTTCAGATGAGGATGTTGATCGCTTTGAAAATGTCGCAGATATTGTTGCCTATTTGGAAAAGAAACTAGCGAAGTAAGAATGTGGCTTCGATTTGAACAGAGAAAAACCTTGGTTTACAAAACCAAGGTTTTTTTAGTGGATTTATTTTGGATAGATATAGCTAACAGCTCCTTGACCGGCGGCGTAAGGATTGAACCAGCCACGGAAGTTGCCAATATACTGTTTGCCCGCATAGTTGGATTCTTTGATTTGGATGCGGGTGTTGGATTCGACATGGGTGACAACACCAACATGCCCATAGCCACCATCGGTCCAGCAGATAATGGCTCCGACTTGTGGGGTGCTTCCTGTCCGGAAACCAGCTGCGCGTGCGCTAGCTGCCCATTGGCCACCGTTGCCCCAGTAAGGACCAGCCCAAGGAGCCAGTACTTTTGCTCCCCAAGTACACTGGCCATGAGGATAAGAGGAGGCTCCCGCATAATCAGGGGTATAGAGGGTTGGCTCAGGTGTGGTTGGTTTATCAACCTGATAGCTGGTGCCTGTAAGTCCAGTCATCTGACCATTGAGATTACGGTAAACATGGGTATGGAAGAGTCCACTTCCAGCATGCTGTTGCGTATTGATGGTAAATTTATACAAGCCATTGCCCACTTTGTTAGCAGTGTACCATTTGATGTCATCTTGGCCGTTGACTTCTGACCAAGTTGGTAGAGAAATAGTTCCTGGTCCAAAAGCATCGGAAACGGTCACTTCGTAATTGTAGGTAGAGATTTTATTGACAGAAACCTTAGCTTTGATATTTTCAGCGGAGAGGGTGACGCTGTCTGTCGCATAGCTATGCTCGCTACCATCTTTGTACTTAACGTAGATATGATTGGTGTAGCTTCCAGATAAGGCTTGGTGGTTACGGATATTGAATTGTGCAGTAAAAGTTCCATCTCCATTATTACTTGCATCATACCACTTGATATTACTTTGATTCTGGGTACTCCAAATAGGGACGCGAACAGATTCAATTGCCTTAGATGCGGCAGTTTCAGTGACTTTTACAGTGTAGGTTCCCTCTTCCTGATTGATATTTTCAACAGAGAAAAGCGGTTTTTGGTCTTTTTGAGAAGGCATTTTTCCAGCATCTATTGTAGTAGTCGCTCCTGCTAAACATGTGAAGGCTGGATTGACATAGCTTTCTCCATAGAGATGGATATGGTAGGTTCCGGTATCATAATTGTGCTTCTTCAGCTCGACTCTAACGCTATAACTGCCATCAGGATTTTTCCTTGCTTGATACCACTGTAAATCATCTTGTCCCTTATTTTCAGACCAGGTTGGGACAGTGACCTTATACATGGATTCAGGAAGATTTTTGATAAGGATTTCCATAATGCCAGGTTCAGGGAAGCTTGTCTGAATGGTCGGATTAGGCTTTTCGAGATGGAAAGTGGTGCCTGATTGGTAAATCATTTTGCCATTTTTATTTTCATAAGTATCTACGAAATATTTTCCATAACCTTTGTGATTAGAAAGTGCAAATTCAGTTATATCTTGTCCGGCATTATACCATTTTAAGTCATCTTGTCCGTTTTCATCAGACCAGACCGCATGTAAAATGCGAGAGTTTATCTGGTCTTTGTTACGCTTAAAGTGAATTTGACCAGTTTGTCCGACAATATTAGTAGAGACCTTAACCGCAGGCTTATTAACAGTGAAGGTTGTACCATTCAAGCCTATCATTTTACCGTTAATATTAATGTAAGTGTGCACATGGAAGGTACCATAGCCAGCGTGCTGCCGGAGGTCAATGGCTGTGCTGGATGTTTGAGGCGTGGTGTACCATTTCAAATCATCCTGCCCGTTTTCGTCGGACCAGACCGCGTGGGAAATGGTATAGGGAACCTGAGCCTTGGAGCGGGCGTAATGAATCTGTGCCGTATCCCCAGTGACATTGACGGTCACATTGCTAGCACGATCAGTGGGGCCTAGGACTTTGTTTCCAGCTTCAGTCGATGCAACAGCTTGAACCGTGGAATGACTGGCAAATAGCCCAAGGACTGCTCCGGATAATAAAAACAGCTTCTGATATTTCTTCATAAATCTCCTTTGAATAAGTAATTTGGATGATTCCATTTAGATTATTCGAGAAAAAATATAAAAAAAGAAAAATTTTAAAAGATGTTGGAACTTGAGTTTCTAATTTATTTTAGTTTTATAAAGTCTTTGATGCTTGAAATAAAAGGGATGAAATAGTCAAAATACCAAAAAGAATATAGGTAAATTCTATCTTCTAGAGATGGATATTCCTAACAAAAGTAGATTATTTCTCTTCTTTTCCTGCTCATCATGGAATAAAGCGAACGATTATGATATAATTTAGATAAATAATTCGTAAAAATACGATGATTTTTACGTGATGTGTTGGCTTGGTGCGTAAGCACCTGTGATGATGGATGTTGAGGTATCTTAGCTATGAAGCTTTTAGTTGTTGGTTCGGGCGGTCGTGAGCATGCGATTGCTAAGAAGTTGTTGGAGTCTCAGGATGTGGAGCAGGTCTTTGTCGCACCTGGCAATGATGGTATGACCTTGGACGGGCTAGACTTGGTGAATATTGGAATTTCCGAACATTCTAAATTGATTGAGTTCGCAAAGGCGAACGATATTGCTTGGTCTTTTATTGGGCCAGATGATGCCCTTGCTGCTGGGATTGTTGATGATTTTAACCAAGCTGGGCTCAAGGCTTTCGGACCATCTCGTTTAGCAGCGGAGCTGGAGTGGTCTAAGGATTTTGCCAAGGAAATCATGGTCAAATACGGCGTTCCGACAGCAGCCTATG
>ERZ773079.1568-NODE-1568-length-13550-cov-5.037866_pt1 | contig 13550 bp, 10 predicted proteins | sample MGYA00511355_ERZ773079 | MGnify/ENA primary metagenome ERZ773079 (study PRJEB29015, sample SAMEA2737979) | human oral metagenome | biome: human oral; feature: human-associated habitat; material: dental | place: China | collected 2117 ... | reverse complement strand
TTTATTGAAGTATATTTTGTAGTAAACTTATCCTTAGTAAATTTCTGGTCCCAACATATGGTTTTTATTTCCATGATGTTGTTTATATACTTCTGATCATATATAAATGCATTGAACTTCCACTCAGCACCCTCCCCTGATTTCAGTGAGCACGTCAGTCTATCGTTAACTTTACATATGGTATCATCATCTGTCTTGAACTTTACATTGAGTTCGGGAAGATCTCCGTATAAAGATTCTTTGATATTAACCGAGTACATTTCAATGTCTTTTTCGAACAGTTCCTTAATATCTAATACAGAACCGTCGTTGGCAACCATACTTTTTCTACTCATATCATCCTAAATATTGATGTTAGATTATCCTGAGGTATTTTGTATATAACTTTTCCTAACGTAAGATCTCCTATCCCTATCCTATTTATATACATTAGTATCCACGAGTATTTTGAGTCCCCATAAATATCCTCGGATATCAAATCTATCCTGTTTTCGTACTTAGTTATCTTGTATGGCTCCCTCTCTGTCTCATTATCTAGCATGTAAAGCAAGGTTGAATTAGATAGGTCTGGGATTCCGTCTATGTTCTCCACATACCTACCTATTTCAACACTATTTCCTACCAATATGCTTTTGGATCTCTTATACATATAATAATTTTATGATTTTCCACATATTTCTCCGGACCCATCTTACTTTTTTTCTTCAGTCCTAGGGATACCCATAATATCTTTGAGAGTGTCTCTTGATATGAAGGTACAAGGTTGAACATTGAACCTTATATCGGCATACAGGGGAGTTCCAGGGACAGCTTTTACATTACTTATTTTATATTCATCTCCATCTCCGTCATACTCTCGAATTACAAACGTAGATAATCTGTATGAAAAATTTGTAACTAAAAGATTTCTAACCTTATATGGTCCATAATTGAGACCAAAAGATCCAGTAACTGTGTTTTGAACGCCCCCAATTATCTTGAAATCAGGAGTATATCCATTAGGTGGACCTTGAATACCCAAGATGTTATCCAATCCATCTACGCTAGTCCTAATTAGTGGGCCTACAAATCTATCAATTAATTTTTTTAGCACACTTTTTACGGATTCTCCATTAAATGATTTGTGATAAATCCTGGTTTCAAGAGCTGGGAAATCTATTTCAAGCCCAGTTCCTTTAAACACCTTAACATAGTCAAGAGCTGTAGTAAACTTACTTCCTGCAAAATCATATACCTTTTGAGCAAGGTCTTTGGCCGACTTATTGTTAATCATGTCAATGCCTTTCCTTGCAGTTTCCTCAATCCCAATATTTCTACCTAGATCTCTTTCAACAGCTTTTGCAAGGGCAAGTCCTTCTGATACATTATTTGCTATTCCCAGCAATTGTCCAAGGCTACTCTTTAATCCGGACAGTAGTTCAGATTCTCCGAAGTCATGTGCTCCGGATACTCCAAACTCTGTCTCTGAGATTATTCCCCTCAAGATGGGGTTCTTCATGTCATATTCTCCAGCAATCGGGGCCCCGCTCCCAGATATTGGCTGGGAGACTAAGGACCAAGATGTTTTAGGATTATGAAATTGACTGTCAAAGAATAAATTTTTATCGTAACTAGCCATTATGCCATCTCTGCTGCTTTACTACCATTATTGGTAACGTAAATATTCGTAACATTGCTAACATTATTGTCTCCACCTCGGATATTTGGAGTATTGTTGATCATGGCTACATCCTTACCCGATGAGGAATCTCCACCTGATGATGTTGATCCAGACCCTGTTGCAGCTGCCGGTTCTGATGGAGTTACAGAGTTGGAGACTGGACTAGTTGAGAAGCTGTCTGATAATGATTTCCCAGATATTATATCAGCTCCCTTTCCAACGAGGTTCATGGATTCAAATCCACTTCGGATAGCCCTCGAAAGGAATCCCTCAAGAGACAAATCCTCCAATGGATTCGCATCATAGTAGGCCTTTTCAGCTGTCCATGCTGCGTTCTCCATAGTTTTAGCCGCGTCTGAGGAATCGTAGTTCAAAGAAGGAGTTGCATAGGAGGATGACGACCCTCCTCCTCCGGAAGACTTATTTGACCAAGTGGCTGCGGAAGACAGGCTCTTATATTTTCCTTGAAGAGAGTTGTTATCTACGTTGTAGGAAAACTTTTCTCCACCTAACTTTGAGGATCTAACCACTCCGTATGGATCTGCCTTATCAATGTTGTCATTGTATATTTGGAGCATTCTTCTGGCAGAATCCATTTTTACTCTGATGTTCCTATTGTATCCATCAGACATATTCATGTACTTTAGAAGCGCTGCATCTATAGCTCCTTTGCTAGCTGGGGCAGTATTCCCTCCAAATTCGTATCCAGAAAGCATGATGTGAACCGCATCTTCCATACCCCTTGCTTTCTTCATCTCATTGGTTGCCCACTTCCTATCTTTCATCTCGTGGAATATGAAGTCAGATTGGATCTGCATTCCCTTCCTATTTACTGGAATACTTCCATCTCCTCTTCCAGTAGATCTTTCCCAATTTTGGAAATTTCTTCTTCTAGTTCCCGTCCACTGGGCAAGTCCTTGAGCTGTTCCCCCTGGATATGTAGCACTTGGCCTCAATCCGGACTCTCCATACCATGTTCCAACGGCTCCGGCTGCAACCTCTTTACTTACTCCAAGCTCCTTCATGGTCCGATCCATTAGATACAGTATTCTCTGCTCCAATGTCATGCCATCCTCTACCTTATCTCCTACCCAATTCCGTTTTCTAGGTTTTGTTTGGATCTCTCTATACTTATCGACTGGTAGAGTAAAGTCTTGATTTTTACCATATCCAGATTCATCAGGTGATCCCTTAGGAATCAATGAAGTATCTCCATCAAGGTATCTAAATGGATTTACATTTTTTCCAGTAAGATCTTTTACTTCATAGTGAATGTGAGGTAACATTCCCTTAGGAAGACCTTCTCCGGGAAGAAGATAGTTACCAACGGTATCTCCCTTCCTTACTTTCTGACCGACTTGAAGTTTAGATTTTATGTGGTGATATTCACTAGTAAATCCAGACTTATCTCTGATCTTTACATGACCATCCTTATTCTCTATTACTTCACCATCAAATGGGTGAGAGAAATCTCCAGAAGGTCCGATAGTAAAGTCTATTCCCTTGTGGGCTTCCTGTGCTCTCCAGAAGCTGGATGATTTAACTGGCTCACCATAGTTTCTGGTGAGGTACGTAGGATTCAATCTATCATTTTTTGTCCTAAATGGAGAGTTCTTCAACTCTACGGGGGTTGTTAGTGTTTGAACCGGTCCCTCACCCTTATTTATCTCTGAGTTTTTCTCCAGATTTTTCTGAAATTCTTTATCTATCTTGCTATTGAATTTCATCATGTCTTGACTGGAGTCAACCATTCCAAGAGTTCCTTTTCTCCTTTCCTTCTCAGCCTCTGGAACCTGATCTTCGTACTCCTTAACTCCCTCAACATTACCAGTAATAGTATTGATTCTAAGTCCAGTTCCGGTTTCTTTTAGTACTTCATTCTGCTTGTGGATGGTCATCTCCTTTGACCAGCCCTCCTTTTTGGCCCTTTCGTCTACCTCATGTAGGGCTATAATAGCTTTATTTTTCTTCCTTTCATCGGACTGCTTTCCGGTTTGCAATTTTCTTATTATCTCGTCATAGAGATTTCCCTTTACATCCCTTTTATACTTTCCGGTTTTTTCTGCTTCATTCAGGATTTTCTGAGCCTCTTCAGATTCTTTTGTCATCTCCTCATCCATCTTGAAGTCTCGATAGATTTGGATAAGATCTATTGCGGTAGAAACTGCGATACCTACTCCTGGTATAGGAATAGTAGTTGCTAGTCCAGACATAAAGGACAATAAGGCACCGACCCAGTCTCCCTCCTTGAATCCTCGATAAATAGCTTCACCGATTCCGAATACTAGACCAAGTCCTGGGAGTTTCTTGGCTCCTCCCTTTACAGCTTTACCGGCTAATCCTCCGATTTTCTTTATTAAATCCTTTAGGATCCCAGAATTCCTTGTACCAATAATTTTGGTTATTCCTACCCAAGATTTATCAGCTACGAACTTACTAAATCTTCCAAATAGTTTTCCAACAAGAGAATCCTTAGCCCTATTAAGAAGTCTTCCAAAGAATCCAACCTTTTTAGCCCCTTCTTTTGCAGCTGCTGTTTCGGCTGTCTTCTCCGCAGCTTCCTTAGCTGCTTTTTCAGCAGCTTCTTTACCAAGTTTTCCAGTAGCTGCTTTATATACGGTTGATAACAGAGGTATTGATGTGACAGCTGCATCAGTCATTAGGCTATTTTTCTGGGACTTATGTGTAACGAACACATTGTCCTTCCTAGCCCTTTCCTCATCAATCTCTCCAGTTTCTGGGTCTCTATAGTATTCCTCTGTTCTACCTACCTTTGACTTTCCCTCTGAGTCTAGTGGGATCGTAGTCCCATTTCCGGTAGTCGTTAGGGGCATGTCCTTTCCACCTCTGGATTGTGGATAAGTATCTTTATCGTTGGGATCTACCTTGTCTTTTGAGAGGTTTTCATCATTCTCACCTCCCTTCATCTCTACCGTTGTTGAGATGTTGTCATTGATAATCCCTAGGCTCTGTCCTACTCCTCTTAGATAGTCACCTGCCTTTTCAAATCCCATAGAGATCCTGTCTCTAATGTCTTCGAAGAGGTGGAAGGCATTCATAAGAGTGTGTCCAATGAATCCGAGGAGAAGCATCGTCATAAGTCCCGGACCTTTCCCCTTAATGGCCTTGAACTTATTTCTCATCCCCTTGCCAATCTCGTCAGAATTCTTCATAACCCTCTGCTCAGAAGCCCTAATCTGATCTTTTAGATCATTGTAGTCAGCATTAGCAGATTCGGATTGGCTCTTCATCCTCTGTAGAACCTGGTAAAGATCTGATGACTTCCTAAGTCTGGCCTCTACCTCACCCTTTTCAAGCTCTAAAGATTTTTTACCTACTTTATTATTATCAAGAGCTATTTCATTAGCTCTATTTAGTAGTTCTATTATTGTCTTATTCTGCTCGGTTGCATCATCAGACTTCGCATATATTTTTTCTAGATGGTCTGGTAGATTGGAGTTAATTGGTCCCAATTTACCCTTCTGAACCACTTCATCAGCAGTTTGTTGAGCCCTAACCTCGGCCATTCTGGCTTCGAGATCTTTCTTCTTTACGTCTCTAGCAGATTTCTGAGAAGCCCTAATGGCAGCTTCAGCAGCTCCCATTCCAGCGGCAGCCGCTCCACCACCATCTCCTCCAAAGTTTTGAGACATATTGGGGTCCATAGAGGGATCTCCGGATTCATTCTCCATGTCCTTCCCTCCTCCACCCATCAGCTTCTTGATGATCATTGGAGCTGCAATGGCTAAGGCCCCCTTAATTAGAAGTCCTTTTGCTAACCCTTTAGTGTATCGCCACGGATGCCTCAATATATTCATTCGGAAGTGTCTGAGCCACCTCATCTTCCTCCGTTTCCAGACTCCGAATATATGTTTTACACTAATTTTTCCAGGTCTTAGGTAGTTTGCAACCTTCCTGAATCTTTTCATAAGGGGCCTTAGGGCACCTCTAATTGCCCTAGTGATGAAGTTGGAGTTTTTCCCCCTACCTATCTTATTTAATTTTACCGCCCCACCATGAAAAAACGCATGAGCGGCCTTAGTTACAACTCCCATCTATTTACTTAGCCTTAAAGTTTAGTTTGTAATCAGGATAGTCGATGTCCTTACCCTTTGCATCATCAAGCATTTTACAGTACATTTTGTAATACTCATTTATCGTATATAAAGTGTACTGCTCGATATTATTCATTTTCGCGAACTTCTCCAGCACGAATTTCCGCTGGATCAAATGCTGCATTGTAATAGACGTCTCGAAAAAAGTCAGAGACTAAGGATTGCAACCCTATCTCAACGCCTCCATGAAATTGCTTAATTTTCTTAATATATTCCTCAGGAAGAGGTTCATCTGTTGGGAGCCCATTCTCCCTAGCTACAGCTTCCATCTCGTGAATCGTCGGTACATACCTTCTTTCACAATGCTCACATTGAACATGAAGACCTTTTATGAAGTTAAGATATACTCCTTCTAACATGATTAGTTTTGCAATATCTCCATGAGTAGCATTTACAATCATGTTCTCAATTCTTTGTTGATATTTAACAGAGTCTTCGAAAAGAGAAACTAGCTTTATAATTCTAACATCTATTTCTCTTTTATATAGCCTATATTTGGCCAATATCTTCATAAACTGTCCGACAGTTGGCATTCTTACTCTGTACCAACTATTTCCGAATTTAACCTCCAACCCTTTAAGAGCTCTTTCATCCATTTTATTCCACTCTACCTCAGCTAGGGTCAAGTGGTAGGGAAGTTTTGCTCCACATTTTGGACATGTTAGAGTAGAACTGAAGTCCAAATTTTCGGATATGGTAATTGCCTTTTTCCAGTATATAGCAAACTCCATATCAATTAAGAGAAGATTCTCTATGTTTGGATCCTCATCTTTTAGGAGACAATAATCAAAATAGTACTTTTCCAATGTTGATTTTGGTACATTCTCTTCATACTCAAGAACTTGAGCAAATTTCATTGGCTCCATCCTAATAGACATAAAAGGATAGTTATAACCGCTTGGTAGTTTTTGTGTTAGTAGCATCGTTAGTCTAATATAAAATGAAAAAGTTGGCAGTAACTGAACGAACAATTACTGCCATATTTGAGTTACACGCTCTGTCCGATTAGATGTTCTTAGCCAATGGTCTCCAATGCTCAAACATAAACGTAGCAGAAACCTGTCCAACATTCTGGGCATCATCACTGCTTAGCATGGGATTCATAAGAGTACCAGGATCCATCAACTGAATACCTAGGATCTCATATGCCATGATCGGTTTTCTCGAGCTATTCATTACCGTTAGTCTCGCTTCGGCAATAACGTCTTCTTTTCTGAAGGAGTATCTCTCCTCATTGCTTCCGCACTTATCCTCCCAGTCCCAAAGCCACATCTTAATAGCTTGGTCTTCGAAGTCCATGAAGTCCAGAGTAAACGTTCCAGATGACGTACCAGACTTCGTAGCCTGATTGATCTGAATCTGTCTAATAACTGCACTCATTTGACCCATCTGGGTTGGGAATTGTGGATTTACAGCCTGCAACCTGGTCTTCAGGAAGTCATTTCCAGGGAAGTAGACAGCAGCTGGTGGCTGAGTCCAGTGGAAATCCCAAACATCTGATCGCAGGAACTCACGGTGTTCTTGGCTAATACTCTGGTAGTTGATATAATTTAAGGTATCATTCTGCCCAATAAAGTCTTTAACCTCTAGAAATAACCCTGCCATATTCTTATATATTTAAGATATAATTTAATTTATACTCTTTGTTGGTTATGGCGTTAAGAACTATGGAATAGGTCACTTCAACTTTATTAATGTCAGTTCTTGATAATTTGACTTTAGATGATAGTACGAGAGGCAAAACCCTAAGACATCTCGAATTTATGTCTTCCAATTTCCTCCTTATACGATCAACTTCTAGCCCAATCATTTCACCTCTGGCACTAAAAATCTCTCTGGTATACTTAGAAAGAATAAATTGGATGATAAAAATAGATCTTTGACCTGGAGTTTCTAATATTGTATTATAAAAATACTTTAGATTATCCAAATCGAGGTAATTTATATGCTTATCCTCCAAAAATCCCTTCAAATTTCTCTCTATATTTAAGGTTTCTATAACCGTGTTAGACTCAGAATTTTCTAACACATTAAATTTGTCTCCATCAATCTCCCCATGAATAATGTAGGATCTTGAATTGTTTTTTAGGTCGACTGATCTACAAGACAGTTTCCTATAGTTTCCAACTTTTTTCTCAATTCTATTTCCTACAGCTATTTCCCCATATTTACTGAGAAGAAGATTGTTTCCTATCTCATCCCTGAATGGTTCATATAGGACCCTATCCTTAGGTAGATTAAGGTACTTTTGTCTGATTATATTTAGTATGTATGGATAATATGATGGATACATAACTCCATCTATTTCCATGTCATCATAGAAATATATTACCCTATTTTCTTCACTCGTAAGGTACCCATCTTGCCTAAACCACTCTCTACTCAATTGGTGTGGATTCAGCTTTATTAAGGCTTGAGTAAACATGGAGTCTTCTACATTTTCCTTCCACCTAACTGAATCCAATACATATTTTGAATACCTAAGAGAGTCCGGAAGTGAATCCACAAGAAAAAGATCCGGAAACCAATCTGATTTTTTGAATATATCCAGGCTGTTCCTCCTAGATTCTATTGTTATTGTCTCAGATAAGTTTCTTTCTAAGTAGAATTTACCCTCTGGAAGTTTTAGATCCGATTTTTTCCTTATATTGTTCGGATTAAAAGGTTCCCCATACTCTGATTCGTCGAAGTAAATACTATCAATTAGCTTATTTTGGATCCAATAGTCATATAGATAGATAAATACCAACTCTGAGTGTTTATTTATATCAGTTATGTATATGGTATCTATTGGAATATTTCCCACATCATACAATCTAACAATATAGTTCTCAGTTATTACATCATTAGATATGAGTATGTCGTAAACTCCCTCATAGTTCTTTACCTTCTTTATCTCGACATAAGTTCTTTTCCCTACCTTACCTTTTATCTTTGAGAATATGTCTACTACCTTATCCCTTTCAGTAAAGCTACATAGCTTATCTTGAGTGAGATTGTAGGAATCAGTCACATTAACTCCATCAAATCTGAAGTGATTAAGATTTTGAACTGGATTAACATACTCAATGAGAAGTTTGTCATTACTCAGTTTCAAATTACCCACTCCAGACAGTAAGTCGGTTTCTGACACTAGGACATCCTCATCATACTTCTCAAGTATTTTCCTTAGGTAATCGACTACTACCTCGTTTCTTTCTATCCAAAAATCCCACTTATAGGCTTCATCAATGAATAGATCTTTCCAGTCATTGATGAATGGTTGCTTACCAAATTGATCTATGTAAGGAAGACCCTTCTTAACCAAAAACTTCTTAATGAAATCAGACATCTGGTCCTCAAGATTCGTACAAGAGTTAGAATATCTATTGTTAAACCAGTTCTTGAATTTAGTTAAAGTATTTTCTTTCTTTTCAGAGTCCGTTGATCCAGATCCATCTTCGAAGTAGTAGACAGCATTCGTACTGTAGTAGTTGGATGTTACCCCATGCCATTCACCCGATGCAACAAGACACTGCTCATTTGCAGTATCAATTATAAGAAAGTTACTTGGATCAGTGAGAGATCCTCTCTTTACAAGATTTTCATATGATACATCGGTAAAGTCAAGCAAAAGATTGAACATCATCTGATGGGTATTGAGTAGATTAAAATTAAAGTCCTTATTGGCATTAATTATATTGTATCTAATCAACATTCCATCGGGGTCCGATACGGTTATAACTGTGTAGTTAGTTGTCCGGTATTCTACCTTTCCCCAAGATTCCTCCCCATTCCTATCAAATTTGAATAGGGGGAACCTATTACTATTGTGATATATGTTAGTCTCAGTTAGAGCATCTCTAGATATAAGAAGACCAGAGGGTATTATCCTAATGTCTATCCTATACCTAACATCGAATAGGGGTACCTTAGGGGTCACAGTTACCTTATTTACTCCGGATACTTCTTCGACCTTTATATAGGTTTCAACCATCTCCCCCTTGTCAGGTCCCTCATCAATAGTTACAACTATTTCTGGAATAACTTTGTTTGGAACTTCCAACTCATATTTTGGAGTTACACTAGATCCCAGCTTTCCAAATCGATCTATTTTTATGAAGTCTGGATCTGATTCAATCTGTGGAATTGATTCTATCCATATTGATCCACTGACCCTTTCACTAAAGTATAGAGTAATAGAGTCGTCATTATATACCTTTCTGGTCTTAATCTCTTCCCCATTAGATTCAACAACGATCTTTGGATAAAACTTTAGTCCATGAGATATTGTATATTTTAATGAGTTTTTAAGTTCTGACTTGGAAAATACGTAGTGAAAGAGGTTACTGAGAGATACATATCTATACTCTTTCCCTATTTTTGGGTGAGAAACTGTTACAGTTCCATTACTTAACCTTAAAGAACACCTATTATAGTCGCTTTCTCTAGTAATCGTTGGAAGTAAGCACACCGGAATATTGTTTTCTATCAGTTTTCTATACATATTTTTGTAAGGAAACTCATCGAAATAGGTATCTAGTTGCTCATTATTTGTTATTAGCTTGGGGAATAGGTATCCAGACTCCGAGTCAACTACCGCACCAACATAAAAATCAGGATTACTAGTTCTCGATATTGTGCTAATTGATTGTAATTTAACTATCGACATTTTGACCCATATTTAATGTTATATCTCCCCAAGTTAGGCTTCCAAGGCTAAATTTCTTCTCTTTTCCTAGATCAGTTTTATCTATAGAAGCTCTTCCTCCCATATTGTTTATATACAGCTCAGTTCCCTTCCCCTTTTTAGGGTATTTGTATCCAATTATTCCAAAGGTTAAGTCTATCCTAGTTTCATTTGAATCTTGAGACCCATCAAACCTTGGAGTATATTCGAATGGAACTCCTATAAACTTGTGTCTATGATTTATTTGACCTCCTGCCCTAAGAATCGTAAGCTCTATCTGAAAAGCCATCGAATAGTATGGAGCAAGTGAATGAGTATTTATATCGTAGGCTGCATTTATGTACGTGTTCATATATTTCTTCATGCTGCCATAGACATCATCCAGGATAGACATGGACATTACAGCGTTATAACTCATTCCAGCAAAAAATTCAGATGATCCACCATTAAAAAGCCTCAAAGACTCCGGTTTCATTGATCCCAGTGTAAGGTCATAAGATAAAACTGGAGTATTGTGAGAGAAACTGAAGGGAACTGCATTGCTCAGCTCATCTACTATAGTCTCTTCTGGTATAGATCCCTCTTCAACGTCAAGAGCCTTTGCTATCCACTTTCTTCCTATTTGAATGACCTTACTCCTAATTCCATCATGTTCTGCACTTGATGTTGTAACTCTAGTCTCTCTCCACATATTTGGAAGGACGTAGCAAGGTAACGGTGGGGTTATTGATTTCCTACCCATCTCCTTAAATGCTTGAACATCGTCGTCATCATATGGATATGGAAGAAGTTTTATTGACCATAAGTGATCAGATCCCATCTCAAATCCTGAAAAATCTCTATACGAAGATAAAAATCCTTCTGAGTTAAGTTTTGAGATTACGTTTTCAAAAGTTGAGTTTTCCTCATATTTGTAGACAGATGATTCGTAAGGGTCATTGAAGTTGAAGTAGTCGCTTTCAACTCTTTTCCAGTGTGATACTCCCCTATCAATCTCTGCCTTATTTTCTAGGACTTTATAACCCTCTGTTCCGTACTTATCTATCGTTCCAGTCATCTCGTCGATGACCCTATCTTTTATGGTCTCGAGAAGGCTTTTTGGAGTTTTGGGAGGTTTCTTCTTAGTCTCGTAGAGTCTGACCAGCTTCTCGTATTCCTTTGACTTTGGAAGTTTAAATGGTGTCCTACCCTTTTCAAACTCCTTCTTAAAAGCATCCTCAGTTAGCTTATTTATCAGCTTGTTTACCTCTCCAGAGTTTGTCCTACTGATCAGAATTGCACCATAGTTTGGCCTAGTCCTTACTCCCTCAATTCCAAGCAATTTTGGAGTCCTATTCTTCATGGTATCTACTGACCACTTGAATAGTCCCATATTTTCCCCACTGAAATGAGGAGGTAGAGGAACTGTACCCTTGTTTTGGTCTAGGAAATCATAACCAACAGACTTAGTGATTCCATTTAGTGATGTTAGGACATCCCCCACTGGATCAACAGGAAGCCTTATGTATCCACCCAATAGAGCTAAAGTAGCCGTAGGGTCTCTTAACCCTGCGAATATTCCTCCGGGCTGCTTGGACATTAGATCTCCATATACTTTCCAAGACTTTAGGTACTCCATATCCTCCTTCAGATCTTCAGCCCCAGAAGTTACCCAAGATCCAGTTTTAGTCGACTTGTCATACTTTTGACCTATATGGTCAGGCAATTTAACTACTCTATCCTCCCTTTCAAGGATCTCAGATATATCTTTCATTTTTAATCACTATTTTCTGGTAATCCGACTACCTTAACTCTTGCAGAAGGTTTAAATGTACTTTTTGCAAGACCTACTACCTTTACATGGCTGGTTAGTTTACTGTCAGACTTATCTAACTTAACTAACCTATCTGTACTTTTAGGAGTATGTTCACTTGATGTTGGTAGTCCAACTACCAATTGGTGTCCAGTTTGTTTTGTTATACTTTCAGGTAGATTAATCACCTTTGGCTCTCCCTGTGGAGTATGTCCATCTCCACTTTCTGGCATATTAACTACCTTTTGTCTTCCATATGGTGAGTGGTTTTGTCCATTAGATGGTAAACCTACGACCTTTGGATGACCTTTTGGATCATATCCCCCATTGTGGACTTCAACCACTTTTGGATGTGCCTTTAGATCCGTACTTCCATTTGGAAGATCTACTACTTTCTGCCTACCTGTTGGCTTAAATCCATCATCATGGACTCCAACAACTTTTGGGTGTCCCTCTGGATTGAATCCACTATTAGGCAAGTCTACTACTTTGGGGTGTGCAGAAAGATTTGTTTCTCCTTTAGGAGCCCCAACCACTTTCGGACTTTTTACTTTGCTCTTATCCATGATATATAAAATTATTAGTCATGGAATTTGAATCCAATCAAAATTCCACGTTTCTTGTCGAGTTTACTTCGGTTAGTCCATTTATAGTGTATTGATATAAAACTCCCTCAGCTTCACTGAACGTAAGTATATCGGTAACTTTCCATTTAAATTCTTGATCTCCTCTAGAGAATACCAATATATCTCCATGTTTGAGAATGTTCCTATTGTCGAACATTTGGATCGGATCAATTGACTTTCCGTAGAGCCTCAACATCTCATTCATTCCAAATATAGCGACGTAATCAAATCTTTCAGCGTTTTCATCATCAACCAAAGTAGAATTGGCAATAGATCCATATACTGACCTATAGTCATCATCCTCCTTTAGTCTAATGACTTGACACTTTATTCCGTTAATCTTTCTCCACCACTCCAATCCAGTGAGTGCAGTTTTGTAGAAAAAGTTGGTATTATCTAATAAAGTCTTTACAAATCCAGATCCACTCATATAACAGTAAGAAAAATAGAGGAGATGCCAGGGAAATACCCCAACACCTCCTCTGACCTAACCTAACACCAAACCAATTTATTTTTAACTAGTGAACTACTCCCACTTGTAGAAGTTGGAGCTTCTTGGGAAGTATGTGCTTTTATTAGCCACATATATTTACCAAGCTCTTTGGGTAGTCCCTACCCTGATATTTTTTTTAACTTACTTTTTCTTCTTTTAATATTTCTAAACCTTTTCTTAATATATTTATACTTG
>ERZ773079.1565-NODE-1565-length-13557-cov-78.552511_pt1 | contig 13557 bp, 10 predicted proteins | sample MGYA00511355_ERZ773079 | MGnify/ENA primary metagenome ERZ773079 (study PRJEB29015, sample SAMEA2737979) | human oral metagenome | biome: human oral; feature: human-associated habitat; material: dental | place: China | collected 2117 ... | reverse complement strand
TCACCGCCGCCTGCGAGTACCTGGAGTACCTGGGCGCCACCCGGATCGTCGTCTCCGAGCAGACCGGAAGCGTCCAGGGCATCCGCGACGTGTGCATCTTCACCAACAAGCCGGTCCTGGCCGACGAGGAGTGGACGGTCCTAGCCGAGGGCCTGAACCGCCTGGGCGAGATCGCCCAGGACCACGGGCTGGAGCTCGTCTACCACCACCACCTGGGCACCGTCGTTCAGACCAAGGAGGAGACGATCCGCCTCATGGAGATGACCGACCCGGCCAGGACCTCCCTCCTGTTCGACACCGGCCACGCCCTCGTGGGCGATGGCGACGTCATGGGAATGCTGGAGGCGACGATCGACCGCGTCAAGCACGTCCACTTCAAGGATGTGCGCCCGGACAAGATGAAGGAGTCGCGCGAGGCGGAGCGCTCCTTCCTCGACTCCTTCCTGGCCGGCATGTTCACCGTCCCGGGCGACGGCATGATCGACTTCACCGAGCCCTACCAGTTCCTCGTCAACCACGGGTACAGGGACTGGATCCTCGTCGAGGCCGAGCAGGATCCGGCTCTCGCCAACCCGCACGAGTACGCCACCAGAGCCCGCGCCTACATCGAGGGCGCCCTCCTGAAGCCCTGACCCCGCCGAGGCCGACCGCGCTCCCGCCGGATCCGACCCCGGACCGGCCCGGACCGACGAACGACTCCCCCGGGCGATGCTGTCCCCGGGCGAGCCGCGGCACCGGACGCGCATCACCCGGCGGCCGATCTGACGGGCACGCCGGCCGACCCGCGCGTCACAGGCTCATGTCGACCACAGCCCGCCCCTGGATCCGATGGTTGCGCAGCGCCTCGTAGCCGGCGCCCGCCTCGCTCAGCGGGAAGCGCCGGGAGACGACGTCCTTGTAGTTGATGACCCCGCGCGCCGCCAGATCGACGACGGCCGGCAGGTCCTGACGGGTGCGCGCCCCGTAGGAGCCAAGGATCGACTGCGAGCGGCGCACCGTGCGGTTGATCTCAACCTCGGCCGTCTGGACGCCCGCCCCCAGACCGATCGGCACCATGCGGCCGCCATCGGCCAGAACGTCGAGGGCGGTCTTCCAGGTCGCCGGGATGCCGAGAGCCTCGAAGGCGACGTCGACGCCCGTGCCCCCGGTCAGCCTCAGGACCTCCTCACGGGCGTCATGGGTCACGGAGTTGACGACGGCGGTGGCGCCGTAGCCGGGCATGGGGGCGAGCTTGTCGTCCGAGACGTCGATGGCGATGACCTGGGCGGCGCCGAAAGCGCGGGCGATCTGAACGATGTTGGTGCCCACGCCGCCGGTGGCGATGACGGCGACCGTCTCCCCGAAGCGGAGGTCGGCGCCGCGGCGCACGGCGCCGTAGCCGGTCATGGCCGCGCAGCCCAGGATGGCCGCGGGCACGAGGTCGATCCGTTCGGGGACGGGGGTCACGGAGGTGGAGGGGACGACGGCGTATTCGGCCAGGCCACCCATGGAGTACATGGAGATCGGGTCGCCCTCGAGAGTGGCCAGGCGAGTGGTGCCGTCGTAGAGAAGGCCCTTGAGCCGGTTGAGATCGAAGAAGGGCCCGCACAGCTCGTCGTGCCCACTCGCACAGGCATCGCACTGGCCGCAGGGCATGAGGAAGCCTCCGGCGACGTTCTGGCCCGTCTTCAGCCCGGTGTGCTCGTTACCGGGGCCGACCTCGACGATGGTGCCGGTCACCTCGTGGCCCAGCACGGCAGGCAGAGGGAAGGCGATCGCTCCGCCGATGACGTGGAGGTCGGAGTGGCACAGGCCGCAGGCCGCGACCTTGATGAGCACCTCCCCGGCCTTGGGGCGGGGCGTGCGGATGGTCTCCACCCGCAGGCCCTCATCGTGATCGCGCAGCACGGCGGCGCGCATGGTCTCCGGAATCGTCGGACTGGATTGGACTGCTTCGTTGCTGGTCATGTCGCTGTCGCTCTCTGAAAGGGTTTCCGGCGGCGGGCACGGGCCTCCGGTGTGACCAGGGTAGCGCATGACACGGTCTTTGTCCTATCAAATTGACCTCATGTACACGTTCATCCGACACCCGCGCGGACGTCGGTCCTCCATCTCGACCGGCACCCGGAGTACTGGAGCGCAGGGCCCGCACCCTTCGGATTCGTCAAGACAAATTCTCGATGCGACCTTCACCTCAACCCGCTCGAGGAAGGCCCGGTCGTCAGCGTCCTCCTTCTGGGATACACCTGCGGCGCCTCCTTCGGAGGCCAGCTGTCTGATCAATACGGCCGCCGTCACAACATTCTGACGCTCGCCCTCATCTTCTTCATGAAGTCCTCGCACGGAGGAGTATCAGATAGAGTCCATGGGGCTCTCGCCCGAGGACGGGAGAGGAGAACGCCGTGCCGATGACCGCTCGCAACGTCACGCAGTCCGACGTTGCCGAGGCGGCCGGGGCCTCGGGCTCGTTCCGGTCCCCCTGTGGCTCACCAACGATCAGCCGACCGAGCTCGACAAGGAGGTCCCCATCTGCGCACGACCCCCGACTCGCGCCCTCCCGCGCACGAGCTGGTTCGCCAACATGGACTGCTCCGCCGGCGTCGCCGCCTCGCGCCCTCCCGCGCACGAGCTGGTTGCCACGAGCAGCCTCCTCACCAGAAGTCCCGCCCGGCCGGCACGACCGCGGCGCGGACGCGATGCGGACGGTTCCCCGCGACGGTGGACCGGGTTCTCGCCGGTTCTGGCGCCCGCCCCATAAACAGATGTCCCACGACCGCAGTCGTGGGACACCTGGCCGGACCGTAGGTCAGGTCGTGGGCAACGATCCGGCTCCTTCGAGCGATATCTGACCGCTCAGTGATTAAGAGTACTCCTTCTCGAAGCGTTCCTCGAGGGCTTCGAGCGAGTCGTACTTCGTCTCGGGCACCCACCGCATGTAGAAGATGAGCGAACCGACGTTGACCAGGCAGAAGATGAGGTAGGTCAGCGACCCTCCCAGCCTCTCCATCATGATCGGGAAGACCCAGGCGACGATGGCGTTGGCAACCCACAGGGCTCCAACCGCCAGACCCATGGCCGTCCCGCGGATCTTGGCGGGGAAGATCTCGGCGACGAGCACCCAGGTGACCGTGCCCGACTGCTTGGCGAAGACGAACAGACTCACGATGATCAGCACGAGGAAGGGCGCGAAGGCCGGCGCCCCCGAGATATTGCCGTCCGCGTCCTGGTGGGGCTGGATGAGGAAGAAGAACACGGCGGCCAGCAGCCCCAGGGAGATCACGATCGAGGACTCCTGGTAGATGCCCACGTGACGGCGGGCGAACCGGGTGACCAGCCACAGGCCCACCGCCGATCCGATGAAGGACACGCCTCCGGAGACGACGTTGAGCGAGATCGCATCGCTCATGGGCAGGCCCGCGGCCGCCAGGACCTTGGGCGTGTAGTACATGGCCGTGTTGATGCCGGTGAACTGATCGGCCAGCCCCAGGATGACGCCGATGATGAGCAGACGACGAGTCCACCTGGTGCCCCAGATCTGGGATAGCTCCCATTCCTCCTGATTGGCCTCCTTGCGCTGGATCTCCAGCATCTCATCGACCTCGTCGGCGATGGAGCCGTCCTTGGCCTCATCGCGCACCCGTTTGAGGGACCCGATGGCCTCGGGAATCCGAAGGTTGGCCACGTACCAGCGGGAGGACTCGGGCATGAGCCGGATTCCGATCCACAGGGCGATGGCGGGCAGCGACGCCAGAACCAGCATGTAGCGCCACGTCATGCCGTTGCCGCCGGTGACGGTCGACAGATCGATGACGTTCCTGACCACGTCCCACTGCTGCTCCTCGCCGCCGGCGACCCTGACGGCGGGACCGCCGTGGTGCTGAGCGAGGGCGGCGTTCATCGAGTAGGCGAGGAACTGGCCGAAGACGATCATCATCTGGTCGACCGCGACCAGCGTGCCCCTGATGCGCTTGGGGGCGGTTTCGCCCAGGAACACCGGGACGGTGGCACTGGCACCGCCGACGGCGAAGCCGAGAACGATCCGGAAGAAATAGAGGACCCAGATGTTCGGGGAGAAGGTGCAGCCGAGCGCGCCGAAGAAGAAGACCATCGCCAGCATGGTGATGTTGTGCCGGCGCCCGTACCTGTCGGAGAGCTTGCCGCCCGAGGAGGCGCCGATCGCGGCGCCCACGCACAGAAAGGTTCCGACCAGACCCTCCTCCCAGGTCGTCAAGGCGAGGCCGCCCGCGGCACGGGGCAGGTGCATGTAGGGCAGGGCGCCGGAGATGACTCCGGTGTCGTAGCCGAAGAGCAGGGAGCCGAGCGTGGCGACCAGGGCGATGAGACCCAGTGAGCGCCTCCTGCCCGATGGCGGAGTGGTGTCGACCAGCTCCTGGATCTTGTCGCGGCTGTAGTCGATCGCCGCGACGGGGGATGTGGACATGGACATTCCTCCTCAAGGTGCCCGCCGCCGTCGGCGGGGCATGTCGGATTCAGGCGCCGAACTCGGCGGTGAGCCGCTCAAGGGCGGCCTTGTTGTAATCGTCGGCGTACTCGTGCCACCCGAAGACGCACACGGACGCCACTCCGTCGAAGTCGACGTCCCGCAGGGTCGAGAAGACCTCGTCCCAGGGGACCTCGCCCTGTCCGATGGCATTGTGCTGGTGAACAGTCACGTCGGCGCCGGGCGGGTTGACGATGTACCGGTTGCCGTCATTGGCCCGGTGGTTGAAGGTGTCGGAGACATGCACCTCGCGGAGCTTGCCGACCGCCGCGGCGCTGCGAATCATGCGTCCGGCGTCGCCCGCGCCATCGGAGAGGTGGAAAGTGTGCGGACAGCAGTACTCGTACCCCACCCACTCCTCGTCCACCGAGCGCACGAGTTCCAGCGCGCGATCGTGCAGCTCGACGTAATCGTACGGATGAGCCTCCATCGCCAGGCGGATCCCGTACCTCTCAAAGTCCGGGGTCAGCTCCTCGATCGACCGGTACCACTGCTGCTCGCAGCGGTCGGCGCGGTTGCGGTCCCCGGAGAACTCCGAGACGATGTCGCGCACGTCGAGGGCGTCGGCGAGCTGGAGCAGGCGCCGCCAGTTGCGCACTTGGGCCGCTCGCTCGGCCTCGTCCGGCGAGGACCAATTGAACACGGGGTTGAGGGTGCGGATCTTCACCCCCGTATCGCGCTCCGCCCCCTTGAGCTCTTCGATGAAGGCGCGATCCGCCTTGGGGTAATGGTGCCACAAGTGGAACTCGTTATTGGGTGACAGCTCCACGTAGCGGAAGCCGAGCTCCGCGGCTTTACGCAGGGTGTCGGCCGTCGACATGGTCATGTAGTACATGTTGGGGTCGAGGGCGATGTCGACCATGGGGTCTCCTCTCAGAACGCCGACGTCGGCGTCGGCGGGATTTCGTCCGCGAGCAGGCCGGGGCGCGCCGCCCCGATCGGGCCCCGCGGGCCCGAGGCCCTCGCGCCAGCTGCTCAGTGGGGCGCGACGGCGATGTCGACTCTCCTTCAGGCGTAGAAGGCCGGCTTGTCGATGAGTGCGACATCGATCATCGGCGAGGAGCCGTCCTCGTGAGACTTCACCGCCGCGTCGACAACAGCCGTGGCCGCGTAGCCGTCCCAGCAGGTCGAACCGGTGTGCTCGTCGCGGGCAACAGCATTGATCCACTCCTGGACCTCGCGGTTGAAGGCCGTCTGGAAGCGGTCGATGTGCGACCGGCACATGGCGTTGCGGTCACCGTACCGGTCCCGGATGTGGATCCTCTCCTGGTCGCCCAGGCGCACTGCCGCCGTCTCCAGTACGAGCTCGCACTCGATGGAGTAGGCCCACTGGAGGTTGACGTTGACCTCGTCATCGATGCGCACGCCCGACTCGGTGTAGGCCACGACGACGATCGGGTCGATGAGGTGGCCGAAGCGATGCGTCGTCGACTTCGGACGGTCGACCCGGACCTTGACGATCTCCTCGCCGAGCAGCCAGCGCATGGTGTCGAACTCGTGGATGGCCGTGTCGTCGATGGCCATGCGCGAGGTGTAGCTCTCCGGCACCGAGGGGTTGCGGTGGCGGTTGTGAACGAGCAGGGCCTGACCGTGCTCGCCGGCGTCGTAGATCGCCTTCATGTCGTTGTACGCGGGGTCGAAGCGGCGCATGAAGCCGACGGTGACCAGCTTCTTGCCGGCCCTGCGCTCGGCGTCCATGATCGCGATGCAGTCCTCGGCCGTGGTGGCCAGGGGCTTCTCGCACAGGACGTACGTACCGGCCTCGATGGCCTTGATGACGTCGGGGGCGTGGACCCTGCCGAAGGTCGCGATGATCACGGCGTCGACGTCGGGATCGTTCACGAGCTCGTCGGAAGTGTCGTAGACCTTGGCCCCGTACGGCTCAGCGGCCGAAACGGCGGCGGCGTGGTCGATGTCGGCGACGGCAACGACCTCGCCGCCCGACACCTCGCCCGTGATACGGGCGAGGTGGGCGCGGCCCATGCCGCCGGCGCCGACGAGTCCTATGCGAACACTCATGTGTCTCTCCTCCTTGAGTGACTGAACGGATAGCTGAACGATGGGGTGGAGTACAGATCAGGCCAGGCCCAGGCCGCATTCGGCGAGATAGGTGCGCATGTTGATGGCATTGGGCTTGGGGAAGGACGGGTCACAGGGATAGCAGTCCTGCTCGCAGATGGCGTAGATGGGCTTGTCGAGTTCGGCCAGGGCGTCGACGAAGGCGTGCATCTCCGGCAGGCCGGCCGGCGGGCAGACCGAGGCGCCCTTGGTCACCGCCTCGCCGAAGGGCCAATCCTTCTCATGGGCCTGGCGGGTGATCGCCTCGTCGAAGGCCTTAATGTGGACGTAGGTGATGCGCTCGGGGTACTTCCTGCACAGCTCGACGGGGTCGCCGCCGCCGTAGACGACGTGCCCGGAGTCGAGGCAGAGGTTGACGTACGTCGGGTCGGTGGCGTCGAAAATGCGGGCGATCTCCTCCGGCGTCTCGATGTGGGAGTCGCCGTGCGGGTGGAGGACCATCTTGAGCCCGTACTCATCCAGGAGTATCCGCCCCAGGACGTTGGCGTGCTCGACGTAGAGCTTCCAGGCGTCATCGCTCAGCACGCGGGCATCGGTCCACTCCCAGGTCTTGTCGTCGCGGTAGAGCGGGGGCAGGTGGACGATGTACTCGGCGCCGACGGCGGCATGGGTCTCGGCGATGGCGCGGAAGGTCTCGAGTGTCGTCTCCCAGGCCTCCTGCTTGTGGAGGACGCCCCAGCCGGTGCCTGCGACGACGCGCATTCCGTACTCGTCGCACCACTTCTGGAGCTCTTCGGGGTCGGTCGGGAAGTAGCCGTAAGGGCCGGTCTCGATGACCTCGAAGCCGGCCTCGGCCATCTCCCGCCATGCCCGGCGGGGCTCCATCTGCTTGGAATCGTCGGGGAACCAGACGCCCCACTGGTCGGGGCACACGCCGATGGTCAGTTTGGAGTACTTCGGATCGGATACGTTGACGGCCTTGGACATCGTTGTCGCTCCTCATCGGTTGCCCATCCGAATCGTTTCGGACGTGGCTCCAGAATAACGAACATATCCTCAACGCACCAGACCTTTGTATGGACAAATTCATCTGATTTTCAGTCGCCTCGGTGCCGGGCGAGCCCAGCGGGCCCGACGGCGGTGGACCGCGCGCGGTCCACCGCCGTCGAGCCCGCGGACGTTCACAGGTAGTGGCGCTGCGGTCGACGCTCCTGGAGATAGCGCTCGTAGGCCTCCTGCGTCGACTCCAGACGGGAGACTTCTGAGACCGCCACGTCCCACCAGGAGGAAGACGGCGGGTTGGGACCGTACAAGTCGGTCTCGATGTGGATCATCGCGGCCTCATCACCGGCATGCGCCCGGGCGTAGGCCTGCCTGAACTCCTCGATGCTGGAGACCCGGTAGACCGTGAGCCCCCAGGACTCGGCGTTGGCAGCGATGTCAACGCCCCTGACCGGCTCGGTGTCCTCCAGGTGGGAGCCGATGCCGCGCTGACGGTACGTGGTGCCGAAGCGCTGGGAACCGTGAGACTCCGAGAGCGCTCCGATGGAGCAGAAGCCGTAGTTCTGCAGGAGTACGTAGATGACCTTGATGTTCTCCTGGACGACCGTGGCCAGCTCCATGGGCAGCATCTGGTAGGTCCCGTCCCCGACGATGGATACGACCTCGGACTCCGGTCGGGCGAGCTTGCAGCCCAGGCCGGCGGGGATCTCGTAGCCCATGCAGGAGAAAGCGTACTCCACGTGGTACTGGACGGGGGTTCTGGCCCGCCACAGCGCCTGCAGGTCTCCGGGCATGGAGCCGGCGGCGTTGATGACAATGTCGTCCGCACCCATGAGTTCGTTGAGCGCGCCGAAGACCTCCGTCTGGGCCGGCAGCGGACCGTGCCCCAGGTGGTAGCAGTGGTCGGTGGTCGCGAACCAGGATTCGCGCTCGGCCGCGATCTCGCGGGAGTAGTCGTCGCTGACGCGGTATCCGTCCAGGGCCGCGTTCAAAGCGGTCAGGCCCTCGCGCGCGTCGGCCACGACCATCTGCGCGCTCTCCTTGGCCGCGTCGAAGGGCGTGATGTTGATGTTGACGAAGCGCACATCCGGGTTCTTGAACTGGGTCTTGGAGGCGGTGGTGAAATCCGAGTACCGGGTGCCGACGCCGATGACCAGGTCGGCCCTGTCGGCGATGTGATTGCCCGAATCCCCGCCGGTGGAGCCCACCGCCCCGATGGAGCAGGGATGATCGTCGTTGATGGCCCCCTTGCCGGCCTGGGTGTCGGCCACCGGGATACCGGTGGCGGTGGCAAGAGCGCGCAGCTGGTCGCAGGCCTCGGAGTAAATGGTGCCGCCCCCGGAGATGATCATAGGGCGCTCGGCCGCCCTGATGAGGGCGACGGCGCGCTCCAGGGCGGCGGGCTCGGGGAGCGGACGGCGCACGTGCCACACGCGTCTGCGGAAGAACTCGACCGGCCAGTCATGAGCCTCGGCCTGGACATCCTGGGGCATGGCGATGACGACGGCGCCGGTCTCGGCGGGGTCGGTGAGCACACGCATGGCGTTCAGAAGCGAGGGGATGAGCTGCTCAGGGCGGTTGATCCGGTCGAAGAAGCGCGCCACGGGGCGGAAGCAGTCGTTGACGGTCAGGTCGAGGGTGGTGGGGTCCTCGACCTGCTGGAGCACCGGGTCCGGGACGCGGGTGGCGAACTGGTCGGAGGGGAGCAGGAGGACCGGGACCCGGTTGGTGGTGGCCAGGGCCGCGCCGGTGACCATGTTGAGGGCGCCGGGACCGATCGAAGTGGTCACCATGTAGGTCGACATGCGATTGCACACCCTGGCGAAGGCCGCGGCGGCGTGGACCGCGCCCTGCTCGTTGCGGGGCATGATGTAGGGCATCGCGCCCTCGCCCTCGACGGGAGCGATCTCGTTCTGCAGCAGAGCCTGACCGATGCCGGCCACGTTGCCGTGCCCGAAGATGCCGAAAGCGCCCTCGATGAGGCGGTGCTCGACGCCGTCGCGCTCGGAGTACTGGTTGGACAGGAAGCGGATGGTCGCCTGAGCGACCGTCAGACGGATGGTGCCCGCATAGGCTTCGTTGCTCACGGTGCGTGCTCTTCTCTGATGGGATCGGATGGGGTCAGTGGGCCATGGGAAGGCGGGGGTCGGGCCTCTGGCCCTCCCACGTGCCGCGAATCCAGTGATGGGCCGGGTCGTCGGGGGCCAGCCACACGAGGTCCTCCTCAGGGCCGGCCATGACGTTGAGGTAGTACATGTCGTAGCCGGGGGCGGCCACGCACGGGCCGTGATAGCCGTGGGGCACGAGGGCGACGTCGCCGTCGTGGACCTCGACGCACAGGTCGATCGGCCGCTCTGGATCAGAGGCGTAGGTTCGATGAAGACCGAACCCAGGTCCGCCGGTGGGCGATGGGGCGATCTCGAAGTAGTAGATCTCCTCGAGCTCGCGCTCGACCTCACTGAACTCCTCGTGCTTATGAGCCGGGTAGGACGACCAGTTGCCCCCCGGGGTCAGCACCTCGGTGACAAGCAGGTGGGAGGTCTCCACACCGTTGTTGAGAGCGTAGTTGTTGACCTGTCGGGAGCAGTCCCCGGCGCCGCGGATGGTTACTCCGACCCGCTCGCGGCCGAAGCGGCGCACCGGCAGGTCCCGTTCGGCGACGGCGGAGGGAAGGGCGAAACGGCCGCCGCCCTCGGAGGTCACGGTGCATACCGTGTTCCGAGGCACGTACAGGTAGTCGGTGATCTGGGTGAAGACGCTGTCGCGTCCTGCGAGGTCGTAGGACCGGTCACCGGCCTCGATGCGGCACCCGCCCGCCAGGGGCAGGACGAGGAGCTCGGTCCCACCGGTCTCCAGGCGCACGGACTCCCCCGCCGCGAGCACCGCGACGCGCAGACCGGAGGAATCCCAGCCCGCGTCGGCGGCGGAGATATCGACGCTCAGGCGGTCGTGGCCGGTAGTACCGGCGGGAACGTGGATGTCAAGTGTCATGAGAGCAGTCCTACTGTGTTGTCGACGGCCCCGGCGACGTCGTCGTCGGGCGGAAGAGAAGGGAACGGCCGATGACCAGTCCCCTGACGGTGGGCAGGGCCAGTGCCCTGGCCCAGGAGGCTCGGGCGGCCTCGGGATCCTCGGCGACGGCTCCGCCGAGGATGAGCGTCGGCAGTGTCGAGGCCGCCATGACGCGTTCGACGTCATCGACGGCGGGCAGCTTAAGCCAGGTGTAGGCGCTCGTGCGCCCCAGCCCGGAGGCAATGGCCATAGAGGTGATGATGGCGTCAGCGGACAGGTCGTTGACGATCCGCCCACCGACCCTCCTCGAGATGAAGGGCTCGACCATGGCCATGACTCGGCGCCCGGCGAGGTCGTCGATCGCGTGGGCGCAGGAGGCGATAGTGCCGACCGTTCTGGGGTCCTCGTAGTCGACGCGCAGGAGCATCTTCCCCCCGTCGAGGCCAGCATCCACGACCCCGTGGGCGTCGTAGCCGGTGAAGCGGTCGTCCATTTCGAAGGCCGCGCCCGCCAGGCCGCCGCGGTTCATGGAGCCGTAGACGAGTTTGCCGTTCAGGGCCCCCAGCAGCGCCAGATCCTCGATGAGGTCGGCAGTGCCCAGGAAGCCGTTGACTCCCGGCCGCTCCAGGGCGGTGACGCACCGCGCCAGCACTTCCTCGCGCGACGCCATCGCCAACGGATCGCCGCCGGCGGCCAGTGCGCCGCGAGCCGGATGATCGCAGGCGATGATCATGAGCTTCCCATCGCCGGCCGGCGCAATTCCGCGGGGCCGGTCGGCGAGCGCCCGGGCGATGCGCTCGGGATGATGGACGCGGGTCTCGATAATGGCGTCCGTCAGAGGCGTGGCGCCCATGTCACAGATCTTCCAGATCCGAGGCGACGTCGTCGCGGTGGGCGCGCATGAGAGCGAGGAGCTCGGGCTCGGCGGGCATCGCGGTGGAGCATTCCAGGCGCGAGGAGACGATCGCCCCGGCGGTGGAGGCCGCGAAGATCGTCTTGGCCAGCGACCACCCCGACAGCAGGCCGTGGCAGACGGCGCCGCCGAAGGCGTCCCCGGCACCGAGGCCGTTCTTGGTCGTCACCGGGGTCACGGGCATTGCGACGCGCTCGTCGCGGGTTTTGGCCAGGGTTCCGCGCAGACCCTGCTTGACAATGGCGAGCTCGACGCCCGTCTCCAGCAGGGCGTCCGCGGCGCGCTCGGGCTCGCTCTCCCCCACCGCGATCCGGCACTCCTCCCGGTTGCCGATCGCGACCGTCGTCTTGGGCAGAACGCGGGCCACGGCCTCGTGGGCGGCGGCCTCGTCGGGCCAGAACATGGCGCGGTAGTCCAGATCGATAATGGTGTGCCGCCTGCGCTCGCGCGCGTCCAGGGCCGCGGCATGGGCGCTGCGCGAGGGCTCCTTGCTCAGACCCGTGGCCGAGATCCAGAAGATGCGCGCCTCGCGCACGGCCTCGGAGGGGATGTCCTGCTCGGTCAGCTCGAGATCGGGCGCCGAGGGCTCGCGGTAGAAGTAGAGGGGGAAGTCGTCGGGCGGGAAGATCTCGCAGAAGGTGACCGGTGTGTTGAAGGCCGGCTTGGTGACGACGTAATCGTCGTGGACGCCGAGGCGGCGCATCTCGGCCCGCACAAAGCGGCCGAAGGGATCGTCGCCCACCCCGGTGACGACGGCGGAGCGGTGGCGATACCTGGCCGTCGCGACGGCCACGTTCGTCGGGCTGCCTCCGAGGAACTTGCCGAAGGACTCCACGTCCTCCAGCCCCACCCCCGTCTGGAGCGGGTAGATGTCGATGCCGCAGCGCCCGATGGTCAGGACGTCGAGCGGTGGAGTCAGGAAGGATGAGGTCACGATGATGGTCCCTTCCACGTCATCGGGGCGGGTGTGCCGCGAGCTCGGGCCGAGCCGCTGCCAACAGCGTGCACCACCAGCCCAATCCCGTCAAGAGATTTGTCCGAACAAATCATCAGCTCACGCTCCCCGCTGCGGTCATGCGCATCGCCTCGGGCCGATTGGACCGTGCAATGTATCATGAGGCCGCCTTGTCGCCACCAGAGAAACTCCATGTCCACTACACCGTTCCACCCCAAGATCACCGTCGACCGCACGAGCGACGTCCCGCTCTACAGCCAGATCGCCGAGGCGCTGGCCACCCTCATCCTCGACGGCACTCTGGCGCCCGGCACTCGGATCGAGGACGAGGTCTCCATGGCCCGGCGCCTGGAGGTGTCGCGTCCGACCGCCAGACAGGCGCTCCAGCGTCTGGTCGATCGCGGGCTCATCTCGCGCCGTCGCGGGGCCGGGACCGTCGTGACCTCCCCACACGTGCGCAGGCCGATGGAGCTGTCCAGTCTCCTGGCCGATCTGACCAAGAGCGGCCACGTCGTGTCGACGATGATCCTGGAGCACTCCACCCACCCGGCGGATGAAGAGGAGGCGGCGCGTCTCGAGGTCGATCCCGGCACGAACGTGACGAAAATCAAACGCGTGCGCCACGCCGACGGTGAGCCGATCGCCCTCATGGAGAACCTCCTGCCCGCGTCGATCGCCCCGACGCACAACGATCTCGAGCACGAGGGCCTCTACGACCTGCTGCGCGTACGCGGCGTCGTACCGGTGACGGCCGCCCAGACCATCGGCGCGCGCAATGCGACGGCGGCGGAGGCCCAGGTTCTGGGCGAGAAGCGCCGCGCCGCCCTGCTGACGGTCACCCGCACGGCCTACGACGCCTCGGGCGCCGTCGTCGAGTACGGCACCCACGTCTACCGCGCTTCCCGGTACTCCTTCGAGACGACGCTCTTCAACGCGTAGGTCGGCTGCTCGCCGAACGGCCAGCAGAATTTGTATGGACAAAATATTGACATTCGCGTCGCTCATCACTTGAATGGGCCCAACGGGCCGCACTCGGCGAGGACGCCTCCCGCGGCCGCACATCCCCATGGAGCACGCTGATGAGCATCGAATACACACCAGGCCCTCTCCTCACGGCCTCACGCACCACGCCGACCGCCCTGTGGAACGACTCCGCGGACCCCGACGAGCTCCGCC
>ERZ773079.1564-NODE-1564-length-13558-cov-19.934681_pt1 | contig 13558 bp, 12 predicted proteins | sample MGYA00511355_ERZ773079 | MGnify/ENA primary metagenome ERZ773079 (study PRJEB29015, sample SAMEA2737979) | human oral metagenome | biome: human oral; feature: human-associated habitat; material: dental | place: China | collected 2117 ... | reverse complement strand
ACACATTGCGGGTGTAGTACAGCGGCTAGTATGCAAGTTTTCCAAACTTGAGATGGGAGTTCGATTCTCCCCACCCGCACCAGGAGATTATCTTGCTTAGCTTCTTTAAGCACCATATATTTTTAATTATTGTTATAGTTGCTGTTGTTTTTATATATCTCACAGCAGGTTTGGTGATTGTTTTCTTACGCCCTACACCCGGCAGCGAAGAGCTTACAGTCTATCGATTAAATTTGCCAAACCATATACGCGTAAAAAATGAAAAATTTGTCCGTATCTACGACGGTTATAAATCTGGGCATATTGAATATCGGATTTGGCTTTCAAGCGGCATTATGGTCGCTGAAAAAAAGCGATCACCGCTTCGCAACTTAAACTGCTCCCAGAAAAAGAAAGATGAAAACTGCCAAAATTCCACTACTAGAGATGGCGCGCAGATTCAACTCACCCAAAACAGCGAATCTTCAGATTTAACAATTCGCGCGATTAAACATGACACCGAATTCTTCCTTATCATTCCGCAGCATCTACGCCAAACACATAATGACGTTAATTGGCAGCAGGTTTTTACCAATATGCCCGCCGTTACCGCTAATTAGTTAATACGCTTATGCTATAATAAGTAAGTTGTTATTTAATCTATAAAGGGCATCATGGATCTATATTCTTACACCGATACACCGAAATATCAGCCTCAAGACATCGAGGACGCATCAGAATTTTATAATTTGATTGAACGCAGTAGCCTAACGCATCAGCTGTCAGAGACGCGGCCATACGTTTACTGGACGATGGAGATTTACGACAAAGCCAATGGCATTAAGGGCGGCGGCGGTCTCGGTGTTTTGGCGGCGGATACCCGGCGGGTGGCTGAAAAACTGGAAGTACCGTTCGTGGTAGTGACGCCGTTTTACCGCAGCGAGTCGCACCAAAAAATTGATGATTTGTCGCAGAATGAGTATTCGGAAAAGGTTTCGCCGCAAGATTACGGTTTTGAATACATTGACGAAGTTACTGTCAGTTCGGCAGGCTTCCCCGATTCAAGTTTGAGTATTTTCAGAAAAACGCTCGGTTCGACGCAATTTATCACAATGTCAGAGCCAAATTTCGGACAATTGTACGAAGGCGACGGCTCTGGCGATCACCGGCTATATCAAGAAGTAGCGCTAGGCTTCGGCGGCTACAAGGCGCTGAAACTGGTCGGCATTAAGCCAGCTGTCATCCAGCTGAACGAGACGGCAACTATTTTCGCAGCGCTAGCACGGCTGGACGAACTGTGCGCAAACGGCATGAATTTATATGAAGCCATAGTTTATGTTCGCAAGCATACGCTGTACACTAACCATACATTACTGCAAGCTGCCGAGCCAGAATTCAATCGTTCGCAATTTGAAAAACTAGTTTTACCAAACTTAAAAAGCAACGCTGTACGCTGCTGGCTAATGGAGCAATTCCGCAATGACCGCCTGCGGCCAAATTTACTAGCTATTGAGCTGACTGAGGCAAAAAATGGCGTCAGCAAACTACACGCTCGCGTAGCTGATTTTCGCGATCGCAATAATGATAAAGTTAAATTCCAAGCGATCACTAATGGCATCGACATGGAGACATGGGTGCTGCCAGAAATCATGAATACTTATTACAGCCAAAACGTCATCGATAAGTTTGGCTTGCCAACAGAAGAGTTCAAAGAGCAAATTGATAAAATTGACGCGCCGGCCATTCGCCAACTAAAAAGGCTTGGACGCCAAGAACTGAACAGGATTCTAGCGGCGCGCAAAGATCAGTACAATGAACCAGTACAAATTCCCGAAGATGCGGTGCTGTTTGATTTCAAGCGGCGATTCGCCAACTATAAACGCCCGTATATGGCGTTTGAACAGCCGGAAACTCTGCGCCAGATTTTAATCAACCATAACGCGCATTATATTTTAGCCGGAAAAGTCCACCAGGGCGACACGGCTATGTACCAGCGGCTGCTTGACATCCTGAAGCTCGTCGACGGCGATCCAGTTTTACGCGAGCGCGTCCATTACATCCAGGATTATGATGAAGAGCTGGGCCGAGCTTTGGCAATCGGCTCGGATATTGCGATTAACGTGCCGATGATCGGGCTGGAGGCTTGCGGCACGTCGTGGGAAAAAGATATCGCCAACCTTAAATTGCTTATCTCTACCAGCGATGGCGGCGTCGCGGATGTCAAGCCGATTGCCTGCCTGGAAGTGTCGGGAAATAATTACGATGCTGAAATATCTTCCCTATATGTCAACATGCTAAAAGCTGCCGCTGCTATTAAGAACGACCAATTGTTAGAAAAGACTGTTCGCCGCCAGTTAAAGGCATACCTGCCGATCATTTCTGGCACGCGTATGATGAAAGATTATCTGAAGTTCCTGTTTCCGCAGCACCATTCGCAAAAATCACCAGCACCGCGAAACACGCCAGTGTCCGAACCAAAGAAAGCCGCTATTCAATAATTACTTCAATTTCTGCGCCCAGCGAATTGAGCCGCTGAGCCAGCTCCTCGTAACCGCGATTGATTGAATACACATCGCGCAGGATTGATACACCCGGCGCTGCCAGCATCGCCAATAAAACCACCACTGACGGTCTCAGCGCTGGCGGCGCCACAATATCAGCCGGCTTCCATTTCGTCGGACCGGTGATATACACACGATGCGGGTCAACCAGCTCAATTTGCGCATTTAATTTGCTTAGTTCCGTGAAATAAATTGCTCGATTTTCATAGCTCCAATCGTGTACTAGCGTCCGCCCTTTGGCAACTGTCGCGATTAGCCCCAAGAACGGCAGGTTGTCCATGTTAATCCCCGGAAACGGCAGCGCGTGCAGCTTGTCCTTAGCTGCTTTCATCTTTGAATGCTTGAGGTGGATGTCAACTAGGCGCGTCCTTTCGTTATTCGCAAAATATTCCTGACTTAATTCAAACTGTAAGCCCATTTCCGCCAGCGTTGCCAGTTCAATTTCCAAAAATTCAATCGGCGCCCGGCGCACAGTAATTTCCGAACCAGTTACCGCCGCTGCGGCGATAAAACTCATCGCCTCAATCGGATCTTCGCTTGGATAATAATCAAGGTTTTTATTAATATGCTTACGGCCAGTAATTTTCAAAATCGTTGTACCGATTCCTTCGACTTTTACGCCCAATTTTTGCAGAAAGAAACAGACATCCTGCACCATGTAATTTGGACTAGCATTGCGTATAATTGTCGTATCTGGCGACAACGCCGCCGCCATAATAACGTTTTCCGTCACTGTATCGCCGCGCTCCGTCAAAAGAATCGTTCGATTGCCGGAAATCACCTTAGTTTGCGCATGATAATATTCCGATTCTGCCGCCACATCCATACCAAAACAGCGCAAGCCGCTCAGATGCGGCTCAACCGTGCGCTTGCCGAGATTACAGCCGCCGGCAAACGGCAAACGAAAATCACGGTACTGATGAAGCAGCGGGCCAAGAAACATAATCACCGTACGCGTCCGCTTGGCAGCCTCTATGTCCATATTTTCCAGCTTCAGGCGCGCTGGCGGCATAATTTCCAAATCATTGCCGTCCAGCCAGCGAGTTTTCACGCCAATTGAGTTTAATACCTCAATAATCCGATTAACTTCCTCAATCCGCGCCACTTTCCTGAGCGTAGTTTTCCCCTTATTTAACAAACTGGCGCACAGCAAACCTACCGCCGCGTTTTTACTTGTATTGACGCGTATCTCACCAGACAATTTTTTACCGCCATACACCCGAAAATTCATTTTTCCAGAATGATTTACCATCATAATGTTATTATTTAATACTTCGCTAATACGCGCTACCATCTCTATACTAATATTCTGACCACCGTTTTCAATCCGGTTAATAGCGCTCTGCGAGGTGCCAATCGCCTCGGCCAATTGTGCTTGCGTCATGCCCTGTTTTTGGCGGTTTTCAGCGATTAAATTACCAATCTTCTTCAAATACTTATCTTTATTCATGCGGCGATTATATCACAGATGGTATATTAACGCAATGATATAATAGAAGAAAAGGAGGAAATGCCATGCAGGATACACAGGTCGCCAATTTAATTGCGGCAGAAATAAAACGGCAGCAGCTGGGGATCGAAATGATACCGAGTGAAAATTATGTCTCTTCAGACGTACTCAAAGCGCTAGGCAGCGTCTTTACCAACAAATATTCTGAGGGTTACCCCGGACGACGCTATTACGGCGGACAAGAAAACACCGACCAAATTGAGCAGCTGGCGATTGACCGCGCTAAACAGCTGTTCGGCGCTGATCACGCCAATGTCCAGCCGCACTCTGGCGCTCAGGCTAATGAGGCGGTGTATTATGCGTGGTGCGAGCCGGGCGATACCATTCTGGCGATGGATTTGGCACACGGCGGCCACTTAACGCATGGCGCGCCAGTCACCCGCTCAGCCCGCGAATATAAATTCGTCCGCTACGGCATCAAGGATGTCGAGACTGGCGAAATTGACTATGAAGAAATCCGCCGTTTGGCACTGGAACATCGGCCAAAAATTATCTTGGCGGGATTTTCGGCCTATCCACGAGAACTAGATTACGCCAAGTTTGCCGAGATTGGCAACGAAGTCGGTGCGATGCTGATGGCGGATATGAGCCACATCGCTGGACTGATCGTCGGCGGTGTAGCCAAAAATCCGTTTGATTATGGTTTTCACGTTATCACCACTACCACGCACAAAACCTTGCGTGGCCCACGCGGCGGCTTGATCTTGTCGAGAGGCATAGCCAGCAATCCTTTGAAGCGACCAGAAAAAAACTTGGAAAACTTGCCAACACTGATCGACCGGGCGGTCTTCCCTGGCACACAAGGCGGCCCGCACATGCACACCATCGCTGCCAAGACAGTAGCCTTTGGCGAGGCGTTACGTCCAGAATTCACGGAATACGCCCAGCAAATCGTAAAGAATGCAGCCGTTCTGGCGGATGAGCTGAAGCGCGGCGGTTTGAAGTTAGTGACAGGCGGCACCAGCAACCACTTGGTGCTGGCGGACGTCTACGGCAGCTTTAATATCGACGGCAAAACCGCCCAGGAGCGACTGGAGGCCAGCGGCATCACCGCCAATGCCAATGCTATACCGAACGATACTCTGCCGCCATTCCGTCCAAGCGGCCTGCGCCTAGGCACGCCAGCGCTCACTACGCGCGGCATGATGGAAGCGGAAATTAAGCAAATTGCCAAGTGGATTATTACAGCGATAAATACAGAAAATCCAGCAGAATACGCAAAAATTAAGCAGCAAACTACTAGTCTTGCGGCGCGTTTTCCGCTACCATATAAGTAATACTAAATAAATTGGGGGGCAAATCAGAAATGGTTTCTTCAAAAAACAAAGTAAAAGGTTTTACGCTCGTTGAGCTTCTAATCGTCATCGTGGTCATCGCCATTTTGGCTGCTATATCAATTGTGGCGTACAATGGTATTCAGCAGCGTTCGCGCGACTCGGCAGCGGCAGCAACTGCTTCGCAGCTATCAGCAAAAATTGAGGTATGGAATAGCCGAATCGGCAGATATCCTTCAACATCAGAGGTTGAGAACGGGCTTGATAATGCGAAAGTTACCGAAGCAAAACTAAATCAAGACTTAAGAAATAAAATTACCACTTCCGGAACATCCAGTATAGCAAATGATATTTTAGTTAACTATAAAACATGCGGTGCCTCTCCTAACTTTACTGGCGCAGAAATCGCTTACAAAAAGGGTAGCGGCATTGAAACACTCAAACGAGGTACTGGCTGCTAGCTAATAGACAACGTACAGGTTAAAACCCCGGTTTTCCGGGGTTTTATAGTATCGGCTTACTGATATACTAACAGCCAGTTCCGCGATCAATATGTTCAGTACCACTTCCTTGAACATACGTAATTCTAGCACCTGTACCACTATTACACTGCTTATAGTGAACAGGTTTTTCGTTGTCTGGAGCTGCGGTACCTGTGATAATCTTACCTTGCAACTCAGCGCCAATAGCCGCTTCAGTAACTTTAGCGTCAACTAGATGATCAGTACTCACTTGACTATCAGTTGGATATGAACCTTTTATACTATTCCACGCTTCAATCTTAGTTGACAACTGCGATGCAGCACTTTTAGCTGCCGAGTCGCGCGAACGCTGCTGAATACCATTGTACGCCACAATTGATATAGCAGCCAAAATGGCGATGACCACGATGACGATTAGAAGCTCAACGAGCGTAAAACCTTTTACTTTGTTTTTTGAAGAAACCATTTCTGATTTGCCCCCTATTTTAAGTTAAGTTGTTAACAAGCATTAGTGTATCAGAAGCGAGGAGCAAGCGCAAGCTTTTTTATTAAAAATTGAGAGATTTTACGTATAGCCAGCCAGTATAGCTGATATCATCGCCGGCAACCGTCTTAGAAGCGGTTAATTTTACCTCTATAGCATCAGAATTGGTGGTTACGCTTAGTTTGACTTCTTTACCAGCAGAAATCAACGTATCGTCAACACCTCTTTGCCAGACATTTGAAGACGAACTGCAGCCGCTATCCATAGTAGCCTTACGCTTTAAAGTATTACCGCCAACGACAGAATATTCCATCTTATACACCAGTGCTTCCGCCACAGAAATACCAGTTCCCGCCACCGAACAATCGCTTTTTTTAATCAGCTTCCGGTTGGCGCTTAATGGGTTGGCAGACGTCGCCAGATTATGCATTGATATTTTATCGGACGCCATACCGTCAAAGTCGGTGCTTATTTTTACATCTTGCTCAATCTGATCAAGCGCTGCCAGTACCTCATTCTGTAGCTGCGTACGGGCGCTAGTGCGCATCGAGGTTCCAGTTAAGTTTACTATCGCTACCACCATGGCGCTAATAATTAATATTATAAGCGGCATGACAGTCAACAGTTCTATCAGCGTAAATCCGGCGCTTCTTTTACGACTCTGGCCTCGGCGCTTAGCCTCCAAGATACGTTGCATGCGACACCTCCCCGCCATCGGAACCGTATTTAACAGTAACGACAACTCTTATTAACGATGAATCTGTATATGGTTTACACATAGAGACGGTAGCGGACGCTGGCTTCGGCAAAGAGTTCGGCCGAAGAGCTGCTGGCGATACAGCTGGCGACGAGCAAGTATTGGCAACGGCCGCGTAATTTTGTTTGCGTAAAATCTCATAGCCAAGGTTGCTGGCCTCGCTCATCTCCCTAGTGTCAGCCGACTGATTTATGACCACGCTGTATAGCTGGTAACCGCTCAGTAGAAACAATGCCGCCACAAAAAGAGTTATCAATATTTCTACTGTCGTAAACCCACCCTGTTTCATTATTTATGCCTGCTTTCTATGACTTGCCATTTATCTGAATCTTTGGTTTCCAAATGATACATAATTGAGTATTGGCGGCATTCAACGCCGCTCTCCTGGCATTTCGTACCGCTGCCAGAGTGAGCAAAGTACACGTATGCGCCGCTTGGATATGTTGGCAAGTTGTTAGCAGCGTAGTTATTTTTATACGAATTTATATCAGCAATACTGTTAATACTGCGGCCGCCGGAAAATATACCCTGCTTAGCTGGAATTAATGCTTCGTTGCCGGACGGGCCTTTTTTCGCATCGTCCTGTAAATTGGCTAATATTTTATCAAACTGGGCACTGGTCAAATTAGACGATCCAGCTACGCCGGAAAAATAAGCCGGATAGCTGCCGACCGGCTTGATAACATTACCGCCGCTATCCTTAATTTCCTGCGAATAAATACTCTCCAAATACATCTGAATCGCCGCCACGTCAGCCTCGCGCTCCTTATCGCGGGCGCTTGCTTGGTAACCGCGAAAGCTAACAACGCCGATGGTAAATAAGATTGCTATAATAGCAATAACAATAGTTAGTTCAATGATTGTAAATCCACGCCTCATCCTCATGTATTAAGCATAACCGCAAAGACAAAAAACTACAAGCCTTATTCTAGCTCAAGCGGCTCTTGCTGGATTTGAATGTGGAATTTATCGTATACTTTCTGAACAATTTTCTCTCTGGCCATAGCCAAATCAGGATAGCCAGCCGCGCCATTATTAACTAAAACCAGCGCATTTTTTTCGTAAACTCGAATATTATGGAATGTTTTTCCTTTTAAGCCAGCCTTTTCAATAAGCCAACCTGTAGGAATTTTATATGTATTGTCCGGCATAATGTAATTCGGAATATCCGGATATTTTTTCTTTAACTCGTCAAGCTGCCACTGCTCTATGATAGCGTTCTTAAAGAAAGAACCGGAATTTGGCTCTTGGGTGGGATCTGGCAATTTCTCGGCGCGAATATTAAGAACAGCCACTCGGATAACCGGCAAATTAACAATTCTAATATCATTTTCAGTAAGATATTTTTGGATGGCAGCGTAATACGGCGGCTTAGGCTGAGTACGAAACAGCCGCAATGTAATGTTTAAAATACAATACCGCCCCTTTTGGCTGCTGCGAAAAATACTATTTCTGTACGAGAAATGGCAATCTTTGGCGCTAATAGTAACGACTTTTCCTTCTTTTGAGTCAAATGCCTCCAGGCTAACCAGCGTATCAGCAATCTCTTGCCCGTAAGCACCGATGTTTTGCACCGGCGCAGCACCAGCCGTTCCAGGAATGCCCGACATCGCCTCAACGCCCTGTAAATCCATGCCAACTATCTTTTCCACCATTTCATCCCAGTTTTCGCCGGCACCAATTTTTACAACAACATTATCGCCATCATCCGATACAACATCAAAACCTTTAATACGGTTCAATAAAACGACACCATTGAAAGTCTCATCATGCGTGATTACATTGCTGCCGCCGCCTAGAACGAAGACTTTCAAGCCTTTAGTACTAGCTTCCTGATAAATATTTTTAACATCGTCAGCAGTGCTGGCTGCCGCCATAAAACGCGCTTTGCCGCCCAGCTGCATGGTTGTGTATTTTTTCAAAGATATATCAGTTCTCATTTCCATAAGCACATTATATCATTTTTCCTGGCTGGCGCTAGTGTGATATAATATACCCGTTATGCACCCGTAGCTCAGCGGATTAGAGTACTTGGCTTCGAACCAAGTGGTCGCAAGTTCGAATCTTGCCGGGTGTACCAATTTTTGCGCTCTGGCAATCCAGCTGAACCACCCTCGGCGTTACGATGTACGTCCTTTGGCTGTGTTGTAAGCAGCGCACCAAATGCCCCGTTAGCTCAACTGGATAGAGCGTTGGTTTCCGGTACCAAAGGTTGCAGGTTCGATTCCTGTGCGGGGTACCAAAATGAATTTATTATGTGTGATTTTTCTAAAACTCCTTACCGTAACGACGAAGCTGCCGGCTGGATTCTTAGCCCAGTGCACAGGCGTCTTGATTGCGTAGCTATTCATCAGACGCCGTACATTGTTCCAATTCATAGAGATTGGGGACTTGATCTTTTTAGCCTCAGCGTTGAGCTTATTATCGTTACGCTGCTACTGCTTGTTGCTTGGCGGACACGACAAAAAGCTTCACGCGATACGAATCGCAAATCGCGAGTTGTAATTTCAATACTTTTCAAAACAGCCGCAATACTATTTGTTGCCACCGTAATTGCCGTAACGTGCATGCGCTTGTTACATGGCGCGCGAGCAAACAGTCTTTGAAAAATATGCAACGAATTATTTTGATTCTAAAAACCATTCAGCAATTCCGAATCATCAATTGATATGATTCTTAAATCTCTGTTACAATATCCTCAGTGATGACAAAATTGAGAAAAAGACAGAGTCCTGATTTATGTGTAGAGCGCTGCACGCCCAGGTGGCTTGCTAGTTTATTTGGCCGCCAAGCTGTGCGCTGGAGCATAAAAAATGAGGATATTAAAGAACAGCTAGCAGATTTCAAAAAGGCTGAGCTATGGGCGGACACGCTCCTTGACGAGCACTGGAACGATAAGTTTCCTGTTGATCCAAACGTCATCGCAGTAAACATGGGAATGGAAGTTTGGCTTGCACCTACTTCGGGAGAATTTGCTGGTGTCATTTTAAAAACCGATAAACAGGAAATGCCGTCAATCTTTGTAGACAAGGATGCTACCACTTCTCGAAAACGCTTAACGATCGCTCATATGGTTGGCCACTACGTTGAACATCTCGGAGACCCGGAATCCCCAGACCAGCAAATACCTGGCTATTTTGGATTTCATGATGAATCAATGGTTAGCGATGAGACAATTCTTGCAGACCGTAGGCCTACCGACTCGGGGGCGCCTAACCAATCTCAGCGAGAACTCTTTGCAGACCACTTCGCCCGCTCTCTGCTAATGCCCGAGGGCGAGTTTCAGGAGGTTATCGATTTGGGATTGAAGTTCGACGACATTGCGACATACTTTGGTGTTTCTGCTGCAACTATGCGAAATCGCCTGAATGATCTCGGAATAGACCTTTAACGAGTAGTTAGGGATTACTTCCATCCTGGAATTATCACAGAACGCCAGCAGACTCATATTCGTTATTTGACTTTCCATATTGCCTGTGCTTAAATCATAAGTATTAGTACTCTGAGGAGAGGGATATGGAAAATAAACAAACAAATCATGGAAAAATAAAAATTGTCGCTGGGATATTTGCCATTGCACTGGTAGCGGCTTTGCTATATTGGCTATTTACTAGCCTACTAAATGTAAACCAACACGGTCAAAGAAAGAAAGAGCCTGATCACGTCGCCGCCTCTCAAATAGATGATGAAAACACCAGTCCGCAGCGACCAAACACAAACTCAAAATCGAGTTCGGACGATAATAAAACTGATCAATCTCAACATAATGACGACATAGAAAATTCATCCAACGGCTCCGCCGAGACAACTAGCAATAATACTGCCGTCATGTACCGTAACAGCGCCGCTTCCCGCCACCGCCAGGCAACCTTGGCAAGCAAAAAGCCGTCAACTCACAATAGTATTTTTCAAAAACCTAAGCACAGACCAATCACTAAGCCCGGCAGCAACAAACCAACTACACCGCCCAATCCATCCAAGCCACCCAAGCCAACGCCCGAACCAGCGCCAGCAGCCGTGAAAATCGTCGGCACAGCAGAGGTCGGATCAACCCTAATCGCGCAAATCGACGATCCCAACGGGTTGAAAGACGGCGGTATACGGTATTATCAATGGTTTGCCGACGGCGCGGCTATTCCTGGCGCCAGCTATTTCTCATACAAGTTGACACCAGCAGAATCAGGCAAGAAAATCACTGTCAAAACAACTCATGCTGATGGCAAAAATATGATGAAAAATTTAATTAGCCCAGCCACACCATCTGTCAATAACGCCGCATCAAATAATAACCATGGTAGCGTCACCATCGACGGAATTAACCGAGTCGGACAAGTATTCACTGCTCACATTACCGATGCTGATGGCGTGCCAGAGAGCGGCATTACTTACCGATGGTACGAATTTTATGGCAAATTCCTGGGAACTGGCAAAACTCTCGCGCAAACCAAAGACTACCTCGGCATGCAAGTCATCGTTCAAGCCAGCTATATTGACAAAAAAGGACATAAAGAGAGCGTCACCAGCGGATTTAGCGGGTCGGTCGTCGATAATTCAGGCGGCGGCACTGGCGCGGGAATAATCAGTCCTGCTGCGACTGCGCCAAAAATTACCCTTCATGGACCAACCAACGTCAAAGAAGGAGAGACCGCTGTTTACACGGCAACTTTAGACAAAGCAGCCAGTACCGATGTTAGCGCGGATATCAAAATCACGCACAATACTAGTAGTCCAAACAATCTCAATGTCCGTTGGGACAGCCAGCGAGTGGTTATTAAAGCCGGAGAGACTAGCGCCAAATTCTACGTTGATACCAATGCCGGCACTGACGGTAAAGGTAAAACTTACACCGTTTCTCTTAGCAACGCTGTCGCTGGCATGGTCAATAAAACAAATACTAGTACCTATACTGCAGTCAATGCTCAATCGGTCTTTATGCTATCATACGTTTATCCGCTCGCTGAGGCTGGCGGCAGCGAGTTCTCTGACTACTGGAAAGCGGTTCATACAGCAGGCAGCAGCAAAATCCCGTATACGCTCATCATGGCAGACGGCAGTCCTGACGCCAAGCTCGACCCAGGCTATGTGCGGCTGCTAAAAAAGAACGCCGAGCTTGGTTTCAAAACTGTCGCTTACATCCGCACTATTCATCAAACTCGCCCAATTGCCGAAGTTAAAGCCGCCATGGCTAAGTTCATTGAACTTTACGGAGCGGACAAAATTCACGGATTCTACTTCGACGAGATATCATCCAGAAATAACGGCGCAACGGCTTACATGGCAGAATTGTATAACTATACGAAAAGTACTTACGGCAACAAGTTGGTCGTCGCCAATCCTGGCACGCACATCACCGACGCAATTGCGCCATACGCTGATATTTTCATGACTAACGAAGGCACTGCTGACGAATATATTAATAACTATAAGACCGCTTACTCTGCCTTTGAAAAAGACCCAGCAAATTCCCATCGTATTTTCCATACGATTTATACCGCAAAGGCTAGCGATTACCAAAAAATAATCAATTTATCGCGCCAACGCAATGCCGGCTGGGTATTCATCACTACCGATAGTACGATACCCGATGGCAGGCCATACAATGATTTGGCAGCTAATTTCTCTACCCTTGTCGATAATGTCAATAATTTGAGCAGACGACCGTTTGACCCAAACAGGAGTACAACGCAGCCTTTGCTGACTGGCGCGATAATCGCATCGGCAGACGTTAAAACCACAATTACAGCAAAGTAAAATTCACTAGCTAAGGCTGAGTGCCGAAATCTTGAACATCTGTTGGCGGAAGCGGTGCTGGCTGCGAAACTTCTGATGCATCAAGCACCTGGCTAATTTGCTGAGCAGTAATAGTCGCCGTCGAACCCGGCGCGATCAGACCAGCTAGCATCTGCTTGGCGATAGTATTCTCAACTGCTCGCTGGACAACGCGGCGCATCGGACGCGCACCCAGGCGCGGATCGTAACCAGCTTCAACCAATAATTTCTTACCTTCCTCCTCAACTGCAACCTGGATTTTTTGCGGCGCCAAGGTTTTATTAACGCCAGCCAAAATTAAATCGACAACCTGCAGCAACTCTTCCTTGCCCAGCGGACGGAATAAGACAATTTCATCAAAACGGTTCAAAAACTCCGGCCGGAATAGATTAGCATTAATTAGCTCGTTGATAAACGTTTGTTCAAACTGCTCCAGCTGGTAACCGCGTTCAATATATTCGCGAATTCTATCCGCTCCAGCGTTTGACGTAGCGATGACAATCGTATCGCGAAAACTAATTTCCCGGTTATTTTCATCGCGCAGGATACCTTCGTCCAGTAGCTGCAGCAGCGTTGTTAAAACTTGCGGATGAGCCTTCTCAATCTCATCCAGCAGCACAACAGAAAACGGCCGCTTCTGCACCTGGGCAGTTAAACTGCCTGGATCATGCGCGCCATCAGCAATCAGCCGCGCTACGTCATCTGGGCGAACAAACTCGTTAAGATCCAACCGAATCATACT
>ERZ773079.1562-NODE-1562-length-13566-cov-3.588780_pt1 | contig 13566 bp, 6 predicted proteins | sample MGYA00511355_ERZ773079 | MGnify/ENA primary metagenome ERZ773079 (study PRJEB29015, sample SAMEA2737979) | human oral metagenome | biome: human oral; feature: human-associated habitat; material: dental | place: China | collected 2117 ... | reverse complement strand
CTGACCATTTGGTAAGGTCATAGTCCATGAAAAAGTACGGTGAAGGAGTGTTTGTAAATTATAATAAGCCATATCAGATGATTGTTTTAATTGATTCTTTTATTGCGTTGATATAATCTCTCTGGTCTTCGGCCTGCCATCGCATCATACTGAAGGCAGATACATTTTTCTGGGGATTTGAGTAATATTTCAAGAACATATACTTTGTACACAGAGGGATGTATGCTCCTTCTTGATCACTTCTTTTTATTGTGCGCAATTTCTTTGGGAAGAGTGCATTCTTGTATTCTCTGTTGATTGATGAGTTAAGAAGCGTAAGGTTTCCTATAGAATCCTTGTTGGCCATTGATTTTGAACTATCACCACAAGCATAGTAATTCTCCACTTCTGTTCTGTAAGGCTTGAATTTGTTCCCTACATCCTTGTTCCCATTTTTCTTGAAGTCCTTTAGTAGCAGGATACCCTTGATGATGAGTTCCCTTGCTGCAACTGCTGATTGGGTGAAATGACCTTGGGCTTCCGTCTCTCTGCGGTCAACCCACAAGCATGGGATGGCATGTTCGACGATCCATCCTTTCTTTTCGTCTATCTTCTCGATAGGATTATCCGTCTGCGAGTTCACATGTTCTACGTCATAAGAATTGTCACGGTAGAGGTCAAAAGGGAACTTTTGTCCAAACTTGTCGCAGGTCAGGACATTAAAGAAGAGTAATATCTTTCTAATCTTATTAAAAGATTCACGCTCTTGATAGCTTAGTTCTTCTAAATCCTCTATACAGGTAAGTTTTAGATTGGCCTTGACAAGATCTGTCAAGTTTTGAGAATGACTCAATTTATTGTAGATTTCTGACATTTTCTCTCCACAGTCAACGAGATAGCCTATATAGTTGTGCTTATGAACATCTTCATGCCACTTACAGAGTATATCGAAAAACATCTTAATTTCATTCCATAGTGACTCTACCTGTGCGGGGTTAGGTGTGATAAGAAGATTGTGCATCTTGTCATAATAGTAGCGATATGAAGTGCTGGTTTTACCACCCCTAGAGTCCTTTATGAAATCGAAGAGCAGGTCCATACGGTTGCTGTAATCTTTGTCTTTAGGCGAGATCATCTTCCAGAAACCATCATTTTGGAATTTCTTCCCCATTTCATCCCATTTCCTTACGAGTGTCTCTGAAGTCATGAGCGAACTTCCTGACGATGGCGATAACTTGATGCAGAGTAGGAAAAGGGCTTTGATGAGTTCGGAATCTGTCAGACTAATCTTTCCTCGATTTAGTCGGTTAAAGACTTCAATATCATGGATGTGATTTCCTGACAATGTCGTATTTGGCGTAGTGATAGGTTCTACATTATACCAAATGAAGATGGCTCGTAGATTAGGGGGAGTAGACGAACCGCGAGATGCGTCTTCGTAGACAAGTAGCTCCTTTATCTTGTCTTGCAGAGCTTGGTTGTTTGATAGCTCATCATTATACCATCGTTCAATCCTGTCCTTGGCTTTTCTAACAAAGTAGCTGTCTAAGTTATGTGCCGGGGAAGGGTAGTTGTAGTCTGGGGAGGATGGGTTATAGGATATTTTTGAGAAATCGAGTTGCTTTCTGTTTTCATATTTCAAGGTGTAAAGAGGGAGGGTGGTATTTGCATATAACTTCTCCTTGACGCATCTCAAAATAAGAAGCATTGTTGTTAAACGCTGTTGCCCGTCTAATACATCCCATTCATAGCCACAGCCCTGGACGGCTTTGGGCTTTACCATAAGTGGCTGAAGATAATAATTGGCTTTCTGATTTATATTCGTTTTCACAAAGGAAGTGAGATCATTAAGTAGGTCGTCAACTTGCTTAACGGCATTATCTGTGACTCCTGCTTCTGACGATTCCCATCTATATCCCCGTTGATACGACGGAATGGAGAAGCTGAAGCTGCCTGTCAATAGCTCACTTACGGGCATCTCAATAGGATCAGAGTATCCTATGATGTTGTTTATATTCGTTAAATCCATATTTAATAGGTTTTTAAATTATCCCTTAACTCCGCAGCGTGAAATCTTGCAGGTAATCCAAGTGCCTGATATACAAAGTTCTCAAAACACTTGGATATGTCAGAATTTTCACCGATCTTAGTGCTGTAAACATAAACAGCAAGCAAAATATCTGACATGACAAAGGTAGCAATTAAAAACGGGAATATCACTTCTTTTAGAGGAATTTATCACATCATGGATGTTTTATCAGAGTTGGATCTTGAGAAACTTACCGAATCCGTATTGGGCAGACGCGGATGCAGCGGCAAGGCATTCTGGGCGCTCTGTTCTTCAGCTACCTCTGTGGTGGAGATTTTCTTGAGGACATCAATTCGCTCATAGGACAGTTCAGGCAGAGACCTGGCACGCTGTTGCCCGGTGCCGACACCGTGGGGTGCGGACTGAAGGAGCTTGCCGAAGAGAATGTTGTCTATGAGAGCGAAACCTCCGGCAAGTCGTATAGTTTCAATGTGGCAGAGAAGCTGAACATCTTACTTTTACGGATGATACGGAGAATGGGGCTTATAAAGCCGGGCTGCCATGTTGACCTGGACTTTGACCACCAGTTTATCCCTGCCCACAAGTTCGATGCAAAGTATTCCTGCAAGCAGGACCATGGCTGTTTCCCAGGCCGGGCTTCCATCGGGGGCATCATTGCCGGGGGGGGAGAACCGTTCTGACCCTATATACGAACAAAGCATACTACGCTGAGATATTCCTTGAATGAACAGCATTTCTTTGTGGTTTCCATACTTCCTATTGGTTTGGGTGGGGGACTTCATGCGCAGATAAGCCCCAGCCCCCCGAAAATCCTCACATCTTTGTATAAAGCCCCAAAAAGACATCTCAACATCTACTTACGACCTACTTAAAATTATCTCACAAGGAAAAATGCTGCGGAATTGGGGTGTTGCGATATCCTCGGTATTATTTTGGTTCTTCCGTTAAATGCGTAGATGCTTTTCATATGGCTTTAACGGAAGAACCGAAGTGATTGATGAAACAAAAACATGGCCAAGACCGTCAACTGTCCATTCTGTCCTCCTCCTCCGATACAAAGACCTTTTCAATTTCAATACGTTGGAAACACAGACAAGATCTTGAAAAGTCATTACATAATCTCAAACAGATCATCTGCAAATAAAAAGAATACGTGCAAAAAACAGGTTTGTAACCGGCAGTCAATCAGTCGGTTATTAAGCCGTTTACAAAAGGTGCTTGATTGGACTTCAAAAGGGCGTTGGTAACACGCTAAAGGAGCACCTGTTGCAGGTCAATCAGGCATCTTTTAGAAGCCAGAAGAGCATGTGTCAGCTTTGAGCTGCATAAAAATGTTTACAAACACTGATGATATGGAAATAAATTGTGTGTAAAAGACGGAAAGACAGGCTGACGGACAGGCATCGTATCCATTTGTCTTTTCTGCCTTTTATCTTGTAGTTTGTCCTCCTTTGCAAGACCATCCGTTTTGGGAGAGTCATACTATGCAAGTACACAAGCCCTTTATTCTATTCCCATCTATCCATTTAACGGAAGAACCATTATTTTTACCGCAGGAAGTGTTAATTCCGTGCATTTCCGGTTCTGTTATGTTTCTTTTTTATATTTTTGCCCTATCCTAACAATATAACCACAGTGTATGAGCATGATGAAGACAGTCTTGAAAGCAGCTATATTTTCAGTATTATTCCTTTCTGGGGGAAACTTGTCAGCGCAGGTTTCACCTATCTGGTTAGGTGTCCGTTTAGGTTGTGGCATGTCTGTCACTACTGGTCTGGATAAGATTCTTGTTCCTGAAGACTATTATTCCAATTACAGTTTCAAAGACAAGTGGCAGCTTACGCCAACAGTTGGTGTATTTGCTCAGTATCATGTCGATGGTTCCATCATAGGTGTTGAAGGTGGATTTAGCTATTGGCAGAAGGCATCACAGCTTGTCTATAATGATAATAAGGAGTTAAACTATAAGGTTACACCTCGTTATAATTACATTGGCGTATCTGCTTTGTTGAAGATTTATCCTTGGCGCAAAGGCTTCAATATTTCAATTGGAGGACGCGCGGGAGCTAACCTTAATGGCAAGGGCATATCTTACGAGAGTAATCAAGAAGACAGTAAGTTTGCAAACTATCATTTTGCCACTGTCGCAGAGACGGAACGTCTAATGAAAGAGAAGTTGACAGGACAGCCAGACATTGCCGTTGGCGGTGGTTTTGGATATGAAATAGACCATCATTGGGCTGTGGACCTACGTTATTTTTATGGTTTAAACTCTACTATCAAGACAGAGCATAATGACTATAACTGGGCAGAACACTCAACCCATGGACAGAACATAGAGCTTAGTATCAGCTATCTTTTTAAACTTTAACCCTTATGAGTTTATCTATGAAGGACAAGAGCAACAGAAAAAAACGTTATATTCTGGCAGGAATCTTTCTTGGCATAGCTGCTCTTTTGGGTATAGAACGCTGTGTTAATGACGAGCCAGAGGCTGAGCAGCGTATAGAACAAAAGAAAGCAGACAAGGCACCATCACAATCTACTACACCGCATGTCTCTTCTTCTTTAGACAAGACAAAAGTGCAGAAGGATTCGGGACGTTCAGATTGTGTATATAATAAGCTGGGGAATGTGTCCCGAAACGTTACAAGTATCAATACAAGGAGAATTAAAAAATCAAGCATGACAAGGAAAACCGCTAATGGCAAACATTTTTCGTCAGAGCAGCCAATCCTTTCTCCATCATTATCAACTGACGTTTCATCTTTAAACGATAAAACATCCAGTATAAAACACGAGATGAAAGACCCAGACAATGAACCATCTAATCTGAAAACAGGTGAATATGTTCTTGACAACTCTATGATTAGTCAGCCCTCCATCGTACAGGAGAATCCGAAAGAATCACTATCTTTGATAACTTATTCATTTCCTCCTCATCACCTTTTTCGGATAGGACTCAGAGCTGGAGTTGGTTATTCCAGCATTTCAGGATTAAGCAGTATTGTTGAAAACCATGACGTACGCCCTGCTTTCACAATGAGTGAACGTGGTGGCATAAATCCTCGTATTGGAGTCTTTGGCACATGGCAATATCGCAGGTTAGGTGCTGAACTGGGCATTGATTACACCCGTATTCCCAGCAAGCTGACAGAGCACAAGATACCTGAAAATGTAACCGAGACTACACGGTTTCATTATAATTTCATTACTCCACAAATCCTGCTTCGTTTCTATGCTTTCCCAAAGTTCTATATGGGAGCAGGAATCAGTGCTGCTATTCCGTTTGGCAGCCGCAATATCGACTTTACTAATGACCGCATTGGAGAGGTATACCGACAGCAGGCTGAACGTACACAGGATCATCTGAGAGAATCAGTCAAGGCACGAGTAGCATTCATTCCTACCATGAAGATTGGCTATGTTGATGTAAAGAATGGTCTGGAGGCAGGGTTGGAATACGGTTTCGGATTTAATGATATCCTCCGCACCAGTGCCAATGACTATGGATATCAGGAGCGTATGAACAATCTGCAGACAGTCAGTCTTACCATTGGCTACAGTCTTCCACTTGGCAAAGCTAAATAAGCCGCATTTTCGAATCATATTAAAACAGTCTCTATATGAAACATAAATACCTCATAGCAGTTTTCTTCTTTATATCCACTCTTTCTGCTACAGCTCAGACCCCTGGTGGTGTAGATAAGCCAATGGTCTGGTCACGTGATTCTGCCTCTGTCCGTGTCTCTGCTGGTGCTGGCCTTACCTATATCGGCGTAAGTAAGGTATATGGCGAAAAGGAACAGGCAATATGGTCTCTTGGTAGCGGAAGATCTATTACCCGTATACAGACAACCGAGCGTGCTGCTAACCTTGGTGACGGTACTTTTATGAATTATGCCAAGGAATCTCTGCCTGAAATGCGACTTTACAGCTATACGACCTCTTCCAATATGAGCAACGGTCAGACTCTGCATATCGGTCGGAACGGGAACACTAAGCTGCCTGTAAAGAACCTTGATGGCAGAACTGTTGAGTATACTGTCTTCGATCGCCGCCTTTCTGATACTGAACGTTGCCGTGTGGAAAGCTATCTTGCATTGAAATATGACGTGAGTCTTCGCAGCAGTTACCTCAACTCAAGAAACGAGGTTATTTGGAATGGTTATGCCAACAAAGCTTATAGTCACCGTATAGCTGGTCTTATTTCAGACAGAGCTTCTGCCCTGCATAAGACAAGAGCCAAGAGCTGTGAGGAAGACGGTTTTCTTACTATCAGTATGAGCAAGCCTCTTGCAGATGGTGAGAGTATTCTGTGGGGTGACAACAATGGCAAACTTTCTTTCCGCCAGAGTAAGGCTTACGGCAAGTGGCTCGGTAGACGATGGATGAATGCAGCGACACGTGTTGACAAGCCTAATGTTGATATTGTAGCTGATGGCAAGCAACTACGCCAGATACAGCCTCTTGCAGAAGGTGAGAGCTACTATCTTGCCGTTGACCCTACAGGAACGGGTAGCTTTCCTGTCAAAACTCTAAGCTATCATAAGGCAAACATGACAGTTGGTGACAGTATTGTCTTTAAGAATATACCGTTAGGCAAACGTGATGTATTCACGCTACGAGCTGCCAAAGATATGTTTACGACAATAGAAGTAGAGCAGCCAACGGAGAAGAGCGGCAGCACAGGAACACTCTCTGTCAGAGTAACAGGTGGTATCGCCCCTTACAAGATGACCCTACAGAGAGAACACATGCCCGTTTTCAATCGTACCACAAGTGACAGCATACAGTCTGCTGACGGACTCATAGAAGGGAAATACCTTCTTACGACGACAGACCATGTGGGCAACAAGGCTGAGAATGAGTTTCAGATATCTAAGACGGGTATCACAGAAATTCCTTCCATGAATCCTTCCGACGGAAATAGTGACTTCCTTGCGAATGTAAGTGTAAGTCCTAATCCAACGGCGAATGGATATGTCGGTGTCCAGGTGGAACTGAGCGAAGTAGCTCCATTGGATATGGCACTCTATACGACGGGTGGAGCTCTTGTCAGTCGTCAGACCAATATGCCAGATACATATTTCTCCACTAAAGTCTATCTGCCACAGACAGGTGTTTACTTATTGACACTGCAAAGTGGTAGCAAAGAAAAGACATTTAAACTGGTGAGGAAGTAAATCTCATTTTTATCTTTTATAAAATTTTCCAACGCAAGTATATATATATTGAGGACCTTTAGGTCTGAAACAAAATAGCAAGAATAATGAAGTATTCTACACATTCACTCCTCCTTCCGTTCCTGTTGCTAGCAGGAATCATACTAAACTCCTGTAATGGTGGAAGTAGTCGTTCTGCTAAAGAAACTGTAATCAGTGATTCTCTATCTACTGATACAGTCTCTTCCGTACAAAAAGATAGCACTTCCCAAAAGGCTACTTCCTTACGAACACAAGTCAAGGACAGTGTACAGAACTCTTCTGTGAAGAGATTCTCCAAGGAAGTTGTAAGAAATCAAAAGGGGAATCGTGTAGATACTCACAAGGCGAACAGGAAATCTGCAAGAGTTTTTGCAGACTTAGGCAAACGTACCGTCAGCAAGTTCTTTGCCAACTCCGACAGCGATACGCTCAATGTCGGGCGTGCCCAGCTTGCCGTTCCACGTGAGGCTATGGAAAAGGGTAAAGTTCTCAGTATTACGCCACTTAGAAAAGGTGAACTACCAACCTTGCCTACTGGTATGGTGAACGTTACAGGTGGTTGTGATACATTGATGGCAAGAACAGATACGGTGTCAGGTTATCGCTTCTTACCTCATGGCAATCATTTCGTCCATCATCTGGCAAGTATCGCAGTACCCTACGACAGCACGTTGATACCGAAAGGCTATACCGTAGATGATATCCACACCTATTATTATGATGAACTGCACCAACGCTGGACAATGCTCCAGTCAAAAGGTATTGATACTAAGCGTGAAGTGGCAATGGCGGAGACTTCTCACTTTACAGATGTCATCAATGGTATCATCAAAGTTCCTGAGAGTCCCGAAACACAGAATTATGTCCCTACAGGGATCAGTGAGCTGAAGGCTGCTGACCCAGCAGCGGGTATTCAGCAGATCGAAGCCCCATCAGCTAATCAGAATGGTACGGCAACACTGTCCTATCCTTTCGAAGTTCCTGCAGGGCGTAATGATATTGGTGTAAGTGCTGGCTTACAGTACAGCAGTGAGGGAGGCAGTAGCTTTGTTGGCTATGGATGGAGTCTTCCTGTACAGAGCATTGATATAGAGACCCGATGGGGTGTACCACGTTTTGATGATAAGTCAGAGACTGAGAGCTATCTTCTCATGGGACAGCAGCTCAGTGACCGACTCTATCGTAGGACTGACTCTCTGGCAAGACAGGCAGACAAGCAGTTCTATCCAATGACAGAAGGCGGTTTCAGTAGGATTATCCGAAAGGGTAACAGCCCGAAGAACTATTACTGGGAAGTGACTGGTAAGGATGGTACAGTCTACAGTTATGGTGGTCATGGTGGCCATGTCAGTGATGCTACTTCTCTTACCGATACCAAAGGTAACCGTATCAAATGGGCACTTGACCGTGTTACCGATGTTCACGGAAACTTTGCTGCTTTCCATTACATGAAGTCTGGCAATAACCTTTATCCTGAACGCTATACATGGACAGGATTCGGGGAGACGGAAGGACTGTATAGCATTGAATTCAATATTGACTCTACAGCCACAGACCGAAAAGATGTGACGAGTAGCGGAAGACTTGGCATTATGCAAAGGGACAAAGGGCTACTCCGTAAGGTCACAGTGAAGAATAATGGTCAGCAGCTCCGCAGCTATACCTTAAACTATGAAGAAGGACCGTTTGGCAAGATGCTGCTAAAGAGCATTGATCAGAACGACAGCAGGGATGGTAAGGTTGCTACACAATCCTTTGACTATTACAATGACCTCAAAAGTGGGCTTTTCTCTTCTAAGGCAGAACTGTGGAAGGCCCAATCTGACGACTATGAGTCATTCCTCAGCCATTCGGTTCATGGGTGTGATGACCATCTTAGTCTCCTTGGTGGTGGAGCTTCGAAAAGCCGTACTACAGGTAGGGGAACAATGATAGGTGTAGGTTTCACTGGGGGAACAGTAAACGTTGGTCCATCTTTCTCTACTAGCAAAAGTTCAAATACAGGTAAAGTTGCTTTTGTAGATATTGATGGTGATGGACTGCCTGATAAGCTTTTCAAACGAGGTAACAAACTTTTCTATCGTAAGAACATGAGTGCAGATGGAAAGGATTTACTCTTTGGTAAAGCGTTACTGATACCAGGAGTAAACTCTTTCTCTGAAGGTAATAGTATCAGTCGTTCTCTTAATGCAGATGCTGCCGTTGAAGTTGGTATTACAAATAAACTTGGTGCTTCTGTTGGAATTTCCTATACCCATTCAAAGGATCAGGACAAGACAACTACCTATCTTTATGATTTCAACAGTGATGGACTCACAGATATAGCCGTCAATGGTCAGGTATATTTCAATCATGTTGTAGACGGAAAACCAGCATTTAGTCCTGCAAGTAGTGTGACTGCCAATCCTATTATTGGTGAAGGAGCGCCTATTGACAAACATTTTATTCCAGACTATAAGGTGATCCGTGATTCCCTTGAAAAGGAATATCCACTGAATGATGCCGTCCGTATGTGGTGCGCACCTTTTGCTGGCAGGGTCAACATACAAAGTTCTATAAAGAAGCTTAGCAATCAAGGTGATGGTATCATCTACAGCATTCAACATGAGGGTGGCGGTTTCTTGGTTCGTGACTCTTTATTGCAAGCTGGTAGCAAAACCAACAATCTTAATTGTGATGTAAAAGTAGGAGACAGAATTTTCTTCCGTCTTCAGTCCCGATATGATGGTGAGGATGATAAGGTTCTTTGGAATCCTATAATTACTTATGTCTCTTTACCTGTTGGCAAGGATCGGTATCTGTCAGAAGACTTAAAAACATATAATAGCAAGACTGATTATATAGAGGGTGAAAACAATGTTGCTATATTTAATCGTACTGGTAAGGTTACGCTTCACGCTCCTTATATGAAGGGGAAGACTTCTGATGATGTTACACTTATCGTCACACGATTAGATCATCATGGTGAAACAATTGTAAAACGACTTAAACTTCCTGCTGATAGTGTAGTCAATGGCTCCTACGATTATACTGATAACATAAATGAGAAAGATTCTGTTTCATTCTTCTTTGAAATCACAACCACATCCCCAGTTGATTGGACAAAAGTACAATGGGCGGGTAGCTATAATTATGAAGATGACCAAGAAAGTGTACGTTTTGTAGCATCTCGTAGGATGTTCAACAAGCCTGTTAGTATAGCAGAGAGTAAAGTGTTGAAACAGGGTGTTACCGCATTGAATAGGAAATACCGTCCTAAACTTTTCATTGTTCCAACACTATCTGTTGTGCGTGAAGATAAAAAGAATGACACAGATACTGCTACAGTTTACCTCACTTTACATGATCAAAACGGACTTCCCGTATTGCATCACACCTGTCGTCTGAATACTTCCAATACGCTCAAGGGAGATACTATCGTAGTTACAGACACAACACTTATCAAACGATTAAATACAGGTAAGGTAACTGCTACTTTTGCAATAAGTAATGAATTAGCTAAATCTACTTATGCCAAAGTTAGTTTCTTACGTGATAGCCTTTCTTACCAAAGTACCACATCCACAGTTGTTACTGCCGTGCAGCGTGTTCTTGTGGATACGTTAGAGGCTTGTGTTTTCTCTGGGTATAACTCTATTGATTATGGCAGGCTCTACCGAGGATGGGGACAATTCGCCTATAATGGCAATAAAGTCTATGCTACCCAGCCAATAGAAGTATCAGCACTGACCATTGACAGGGACAAATATAAGGATATAGCCGAGCATTATAAATCCACACACGATGGCAATCAACTTGCAAAGAGTCTTACTCCTGTCAACGAACAGCGCTTCTTTGTTATGGGATATGATGCAAACAAGAGGATGTATGTTGGTGGATCTGAACATGTCTTTATCTCTTTGGATACAATCTGTAGTTCTCGTATCGGCGAGGATGCTATCATAATAGACAGTGTCCATTATGCTAAGAATGCAGGTGAATTGTCTGCCCCTGTACTCATGAGTGAGTCAAAGAGTAATGGCTATGGTGTAAGCGGCGGAATCTCCTATGCAGGACTCAGTGGCAGCAAGAGTACACAGACTTCTTATAGCAAGGTGGCTCTAATGGATATCAATGGTAATGGTTATCCTGATTGGTTAGAGGAGGTAGATGGCAATATTGTTACTCAATATACCAATGCAACTGGTACACTTGGTGAAGATCGCATGAAATTAAATGTCACGCACCCAAAATTTAAAGCAAGTTCTTCTACTGTCGGAGCAAATGGAAGTCTATCAAAACAGGCTTCGTCAAAGAGTGCTTTAGCTATCAGTATCAACCCTAAACCACAAGACGATGAAACACCAGGCGGTAGTGATAGACATAATTCATCCAATGGTAATGCTATCTCCAGTGTGTCTGTGAGTGCAAGTGGGAACTTTACTTCTGGAACCTCTCATACAGAAAGTGATTGGACTGACCTCAATGGTGACGGACTTCCTGATATGCTCTTTGGTGATAAAGTGAAGTTTGGTCTTGGATATAACTTTACAAATGAAGAGAGTAGCGGTGTTACATCATTGGAGTCTTCTGAAAATAGCACATGGGGTGCAGGACTTGGTACATCCATTGAAGTACTTGGTAATGCCGATATATCTTTTGGCGTCAATGGAACGAAGACAACAACAAAGTACAATGTGTCTTTTATAGATGTTAATGGCGACGGTTTACCTGATATGGTAACTCGTGATGCTGACAAGTTCACCATAATGTTGAATACGGGATCTGGATTTATTCCTTATTCCGAAGAGCAACAGGGTCGTTTCAATGAGTCATTGGCAACGTCCGTTTCTCAATATGGTAATTTTGCTGTTTCCATTCCAATACACATTCTGTTTTTAAAACTGAGGTTTACAGCTAAGGCTACTAAATCTTGGTCAAGTGGTGTTAGTTTCACAAGTGCAGCCTTGAGAGATATTGATGGTGACGGACGTCCCGACCTTATCATTTCTGACGGGGCAAAGCAGCTTATCGTCTACCGTAACCTTACGGGAAGAACGAACATGCTGCGCTCTGTGACGCTTCCTTTCGGCGGCCATATCAATATCAGCTATGAGCAGACAACTCCAAGTTACGACTTGCCGGGACGTCGCTGGGTGATGTCATCGGTTGAGACGACAGGTGGATACAAGGAGAACGGAGCAGTACGAAGCAGGAACACCTTTGAATATAGCGGTGGCTACCGTGACCGTCGTGAGCGTGACTTCTATGGTTTCAAGCAGGTACGTACCAATCAGATAGACACTGAGAATGGTGACAGACTCTATCGTTACTCCGTACAGACCTATGGTAAGAACAGGGATTACCATGCGCATGGACTTGTTACGAGTGAATATCTCTATACCGCTGATGGAAAGAAACTGCAGGGATCTCTATATGACTACGACCTGAAGACACTCGCCGTTGGTCATAATACGGCTGACGCTGTTGTCTTCCCTGCCCTAAAGACACTCGTTCAAAGTAACTTTGATGAAGTCAGTGGGGACAGTCTGGCGGTTGCTGTCAGCAATACTTACGATGACTATGGTAACCTACAGGGATATAAGGAAACGACAACGGGCTATAGCTTAGAGGCAAACATTAACTATCATAAGATAGCCGATAAGTATATTGTCAGTGTTCCGAGCCATATCGCTGTCAGCAGTGGCGGTAAGACTTACCGTGAACGCAGCACGAAGGTGGACGGCAACGGTGAGATAACGGAGATTATGCTCCATAACGGTGACAAGCCATCAGTCTATAACATGACTTACGATGGCTATGGTAACATCACACGCATGACGAAGCCGGAGAACTACAATCATCAGCGCATGTTCTATGCCTATACGTATGACGACCGCTATCATAGTCTTGTGACAAGTGTCAAGGATGCATACGGCTATAGCTCCAGTACGGCTTATGACGGTCTTTGGAATGCTCCGTCTGTAACGACCGACCTTAACGGACAGAAGATGGAATACACCTACGATGCACTGGGCAGACAGATGACTATCCGTGCTCCGTATGAGATAGAGAGCGGTCAGCCGTTTACTATCCGTTTTGAGTACTTCCCTGCAGAGCGTAAGGCACATACCATCCATTATTCTAAGGAAGGCAACATAGATACCTATACCTTTGCCGACTCGCTGATGCGTGCCGTCCAGACGAAACAGACGGGCGTGGTTTGGTCTGGTGGCAGCAATCAAAAGGTCTCCATCGTCAGTGGAAGGGCTGTCATCGACGCCTTTGGACGTAACATCACAGCTTATTACCCAATGACGGAGAGCTATGGTAACATCGGAACTTACAACC
>ERZ773079.1559-NODE-1559-length-13578-cov-3.784072_pt1 | contig 13578 bp, 9 predicted proteins | sample MGYA00511355_ERZ773079 | MGnify/ENA primary metagenome ERZ773079 (study PRJEB29015, sample SAMEA2737979) | human oral metagenome | biome: human oral; feature: human-associated habitat; material: dental | place: China | collected 2117 ... | reverse complement strand
GATGGAGTGCTGTCCTATTACAAGAAGGCTTTTTGTAAACCTGCTTCATTATAATAAAAAACATTATAAAAAGAATATAGCCTTTGTAGACGCCATAGCCGGCTCGCTGCTTATGGTGGATATAGAAAAAATACTTGAAGTGGGCGGATATGATGAGGGTGTATTTTTATATCAGGAGGAAGCCATACTGGGATTTAAGTTAAAGCAAAGAAGATATAAAACAATAATTCTTACAAAGTACTCCTACCTACACGCCCATTCACAAAGTATCAATAAAAGTTTTGACAAAACCTTGGCAAGACAAAGGTTAAGAGAAAAAAGTGTGCTATATTACTTTAAGCATTACCTTAAAGCCGGAGACTTAAAAATTGCATTTGCAAAGTTGGTATTTTTTATAATCAGGCTGGAAATAAGTTTATTTGATATACTGAGTAAAGTATGTAAAGTGTGATTAGATAAATATTACATGGATATCTTAGCCGATTATAAAATATTTATCCACAGGCGTAGCACATAAATTAAGGAAACGCTGATTTATAAAGGAAATTAGTATGTTACAGTACAATTATAAGGAAAGGGTACAAACAGCTTTTGAGGTATAACAGGCTTGTAAACTTACCCAAACTTAAAAAAGAGGATAGAGACTATGATACATATACTTTTGGCTACTTATAACGGAGCAAGATACTTGAGGGCTCAGCTTGATTCCATATTTACACAAAGCTGCGATGAGTTTAGGCTTTATGTGTCTGATGACAATTCCACAGACGAAACCTATAACATATTAAAGGAGTATGAAAGCAGGTATCCTGAAAAAATGTTTATCTCAAGGTCTGAAAATAGACTTGGAGCAGCAGCTAATTTTCTCAGTCTGCTTAAAAACTCCGATGCGGAGTATATAATGTTTGCAGATCAGGACGATGTATGGGATAAAAGAAAAGTCGAGTACAGCTTAAAGTGTATGAACAGTATGGAAGCTAAGTACGGTAAGTATACTCCCTTACTTATACACTCTGATCTTAGCGTGGTGGATGAAGAACTAAGAATACTTAACAAAAGCCTTGCAAGCTTTCTTAAAATAAATGCAAAGCGCAAAAGGCTTTCTTATTTGCTTGTGGAAAATGTAGTAACGGGCAGTACGGTGATGGTAAATAAAGCACTTAAGACTAAGGTAAACTTAAGTGATAAATGTTTTATGCATGATTGGTGGCTGGCACTTACGGCAACCTGTTTTGGAAAAATAGGCTATATTAATATGCCTCTTAATCTTTACAGACAGCATAGAGACAATATACTTGGGGTTAAAGATATATACAGCCTTTCGGCACTTTTTACAGAGAGAATAAAAAGAAGCGAAGAAGTAAAATCAAATTATAAGAAAATGTATGCTCAGGCAGAGGCTTTTTTGGGAATTTACAAAGACGCTCTAAGTCGGGAAAACAGAGAGATCCTGGGAAGCTTTGTAAATATGCAAGCCATGAACAGGCTGCAAAAGATATATACGGTATACAGGTATAAGTTCTTTAAGAGCAATATCTTAATGAACTTAGGCTTACTATTTAATATATAGGGAGAGATGTTTTATGAGTAAGGGTTCGGGGATTGCCGGAGGACTTTTTTGGAAATTTTTGGAGCAGGGAGCTTCTCAACTGGTGCAATTTATTGTATCGGTACTTTTGGCAAGGCTGTTAGGACCTGAGCAATACGGTGTGGTAGTACTTATACTTGTTTTTGTCAATATGCTTGCCCTATTTGTGCAAAACGGTTTTGCCACTGCACTTATACAAAAAAAAGACAGTACGAAGACGGATTTTAACTCCGTACTCTACTTTAATATCGTACTTGGTATACTGCTTTATATGCTGATATATTTTGCAGCACCTTTTATATCAGCCTTTTATAAAGATGAGCATATTACCCTACTTACAAGGTTTACAGCCCTGATACTTATACCTGCCGGTGTTATTGCGGTACAAAATGCATACATAGCAAGTCGCATGGAATTTAGCAAGCTTTTTATAGCAACCTTTTTAACTGCCGTAATTTCAGGAAGTATAAGTGTATATATGGCATATAAGGGCTTTGGCGTTTATGCACTTGTAGCACAGCAGCTTTTATACTATTCTTTACTTTGCATTATACTCTTATGCCTGCTGTCATGGAAGCCGGCTTTGGAATTTAAGTTCTCAAGTATAAAAAGTCTTTCTTCTTTCGGACTTAGAATGCTTTTAGCCGCTGCCATAGACAACACCTTTAACAACATACATTCACTTGTTATGGGAAAGACCTTTAATAAGGCAGTGCTTGCCAATTTCAACAGAGGAGAGCAGTTTCCCAAACTTATAGTGGCAAACCTCGGTGCAAGCATACAGGCGGTGATGCTGCCGGTAATGTCAAAGGTGCAGGACGAAAGTCAAAAGGTGAGGGAAATGTTAAAGCAGGCAATATCAATAAGTTGCTATGTGGTATTTCCCATGATGTTCGGAATGATCGCCATGTCGGATACGATAATAATACTCTTTCTCGGGAAGGCATGGGAGCAGGCGGTAATATATCTGATACTTATGAGTCTGGCTTATGCTTTGTGGTCCATACATATAGTTAATTTGCAGACTATAAGTGCTCTCGGAAGAAGCGATATCTTCCTAAAGATTGAAGTAATTAAAAAGATAGTATCGGTATCCTTGCTCTTACTGGGCATATACTTAAAAGATGTATTTATCTTTGTATTATTAAAAGTAGTGGCTGATTTTATAGCAGCCTTTATCAATTCGTACCCCAATTCAAAGTTACTTGACTTCGGACCCTTAAAACAGTTTGTAAAAGTGCTGCCATCGCTTATAATATCTGCTATAATGGCGGCAGCGGTATATGCGGTGGGAAGATTTCTTGCTATGGGGGTGTTAAGGCTTATATGTCAGCTTATTACAGGAGTTTTGGCATATATCATACTTTCAATTATATCAAGAAATAAAGACTTCCTGTTTTTATACTCATTATACAAAAATACGGTCAAAAAGGCTTAACAGGGTGCAGAATGGAAAATAAAGAAAAAGCGGGTGTGTTTTGGAACATATTGGGAAGCAGCGTATATGCAATAACCGGTATGCTAATAGGCGTAATAGTAATAGGCTTACAGGGAGAGTACGAGGGAGGACTCTTCTTACTGGCATTCTCAACTCTGGGGCAGCAACTTTACATAGTCTCGAACTTTGGGCAAAGACCGGTAATGATAACGGACACTGCACATAAACATAGCTTCGGAGATTACTTAAATTTTAGAAAAATAAGTTTTATAGCGGCTGTAGTAGCAGGATTTATCTACAGCTTATTTTTTGCCGGAAGTTTATATATAATTATTATATGGATGCTGATGATTATATATAAGGCTCTGGACGGACTGGCAGATGCTTATGAATCGGAATTTCAAAGGCAGTTAAGACTTGATATCACCGGAAAGTCAATACTTATAAGAACCCTTGTATCGGTTTTAGTATTTATAACGGTACTGCTACTTAGTAAAAATCTCTTGATTTCAGCCGTAAGCTTTGTGTTTAGTCTTTTGCTGGTGGTGTATATCGTTGATATTAAGGGGCTTAAAAAAATAAATACCGTCAACTATAAGGTGGATAAGTTAAGCCTTAAACCTATATTTGAGAAATCAAAGTGGCTTTTTTTATCATCGTTTTTGGATATGTATGTATTCTCCGCATCAAAGTATTCGGTAAGCAATCTACTGGGATACGAGGTAAATGCTTACTACAGCCTTATATTTATACCGACTTCCATTATAAATTTAATGGCGAATTTTATAATAAGACCGACTCTTACAAGGCTTAGTATACTTTATGACAAAAACAATATAAAAGAATTTATAAAACTTGTAGTTAAGATAATGATAGGAATTATACTGCTTACAGCCCTTGCGGTAGTGGCAGGATACTTTCTGGGTATGCCGATACTCAGTATAGTACTTGGCTATGATATAAAAGAAATGCTTAAGTTAAGATTTGCCTTTATAATTCTTTTAATAGGCGGAGGTTTCTATGCTATACTTAATCTGCTATACTATGTGTTAGTAATATTTGAAAAAAGAAGGGAGATATTTATTACCTATATTATATCTTCGATTATTGCATTTTTATTAAGTGATAGAGTAACCCTTAAATTCGGCATAAACGGAGCGGCTATTCTCTATGCTCTGCTTATGTGCATTACCGCACTGATGTTTGGAGTGTTTTGTATTGTTGCGATATTAAATAAAAGCAAAAAAGTATAATAAGTTTAAGAAGTTCATTTATAAAGTCGGCAAAGATCAATGCCAAAATTGCCCTAATATAAGGGTATAATCAGTTTAAGCAGCTCATTTATAAACAGGGTAAAGATGAATGACCCGGCAAAACTGTAACCGACTAAGCAGTTAGTTAGCATACTGTAAATATATAAGGAGTTTTTATGTATGATGTAGATATAATTATACCGACTTATAAGCCGGATGACAGATTTTTAGAAAGCCTTAGACGCTTATCAAAGCAAAGTGTAAAACCGAATAATATCTATATCATAAATACGGATAGGGCTATATGGGACGGACTTGATATGGATAATAAAATAAAGAATTTAAGCCTTGATGTAGGTATAGATATATCCCATATCGACAAGAAGGACTTTGACCACGGTGCAAGCAGAAACCTTGGAGTATCAAAGTCTAAGGCAGAGTACTTTGTATGTATGACACAGGATGCACTGCCTAAGGACAAAGCCTTGATAGAAGAACTTATAAAGCCTATGTCAGATGAGATAAAACTAAGCTATGCAAGGCAGGAGGCTTATAAGGAAGCTTCAGAGATAGAAAAGTTCACCAGAAGTTATAATTACCCTGAAGTATCCGCAGTAAAAAGTGAGGCGGACAAAGACATTTACGGTATAAAACTTTACTTTTGCTCCAATGTATGTGCCGCCTATGAAAGAGAAACCTTTGAAAAACTCGGAAGGTTTAAAGAGGGGCTGATACTTAATGAAGATATGATATATGCCGCCTGTGTGCTTAAGTCGGGGAAAAAATTAATGTATAGTGCCGCTGCGGTTGTATACCATTCACATGATTACAGTGCAAGGCAGCAGTTTGAAAGGAATTTTGATATAGCCGTATCTCAGCTTATGTATAAAGAATACTTCGAGGGCTTAAAAAGTGAAAGTGAGGGAATAAAACTCGTAAAGAAAACCGCCCTTCACCTGATTAAAAAAGGAAAATTTTTATCCGTATTTAAGTTGATATATATAAGCGGGGCAAAATATCTGGGATATAAGAAGGGGAAAAATTACCTTAAACTTACAAAAGAACAAAGAATAAAGTGTAGTATGAATAAGTCCTATTGGGAGAGGGATGAGTATGCCGGATAAGAAGAATACCGATATACTTTTGATAATACCGGCTTACAATGAAGAGGGTAACATATCAAGAGTAGTTGACAATTTGATAAGTAATTACAAGGATCTTGACTATGTAGTTGTCAATGATGGCTCAAGGGATAACACCGCAAAGATCTGTTATGAAAAATCCTATAATATCTTGGATCTTCCGATAAACTTAGGGCTTGCCGGAGCATTCCAAGCAGGGATGAAGTATGCTTACAAGTACAATTATAAGTATGCCATACAATTTGACGGAGACGGACAGCACAGGGCGGAATACGCCTACGCACTTAAAGATAAGCTGGAAGAGGGCTATGATATAGTTATAGCCTCAAGATTTTTGGAAAATAAAAAATCATTTAAACTTCGTATGCTCGGAAGCAGGATAATAAGTTTTGCCATATTTTTAACAACAGGTACCAAGATAAGCGATCCTACCTCGGGTATGAGGATATACAACAGAAAAAGCATAGAGGAATTTGCACTTAACCTAAACTATGCTCCCGAGCCGGATACCATATCCTATCTTTTAAAACAGGGAATGAAACTTGCGGAAATACCTGCCATCATGGACGAGAGGGTAAGCGGTACAAGCTACCTTTCACCTATAAAAGCAGGCATATATATGCTGCGTATGCTGGTATCGATATTATTTATACAGAATTTTAGAAAAAGGGAAAGCAGGTACAAATAGGAGGGCTGTATGTCTGTAATGCTTAGAATTTTACTTATAGTTTTTTCCGTTATCACAAGTATTGTTGTAATACATAAGATACGCAAAGCAAAGCTTAGAATAGATGATGCGGTGTTTTGGGTTTGTTTTTCACTGGCTCTTATAGCAATGGCGGTCTTTCCGAGTATAGTTTACAGACTTGCCGAACTTACCAAAACTCAGTCGCCGGCAAACCTTTTATACCTGAGTATAATATTTATACTTATAGTAAAGATTTTTGTAAACAGAATCCCAAGCTTCAGGATAACTTACACCTGTTAAACTTACATAAAGTTAAAAGCAAATATAGAAGAAAAACTTGCCGCCTTGGCTTGTGATATAGCTATAAGTAAGCATGATAAAGATACAAAATAGGTGAAAATTTTAAGGGAGTTTATGCCATGGGTTCGTTAAAGCTTCAAAAACCTTATATGTATGTATATTTAGTGGGATTTATCTTATTACTTGCAGCCATACTTTTACATTTTCTAGATGTGTTTGTGGCAGTAATAGAAAGTAAAGATGAATTTTTAACCTATAAGTATGCATTTATAGTTACAGTCCTCTTGTCTATTATAGGGACTTTTTTGCGTATTTATAAAAAACTTAAAGTACATCTTAGCTTTCTTTTTATAGTACTTGCTTTAGGATTTGTGTATATGCAGGTATTTATAGGTTTATCCGCACCGGATGAACCGAGCCACTATATAAGTTCCTATAAGCTTTCTTCAAGTCTTATGGGTATAAAGGCTGTAGATGATAAGGGCTATGTACTTCTTTATGAAGATGCAATTTATCTTGAAGATAGCTATAATGACCCTATGAATGAAGTTGTACTCGGTTTTAAACTTACCGAGGAAAGCTTAAAGGCAGCCCATGATTGGAAAAAAAACACAACACAATACGGTATAGATAAGAATACCGCATATATTTCAAGGCATATACCGGTAAACACAAGCCCTTTGATATATATTCCGCAGGCGCTTGGCATAAGCCTTGCAAGGGTTCTGCACTTAAGTGCTGTAAATATGCTCGACCTTGCAAAGCTTTTTAATCTGTTATTTTTTGCTCTGATCATGGCATACAGCATAAAGATCTTGCCCTTTGGAAAGTATATCGTATACGGTCTTAGTTTACTTCCCATGACCTTACACCTTGCGGCTTCTATGTCCTATGATGCCTTGATAATAGCTTTGTATACATTATTCATATCAAAAATACTTGTCTTATCAAGAAGCAGCGCAAAAGTTAAAATAAAAGATATAGCTTTTTTATGCATAATTATTGCAATATGCGGTCCTTGCAAGATAGTATACTCACTCTTGGTGCTGTTTTACTTTATAATTCCAAAATCGAAGTTTAAGAAGCTTTCACATTATTTACTTGGTTTTGCTGCTGTGTTTTTAAGTATGTTTTTAGCAATGTATCTGGTAAATGCGGCAACTATTGCCTCTTATACCAGTCTTGAAAGCGGACAGGAGTTTGGCAATGTAAAACAGTCTTACGGACTTATAGAAGTGCTTACCTGGCCTTCTCTTTTGATTAAGATGTTTTATAATACCTTTTTATATGAAGTTGATAATTATCACATGGGATTTATAGGTGCAAGCCTTGGAAACCTTGATGAGATACTTTCCATACCCTATGCAATAGTATGCTGTTACAGCTTGGGGCTGGTAGCCCTTTCATTAAATGATAAAAACAATCTAAAACCCTTGGAAAAGATTTGGATGCTTCTGGTTTGCTTAGGAGTTATATTCGGACTTGAACTTAGTATGCTTGTGGCATGGACAGACAGGAATTCAAAAATAATAGAAGGGGTGCAGGGAAGATACTTTATACCTATAGCAACTCCTTTGCTGATGATTTTGAATACAAAGTACATAGATATAAAATTTGATATAAATACCGTAGTAATACATAGTTTTGTATTTATGCAAGCCTACGGGCTGATACGATTATTTGCAACGGTGTGTCTTAGAATTAATTAAGAAGAAAAGGGAGATTTATGAAATACTTTCATGACAATATACTGAAAACTTTAAAAGGTTGCGGTGGAGACAGCAAAAGACTCTTGGAGGAAAATGATAACCTGAATTATTTGTATATGGCAGCTCCGCACAGAGAGGCTTTCTGTGAGTGGGTTGACTTTGAAAAAGAATCTAAAGTATTGGTAGTAGCACCTGCAAGTCTTGAGATAGTAAAAATACTTTTATCAAATGAAAAAAAAGTTTATGTACTTGATGATGAAAATTTCTTAAACTTATACAAGTATAAATTCAATTCAAGCAACAACTTATACTTATATACAAAGCTTGAGGAACTTTTAAGCGAGGAACTGTCCTTTGACTATGTTGTAATAGTCGGAGAGAGTGAGTATGAGGCTAAGTATCTGATCGAAAGCATAAAGCCTAAGATGAATATAGGCTCAAGACTTATATTTGCCTGTGATAACAGCTACGGTTTTAAGTATCTGTGCGGAGCAAAGTCAGATGATAAAAGTTTTTCAAGAAAAGAACTGGGGCAGATGTTTAAAGAGCTGGGATTTAACGAAATTAATTGGTATTATCCTATGCCCGATTACAGAATGGCAAATGTTATATACAGTGAAAAAAGTAAGCCTAAAAAGGGCGATTTGAGTAACTTTATAGCAGCCTATGACTATCCTGCCATAGAGAATGTAAATATAGCAAAAAAATTCGAGGAAATAAATGAAGCCGGAGATTTTGAGGATTTTGCTAACTCATTTCTTATTATTACCGGAACAGAGCTTGAAAAAGACTATATAAAATACAATTATAACAGAGAAGAAAAGTATAGGATCAGAACAAGCATAGAAAGAAAAGATGATAAAAAATATGTAGTTAAGAAGGCGTTAAGCGAGGCGGGCATAGAGCATATAAGGAGTTTTGAGCAAAAAAGAAAGCTTCTTACAGAGGAAAATACTTCGCTTGATTATATAAAGGCTGATATCAGTGTTGACGGCTACAGTGCAAAGTTTGACTTTATAGAAGGGGAGAGCCTTGCAAAGTCATTACTTTCTTCTATAAAGTCCGGTGAGGATTATGTAGAAAAAATAAATAAGGCTTTTAATGTTATAGACGCCGGAAAGCCTATTTCAAATATAGATGCTATATTTGAAAATTTCTTGATCAAAGAAGGCAGGTTTATAGGTATAGATTATGAGTGGGTAGAAGCCAAGCAGCCGCTTGTATATACCAGATACAGAGCCTTGAATGAGTTTTATCAAAGTGCCAAAGTAGCACTTAATATAAGTAAAGATGAATTTTTGGAAAAGTTTAACATAAAAGCTGAGGACAGGAAGCAGTGTGAGGAACTTGAAGCCGAATTTCAAAAAAAGGTGCATGGAGATAATCAAAGACTTTATCTTGATAAATACAGAGTAGAGCTTAAAAGCCTTGATAAGCTTTTGGAAATAGAAAAAGAAAGACCTAAACTTCTAAGAAAACAGGAGATCTTAGAACAGGAAGTAGAAGAAAAGCTTGATATTATCAAGCAGATGAGGGAGGTAAAAAGGCTTACCGACAACCATGTAAGAAATCTTGAAACCATGATAACTATGCTTAGAGAAGAAAGCTCCAAGCAGGATATGGTTATACAAAAACTTATGAAACAGGGAGTATTTGTATACAAGGTAAAAAGAAAAATCAAAAACTTTGTGGATAAAAAATATCCCGTAGGAACTGAGAAAAGAAAGAAACTTAGTTTCTATAAAACAGCCCTTAAAAATCCTGTCAAGTACTTTTCAAGACTTGGCTCAAAAGAGGGAAGAAACTTACTTGACGGTTATATGAAGATAGGACCTATATATCAAGACTACGGTAAGCTCAAATTTGAAGCTTTTAAGCATCCCAAGGTAAGTATAGTAATACCTGCTTATAATCAGATAGAGTATACCTACACCTGCCTTGCCTCAATAATAGAGAACAGCAAAGGCTGTGAATATGAAGTGATTTTGGCAGATGATTTGTCCACAGATGCGACAAGGTACATAGATAAGTATGTGGAAAATATAGTTATAAGCCGACCGAATACCAACAAAGGCTTCCTCCTTAACTGTAATCTTGCTGCAAGTAAGGCAAGGGGCGAGTATATACTTTTCCTCAATAACGATACCAAGGTATGCAAAAACTGGTTAAGCTCTCTTATAGAGCTTATAGAAAGTGATGAAAGCATAGGAATGGTAGGCTCAAAGCTTGTATATCCCGATGGCAGATTGCAGGAAGCCGGAGGTATAGTGTGGAGTGACGGATCGGCTTGGAACTACGGAAGAATGGACGATCCCGATAAGTGCGAATATAATTATGTAAAAGAAGTGGACTACATATCCGGCGCTGCCATTATGATAAGGGCTGACTTGTGGAAAAGTATAGGCGGATTTGATGAAAGATATGCACCTGCATACTGTGAAGACTCGGATCTTGCTTTTGAAGTAAGAAAAGCCGGATATAAGGTAATGTATCAGCCTGAGTCGGTAGTAATACATTTTGAGGGAGTATCAAACGGTACGGATGTCGAAGGTTCGGGACTTAAGCGCTATCAAGTTGAAAATTCCGAAAAGTTAAAACAAAAATGGGCAAATGAATTTAAGGAGCAGTATAAAAACATAGGTAATCCCGATCCTTTCAGGGCAAGAGAAAGAAGTAAGGGTAAAAAGATAATTCTCTTTGTAGACCACTATGTGCCTACCTTTGATAAGGATGCCGGTTCAAAAACCACCTATCAATATTTGCAGATGCTTGTGAAAAAGGGCTATGTAGTAAAGTTTTTGACAGATAACTTCCTTAGGCAAGAGCCTTATACAACTTTGCTCGGAAGAATGGGTATAGAGGTTTTATACGGAGACAATATGTATAACGATATCTGGCATTGGATAGAGATACATAAGTCGGATATAAGCCTTGTATACTTCAACAGACCCCACATTACCATTAAGTACATAGACTTTGTAAGAGACAGAACGGATATCAAGATCATATATTACGGGCATGATTTGCACATGCTCAGGGAATACAGAGAATATGAGCTAAACGGTGATGAAAAGAAACTTGAGGCAAGCAAGTATTGGCGAGGAGTAGAGACGGAACTTATGCATAAGGCTGACATTTCCTACTATCCTTCACAGGTGGAAGTCGACTATATACATAAAAACATAGACAGGGAATTAAATGTAAAGGCTATTACCGCCTATGTGTATGATAACTTTTTAGACAATATAGAAAGGGATTTTAGCAAGCGTGAAGGCTTGCTCTTTGTAGGAGGATTTGCACATACGCCAAATATTGATGCAGTAAAGTGGTTTATGGAGGAGATTTGGCAAGAAATAAGAGCTAAGCTTAAGGTAAACTTTTACATAGTAGGCTCAAACCCTCCAAAAGAGATAGTTGATCTGCATAATGAGGCTGAGGGAGTGATAGTAAAGGGCTATGTATCTGATGAGGAGCTGGCAAGGATATACCAAAGCGTAAGACTTGTTGTAGTTCCGCTAAGATTCGGTGCCGGCATCAAGGGTAAGGTTATAGATGCAATGTATAACGGACTTCCTATGGTAAGCACTTCCATAGGTGCTGAAGGTATAATAGGAGCGGATGAGATACTGAATGTGGCAGATACAGCCAAAGATTTCGCAACCAATGTCATAGACCTCTATGAAGACACACAAAAACTGGAAAACTTAAGCCAAAAAGCAAGTAGTTATGTAAAGGAAAAACATAGCATAGATGCGGTTTGGAGCATAATAGAAGAAGACTTTTAAAAACTCAAATAAATAGGGCTGTTGCAAAACAGAGATTGAGTACAAGCTGTGCTGTATTTCGCTTGTGCAAAAATCTTAAAATGCAACAGCCCTATTTATGTAAGAATTTTTAATAAAAAAACTCTCAAATGTAGTGCAATAAAAGTTATATTCCTAACAAGTCTCTGACTATTGCTGTTGACCGGTTAAATAGATTAATTAAAGGAGAGATTTTTGTATATTGTGCTAAAAAAATAAATCATATTAAAAAATATTGAAATTATTTTGTATACATGTTACTATGACCTAGTAAAAAGATATAAAGGATTGTAAGTAAAGATAGATATATTAATGTGAATACTACATATTAAATGGTTTTGAAAACAAATTATTTTATATATCTTAACCAATTATAAAACTGTTGGCAGTTGAAATAATGATTTAAGAATCATTTTTGGAAAGAACATACATTTTGGACGGACGGATATTTTGCTTGTAGCGAAGGCAATGTCTCTGAAGAAATGTTAAAGCAATATATAGAAAATCAAGGGTAGAAAGGCGGGTGAGCTTAATGTTAAAGGCATATAGATATCGGATCTATCCAAACAAAGAGCAAGAAATACAGTTAGCAAAGACATTTGGCTGTTGTCGTTTTGTGTATAATCAAACCCTTGCGTACAGAAAAAATGCTTATGAAAAAGAAAAAAAGTCTGTCAGTAAAACAGATTGTAATAATTATTGCAATAGAGAGCTGAAAAAAGCTTATGAATGGCTAAAAGAAGTAGATAAATTTGCTTTAACAAATGCAATTTATAATATGGATAGTGCTTATCAAAAGTTTTTCAAAGAACATGCAGGTTATCCGAAGTTTAAGAGTAAGCACAGTAATCGTAGATCATATACAACTAATTTTACAAATGGGAATATAACTGTAGATTTTGATAGAGGAAGAATAAAGCTGCCAAAATTAAAAAGGGTAAAAATAAAATTACATAGAAAATTCTTAGGTCAGATAAAGGCGGCAACTATATCTAAGGTACCAAGCGGCAAGTACTATGTGTCTATTCTTGTAGAAACCGAACATAGTCCACTTGTAAAGACAAACGGACAAATAGGAGTGGATCTGGGAATAAAAGATCTATGTATCACATCAAATGGAAAGAAATATGAAAATCCAAAGACAATTAAAAAATATGAGAAAAAGCTTGCAAAATTGCAAAGACAATTAGCAGGTAAAACAAAAGGGAGTGGGAACTATCAGAAAAAAAGGAAAGAAATAGCACTATGCCATGAGAAAATAACTAATACAAGAAGAGATTATCTGCATAAGATCTCAAGCGAAATTATAAACGAAAACCAAGTGATAGTTTCGGAAAACTTACAGATAAAAAACATGGTGAAAAATCATAATTTAGCAAAATCTATCAGTGATACATCGTGGTATGAGCTGACAAGACAACTGGAATATAAGTCAAAATGGGACGGCAGAACTTATATTAAGATAGATAGATTTTATGCAAGCAGTCAGATATGTTTTAGTTGTGGATATAAAAATACAAATGTAAAAGATCTAAAAGTAAGAGATTGGATATGTACTTTCTGCAATACAAAACATGATAGAGATATCAATGCGGCAAAAAACATATTGGCAGAAGGATTAAGAAAAGTAGTATAAGAAAAATGATAGGGCAGGGAC
>ERZ773079.1554-NODE-1554-length-13602-cov-20.502768_pt1 | contig 13602 bp, 7 predicted proteins | sample MGYA00511355_ERZ773079 | MGnify/ENA primary metagenome ERZ773079 (study PRJEB29015, sample SAMEA2737979) | human oral metagenome | biome: human oral; feature: human-associated habitat; material: dental | place: China | collected 2117 ... | reverse complement strand
CCGGAAAGTGATCATCCCGCGCAGCTCTAGCGTCCCGCGCCGTCCGGCCCGCGCCGCACGAGGGCCTCGAGCCCCGGCGAGGCGTAGTCGCGAAGCACCTCGCCGCCCGAGCCGGAGACCACGGCGCCCACGGGGTCGCGCGACCAGCGGCCCGCCCCCTCGCTCCCCAGGGCCAGGGCGGGCCTGCCCAGGCCGTCGTAGGACCAGGAGGTGAAGCCCGGGCTCCCATCCTTGAGGAAGCGGGACAGGACCATGTCGCCCCTGCCATCGTAGGAGTAGTCCTCCCTGCCGCCTGGACCCTCCCTGCTCGCGAGCCTGCCCGCGGCGTCCCAGGAGTACGAGGTCTCCCCGGCGCCCGAGCGCTCGCGCGCGAGCCTGCCCGCGGCGTCCCAGGCGTAGGTGCGCTCCCCCGAGGCGTCGGAGGCAAGGACCAGCCGTCCGCATGCGTCGTAGGCGTAGTCGCCGGAGGCGCCGGGGTCACCCTCGGCCACCCCCTGCTCGCGCCTGGAGGTGAGCCTTCCTGCGGCGTCGTAGGCCCAGGAGGCCTCGTGCCTCCCGCCGTCGGCCGTGGTGGTCACCCGTGAGGCCGCGAGGCCCGCCGCGTCGTAGGCCCAGTCCTCGCGCCAGCCGTCGGGCGTCCGGGTGGAGGCGAGCCGGCCCGCCGCGTCGTAGGCGTAGCTGGTGGCCCGGCCGTCGTCGTCCACGCCCACCAGGCGCCCGGCGGCGTCCCACGACCACCTCGCCACCGTGCCGTCCGGGTAGGTGAGCGACTCCCTCCTGCCGCAGGCGTCGTAGGCGTAGGAGGCGACCTCGCCTCTTGGGTAGCGCGTCGAGGTGATCCTGCCGAGGGCGTCGCGCCCGAAGGACGTCGTCCCGCCCTCCCCCTCCATGGAGGTGAGGGCGCCCTCGGCGTCCCAGGTGTAGCGGTCATGGACGCCGCCGCTGCCCGTGACGGCCACGGGGCGGCCGGCCGCGTCGCGCTCCCAGGTCACGGTGCGCCCGTCCGGGTCGCGCTCGGATGCCAGGTCGCCCTCGGCGTCCCAGGAGTAGGAGGTGACGTTTCCCAGGGCGTCGCTCGCCGACGAGACGAGGCCGCGCCCGTCGTAGGACCAGCGCCTCGTGACGCCCCCCGCGTCCGTCAGCGAGGTGACGTTGCCCAGGGCGTCGTGGCCGTAGCTCGTCTGGCCGCCCAGGGGGTCCGTCACCCGCACGAGGTCGCCCACGGCGTCCCAGGAGTAGCGCGTGACCGCGCCCGCGCGGTCGGTCGCGGACAGCGGCCTTCCCAGGGCGTCGCGCTCCCAGCGCTCGGACGTGCCGTCGGGCCAGGTCAGCTCCGTGAGATCGCCCAGGGCGTCATGGGAGAGCGTCGTCTCGCCGGTCGCGTCGCGCATGCGCTCGAGCCTGCCGGCGGCGTCCCAGACGTACGAGGTCGCCTCCCCCGTGGGGCCTTCGACCCCGAGGGGGCGCCCGCAGGGGTCCCAGGAGTAGCGCGTGGCCGCACCCAGGGGGTCGACCACCGCCGTGGGCTGCCCGAGCGCGTCGCGCTCGTAGCTGGTCACGTTGCCGAGGGCGTCCGTCACCGAGGCGAGCCTGCCTGCGGCGTCCCAGGCGTAGGAGGTCTGGGCGCCCGTCCTGTCCGTGACGCGCACGGGCCTGCCGTCCGCGTCGTACTCCGCGCGCGCCGTGCCGTCCGCATCCGTGACCTCCAGAAGGCGCCCGCAGGGGTCCCAGGAGTAGGTCGTGGCGTTGCCCCTCGCGTCGGTGGAGCGCACGGGGCGCCCGTTGTCGTCCCGCTCGAGGCTGCGCACGTTGCCCTCGGCGTCGGTCACGGAGGTGACGTTGCCGTCGGAGTCGCACGTGTAGGCCACCCTGTTGCCGGCGGCGTCCGTCACGCCGGCAAGCCCGCCCAGGGCGTCCCACTCGAGGCGGGTCTCGTTGCCGGCGGCGTCGGTCTGCGTGGCCGGCCTGCCCGCCTCGTCGTAGGCCCAGAGCGTGGACGTGCCGTCTGGCGCCGTTGCCTTGGTGCGCCTGCCCGACGCGTCGTACTCGAAGGCCCAGGCGCCGCCCGCGGCGTCAACCCTCCTCGCGAGGGCGCCGCCCGGCAGGTACTCGTAGCCGGTCACGTTGCCCAGGCCGTCCGTGAGCGTGGCGACGCGCCCGGCCCCGTCGTAGCCGATGCTGGCGCGGGCGCCCGAGGCGTCCGTCACCGAGGCGAGCCTGCCCGCCTCGTCCCAGCCGAGGCGCGTGACGTTGCCCAGGGCGTCGGTCACGGAGATCCTGTTGTGGTCGCCGTCGTAGCCGTAGCTGGTCACGTTGCCCAGGGGGTCCGTCACCGAGGCGAGGTCGCCCGCCTCGCCCCAGGCGTAGGTGGTGGTGGCCCCGCCGGCGGAGGTCGAGCTCGTGAGCCTGTTCTCCTTGTCCCAGCCAAGGCGCTCGACCGTGCCGTCCGGCAGGTGCCTGGCCGTGACGTTGCCGCGCGCGTCGCACTCGTAGCGCGTGACGTTGCCCAGCCAGTCGGTCTCGCTCGAGCGAAAGCCCCGCTCGTCGTAGGACACGGTCCTCTCGTGGCCGTCCGACACGCTCCTGGCTATGCGGCCCTCGGCGTCGTAGGTCACCGAGCTCTTGTGGCCGAGGGCGTCCGTCGCGCTGTTCGTGCGTCCCTCGGCGTCGTACGAGATGCCCGTGGTGCCGGTGGACTTGGACCACTGGCTCGTGACCCTGCCCCTGTCGTCGTAGCGGTTCTCGATGAGCGCGGAGGCGTCGTAGTCGCTCATCCTGGAGAGGAGCCCCGAGCCGTCCCACGAGAGCGTCATGGTGTTGCCGTCCGCGTTCGTGACCGAGGAGAGCCTGCCGCCCTCCCAGCCGTACGACACGGAGCGGCCGGCGCTGTCGGACACGCCCGAGAGCCTGCCGCCCTCGCCGTACGAGAGGCTCACGCTGCCTGCGGAGCTCGTGACGGACGAGAGCCTGCCCTCCTCGTAGGCGAAGGAGAGTGAGAGGCCGTTTTTGCCCCGCGCGACGAGGGCGCGCCCCCTTGCGTCGAAGGAGAGCTCCGTGCCCCCGGGCAGGGTCAGGACGTGCCCCTCGCCCTCCCGCCTGAGCCTGTACCTCGCGCCGAACAGGGGCGTGTAGCCCGCCTCGTCGTCCCCCGTGAAGCAGGCGTGCATGCCCCCCGGCAGCGTGGCGTCGGCCAGGCCGCCGCCTATCGTGAGGCCGTAGTCGAAGCTGTCGGACCAGCCCTCGCCGAGCCTGCCGGCCGCGCCGCCGGCGTCGGAGGGGCCCTGGTCGCCGTCCCTGTGCGCGACGCCCAGCTTGGGCGAGCGGTAGTAGCGCGCGTACGAGACGCCGCTCTTGCCCCGCAGGGAGAGGTCGGTCTCCTCCCAGCTGAACTCCCCCGTGAGGAGGTCCACCGGATCCCCCTCCCCGAAGCCGTAGCGATGGTCCTCGTTGTCGGACACGGTCGCGTCGGGCCCGAGGGACCCCATCGTCGAGAAGCTGTACGGGATCCTCGTGGTGCTGCCGTCGAGCATGTCGAGGAACATGCCGACGAGGACGTACTCGGGGTCGTCCCATATCTTGGACTGGAACCAGATCGTCGTCTCGAAGTTGAGGCCGCAGATCTCCCCGGGGCTCAGGACGTCCCACTCGGCCATGTCGTCGCGCCCGCGCTGCACGAAGGTGCTGATCCCGGTCCGGCCGTCCTGCGTGGACACACGGTACTGATGCTCGCGCGGCAGGGCGAGGCTCAGGTTGTAGATGGGCCTGTCCGACATGTTCCTGAGCCTGAACAGGACGCGGTACGGGCCGCCCTGGCGGGCGCCGCTCTCGGCCACTATGTAGAGGTGCAGGGCTCCCCCGGCCATGACGCTCACGGGGGAGGTCGTCTCGAACGCCTGCGAGAAGGGCTGCGGGTCGACGCCCTCGGAGCGGAAGCTCCCGCTCACCAGGGCGCCTATGTCGTAGGCCCCCTCCTCGTCGCCGCGCACGAACCAGTGCGCCGTGGCGGTCTTCTTGGGCGCGATGTCGCCGAGATGTGCCGTCTTCTCCTGGGGGCTCCCGGTGACGTCGGCGAGCGAGAGCCCCTTGGGAAGCGCGAGGTCCGCCTCGCAGGGCGAGATCGTCTCCATCACGGAGTTGTTGAGCACGACGAGCTCGACGTCGAACAGCTCCTTGAGCCAGTGCACGTCACCGTAGATAACGAGGTAGAAGCGCTCGGAGAGCGCATGGACGGTCGCGCGGCGCCCGTTGATGGTCGCATGGGTGGTGCTCGAGCCCACGACGGTGCCGTCCTCGGTACCGATGAAGCTGACCCCCACGCTCGACGAGCCCTTGCCGCTCGGCTCTATGCCCTCGGCCGCGACGAACTCGAGCGTCGCCTTGAAGCGGAACACGTGCTGGTTGCCTATGGCGTCGAGGTCGATGCCGGCCTTGCGCGCCTCCTCGGCGCTCATCGGGGTCGCCGTGACGCTGCCGCTGACGGAGTCGTACGCGTTGAGCGGGATGGTGAGCTCCCTTGGCCCACCGCCCTCCTCCAGCCGCAGCTCGGTGGTCCTCAGGTAGTAACCGGGCCTCGCGGCGCACACGCGCCAGGTGCCGGCCGGGAGCGTGAGGCGCGCGAGGCCGTCCTCCCCGGTCGTCGCCTCGCCGGCCACGTTGCCGCCCTCGTCCATGGCGCGGACCGTGACGTCGGGCAGCGGGCCCGCGCCTCCGCCGTCCTGGACGTGGACGGCGAGCTCCTCGCCCTCGACCACAAGGGGACTGACCGAGAGCGCGGCGTCGGTGCTGGCCCGCCAGTCGCCGTAGCGCAGCTCGACCTTGCTGCCGTCCTGCTCCCTGGACAGGATGGCTCCGTCCGGCGGGGTGGTGCCGATGCCGCGCGCGGCGAAGTCACCGGCCGAGACGACCTCCTCCCGGCCGTCCGTGTACCTGAGCGTGAGCGCCATGCCCTCCACGGAGAAGGCGTCCCCCTCGACGTACTCCATCTTCGCGGGGGGCGACGAGACCACGATCTCGCTCACGGCCCTGACGTAGCCCGCGGACACGACGAGGTCGCAGGCGGGCATGGTGAGCTCGGTGCGGGCGGAGAGCACGTCGGAGAAGGCCTGGTCCCCCATGAGGCCCGCCTTCTGGGCGTCCTCGTCCACCGCCCAGCGCCAGAGGCCGAACGCGTACCCGTCGTCGGGCCTGCGCGCCTCCAGGGAAACCCTCTCGCCTGCGGCGTGCGGGCCGCTCGTGGGCGCGCTCGTCCCTGCGGCCACGAGCGCATAGCTGTCCTTGACCTCGAAGGTCTCGTCCCTGCCGTCAACCCGCACGCTGTGGGTCCCGGCCGTAAGCCAGAGGTGGACCCTCCCGTCGTCGTTTTGGGAGTCCACGCCAAGCTCCGAGGCGGGCCTGCCGTCCACCACGAGCGTCGTCACGTCCGAGATGCCCTCCACGACGTGCTCGTACACGCGCGCCGAGCCGTTCGTCGGCCACAGGGGGGCGCCATAGTCGTAGGTCCCGTTGCCGATGGCGAAGGAGCAGCCCTCACCTGCGACCGCCCTCAGCGAGCCGCCCTCCACGACCACGGGGACGGGCCCCGAGGCCTCGGGGTAGGGCGCGCCCCAGAGCTCACCGCCGCTGCCCAGGGCGGCCGACCACCTGCCGCCCAGGACGTCGAGCGCGCCGCCCGTGACGCTCACCGGACCCCCGCACACGGCGGGCGCCCCGCCCTTGCTGGCGTCCACGCAGAGCCTGCCGCCCGAGAGCGCGAGGGGACCCACCACGCCGACGGACGTGGGACCCGTGGCCTCGACGCGCACGCGCCCGCCTAGGACGGCCACGAGCTCGTCGGCATGGACGGCCGCGCACACCACCGCCCAGTTGTCGTTCCTGGCGAGGGTCGTGCCGCCCGAGAAGGCAACGCGCCTCGCGCGTATGCCCTCGCCCCTGCTCCCGCAGGTCACCTCGAGTTGGGCGTCGCCCTGCACGAGGAGGGTCCCGACCTCGAGGGCGTTGCCCTGGAAGCCGCCCGTGACGCTCGTCCTGCCGCCCGAGAGGCGCACGAGCGACGCGTCCGCCGAGGCGCCGGAAAGCCCTATGCCCCCGACGCCGAGACCGCCCCATCCGCCGGCCGCGACGAGCTCGCCTCCCGTGACGGTGATGGGACCGCCGTCGCGGGAGGACCCCCCGGCCCCGACCGCGCTCGTGATCCTCACCCCGCCGCCGAGCCGCGCCTCCAGGGAGCCGCCGCACACCAGCACGGGGCCGTTGGCCGCCCCCGCTCCGCCGCCGACGGCGGCGCCCCCTCCGTTGGCATGCGCGACGACGCTGCCGCCCGCGACCGTGACGGAGCCGGACCCCTCCGAGCCGTCACCGCCCACGGCGGCCCCGGCTCCCGACGAGGCCACCTCGACGCGACCCGTCCCCTCGGGAGCGAAGCTAAGGTGGGCGCCCGGCGCGACGTGCAGGGCGGCGTGCGACTCGGTGCCCTCGGCGGTGGAGCTCCCAGACAGGACTACCGTGGCGCTCGCCCCCGCGCGCACGTCCAGAAGCGGGCCGCCCGGGGCGGTGTGGACGTCGCGCAACTCCAGGCGGCGCGCGCCCGACGACACGGTCACGCGATGCGCGGCGGGCGCCTTGGGGTCCGTCTGGCGCACCACGACGGTGGCGGCGCCCTCGCGCCTGACGGCGGCACCCTGCGCGTCGAAGCCCTCGGCGACCCCGCCCGAGAGCGTTATGTCGCCTTTGTCTATCCAGAGCTCGATGGCAGGCTCGCCCGACTCGGGCGTCACGTGCGCGAGACTGTCGCGCTCGGCCTCGAGGCTCGACTCGAGGGCACTCGGCGAGGGACTCGGCTGGTCCGAGGGGTCCGCCTGGGCCCTCAGGGCGGGCGCGCACGTGAGGGACAGGACGAGGGCGAGGGCGGCGAGGACGAGGGCGGGAAGTGCACGCACCCGCTCGCGCACCGGCGGCATCCTAAGGACTCGTCCCCCAGTGGCGCCCGTCTCGGCAGTACCGCATTCCCTCGTCCTCATGCGTGGCTCCCTTCTTCGCCCGCAGGGATGGGGCCACCCGCGACGGAGCCGCAGGGGACCTCCTTTTCATGACCCTATCAGATTGAGAATGAGGGTGAGCGGGCTGCTGGGCGAGCGGCGCCGTCCGCCACGCGAGCGGTGGGGGTACGGGCGAGAACGGTCATAGAATCGGTGGTTTAGGCGATGGTCGGCGCTTCGCCTAGCCCAGGCAGGCGAGCACTTCGCGCTTGGCGGCCAGAAACTCCGGCGTGAGGGCGAACTCCCCCGCGTCTGCGCCCGCCTGCGGCCGCATCACCTTGACCTCCGCCACCACGCGGCTGGGTCCTTCATGCGAGGGGCCATCCCCCAGCACGTAGATGCGGCCTGCCATCGTGACGGCCTCGTCCACGTCGTGCGTGATGGCAAGGGTCGCGATACCCAGCTCACGCGCCATGCCACAGTACCAGCCCCGCATGTCCGCGCGTGTGAGGGCGTCGAGCGCGGAGAAGGGCTCGTCGAGCAGGACGACGTCGTTTCCCATGAGATACGTGCGCAAGAATGCCGCCCGCTGCCGCATGCCACCAGAGAGCTCGTCTGGCCAGCGGCGCTGCGTGCCCGCAAGCCCAAAGCGCTCGAAGAGGGGTTCGGCCTTGGCCCGCGCGTCCAAGACGCTCATGCCACCGAGCACCAGCGGCAGACAGACGTTGTCGATGATGCGCTTGCTGGGAAGGAGCAAGTCCTTTTGCAGCATGTAGCTGACGCGGCCGGGGATGCCCGTCACGTCCTCGCCGTGCAGGAAGACGTTGCCCTTGAGGGGGCGCGACAGACCCGAGAGCGCATGCATGATGGTCGTCTTGCCGCAGCCGGACCTCCCCACCAGACACACGACCTCACCGACACCGAGCCTGAGGGAGATATCACGGACAATGATGTGGGCCCCTTTATCCCATGAGAGCGTGAGGTGGCGAGCCTCGAGGGCACAGGCTCCCTCTCCGCTCTTACCCCGACTTTGTCCAACGTCAGCACTCACCCTATCTTTCACCTATCGCTCCAGATAGTCCATCGTCCACCCGGCATTGACGTCGATATGCCTTTCGATCAGGTTGTTGTCGTTCAGCCACTGGTAGTAGCGGGCCCAACGCCCCCCGTCGATGACGCCCCAGGTCGGTGCCTCCGCCTGGTACTGGCTCGCCAAGAACTGGGCACTCCTGTGCGCGAGCGCGCTGTCGAGCTCGGGCACGGCCGTGCAGAGTATGTCCGCAGCGGCACCAGGGTCACTCACGGCAAATTCGTAACCCCTCTTGGCAGCACGCAGGAAGGCTCTGACGGCCTCAGGCTTGTGGGTGATGAAGTCATTGTTTGCGGCAATGACCGGCGTATAGAAGTCAAACACCTCGTCCATCGAGATGAACGAGAAATAGTTCACCGGATAGTCCTGGACGGCCGCGTTCTGGACGGCCCACCCCTCATACACCCACACAGTGTCGAACAGCTTGGCCTTGAGACCGCTCACCTCGTCGTCCACGGTATAGGGCACCAATTTGACCTTGGAGTAATCACCACCGTCGGACTCAACCACCCGCTTGATGGTAGCCTGCTCGATGGGCATGTCCCAGGTGGCGTACGTGCGACCCTCCATGCCCTTGGCGCTCGTGACCCCATCCTCCTTGCGGCTCATGATGCCGCTCGTGTTGTGTTGGATGATGGCGGCTACCGCTGTGACGGGAATGGGAGAGGCGGAGGAGAGGTCGTTGGCAATGTAGTCCTGGTAGCTCACGCCCATCTGGGCCTGACCCGAGCCGATGACGGGATCAGCGGTACCCTCGGATGGCTGGATAATCTCGACCTCAAGGCCCGCGTCGGCAAAGTACCCCTTGTCTTGGGCGACGTAGATGCCCGTATGGTTGGTGTTGGGCGTGTAGTCCAAACAGAAGCTGATCTTGGTCGTCTCTTGGGAGGAACCTGATCCCGAACCCTTGGAGTCTCCGGAGACGGCGTTATCGTACGCCCCGCAGCCGGCGAGCGCCGCCGAGGCAACGAGGGCACCGACGCCGTGGACGAAGCCTCTCCGAGACAGCCTGCTGAGCTTGGTCGAGAAATCCATGCTTACTTCCTTTCTGCCCTCTTCCAGGGCATGCAGATACGCTGGATCGCACCCACCGCACCCATGAGGGCGAGTGACAGCGCGGAGATGAGCGCGATCACGGCAAACATCCTGTCATAGGCGAACGACTTGCGCACACGTGTCATGTAGACGCCCAGACCCGAGAAGCCGCCCAGCCACTCGGCGATCACGGCCCCCACGATGGCATAGGTTGCGCTTATCTTGAGGCCACTGAAGAACTGCTCGGCCGCCGTAGGTATCTTGACCTGCCAGAAGATCTGAGCTGACGTCGCGTTCATCGTGCGCATGAGGTCTATGAGATCCGGGTCCACCGACCGAAAGCCACTGACGAGCGAGACTGTGATCGGAAAGAAGGTGGTGAGCACGACGAGCACCACCTTGGGTGCGAGACCATAGCCCAGCCAGAGCACCAGAAGTGGCGCGATGGCGACGGTGGGGACCGTCTGCGACACGGTGATGAGCGGGCTGAAGGCCAGGTAAACGATCTCGAAGCGGTCCATGAGGACGGCGAAGGCAAAGCCCACGGCACAGCCGATGAGAAGCCCGAGGACAGACTCGGCGAGTGTGGTTGCGGCATGGTCGGCGAGCAACGCCGCATCAGAGGCGAGTGCGGCCACCACCTGTGTGGGACTTGGCAGGAGAAAGTTAGGCACGATACCTGCGGCCACGACAAGCTGCCATGCGAGCAAAAGCATCGCTACCGTCGCGGGCGGGATCACCGCACGACGAACGCGAGAAGGTGTAGGGCTTGGTAAGGCATCGGGCTGACGTGGGCGAGAGGACTCCTCACTATGCAACGTCTGTCTCCCTCGTGACGAGGTCAGGATCGCCTGGATGATACTTGCCGATCTTGCGTCCGGTGCTCATGACATCAGCTGTCGAGCGATACGAGACCTTGACGTAGCTCGCGCTCTCGGCGCAACCCGCTGCGGCCCCCGCCTCGATGCAACGCTTGACGAGTGCCATGCAGGAGTCGAAGTCCCCCTCGACGGTTGTCTCGAAGGGTCCCACGTAGTAGTCGAGACCACTTGCGTCGATGACGGCGATGACCTCGTCCACGATGCGACAGACCTCGTCGTCCGACCCCACGTTCATGGGAAGGTACTGTAGGGCAACAGAGCAGTTCATAGGCACTCCCCTTCTGCGGGGCAAGCACATTGTAGGCGTCCCCGCTTATCGCTGGAACCCGCGCCGTACACGTGCCGTGGTCCCTACGCTGGCATTACCCAGATCAGGTTCGAAGGTCAGGGCCGCATTAGGCCCTATCTCAGCCGGCGTGCGCCAGCCCCCTTTTGATGAGGAATACTTTACCACGACGAGTGCGGCGGAGTGACTCGGATTCCTATGCAAGGCAGCCTTGGCGGTGTCACTTTTCGACAATTTCGCTTCGACTCCCGCCTCCATCAGAGCAGCGAGCTCAGGAAGAAGTCCCTAACCGACAGGATTTTGATGGCTCTTCGGGGGTTAGTGTGGGTTGACGCCTCGGCGAATCGCGTCGCAACAGCGTGCACAAGTGCCCCACTCCGCAACCGGCGGCTCACGGAAAGACGCACTTTGCGTGTGGGCCTCACCAAAAGGCGCATTCTGCATGCGGGCGGTCGCGCAGAGTGCACCTTTCCGTGAGGGTCCGCGCGCAGAATGCGCTTTTCCGTAGAGTGCGCTTTTCCTCACCTGCGCAAACGTGGAGCCACCTCACGCAAAGGCGCATTCTGCGCAGACGGTCTCACGTAAAAGCGCAGTCTGCACCCGCCGCCTCACGGAAAGGCGCACTTTGCGTGTGAGACTCGACCAAAGGGCGCGTTCTGCATGCGGGCGGTGGTTGCGTCGAGAGGCCGTTTTCGCCGATCTGTGTACACTCTTGCATACCCACGGCCGCTCGCGCGGCCGGGCGGGGCCATGGGTCCCACGACATCGAGGGCCCCATGGCCCCCGTGATGCCAGGGCGCTCGGACCTGAGGCCCACGCCACCGGGGCGGTGACGCCACCACCCACCCACACGAACTCACGGAGCCTCATTTAAGAGGGGCTGTAGCGCTCAGCAAGATCGACGGCCCATGTGCTCGCGTCACACCCGCAACCATCCGCTCAGGCTCAAGCTTCCTGGCTCGCAATGTAGCTGCAGAGGGCTAGCTCGAGAAGGACGACCAGGTCTGGCGACGGAAGCTTGGCCACCAGCCCCTCGACGTACGCCTTGTGCGCGTCGAGCCCCTTGATGTCACTATCAAGCTGCAATGCGAAGACTCGCATCCGAGTGACGCCCCCCTTGCATTCATTGTGTCACAGACTGGTCGTCAACGATCCAGATGCCGGCCCGAGCGCTGCCTTGCCTTGAAAGAATGCCTTCCTCTTTCAGCTTTGCGACCATGCGCTCAGCGCTCCTCTTCGAGCAACCGAGGCTTTCCGCGAGCTGGGAGACGTTACCGTCGCCGTGTTCCCTGAAGAAGTCGAGCGCCCTGGACCGAGCAAGCTCCTTCTCGCTTGCGGGCTTGGAGAACGGCAGGATCGAGTCCCTGATCACCCCCAACATGAACTCGACGAACTGTTCGCCCGACCCGCTGGAGTCGGATTTCGCCAAAGCCTCGTAATAGCCCACTTGGCGCTGTCTGATTGTGCTCTCGATTGGAAGCCATGCGAGCACGGGCCTCCATCTCGACAGGAGAAGCGTGTGCCACAGCCTCCCCGTCCTTCCATTGCCGTCGGAGAAGGGGTGGCAGAACTCGAACTCGAAGTGAAAGACACAGGAGGCGAGCAAAGGGTGCATGCTCGTCTCTCTCAGCCAGCCGAAGATGCCCGCCATCACCTCGGGCACGTAGGCCGCCAGGGTGCCCGCGTGTATGAGGACGTTACCGTCGAACACCCCGACGTTGCCGCTGCGAAAGCGGCCCGCCTCGGGGATCAGGTTCCCCATCATCGTTCGATGCGCTCTCAGCAGGTCGTCGATAGAATATGGATCCAGCTCGGGGATGAGGTCGTAGGCACGCTTGGCGTTTTCGACCTCAAGGATGTCGCGACTGTCACCGAGGACGCGCTTCCCGTCGAGGATGGCGGTCACGGTTCTCTCATCGAGCTTGTTCCCCTCGATCATGAGGGAGGAGTGGATCGTCTTTATCCTGAGCTCCCGATGCAGGGTGAGGCTTTTCGCCAGCGGCGCCTGCGGGGAGAGCATGCCCACAAGCTCTGCGATCTCCATACAGAGCGAGTCAATCGCGTCGTTTCGTTGGAACGGCGGCTCGTATGCCATGGTCGTCCGTCCTTTCAATACCGCCATAATTATACCGCCAATGGCGGCAAAGCCGCTCCGACTGCTCCCAGGGAATGCTCAAAGCGGCGTAATGGATGAGACTGCTTACCACTAAACCTAAGATGCATGAGATGGACGCATTCCCACTCAATTGCCGAAAAACCCAATACCGCGAACTTAACGAGCCCTCTGGCCAGCCGATCTATAACCTGCGACAACATTGCTTGGCAGCAAGAGACTGAGCCCAAAGTAAGAACTTGGATCACTTAAAAACTGTTTCAGCGCTTTTTCCTTGGGTTCTGTATCTCGGACATCATGTTGGCAATCATGCCTGCGGTTTCCCCTGGGTTTTCAATGTCGACAAGGAGCATGGCCTTGGCGCCCTCATAGGGGATTTGCTTTGACGAGAAAGCGGCGCGGGCCGTAGGCGTGTCCTTGAGCAAGAGCCTGTCGTCGTAGACTCCTCCGAAAAGCACGCTTCGCTGTACGGGAGGTATTCGCCCATCATCTTACGATGGGCGATTACAGGGACGTCCCGCAGCAGGTCGAGGACGAATTCGGGGTATTCTTCGCCGCTTGCCATAGCAGATTTGGTCCTCCCAGGCTGCCTCGTGTAGGCTCCAGGTCACGCCACCTGCCAAGCCGGCAAGCACAGGGCCGAGAAGCCTGTGTGCAAGCTCGACTGACGCGTCAATGCTTTGAAGCGAATCGGGCAGACTCGTCTGGGAGTACAGCTTCTCGAACTGCCGCCCATGAGACGCTTCCCATTCATCTGGAATGCTGAACGTCTCAGGCCGGCAGAGCGATGCCGTGCACGGCACCTTCCCGCTGCGCGCGTCGCAACTCGCATCGCAGCGCGCGTCGCAACAGTGTACACAAATGGCCCAAAACGGCGCCGAGGGGCCATTTTTGCCAATCTGTGTACACTCCTGCGTCCCCACGTCTGTCCGCAACGGCGCAACAGTGTACACAAATGGCCCAATCCGGTGCGGAGAGGCCCGATCCTCCCATTTGTGTACACTATTGTGATCCCAAGGCCACCCACAACCCAAGCCCACGGCGCAACAGTGTACACAAATGGCCCAAAACGGCGCCGAGGGGCCATTTTTGCCAATCTGTGTACACTCCTGCGTCCCCACGTCTGTCCGCAACGGCGCAACAGTGTACACAAATGGCCCAATCCGGTGCGGAGAGGCCCGATCCTCCCATTTGTGTACACTATTGTGATCCCAAGGCCACCC